>ERZ1370068.5234-contig-4264_pt1 | contig 108215 bp, 208 predicted proteins | sample MGYA00561227_ERZ1370068 | MGnify/ENA primary metagenome ERZ1370068 (study PRJEB38410, sample SAMEA6850437) | metagenome | study: Metagenomic assessment of the ecological functions of the soil: analysis of the soil microbiota associated with the...
GTTGTACTTCGTTCAGTTACGTATTGCTAACAGTATCGAGTGGTTCGTGCTCACGCTTTTCTTTTCCGGGCTGGGAATCTTTACCGCCTGTGCTGCGGATTGTCCCTTACCTGATGTGGTGGCACCCTTTGTGTTGCCCTTTCCTACATGCTGCGCGCGCGAATCGAGCCGAAATTTGATACTGTAGCCGCGCGTTTTGCTCGTCATGTTCTGACGCTTCGCCCAGCCGCTTGTCCGCGGCTGGAACCGCCAGCTACCTGGCTGGAATTCAAACGCACCCGCGCGTCATTGCGACTCACGAGGAAGATGCCTTCCGGGGCGGCTGGGCGGGGCAACCTGCGGCGACGCATCTGTGGGTGAGGACGGCGTCGGCGGAATGCGCTCCTCAAATCGATCTTCACCTGCTCGAAGAAGGCTGAACTACTCTGCCGACACCGGTTGGAAGGAGTGGGACATCAATCTACGGGAATTTCTTCTGGAGTATCATCCTCAAACCCGTGACCTGAAATCACGGCGGGACCGAAATGCTAACGAGGTGCGGCTCCTTTACCGCTTCGTCACGAGCACGATCATCATCCAATCTGGCGCCGTTCTCGCGACGATCCTCTACCGGACTTGAACAAGCGCCGGGTGGATCTGCAGTTCTGATTCCCGTATTGCTATTTCTTTCCTCGGGTCGCGGGCGCGTGCGCCAAAGCGGCAGGTGGCGGAGATCGTAGACGTCGCGGCCTACCGACTCGGCCTGCAACGGATCACGAAGAAAAGGACGATCCATGTCGATCGCTAGGCGAGGCGCTCCTTTGGTTCGCGCTCCTCGCCGAGGATCTCTCCTCGACGCTTCACCGTTTCGACGACTGGCATTTTACGCCACGATGCCGGTCAAATTTGTCAGACCGCAGTGCTCTGCGGGATCGCTTTTCATTGGCAGTCTCTTCGCAAAACTGCCGTCAGACGGATGGCGATGGTGATTTTCTGGGTCGTGGCGATTTTCTTGCGGATCGTCGCGCTCCCGCTCAGTGATATCTGGCGCTACCAATGGGAAGGAAAGTGCAGAACGCCGGTTCAATCCGTATGTTCTAGCGCCTAACGACGCTCAGCTTGCGGCGGTCAGGCGCAGTTCGCCGATTGGAACCAGATCAATCACCGCGTTTTCGGCGCGATCTATCACCGGGAACCGAGCTGATTTTCGCCGGGCTCAACTGGGGGCGAGTCGGCTGCTTTACAAGTTCCTCTTCGCCGCTGCTGACCTCTGTGCCATCGCGATTTCTCTTGCGATTGATCGGCGGTCGCGTGCGCCACGCCGACGCTGCCTGGCGTATGCGCGGAATCGCTTCGTCGTTTACAGTTTCGCCGGGGCGGCGCATTTCGACAGTTTGATGATCCTGCCAATGCTCGCTGGCATCTACTTTGTGTGTGCGAAAGCAACTCTGCCGCAGGGCCGACCGACGGTTGGCGCTATGCGATCTTTGGTGCGATCGCGCTGGGGATTGCGATTTCCATCAGAGCTGGAATTACGTTACTCTCTTGCCGGTCTGCTGCGCTCGGCCGTCGCGCGGTATCACCCTTGTCATCCAGCCTGACGATTCCCGCTCTCCATAGCCTGCCCTTTGGTTTCCTCGTGTCCCGATCTGGGGAGTCGCTGGGGCGATTCATTTGCTGTCGCGCGACTGAACGACATGTTTTGGTGGATCATCGAGGACACCTTCTGGCCCAATCCGCGCAGAAAACTATCACTACAACGTAATCATCTTTGTCGCAGTCGTGGTTGTTTCGCTTTCTTCATCCGGAACTGGAAACGCGGATTACTCTGGGCGATGGGCGGCGCTGATTCTGGATCGCGTGCTGCATCCCTGGTATTGCACCTGGATTTACCGTTGGCGGCGGCGCCATCGACGCGGCGGGTCCTTTCAGTTACGATTTTCGCCTACTACCTTTTACTGGAACGAACGGCTCTTTGCCCTGGCACTCAGAACCGCGCAGTTTATCTTCATTCCACCAGTCGTAACCACGCTCTTTGCCTTGCGGCGCAGGGCGCAGCCTAACGAAATAGTGGCGTAAAGGCTGCGTCGGCGCCGCGAAAATCTTTATTGTGGGATCGGCGCTTCAAAAGGAGGCGTTCGTTAGTCCGCAGTTTTCGAGCTTCCATGCGTGCAACGCATCTGCCGTGGCGCCGCGACTCCGCCTCCCATAAAGCGAATCGCCAATCACCGGATGCCCCAGGTGGTGCCAACCCGAATCTGGTGCGTGCGACCACTCTGCAACGCGCATTCGACAAGGCTCAATCCATTTCCGCTTTGCAGGACGCGATATTGCGTTTGGCGGCCCGGCCGCGGCGAAGATCGATAACCGCCATTTTTTGCGTTGCACCGGATGCCGGCCGATCGAAGAGCGTCATGATCGATGCCACGGGAACGTTTGAAGGTCCCGACAACGGCGAGGTAGATCTTCGCCACCTCGCGCGCGCGACGGGCTGCCGCGCGAGCTGCTGATGCGCCCCGTCATTTTCGCGACAACGAGACAACCGCTCGTCTCCTTGTCAGAGACGATGAAAATGCCCGGGACGCTGCTTTCCGCGATCCCGGAGAGGCTGGTGCAATGATGGAGCAAGGCGTTGACCAGGGTGTGCGTCGGTTTCCGGCGCCGGGATGCACGACCAACCCAGGGCTTGTTAGGCACGAGCAGGTCTTGCGTCTTCGAAAAGAATCTCGAGCGGAATTTCCTCCGCTTTCGCGTCATTCCTGCGGCGGCGGCACGGTTAGCCTAACGACGTCGCCGCTGTGGACCTTCACGTATCGCGAGGACGCGCTGTGGTTTTCCCCTGCGGGTACTTCGCCGCACGGATCAGTTGTTGCAGGTGCGAGCGGGAAAACTGGCGGAGGCGCCAACGCGAGAGTAGCGGTCAGACGCAACCCCGCGCGCGATTGTTAAGGCACTGTCAATTTCATCGTTTGATTTTTTGGCTCTCGAAGTCTCCGTCCGACGGTGAGCAACGCCGGCGCGAGGCCATTCGCGAATTGCTCTCACGCAGTCGTCCGCTGTGAAGGGGATAACTGGCGCAGGGTTTGCTCTTTCAAACCGTGCGCGCGTTTTTCCTTCTGCTCCTCGGCGTCTGCGTCGTCGGCTCATTCTCGCCACCCAGCCGCCGTCGAACAAAGCGAGATCTCGCTCATGCTAGCCGCTCTGGCTCGCTCGAGCGGCAGTGTTCTTGCGGGAGATCTACCAGCCGGCGCACGGTCAGAAGCCGCGCTCGATCCGGCAACGAAGAAATCGTTGCTCAGAATTCGAGGTCCGCCGGCGCGCGCAACTGGTCACTGCGTTTGGAAAGCAATGCCTACACCGTCTCGACTTCGGAAGCCAGATCAGGCGAAGGCGGCGCGCGGCGGACCTGCGCGCCGCCCGCCGGGCGGCGCAGATGGAGCGTAGTCCATCGCGGCGCTCCACGGTCCAGTAATCCAGCCACTACAAGCTTCCGCGACCGCCGTCGGCCAAGCACTCTGCCGAGGCCTCCACTCATGCGCGGCCTGCGCGGGATAGTGCCTCTCATGGTTTGCCGGGACGGCTTCGATCAGAGACGCGTGGATGACGCCGGTCTCGAAAACAAGAAATTGATCGTGCTCTATATTTCCAGCACGTTGGTGCGCACCTGTGCCACAGGAGAGGTTACGCCCCAGTTGGCTGACTATTACAATCAAAGGTTGCGCCACGGCACCTGAGTTCAGAAATCATTTTCGCCAGCTGCGACCGCTCGCGCTTCAACTGGGAAACCTACATGCGCGAGGCCCGGATGCCGTGGCCGGCGATCGATTACGATCAGCTCACACCGGACTGGGCCGCGCGCGGCAACCAGGCGGCTGATGGCATTCCGTCAGGTCAGTCCTGCCCTCGATGCCACAGGCCAGCTGCTACCTCCAGCGAAGCTTCTGACGTGCGGAGAATATCTCGGCCCGAAAAAGGTGATCGGGCGATCTGCAGAAAATCTTCAGCCGGTGGCGCAGTTGCGCCACCGCTCGCACAGGCGCGCGATAACAGCTGATCGCCATCGGCTTTGTTTCGATATCATCGAGCTAAGCCAAAGTCGCGCCGAAAGCTTCGTCTGAAGCTGCCAGTCATCGATCCTCTCACACCCGGCGCGCCTCATAAGGTTCGAGAGAGAAATGCAGGATTGTTGCAGCGTGACAAGGCGCAAGCCGAGTATCTCTTCATGGCCTTGATCAAGTGCCGATAGGTAGTCGCGGCTGAATTCGCGGCAGGCCGGGCAGGCGCAGCCTTCCTCGATCGGGCCGCATTTGGAGGGTGAACTCGGCGTTCTTGAGGTTGAGCGTGCCGCTGGCGGTAAAGGCGGTGCCCGTTGCGCGCCAGACGCGTCGGCAGGACGCAATCGAACATATCGATGCCCGCGGGCGATCAACTCGAGCAGCTGCGGTGGCGTGCCGAGCGCCCATCGCATAGCGCGGCTTGTCGTTAGGCAAGAACGGCTCGCTGCATTCCACCGCCAGCATCATTTCCGGCTCCGGTTCGCCCACGCTCACGCCGCCGATCGGCGTAACCAGTCGAAGCCGATCCGCACCGTCGCCTCGGCGCTCGCCCGGCGCAGATCCTCAAACGTGCGCGCCCTGCACGATCCCGAAGAGCAGCTGGCGCGTGCTCTTCGCGTTGAATGTTGGACGTTGAACGTTGACGTTCGACGTTCGCGCTGCTTGCAGCGCTGAGCCCAGCGCGCGGTCAGCTCCAGGCTGCGCGCCGCGTAATCGTGCTCACACGGATACGGCGGGACATTCGTCCAGCACCATCGCGATGTCGCTCGCCGAGCGTCGCCTCGAATTTCCATCGCGACTCTCCGGGCTGATGAAAGTCGGCGTCACCGTCGAGGTGGTTCTGAAACTGGACGCCTTCCTCCGTGATCTTGCGCAACTTCGCGAGCGAGAAAATCTGATAACCGCCGCTGTCGGTCGAGGATCAGGCCCGTCCCAGTTCATGAACCGATGCAGGCCGCCAAAATGCCGCATGTACCATCCATTCCCGGCCTAACAAAAGGTGATAGGTGTTCCCGAGAATGATCTGCGCTCCGAGCTCGCGCAGCTCGTCGCGGGCTGACACCCTTCACGCTCCCCTGCGTACCGCACGGGCGATGAACGCTCGGCGTCTCGATCACGCCATGAGTGCTGTCGTTGAGGCGGCACGCGCCGAAGCCTTGCAGGCGGAAGTCGGTGGTCAACGAGTTCGAACATCACGGCAACGTTCGGGTAGCGACAGCGCTGGCAGAAGCGAGGAGATCCGCATTGGCATCTCGAGCAAAGCGAGGGGACCGGAAATCGCTCGTCTTTGCAGAGTTCTCTGGCCTCGCCTCAGGATGACAGCAAAGGAAAGGCCTCTGATCGGGAGTCGGCGATGCTGCTGTGATCGCATGTCGAGCCCGTCCCAGAGCACCATCGCGAGCGCGACCGAGGTTGGTCGTCCGGTTTGGGAATCAGGTCGTGCTCGATCATGCCTCGATCACCGATTCTGGAAGGCGAGCGCGTCGGGCTGGTCGGGCGCAACGGCTCCGGCAAAGTCGACTTTCTGCAGATCGCCGCGGGTGTGATAGCCACCCGACGCAGGCGAGCGCACAACCGGCGGCGCGATCTCGTCGTCGGCTACATGCCGCAGAGTGTTCGAGCTCGATGAATCTGCCAGCGTGCGCGCGAATATCTGCGTCGGGCGCGCAGCGTGTCCTGGATCTGATCCGAGAATACGAGCGCTCCGCCGGAAAGCGCGCGCGAGCGGATCTGCTCGAGCAGATCGAGCACTTCGACCGGTTGGAATCTCGAGCATCGGATCAAGAGCCTGATCACCAACCTGCACGCGCCCGATCCGGAGCGCTAGGTCTCGACCTTGTCCGGCGGCGAGAGACGGCGCGTCGCGCTTTGCCGCGCGCTCCTCGCCCGGCCGGATTTTCTCATTCTCGATGAGCCAACAAACCATCTCGATACCGGCTCGATCGCGAATGGCTCGGAAGATTTTTCTCGCGCGCTACAGCGGCACCTGCGCTCTGTTCGTGACGCACGACCGCTATTTTCTCGATCGCATCGCGACGCGCGTGGTCGAGCTGTCGCGCGGGAAGTTCCTACAGCTACGACGGCAACTACACCGATTACCTGCTCGCGCGCGCCGAACGGCAGGCGGCCGAGGAGATGCAGGAGCACAAGCGGCAGCAAATTTCTCAAACGCGAGCTCGGCCTGGGTGCGCAAGGCGCCGCGGGCGCGCGCGGACGAAATCGGTCGATCGGATGGAGCGCTGGTTTCGAAGATGGCCGCGCGAGGAGCGCCGAAGCGGAACTTGACGTTGATCTGATCATCCGCCCGCGCCGAAGCTGGACGAATCGCGTGATCGAGCTCGCGACGTCGGGATGGAGCTCGGGCGGCCGCGGGCTCTTCACGACGACCTCTCGCTCAACCTCGCCGCCGGGCGAGCGGCTCGGCATCGTCGGCCGCAACGGGCTCGGCAAATCGACTCTGCTCAAGATCATGCTCGGCGAGATCCAGCCGACGCGCGGCGAGGTGAAGATCGGCGCGCGGACCGAGATCAACTACGTCGATCAAAACCGACTCCTGCTCGACGACGCGAAGACGGTGTTGGGAAGAAGTGGGCGAGGAGCAGAATTCGTCCGGCTGGGCGAAGAGACGATCACGCTGCGCGGCTATTTGCGGCGGTTTCTTTTCACCGAGGAGCGGATCAACACAAAGATCGACCAGCTCAGCGGTGGCGAGCGCAGCCGTGTCTGCTGCTCGCGAAAATTCCTCAAGCGCGGCGGCAACGTCCTCATCCTCGACGAGCCGACAAACGATCTCGATCTCGAGCACGTTGCGGTTGCTCGAGGAAGCGCTCGTCGCCTTCGGCGGCAATGTGGATCGTTGTCAGTCACGACCGCTATTTTCTGAATCGCGTTTGCACTGCCGATCCTCGCCTTCGAGGGCGACGGCGTCATCGATACGCCGTCGGCAATTACGACTACTACTCTCGAAAACGCGGCGCGCCCTGTAGCCGGGGTCGCTGACCCAGCGCGGGTGGGGATACGCAAACCTTGCTGACGTCGGCCGTCAGGAGCACCTGCGCGCCGGTCATCGACCCAGGCGACAGGAATGACCAAGCCGCGCAAACTCGAAATGGAAAGAGGAACGCGAACTGGAGGGAATGGAAGCGGCCATTCTCGCGGCCGAAGACGAAGTCGTTAGGCTGGAAGCGATCTTTGCGGCGCCGGATTTCTACACGAGGCACGCGGCAGATTGGCGAGAATTGGCGAAGCAAATTGCGGCGAAGCGTCGCGATCGCGTTGCGCGTCTCTATGCCCGCTGGGATGAGCTCACCGTGGCCGCGAACGCGAAGGCGGTGGGAGCTACGCGCTTAGGCGGCGCGATCGCGGCGAAGGCGCATCGACGCCAGCCGATTGTCGCGCTCCCCGAGAGAGGATGCAGCGCGCTGCGAGGAAAATATTCTTGCGACCCAGTGATTTGTTCCTATATTGCGCGCTCTCCGTATCAGGTGCGTGAGGACAGTGGACACGGCTGAGGCGGTTTTTTGTCGTCTGAAGCTTCACGTTTCGCGGCCGCAATGCACGAAAATGCCAACGATTAATCAGCTTATTCGCAAGGGACGAAAGAAGGTCTCGGTGAAATCAAAATCACCGGCCCTGAAGAATTGTCCGCAGCGGCGCGGTGTCTGCACCCAGGTCATGACGCGGACGCCGAAGAAGCCGAATTCCGCCTTGCGCAAAGTGGCGAAAGTGCGCCTAACGAACGGCCAGGAAATCATCGCCTACATTCCGGGCGAAGGCCATAATTTGCAGGAGCACTCAGATCGTTCTCGTGCGCGGCGGACGGGTGAAAGATTTGCCGGGCGTGCGTTATCACATTGTGCGCGGAACGCTCGACTCGTTAGGCGTGGATGGACGCCGCCGGAGCCGTTCAAATACGGCGCCGAAACGCCCGAAGGCCGCTGGCGAAGCCGCGGCGCGACAAAGGGCGCGAAAAAAAATAATTCTCAACTCCTTAGCCAAAGGACTCAAATTCCACGATGTCTCGTCGTCGTAGAACCTACAAGAAAGAGGAAAAGGTCGACTCCCGCTACGGCAGTGCGGCGGTGGCCCGGCTGATTTCCACCGTGATGAAGCGCGGCAAGAAGTCGCTCGCCGAGCGGATCGTTTACACCGCGATCGACAAGTCGCGCGAAGGTTCCGACGCGGTCGATCCTCTCGAAGTGGTGAACAAGGCGCTCGAGAATGTGCGTCCGCGTCTCGAAGTGAAATCACGCCAGGTTGGCGGCGCCACCCTATCAGGTCCCGATGGAAGTGACGGCTTCTCGCCAGGTCTCGCTCGCGATGCGCTGGATCGTGACCTACGCCGACAACCGTCGCGGGATGCCGATGGCCGACGCTCTGGCGCACGAGCTGCGCGATCGCGGCCGCTGGTCAGGGCAACGCGATCAAGAAGCGCGACGACACCCACAAGATGGCGCAGGCCAACCGCGCCTTCGCCCATTTCCGCTGGTAAAGAATTTTCCCGTCATGGCTTCCGCGACTACTAGAAAGACCTGTGATGACGAATCCGAATTCGCCGAACCGCAAGTTCCCGCTCGAAAGGACGCGGAACATCGGGATCGCCGCGCACATCGACGCGGGCAAAACGACGCTGACCGAGCGCATCCTTTTCTACACCGGCATGATCCACAAGATCGGTGAAGTGCACGAAGGCACCACCGTGACCGACTGGATGGAGCAGGAGCGCGAGCGCGGCATCACGATCACGTCGGCCGCCACGACCTGCGCCTGGACGCAGAAAGCGGAGCCCGGCGTTTACAAGATGTTTGAGGACGTCAAAATGCGGGTCAACATCATCGACACGCCCGGCCACGTGGATTTCACCGCCGAAGTGGAGCGCTCGCTCCGCGTGCTCGACGGCGCGATCGCGGTCTTCGACGCGGTTGCCGGCGTGCAGCCGCAATCCGAGACGGTCTGGCGGCAGGCGAACAAATATCTGGTCCCGCGCATCGCCTTTATTAACAAGATGGACCGTGTCGGCGCCGACTTTCGAAATGTCGATCGACAGCATGCGCAAGAAGCTCGGCGCGAATGCCTGGCCGATTCTGATTCCGTTAGGCAAGGAAGATTATCTCAAGGGCCAGCTCGACGTCGTGAACCGGAAGGCGGTCTTCTATCTCGATAACGACCTGATGGGTTCCACCTACGAGGTGCGCGACCTGCCGGAGGAGCACAAAGCCGCGGTCGACAAAGCCTACAGCGACCTGGTCGAAGCGATTTCCAACATCGACGATGAAGTCGCGGAAGCGGTGCTCGAAGAAAAGCCGGTGACGCCGGAGATGCTGAAGGCGGGCATCCGCCGGCAAACGATCGCGAACAAATTCGTCCCGGTCGTCGGCGGCTCGGCCTTCAAGAACAAGGGCGTGCAGTATCTGGTCGACGCGGTGATCGATTATCTGCCCAGCCCGCTCGATATTCCGCCTGCGGTCGGGATGGAACCCGACACGCACGAGAAGATGGAAGCGCCGACAGATGACAACGGCAAATTCTGCTCGCTCGCCTTCAAGTTGTGGAGTGATCCGTTCGTCGGGAAGCTGGTCTTCTTCCGCGTTTATTCCGGTTCGCTGACAAAGGGCGACACGGTTTACAATCCGCGCACGAACAAGCGCGAGCGCATCTCGCGCTTGATCCAGATCCAGGCCGACAAGCGCGAAGACATCGACACCTGTTACTCCGGCGACATCGCGGCGATCGTCGGCATCAAGAACATCACGACGGGCGACACGCTTGTGCGATGAGGATTTTCCGATCCTGCTCGAGCCGCCTTCCTTCCCTGATCCGGTTATCTCGATGGCGATCGAGCCGAAGACGAAGCAGGACCAGGAAAAGATGGCGATCGCGCTGCAGCGACTGTCGGAGGAAGATCCCACCTTCAAGGTTTACACGCACGAAGACACCGGCCAGACGATCATCGCCGGAATGGGCGAATTGCATCTGGAGATCATTCGCGACCGCATGCTGCGCGAGTTCAAAGTGGACGCCAACGCCGGCAAGCCGCAGATCGCCTATCGCGAAACGATCACCGCGCCGGCCGACGGCGAAGGTAAATTGATCAAGCAATCAGGCGGCCGCGGCCAGTACGGCCACGTCATCATCAAGATTCAGCCCAACGAGCGCGGCAAGGGCATCACGATCGAGAACAAGGTCGTGGGTGGCAACATTCCCGAAGGAATACATCCCGGCCTGCAAGAAGGGCATCGAAGAAGCGATGCTCAACGGCGTGGTCGGCGGTTACCAGGTGATCGACGCCACACGTCGACATCGTCGACGGCTCATATCACGACGTCGACTCGAACGAAATGGCGTTCAAGCTGGCGGCGATTTTCGCGGTGAAAGACGCTTTCAAGAAGGCGCAAGCCGATTCTGCTCGAGCCGATCATGAAGGTCGAGAAATGCGACGCCGGAAGAATATCAGGGCGACATCATGGGCGACTTGAATCGTCGCCGCGGCAAGATCGCGAGCATCGAGGCGAAGGGCAACCTGACCATGGTGCAGGCCGAAGTTCCGCTCGCCGAAATGTTCGGCTACGCGACTGCCATCCGCTCGCTTTCAAAGGCCGTTCGAGTTACTCGATGGAGCCGTCACATTTCGAACAAGTCCCGCAGCAGCTCGTCGCGGCCGTGCTCGACCAGAAGGAGACGAAATAATATGGCCGACGCGCAACGCATTCGCATTCGTTTGAAAGCATTCGATCACCGGATGCTCGATCAATCCGCCGTCGACATCGTCGAGACGGCAAAGCGCACCGGCGCCCGGGTCGCGGGACCGATTCCGCTCCCGACGTCTGATCGAGAAGTTCACGGTCAATCGCTCTCCGCACGTCGACAAAAAGTCGATGGACCAATTTGAGATTCGCACCCACAAGCGGCTGCTTGATATCATCGAGCCGACGGCCAAGACGGTGGACGAGTTGAAGAAACTCAACCTGCCGGCGGGCGTGGATATCACGATCAAGATCTAGCGATTTACCACCTAATTTTTGCACGCCCAAGCCCATGAGCATCGGACTTCTCGGAAAGAAAATCGGCATGACCAGCATCTACGATGCGAATGGCAAGCTGCGTCCGGTCACCGTGATCGCGGCGGGCGATAACACGCTCCTTCGTCGCCTGACGAGCGAGAACGACGGTTATTCTGCAATCCAGGTTGGGTTCGATGTGCAGAAGGAATCGCGGGTCACGAAGCCGTTGCTCGGCGGATTCGCGAAAGCTGGTTCAGAGCCGAAAAAATTCGTGCGGGAATTTCGCCTCGCGGCGGATGCGCCGGAGGGCGAGATCGACCTCGCAGTCACGCAGTTTCAAGCGGGTGATTGGGTTGATGTCGTTGGCAAATCCAAGGGCAAAGGCTTCCAAGGCGTGATGAAGAAGCACAACTTCCAGGGCCAGGGCGCGGCGCACGGTTCGAAAACGCACCGGCGTAACGGCGCCATCGGCAATCGTTCCACCCCGGGTCGCATTTGGAAAAACATGGGCATGCCGGGTCACATGGGCGACGCGCGCGTGACCGTGCAGAACCTGCAAGTCCTGCAGGTGCGGGAAGCGGACAAGATCATTTTAGTCAGCGGCGCCGTCCCGGAGCGAACGGCAGCTATGTTGTCGTCCGCCCGGCCTTAAAGAAACCTGCCGCAGCCGAGGCCAGCAAATGAGCGCGAAAGTCTTAACTGTCGCCGCGGCGAAAGAGGCGAAAATCAATCTGATCGAAGGCGGTCGCGGAACCCAGGCGATGCACGACGCGGTCGTCGCGATGCGCGCGGCGCGTCGTTCCGGTTCCGCGAACACGAAGACGAAAGCCGACGTGAATCTTTCCGGCGCCAAGCCGTGGCGGCAAAAGGGCACCGGGCGGGCGCGTGCTGGTTACAAGTCGTCCGTCATCTGGCGGGGCGGTGGTGTCGTGTTCGGCCCGAAGCCGCGCGATTACACCAAGAAAATTTCGAAGACGGTCCGGCGGCTCGCTTTTCAGAAAGCGTTGAGCGAGCGAATAAAAGCCGGCGATGTCCTGACGGTTGACAGCTTTCAGCGTGAAGGAGCCCAAGACCAAAGCGTTCGTTAGTCTGGTCAAAGGCCACACCGACGCAAAGAAGGTGCTGCTCATCTCGGACGCATTTGACGAAAATTTTTATCGTTCCGCGCGCAATGTGAAACCGGTATTGCTCGTGACCGCGACTGACGTCAATACCGAGCAACTGCTGGCGTTCGACAAGATCATTGTGAGTGGCAACGCCCTCGCGCAGCTGGCAGAAAGGACGCCCGCCTCAACCAAGGCTACGGCGTGACTTACCCGCTATGAACGAACCCTACGATTTAATCCAGACTGTGCAGTTGACGGAGAAGGCTTCGCTCTTGAGCGAGAAGCTCAACAAGTATGTCTTCCGCGTTAATCCGCGCGCGAACAAGATCCAGATCAAGCAGGCGATCGAGCTGCTCTTCAAGAAGAAGGTCGTGGGCGTGAACACCTGCAATTATGCCGGCAAGAAGAAGCGCGAACGGCGTGCTGATTTTGGCCGCAAAGCGCACTGGAAAAAAGCCATCGTGACCCTGGAGGAAGGCGAGAAGATCGATCTCGTCTAGTTCAATTATGGCACTTAGGAATTTTCGCCCACTCACGCCGGCGCTGCGTTTCAAATCGCTTCCAATGTTCCAGGAAGTGACGAAATCGCAGTCGAAACCGGTTAAGAGCCTGACCGAACCGAAGAAGAGAAGCGGCGGTCGCAACAATAATGGCCGGCTGACTTCGCGTCACATCGGCGGCGGTCACAAACAGAAATACCGGAAGGTCGATTTCAAACGCAAAAACGCGACATCGTGGCCGACGTCATGGCGATCGAATACGATCCGAATCGGACCGCGCGCATTGCGCTGCTCAAATATAGCGACGGCGAGCAAAGCTACATCCTCGCGCCGGACGGTCTCGAAGTCGGCGCCAAGGTGACGGCGGGCGAAGATGCGCCGCCAAAAGTCGGCAACGCGCTCCCGCTCGCGCGTGATTCCGTTAGGCGCAAACATCCATTGCATCGAAATCATGCCGGGCCGCGGCGGACAGATCGCGCGCAGCGCGGGCCAGCAGGCCACGCTGAGCAACCGTGAAGGCGGCTACGCGCTCGTCAAATTGCCTTCGGGCGAAATCCGCCGGATCCACGACAGCGCTTACGCGACGATCGGGCAAGTCGGCAACGTCGATCACATGAACGTCTCGAGCGGCAAGGCCGGCCGCACGCGCTGGCAAGGCCGGCGTCCACACGTGCGCGGCTATGGTCATGAACCCGATCGATCACCCGATGGGCGGCGGTCAGGGCAAATCGAAGGGCGGCGGCGGTCGTCACCATCCAGTCAGTCCGTGGGGACAGCTGGCGAAGGGTTTCAAGACGCGCGCGAAGCACAAAGCGAGCGATCGTTTCATCCTCGAGCGCCGGCAGAAAAAGAAATAGTTTATGGGCAGATCTTTAAAAAAGGACCTTTTGTCGAGCCGCATCTTCTCGAGAAGATCGACAAGATGAATAGCTCGGGCGTGAAGAAGCCGGTCAAGACCTGGTCGCGCCGCTCGATGGTGACCCCGGACTTCGTGGGTCACACTTTCCTGGTTCATAACGGCAAAATTTTTCAATCCGTGTTCGTGACCGAAAACATGGTTGGTCACAAACTCGGCGAGTTTTCACCTACCCGTATCTTTAAGAAGCACGGGTCGCACACCGCGAAGGTGACGAAGTAGGTCAGTTGATGGTTGCGGTTTGAGAGGATGAGATGAAAGTCTCCGCTCTCAATACCCGGCTGTCATTGGCTTTGGGGTGCCTGGCGCTGGTCTCATGGACTGGCGGCAGAAAATAGTTCTTTGTCAGATTCCAATCTTGAAACCGCTGAGACGAGAGTGACGCCGGAAACGTCGCTTTCGCAGACTGATCTCTTGCGCAAACAGCTCTCGCTCGACCGCGAAACGCAGAAGACGTTGACCGAAAGTCTCGTTGTCTCGAACGCGGAAGCGGAATTGTTTCGCCGGAAATACTCCGAACTGCAGTTGCGAATGGAGGCGCTCGGCGTCGAGGCGGTCAGCAAAGACCGGGCGAAGCTCGAGCAGCGTCTTTTGAAGGCCGTGAGCGACCTTCAACTTATGAACAAGGAGAAGAGCGCCTACCGCGAGCAGTTGCTGAAAGTTGACCGAGACGATGCTACGTTTCGTGAAGAGCACGCAGAGCGCCGATCCGCAGGCGCGGATGGAGGTTGAAGCGCAATTGCGCGCGACGAACCAGCTTCTGGCTGCAAGGACGGGGCCTCGCCTAACGAGGAAGCCGCGCCGGACCTGATGAACGGCCAGGTGATCAGTGTGAAGGAAGAGTGGTCGCTCGTCGTTGAGCAACCTCGGCGCCCAGCAGGGAGTGAAACTCGGGATGCCGCTGCGAGTGGTGCGGGCCGGGAAGACGATCGCGACTTTGCGCGTGGTGGATGTGCGCGAGAAAATCAGTGGCGCGGTCGTTCAGGAATTGGATTCGGAGAGAGTGAAAATAAAAGTAGGCGATCGTCTCCAGGTGGATGCGCGCCAGAATGTAAGTTTAAAGTAAATGCAAGTTAGCTCGACATATCGTTACGCGAAGATTTCGGCGTTCAAAGCGCGCGAAGTCACTCGCGCCATTCAGGGCCTGCCGGTTTCGGCAGCGCTCGATCTTGTTGCGTATCAGCCCAAAGAAAGCAGCTGCTCTGATCAGCAAGACGCTGAAGAGCGCGGTCGCCAACGCGGAGAACAACGCCAATCTGCGCGTCGACGGACTCGTCGTGAAAGAAGCGATCGTGGGCGAAGGCCCGACGATGAAGCGGATGATGACCCGGGCGCGTGGCAGCGGCAGCTACGATTCGCAAGCGGAGCAGCCACATCCGGATCATTTTGACTGACGAGATCGAAATCAAGACGCGCGAGAAGAAGAAGGGTGGCAAGAAATCCGGGACGAGGAAAAGCACTCGCACGAAAGCCACAAAGAGCACAACGGAAAGCAAGACCGCTGAGGCTCCCGAATCAGAAATCAGCAATCAGCAATCAGAAATTTAGCTCATGGGACAAAAAAGTTAATCCAATCGGTTTTCGTCTTGGTGTGAACCGCGACTGGCGTTCGCGCTGGTATGCGTCGCCGCAGGAGATGCCCGCGTTCCTGCAGGGGACCTCGAGATTCGCAACTACGTGAAGAAGAAGCTGCAGTTTGCGGCGGTCGCGAAGATCATCATCGAGCGCGCCTGGAACAGCATTCGCGTGACCATTCACACCGCGCGCCCCGGCATCGTGATCGGGCGCAAAGGCGCCGAGATCGAGAAGATGACCGGAAGAGATTTCGCGGATGGCGCAAGGCAAGCAGATCAAGATCGACATCCAGGAGATCAAAACGCCGGAGCTCGACGCGCAGCTCGTGGCTGAGAACGTTGCGCTGCAGATCGAGCGCCGTATCGCCTATCGCCGCGCGATGAAAAAAGCGGTGCAAATCGCGATGGATTTTGGCGCGCAAGGGATTCGTTTGCGCAGCTCGGGCCGGTTGAACGGTGCGGAAATTTCCCGCTCGGAATGGTATCGCGAAGGCAAGGTGCCGCTCCATACCCTGCGCACGCCGATCGATTACGGCTTCGCCGAAGCGAATACCGTTTACGGCAAGATTGGAGTGAAATGCTGGATTTGTAAGAAAGAAGAAGCTCCCGGCCCCGGCCAACGCGCCGGTCGCCGCGCCCGAACCAGCGCCAGCCTAACGAGCTTCTAAAAGGAGATATCGCCATGCCATTGATGCCCAAACGCGTGAAGTATCGCAAGACCCAGCGGGGAAGCCGCAAGGGAATGGCTTCGCGCAACCTTCGGATCGACTTTGGCGAATTTGGCCTCCAGACGCTTGGAACGCGCCTGGATTACCAATACGCAAATTGAGGCCGCCCGCGTCGCGCTCACTCGCAACATGAAGCGCAAAGGCAAACTCTGGATCCGCATTTTCCTCGACAAATCGGTCACCTCGCGGCCGCCGGAAACGCGCATGGGTAAAGGCAAAGGCCAGCCCGAATACTGGGTCGCGACAGTGCGCCCGGGTAATATCTTGTTTGAGCTGGACGGCGTGCCGGAATCGGTCGCGCGTGAATCCTTGCGCCTTGCGGCCGACAAGCTGCCGGTGCAGGACCAAGTTCCTCACCCGCCACCATGTCGCAACCTAACGACTAACGAACAATGAAATTCAAAGAGATTCAGGAAATGAGCACCGATGAGCTGTTGACGAAGAAACGCGACCTGCGTCAGGAGAGTTTGCATCTCCGTCTCGCAACAGCAAAGCGGGCAGCTCGAGCAGCCGAGCCGGATGCGCCTTTGCGCCGGGACGTGGCCCGGGTCGAGACCGTGCTCACGGAGCGGCAACAAGCCGGCGGCGCTGAAGAAATAGTTATGACGGACGAAACGACCAAGCAGGAAACGACCGGCCGGGAGTCAACTCGCGGCACGCGCAAGACACGCGTCGGCGAAGTTATCTCGAGCGGAATGAACAAGACGATCGTCGTCCGCACTGTCACGCGTGTGCCGCACGCGAAGTTCGGCAAAATCGTGAAGCAGCAGAAGAAATTTTACGTGCACGACGAGGAGAACAAGGCCAAGTCGGGCGACACCGTCCGGATTATGGAAACCCGCCCGCTGAGCAAATTGAAGCGCTGGCGTCTGGTCGAAGTCGTCCAGTAGGAGAGAGAGATTCTTATGGTTTACCTGAGATCAAGATTGGACGTCGCCGATAACAGCGGCGCGCGCATGGCGACGATGATCGGAGTGATCGGCAAAGGGGCCGCGCAATGCGCCGGCATCGGCGACGTCATTTCGGCGAACGTCAAAGAGGCGAGCGCCACCGGTGCCGGTGAAAAAGGGCGACGTGGTTCGCGCCGTTTTGGTGCGCACCAAGCAGCCGATTCGCCGCGATGACGGTTCGCTCCTCCGCTTCGACAACAACGCGATCGTCATCATCGACAAGGATTTGAACCCGCGCGGCACCCGTATTTTCGGCCCGGTCGCACGTGAACTGCGCGAGCGCAATTTCATGAAGATCGTCTCGCTCGCTCCGGAAGTTTTATGAACCGGATCAAGCACCATGTGAAAAAGGGCGACCACGTCGAGGTCATCTCGGGGAACTTCCGCGGTTCGACCGGCAAGATTCTCCAGGTGCTGCCGAAGAAGAATCGCGTCTTGATCGAGGGTGTGCGTTTGATCAAGAAGCACCTTCGCAAGTCGCAGGACAATCCCTCGGGCTCGATCGCGGAACGCGAAGGCCCGATCCACATCTCGAACGTGAAACTGGTCGAACGCACCGAGAAGGAAGAAGAAGAAGAGCAAAGCGAAAGCAGCGAAGGAGAAGAAGAGCAGGTAGCTCGCAACTGCGATCATCCGGCGAAGTCGAGGTTCGCTCGGGATGACAACACGAAAATGAAAAACGAATTTTATCGCGAATACAAAGAGCGCGTCATGCCCGCGCTGCGCGAGCAGCACGGCTACAAGAACGATCATCAGATCCCAAAGCTCGAGAAGGTTGTGATCAACACTTCCGTCGGCTCGCAATCGGACGTGAAGCAGGCGCTTGGAAGACGCCAAGACCGAACTGGCTCTCATCACCGGCCAGAAGCCGGCGGAGACGCGGGCCAAAAAAGCATTTCGAATTTCAAGCTCCGCAAAGAGCAGGCAATCGGGGCGAAAGTCACCCTGCGCGGCGAACGCATGTATGAGTTCATGGAGCGCCTGATCAAGGCCTCGCTCCCGCGCATCCGCGACTTTCGCGGGGTTTCGCCGAAGGGTTTTGACGGCAACGGCAACTACACGCTCGGCGTTTCCGATCAGTCAATTTTTCCGGAAGTCGAAGCTCGACAAAATCAAGCGCAACATCGGTTTTGATGTTACGATTGTGACCACCGCGCGCACGAACGAAGAAGCCAAATCGCTTTTGAGCGAGATGGGAATGCCCTTCAGCGACCGGCCGAAGAAGCCCGTTGCCCAAGCCGCCTAACTTTCATGAGTACTGTCACCGATCCTATTGCCGACCTTCTGGCGCGTGTGCGCAACAGCACGCAGGCGCAGAAGGTCGAGATGTTTGTCCCTTATTCCAAGGTCAAGAGCGAGATCGTTCGCATCTTGAAGGAGGAAGGTTACATCACAGACTTTGAGCTCGACACCACGGCCGCGCATCCGCGGATCAAGATCACCAACAAGATTTCGAATCGCACGAGCGCCATCACCGGGTTGAAGCGCGTGAGCCCGGCCAGGTTTGCGCCGCTATGTCGCGGCGGATGAAATCCCGCGCGTCCTCGGTGGGATGGGCACCGCGATTCTATCCACCTCGCGTGGTGTCATGTCAGGTCGCGAGGCAAAGAAACAAAAAGTGGGAGGCGAGTTGCTGGCTTTCGTCTGGTAACCGAGAGCAATGTCAAGGATTGGAAATAAACCGGTCGAGATTCCGGCCAAGGTCAAAGTGAACATCGACGGCAGCGGCAAAGTCGCGGTCGAGGGTCCGAAGGGGAAACTGGATTGGACACTGCCGAAGGGGATCAAGGCGAGCGTGGCCGATAATGAAGTGTCGTTAGTCCGCGATGCCGAAACGCGCAGCGTGAAGGCACTGCACGGTCTTTCGCGCGCCTTGATCAACAACATGGTCGTCGGCGTGAGCGAGGGTTTCACCAAGCAGCTCGAGATCGAGGGCGTCGGCTTCAAGGCCGCGGTCCAGGGAAGAACCTCAATCTCAGCCTCGGATTTTCGCATCCAGTGCTTTTCCCGATTCCGCCAGACATCAAGATCACTGTGACGGATAACACCAAGATCGCGATTCAGGGCGCCGATAGGAAGACGGTCGGCCAGGTCGCGGCAGACATTCGACGCTATTACCCGCCGGAACCTTACAAGGGCAAAGGCGTTCGTTACGCCGGCGAACAGATTCGCCGCAAGGAAGGCAAGACCGTTCAATAGTCATGGCCACGATTAATCGAAAAATCATTCGCGGTCGCATTCACAGCCGCATTCGCCGCAAAGTCTCCGGCACTGCGGAGCGTCCGCGTTTGTGCGTCTATTTTTCCGGGAAACATGTTTACGCACAGGTCGTCGACGACGAAGCGGGCCAGACTTTGGTCTCCGCCGGCACGACGGAGAAGGTTTTGGGCGAGAAAGGCAAACATGCCGCCAATCGCGCGACGGCGGAGAAGGTCGGGAAATTGATCGCCGAGCGTTTGCTCGCGAAAAAGATCGACAAGGCGGTTTTCGATCGGGGTGGATTTCTTTACCACGGCAAAGTGAAAGCGCTGGCCGACGCGGCGCGCGAAGGCGGACTTCAAACTCTAATATGGCATACGCAGGTAACCAAGGCAGACGAAGCGACTCACGCACCACGGACCGGACGCCTCCGGCAAAGGGTGACACGACCGAGAAAGTCGTGTTCATCAACCGCTGTGCCAAAGTCGTGAAAGGCGGTCGTCGTTTCAGCTTCAGCGCGCTGATTGTGGCGGGCGATCACGACGGCAAAGTCGGCTGCGGATTTGGCAAGGCGAATGAAGTCGCGGAAGCGATCCGCAAAGCCTCGGAAGCGGCGCGCAAATCGATGGAAAAGATGTCGCTGCACGAAAACACGATTCCGCATGAAGCCATCGGAGAATTTGGCGGTGGCCGCGTTCTGCTGCGTCCGGCATCGCCGGGAACCGGCGTGATCGCCGGCGGCGGCGTGCGAGCTGTCGTGGAAGCGGTCGGCATTCGCGACGTGCTCGCCAAATCGTTAGGCTCGAACAATCACGCCAACGTCGTCAAGGCGACGATCGAAGCGCTGCGTTCCCTGCGCCGTCGCGATGAAATTTTGAAAGCCCGCGGTCATTGCGCGTGAGCGGCCCGACTAACGGCGAGGAGGCGCAGCCCCAGTCGTGATTCGGTTGCACAATCTCAAACCGCGTCCCGGTTCCCGCCATCGTGTGAAGCGACTTGGAATCGGCGAAAGCTCCGGTCATGGCAAGACGAGCGGCAAAGGCCACAAGGGCCAGAAGGCGCGTTCCGGCGGCAGCATCCGGCTTGGATTTGAAGGCGGCCAGATGCCGTTGATCCGCCGCTTGCCCAAGCGCGGCTTCAACAACGCGGCCTTCAAGAAACAGTACGCGCTGATCAATCTCGACGACTTGAACGAGTTCAAGGCCGGCACCGTGATTAACGAGGAAATGCTGCGCGAATCGAAGCACATTCGCGGAAATGTGGCCGGGCTGAAGATCCTGGGCCGCGGCGAATTGAAGCACGGCCTAACGATCGAGGCAGATCGCGTGAGCGAATCGGCACGCGAGAAGATCGAAAAGGCCGGCGGGACCGTGACCTTGCGGCAGCGCCCCTCGCTGGTCGACGGCAAACGCTTCGAGACAGACGAAGACGAGGAGAAGCCCCGAACTCCAACGGTGGCCAAAGCGAAAGCTAAGGCGAAGAAACCCGGCGGCGAAGAAAAGAAGACCGCTGAATAGGCGGAAGTTCTAAAGCGAGCTTAGTCCGGATGGTTTCGGCTTTCTAAACACAGTCAAAATCCCGGAACTGCGCCGGCGTATTTTGTTCACCCTCGCGGTCATCGTGGTCGTGAGGCTGGGCGCTGCGATCACAACTCCCGGCGTCAATCCGGCCGTCTTGCAGGATTGGTTCCGCACTTCATCACGAAAGCGCGGGCGGCGGCGTCGCGGCGCTCTTCAATCTTTTTCAGCGGCGGCGCGCTCGAGAACTGCGCGGTCTTTTCGCTCGGCATCATGCCGTACATCAGCGCCTCGATCATGCTGCAGCTGCTCACGGCGGTGATTCCGTCGCTCAGCCGGTTGTCGCGGGAAGACGGTGGCCGGCAGAAGATCATGCAATACACCCGGTATGCGACGGTCGTGCTTTGCATTTTCCAGGGCTATCTGCTCGCGGTCTCATTCCAGCATCCGGAGTCGTATCACACGATGCTGCCCGGCATCACCGAGACGACGGCGCGATTCGGAATTCCGCTGGTCGATAGTCTTGGGATGGTCATTTCGAATCGTCACAGTCCTCACGCTGACGGCGGGAACGCTCTTCCTAATGTGGCTGGGCGATCAAATCACCGATCGCGGCATCGGCAACGGCATCTCGCTCATCATTACGATCGGCATCGTGGCGCGTCTGCCCGCGGCGCTGGCGCAGGCCTGGAAGACATTTCGTGCCCTCGGCGCAAACCGGAACGAGTCAGGTCAATCCTGCGATTCTCGGTTTTGATGGTGGCGTTTCTTTTATCGTGATCGCCGCGGTCATCGCCGTCACGCAGGGTGTGCGCAAGATCACGGTGCAGTACGCGAAACGCGTCGTGGGCCGGAAAATGTACGGCGGCCAAGACGCAATACATGCCGCTGAAGGTGAACTATGCGGGCGTCATGCCGATCATCTTCGCGTGGGCGCTCCTGCTTTTCCCGACGACAATCGTCGGTCTGGCCTTCAAGAACAGCCGCACCGCCGCGCAAATCGCCGACATGCTCTCAACCGGATGGCTGCACTACGCCGTCCTCGCGGCGATGATTTTCTTTTTCAGTTATTTCTGGGTGGCGACGCAGTTTCAGCCGGCGCAAATCGCGGACGATCTGAAGAAATACGGCGGCTACATCCCGGGCGTGCGGCCGGGAAAACCGACCGCGGATTTCCTCGATTTCACGATGACCCGGCTGACTTTTGCGGGCGCGATTTTCCTGACGCTGATCGCGATCCTGCCGAGTCTGCTCAGCCAGGGACTGCACGTGCCGTAGATCACGGCGCAGTTTTTCGGCGGCACGAGTCTGCTGCATCATCGTCGGCGTGATTCTCGACACGATGCGACAGGTCGAGACACACTTGATCCAGCGTCACTACGACGGCTTCCTGCGCAAAGGCCGAATCCGCGGCCGGGCGTTCGATCGTTGCGGCTTACAATCGCGGAGAGCGCCGCACAGCAGGGACTTTAATGTGGCTTTACGTCGGCATCGCGGTTCTGGTGATTGGCGGCGTGGCAATCTTTCGTTTACGGACGCTAGGTGAAGTGAAGATGTCGACATTGTGCTCTCTCGGTGCGCCGGGTTCCGGAAGGGAACGCAGGCGGAGATGATCACGCGGCATTTCGCGATTCGCGGTTACGTCGCCGGGCACCATCCTGCGGCGCGAACGCGATCTGGGAACGCCGCTCGGGTTCGGAGGCCGATGAGATCTCGAAGCACGGCGGACTGGTGCCCGACGACATCATCGTTCAGCCTGATCGAAGACTGGCTGAACTTGCACGGCGAGAACGGGTTCGTTTTCGATGGATTCCCGCGCACCGTGCACGCAGGCGGAGCGGTTGAACGAGATTCTGCAAAAGCGCAGCAACGCCGCTCGACCTCGCCATTTGGCTGGAGGTTTCCGAAGAGACGGTGCGCGATCGGATCGCCAGCCGGCTGCAATGCCGAGCGTTGTGGCTTCACCACCAGCCTAACGAGCGCACGTTTCGCTGAACGTCCGATCTGTCCTTATTGCGATGGCCCACTTATCCGTCGCGAGGATGATGACGCATCGGTCCTGCAGACACGGCTGCGCGGAATTCAAGACCAAGACCGAGCCGCTCCTTTCCTTTTACGAAAAAGATGCACGCCCTCCATCGCATCGACGGCAATCGCGATCGAGAAGCGGTCTTTAGCCGATATTCGCGCCCTGATCGAGGAAAACGCGTGCGATGATTCCGATCAAAGTCGGCCGGGAAATCGAGCAAAATGCGGCTGCGCTTGCCGCACGGCGAGCGACGTTCTCGAGCGGGTGAGCGAGCTGATCCGGCCCGGGTTTCGACCGAAGGAAATCGATCAGGCGGCCGCGGATCTCGATGCAGGATGCCGGAGTGCGAAGTGCGCTTCCTCGGGTATCGGCTTGGCCATCGCAGTTTTTCCGGGCAACATTTGCATTTCGCTGAACGACGAGATTGTGCACGGCATCGGCAGCCAGCGCCGGATCCAATACGGCGACATCGTGAAGCTCGATATCGGCGTGGTGCAGGATGGTTGGGTCGGCGACACGGCGGCGACTGTTCCGGTTGGCATGATCGACGAGCGGATCGAGAAACTGCTCGCGGTCACCGAAAGCGCGCTGCAGCGAGCCATCGACTCATGCCATTGCAGGCGAGCGCCTGGGCGATCTTTGCGCGGCGATCGAGGACGAAGCGACTGCGCAATCATTTCAGCGTGGTGAGAGAATTTGTCGGTCACGGGGTGGGGCGGAAGCTGCACGAAGAACCGCAGGTCCCAAACTACGGCAAACGCGGGAGCGGCCCGCGGCTCAAGCCAGGCATGACGCTCGCGATCGAGCCGATGATCAATCTCGGCGGCGCCGGACGTGCGCCTGCTCGAGGACGGCTGGACGGTTTGCACTGCCGACGGCTTGCCCTCGGCCCATTTCGAACACACCGTCCTGATCACCAAAGAAGAACCGGAAATCCTGACATGGCGCGCAAAGACGCAATTGAGGTAGAGGGCACGGTCGTCGAGCTTCTGCCGAACACGATGTTTCGGGTGGAGCTGCCTAACGGGCACCGGGTGCTCGCCCACATTTCCGGGAAAATGCGGATGCACTTCATTCGCATCTTGCCAGGCGACAAAGTTATGCTAGAGGTTTCGCCTTACGATTTGTCGAAAGGGCGAATCACGTTTCGCCATCGCTAGCGCGGAGACTGGCTCCGCGTTTTTCGTCTCGTGAATTATGAAAGTGCGACCATCAGTTAAAAGACTTTGTGAAGGATGCAAGATCGTGAAGCGCAAGAACGTGGTGCGCGTGATCTGCAACAAGAACCCGCGCCATAAACAGCGCCAAGGTTAGCGGAAAGCGATAAGGCTGAGAAGCTGAAATAAATTATGCCAAGATTGCTGGGAGTTGAAATTCCGGCCGAGAAACGCATCGAAGCGTCGCTCACCTACATCTATGGTGTCGGGCCGAGCGACGGCCAGGCGCGTGCTCGAGCAGACTAACATCGATCCCAACCTGCGCGCCAAAGACCTAACCGCCGCAGCAGATCAACGAAATCATCCAGACGATCACGCACAACAAGCTGCCGATCGAGGGCGATCTCCGGCGCGAAGTGCAGAGCAATCTCAAGCGTTTGCAGGCGATCAATTGTTATCGTGGCATCCGCCATCGCCGCGGCCTGCCAGTCCGCGGTCAGCGCACCTCGACCAACGCGCGCACGCGCAAAGGTCCGCGCAAGACCGTCGGCGTGATCCGGAACAAGGACGCTAAAGCAGGCAAGGTTTAGACTAACGAACTGACATGGCTGAAGAATCCGAAAACCAAATTCCAGCGGAAGCTCCCGACGAACGACGCGCCTAAGCGATGAGGCGAAGGCGCCAGCTGAGACGGTCGCGGCAGATGCTCCACGCAGTGGCAGAGGCCACTGAAACGCCGGTGACCGCCGAGACCCCGGCGCCGAAGCCGATAGCGAAAAGCCGACGAAAAACCGAGTTCCAAAAAGGCACGGCAGATGCGGCCCCGGCCGCCGAAGCGCCGAAGGAAAATCTTTCGCTCGATCCGAACGAGATCGAGAAGCCGAAGATCGTCAAAGCCAAGGGGAGCAAGAACGTCCATTCCGGATACGCCCACGTCCTTTCGACCTTCAACAACACGATCGTCACGATCACGGATCTGCCAAGGCAACGTCATCGGCTGGTCGAGCGCCGGCAAAGTCGGCTTCAAAGGCTCGCGCAAGAGCACGCCTATGCCGCGCAGATGGTGGCGCAGGATGCTTCGCGGCAGGCCATGGGCCACGGGCTCAAGGAGGTCGAGGTCCTCGTTAGGGGCCCAGGCGCGGGTCGCGAATCTGCAGTGCGCGCTCTTCAGGCCATCGGGCTCGATCTTGACAGTTATTCGCGACGTTACCCCGGTGCCGCATAACGGCTGCCGGCCGCCGAAACAACGCCGCGTCTGACCCGATTCACCATTTCAACGATTCACTTTCACGCTAGCCCATGGCCAGATATACCGGACCCAAAACAAAAATTGCCCGCCGCTACGGCGTTCCGCTCTTCGGACCTTCAAAGTCACTCGAGCGCAAGAATTATCCGCCCGGGATGCATGGTCCCAAAGGTTCGCGCCGCAAGCAGTCGGATTACGCAATCGCGCTCGGCGAGAAACAAAAGCTTCGTTTCCAATACGGGCTGATGGAGAAGCAATTTCGCCGCATCTTCGAAGCGGCGCTGCAAAAGCGTGGAGTCACGGGCGAAACGCTGCTCCAGCTGCTTGAGACTCGGCTCGACAATGTCATTTTTCGTCTTGGTCTCGCGAATACGCGCAGCGCCGCGCGCCAGCTCGTTTCGCATGGCCATGTGCAGGTGAACGGCCAGCAACGTCAACATTTCCTCGTTCAACGTGAAGGCCGGCGATCAGATCACGGTCAAGGATCAGCCCAAATCGCGCCAGCTCGCCCTGCGCAACATGGAACTGACCCAAATCGCGCCGGTGCCGGATTGGCTGACGGTTGATCGCGATGCCCTCAGCGGCAAGGTCGCGCACATTCCGTCGCGCGAAGAGATGCAGCCGATGGTCAACGAGCAGTTGATCGTCGAGTTGTATTCTCGCCAGGCCGAATTTTCGTCAGTGTAACAGCGCGGCATCTCCAGGACTTCCAGCGCCTTGTCGTAACTGCATCGCGCCAGATAGTGCGCCAGTTGTGGATCAACCGGTCGCGGGAGCGATCGTTCCAGTTCGAGATCTTTCCGAGACCCCAGCCAGTCTTTCGAGGTGTTGCTCGGGCTGGCGCCGACTATTTTCGTCCGCGATAATCGCTCGTCGCTCGCGCAAAGCGACGGCTGGATTGGCTTCGCAGGTGAGTTCATTGCATCGCCGACGGATTAGAGCCGCAACTAAAGCTTGAATCATATCCGATTTTGCCGCAACCCTCCCAGATGCCAGAAGCTGGAGCCAGGCGACGGGTGCTGATTATTGACGATGACACCGCAGTCTTGCGGATAATTCGTGAGGCGCTGGAACACGTCCTTCACTGGGACGTCGATACTTCACCGAAGCCGGAATATGGATTCGAGCTCGCGCTGAAGAAGAGCTACGACCTGATGATTTTCGATTTCTCGATGCCGCTGATCGATGGAACGCTCCTCTTCCTTCTCATTTCCAAAGCCTACGAAAATTCATCGCCGGCTCGGCGAATGCCTCCGCTGCTTCGTCTCCGGCCAAGGCTCGGACGAACGGGCCCGAGACCTTTTGAAGGAATCACCGGTGCGCGGATTCCTGGCGAAGCCTTTCACGATCAATCGGCTGCTCGAGAAAGTGAAAGCGTGTGTCCCGGAGGTCGAGTGGGTTTCCTGATCTCGGCGGTTGATTTTGGGTAGATGTCCCCCGGCGATCCGCGAACTCTTTGAGAATGGATTTTAAAGTGTCGTTAGGCGCGGCCATTGGCTTCGGCCTGCAACTGGCGACGAGCTTCGAGCCAATCATCCGCCGAGCTGCCGGGAATCCCTTCACGGGTTCGATGCTGTGCGATGAAGTAGGCCCGAATGCGAATGTCGTCGTCGGTGAATGGTTCACGCGGGGCAGCTTTTCTTGGGCTTCGTTTACGAGCAGAAACCTCCTTGTCGCTGGTAGCTTGCGGCGGTTTGTCTGAGACTTTGGCGCGCGGTGTCGTTTTTCTGGTTTTCTGCGCCGCGCTTTTTCGTCTTCGCCTGTTTCACCGGTTTCGTTGTGCCGTTCGCTTGAGTCGATCCATCACTTGGAGCCACCAAACCGCTTTCGGAAGCAGGCACGTCGCTCATCTTTTTAAACTTTTCGCCATTTACTTTTCCTTTCGTCGGCAAGCCTGCAGTGCAGAGCAAAACCGCGCAAGCGGAAATCAGCATGAAGCAACCTTGAGCTGGATGAGTCGGCGATGAAGGATTTCATTTTTCGTTGGGCAATCACGACCGTTGCCGTGATGGTCGTCTCCAACGTCATCAGTGGAATCGGCTATGACAGTAAGCTGGCGCTGATTGAGGCGGCGCTTTTGCTGGGAATTCTGAACGCCTTTTTACGGCCGATCCTGCTTCTTCTGGCGATGCCGCTGATCATTCTCAGTCCTGGGAATTTTTATCTTCGTGGTGAATGCGATCATGCTCCTGCTCGTAAACCACCCAGTGCACGGCTTCCGCGTCGACAGTTTCGGCAGCGCCTTCTGGGGTTCGATCCTGATCAGCATCATCAGCTGGATATTGAGCGCGTTTTTCGCGGCAGCGACGGGCGGGTTTATCCGTTGACCCACCATACGCGGATGAAACGGGTAAGCGGATCGGGTGGTCGGGAGCAGTAAACCAGGCCAATCGAGCTAATGCTCTAGCGGAGCCGTGATTTGATTCGTTAGGCAGCCCCGACCGGAAAGCGCTGATTCCAGCCGGACTGGGGCCTTTGGCGTTCCGTGACTCTGGTCGGGATTTGAGCTGTCGCGACGGACAAAATTGCCTCCCATTTATCTTCTATCCGGAGAGGCATTCTTTCAGAGGGAAACGCAATCAACGGAGCCCATTGCGCGGTGTTCACTCCGGTCGCCGGAGGGGCTGGTCTGGTTCCTGCTTTTACCTCTGCGGCAGTCGCAACAGCCTTAACCAACTACTATGCTCAATATCCACAAGATTTTTGGCCGCGCGCTCACCGCCCTGCTGGCGGCTGCGTCCTTCGCGGTTGCGCAAGATACGGCGGTGACGAAACCGCAACCCGCGAAACCGAGCACCGCGCCTCGCGGCCAGCAATCCGCCTGCATTCCACAGCTCCGACTTTGGCCCCGATGACCCTAGTCCAACCACCCGCCCAGGCAGTCTCGGCCCCGGCCGCGCAGACGCCTGGGTCCGCGCCTGGTTCAATGAATGTAGTCGCGGCTGCCCCGGCTGCCCCGGCGGCGACGCCGGCGACCGCGGCTTCACCAGGCCAAGGCGCGTCCTCGCCACGAGCCCGGAGGTGGAGAGCGGCGGCGTTGGGGTTCGCGAATTTCAGGGCGACGACGTTGGCCAGGTCCTGCGTCTCCTCGCCCGCCAGTCGAAGATCAACATGGTCGTTAGTGAAGCTGTAACCGGCACCGTGACGATGCGTTTGAAGACGCTCACAGCGCTGCAGGCGATTGCGATCATCGTAAAGCGCCAAGGGCCTGTTCATGGATAAGATCGACAACGTCTACTAGCATCAAGACTGGTGCGGAACGGACTCCGAGCCAACATGAAAGCGACAGCTATCAGTTTAGCTACGGCCGGGCAAAGATGTGGCGCCGCCCCCTTGCCAGCGCAGCTGGCGAGCAAGGATGCACCGCAGGTCGACGAGCGCACGAACACGGTCTTCTACCGGGAAACTCGCAGCAACATCGACAACATCCGCAAACTTTGGCGCAGATCGATCGACCAACCAAACAGGTGATGATCGAGGCTCGCCTGGTGGAAGTGAACGCCAACCCGAAGCAGAGCTATGGTATCAACTGGGCCGGAGTCGTCGGGAGTTCGAGCTCCGCTCAGACCTTCCGCTATGGCGGCACTCACCCCAGCTCGGATGGAAGCACACAAACAGTTACGTTTAACAATGGCGTTCCACAGCTGGCTGACTTTGTGCAGGGTGCTGGCAACCGCCCGGCTGTGACCGGGGATAACAGTGGAAACCTCAACCCGTTCTCAGCGCTCGCCTCCGGCTTCGTGAACTCCTTCGCCGGCCAGTTCGCGATCCTGTCGGTGCCGCAGATGTCGCTCTATGCGATGCGCCTCCTGAATGAGGATTCGGATGCGGAATTTCTCGCCAACCCGCGAGTCGACCGCCGACAACGTCCAGGCCAAGATCGAAATCATCCCGCAATCAACCCGTCCCTCAGCTCAACTTTAACGAACAAACCGCGACCGCAGTATTCGGGCGGATTCCAAGACAAGAAGTTTGGCAACACGCTTGATCGTTAGGCCGTCGGTTAACAAGAACGACTTCGTCACCCTGAGTGTGAAGCCGGAGATCAGTAACAAAGTCGCAGATGCCACCTTCGTTTTTGCTGGCGCGTCGGTTTCGAGCCCGATCATCGACACCCGCACGCCTCGATTCAAACGTCCTCATCAAGAGCGGCGACACGCTCGCCGTCGGTGGCTTGCTTCAGGACGAAGTTTCCAAAGGGCAAGACCAAGGTCCCGGTCATGGGTGACATCCCCGTGCTCGGCTACCTCTTCCAGGAACACCTGAACGCCCGCACCAAACGCAATCTCCTCATTTTCGTCACTCCGACGATCCTCGAACAGCGTTACGGCACTGGCCTCGAGGACCAAGTCTCCGGCCTGCATCATAGTGGGGAAGAGTTTGCCGACCCGGATGGTTGGCGGAATAACGCAGCCGGCGCGGTCCGTCTGGTTCCGACTTCAAATCGTGGGTTAGCTGCCGACTATCCAAAACCAGGAGTTGCGCCACCTCCGAGCAAGCTGCGCTACATGAGCACGGCAAACCAGCGCGACGAATAAGAAAAATTTCAGTGGGGTTGGTAGGGCGGCCTGCTCGTCGGGTTCGCCCCCTTTTCATTGTGCTTTAGTTGCGCCTCATGTCGCAGCCGTGCATCATTAGCCGCCAAGTTTCCCGCAGGGAACGCAGATTGTTTAATGAAATTTTCGCTCATCCCATCTTCTCTCCGCACGATTGCTGAAAAAGTCGAACGCAATGAACGAATTAGCGATCGGGATGCGCTTACTCTCTACGAGGCCAACGACTTAAACGCCCTCGGTATCCTCGCCAGCGTGGTCCGCGAACGGAAAAACGGCAATATCGCGACCTATATCCTCAATCGCTATATCAACTACTCCAATATCTGTGTTCTCTCCCTGCCAGTTTTGCGCATTCGCGGCCAAGAAGCGCGATCCGCATGCTTTCGAACATTCGATTGAAGAAATCGTCGCCGCGGTCCAGGACGCGCTTGGAAGCGGAATTACCGAAGTGCACATGGTCGGCGGTCTGCAACCCGTCGTTAGGCAAAGAATGGTACCTGGAGTTGCTCCGACGATTGCGCGCGCTTGATGCGCAGTTGCAGATCAAGGCCTTTACCGCGATCGAAGTCCGCCATCTTGCCCGTCGCATTTTCAAAAAATCGATCGCCGAGACTTTGGTGATTTTGCGTGAGGCAGGATTGAATTCTCTCACTGGAGGGTGCAGAAATTTTTGATGCGGCCGTGCGCGATCAGCTTTGCCGCGGGAAGGAAACGGCCGCGGAATGGCTCGACGTGCATCGCATCTGGCACCAGATGGGAGGACGGAGCACCTGCACGATGCTCTATGGGCATATTGAGACCGCCGAGCAGCGGGTCGATCACCTCCGGCAATTGCGGGAGCTTCAGGATGAAACTCGCGGATTTACCGGTTTCATTCCCTTTGCCTTCGAACCGGCAACGACAGCGCTTGCGCACATCCCGCGCGCGACTGCTTTCGAGCAACTGCGCAATCTCGCGGTGGAGCCGAATTTACCTCGATAATATCGACCATCTCACTGCCTATTGGGTCAGCCTCGGCCTGCCGCTTTCACAGGTAGCGCTGGCTTACGGAGTGGATGACCTGCACGGGACCGATCATGCGCGAAAAAGATTTTCCATATGGCGGGAGCAAAGACGCCGGAGGAGCAAACGGTTGAGACTCTGGAGCACGCGATTCGACAAGCGGGCCGCACTCCCGCCCAACGCGACAGCTATTACAATCATCTCAGCGGCCCCAAGGCGATCCGTCCAAGAGCGAAGCTCGGGACGAACTTGTCTGCGCTTGAAGTGCGCGGCTCACCTCGCCTTGGTTGCGTCAGCTACCTTAATGCTCGGCCGCTTATCTATGGCTGGCCGGGAGATGTCCATTTCGATCATCCCTCGGTTCTCTGCGAATTGCTCGCGGCCAGCATTTTTGATGTCGCGTTAGTCTCAAGCTTCGAATACCTGCGCAATCCCGTTTATTCTGATCGTTGACGGGATTTCGATTGCTTCCGACGGACCGGTCTACAGTGTGGTCGTCGCTCATCGCGATCCGATCGAAGCCTTAACCGAGATCACAATCGACCCAGCCTCCTGACCTCCGTCAATTTGCTTCGTAGTTTACTTTGCGAACGCGGCTTGAGCCCGCGCCTTATCTCCGACTCGGAATCACGAAGCCCAGATTGCGCTCGACTGCTTATCGGTGATCAAGCAATCAAATTTCGAGAACAGCATGCCGATTTTGAATTTTGGGATCTCGGCGAGGAATGGCAGAAACTTTGTCAGCGCCCATTCGTCTACGCGCTCTGGCTGATCCGGCCCGAGGTCTCCGTTGCCCGCGAAATTGCGGACCGGTTGCGTGCGATTCGGAGTAGGAATTTAGGAAGAATTGAGGAGGTGATTGCCAGCCAGGACCAGTTTGATCGGCAATTTTGCGAACGCTACTATCGCGATAATCTGCGATTTACTTTTGGGAAAAGGGAAACTGAAGGTCTTAGGATGTTCCAGACTCTGTGCGCAAAGCACGGGTTCTTAGCAACACCGGAACTCAGTCTCACTCTCGTATAAAGCGAGAGTTGCGGATTGGGGTTTCGAGATGGCGTTATGCTGGATGACGCGGGAAAATTTATCCGCCACATCTCGCGCAGCGTCGAGAGTTGGAATTCGCTGGCCGGATCTTCAATGCCATCGAGATTAACGGCTCCTTCCACTCTCTCCAGTTGCCCTCCAGTTATGAACGTTTATTTCGATAACGACGCCAAAGTGCACGCGCCTTTTGATGCCCAGCGGCTGGTGACTCTCTCGCCTAACGAGTCAAGGAAATGAAGCGCGCGCGGCATTGGGCTCTCGCTTCCCAGGATGACCTGCGGCCCGGCTTTCGAGCAGTGTTTGCGGTCCCCGTGTATCGCTCGCTTCCTGCAACGCAAGGGGATTTCCAGCGACGCCGAAGCACTGGATTTTCTCCGGCCGCGCCTGCGCAATCTCGCTGATCCTTTCCTGCTTCCGAACATGGCCGCCGCAGTGGAGCGCATCTTGCGTGCGATCGATCAAGACCAGCGGATTGTGCTTTTACGGCGACTACGATGTCGATGGCGTGACCTCGCTCGCGCTTCTGCACGAAATGCTCTCTGCCTATGGCGCGTCGCCCGCGCCCTTTCTGCCTTCCCGAATGGAGGAAGGTTATGGTCTCAGCCGCGAAGGGATTGAACGCTGCTGCCAATCCCATCGTCCGCAACTTCTAATCGCGGTCGATTGCGGCACTTCATCGGCGGCCGAAATTCAAGATCTCGGTGCTCGCGGTGTCGAGGTAATTGTCCTTGATCATCACGAGCCCAAAGCGTCCGCTGCCAGCTTGCGTGGCGGTAGTTAATCCTAAGGCAGCTGGGTCCGCGTGGTCGTATTTTGTGCAGCGTCGGGATTGTTTTCAAACTCTGCCATGCGCTCTTGAAAACCCGCCCCTCCCGGGGTTCGATCTGCGCCGGCGTCTCGATCTCGTCGCCCTTGGGACGGTGGCGGACATCGTGCCGCTGGAAAGCGAGAACCGCATCCTCGTTTACCATGGATCAAAGGAGATTGCGAAAGGGACGATTGCCGGGACTCAGTCGCCTTTGAGGTGGCGGGAGTTCGCCCGCCGATCATTTCCTGAACACATTGGTTTTCGTCTCGGCCCGCGCTTGAACGCGGCTGGCCGCCTAACGAATGCGGAAAAAGCGCTTCGTCTTTGCTCACGAATGATCTTACCGAAGCAACTACCTTGGCCGCGGAACTCGACTTCCAGAATCGCGAGCGACAAGAGCTGGAACGGAAGATTTGCCAGGCCGCTGAGGAGAAGATCAGCGCGGAAAATCTGAGTGACGCACCCGCAATTGTCCTCGGCGAGCGCGGCTGGCATCCCGGGGTGCTGGGAATTGTCGCTTCGCGGATCGCAAAGAGTTATCACCGTCCGACGATTATCATTGGCTTTGACGATCAGTCGGTCGGCAAGGGAAGCGGGCGCAGCATCCCGGGACTTTCGCTGATCACTGCGCTTGGGAAGTCGCAGAACTGCTGGAAAAATATGGCGGCCACGAAATGGCGGCTGGCCTAACGATTAAGGAGGAGAATTTTCCGGCCTTCGTACACACTTTGACCGAGGTCTGCGGGCGGCTGATAGAGAATCAACTACTGACGCCAAGTCTGCGCCTCGACGAACAGATCTCGTTAGGCGATTTCAGCTGGGAACTGCTTCGCTGGCACGATCTGCTTCAGCCTTTTTGGCGAAGCCAATCCCCAGCCACTTTTTCTGGCTCGCAACGTGGAGTCGATGGCGCCGCCGACGGTTTTGAAAGAGAAACATCTGCTCCTTCGTTTGCGGCAGGATGGCCGCTTCCAACGCGCAATTTTTTTGGCGGCAACGAAGGTCCAATTCCGGATCCGCCCTGGGACATCGCTTTCCGCATCGGCTCGGAGGATACGATGGGCAAATAAGGCTGCAAATGCAGGTCGAAGCGCTGCGGAGCGCCAGTCCGCTCTGACGCACGCTTTGTCGCACCAAGTCGGCTCGCATCCCCTTGCCGAACGCTAAGATATTTCCGCATGGCTTTGCATCCTGCCAGTTCGTTAGGCGAAATTGATTGGATTCCCGCGTCCGCGGGTCGCTCAACTGCGCCGGCTTGGGCTTGAGACGGTGGGCGATCTCCTGACCCATTACCCGCGACGCTACGAAGATCGCCGCGAATTTGCTCCGGTTCCCGCGCGAAGAAAGCGAGGCACCGGTTTGCCTTTGTGGCGAAGTCACGAAGACGCGCCTGCTTCGATTCGGCCGCGGGAAGAAGATTTTCGAAGCGACTCTTGAAGAGGCCGAAGCGCACGCCCTCAGTCAGCCGCTCACTCTACGCTGGTTCAATTTGCATTACGTGCAGAAGATGGTTCTCGCCGGCCAGCGGCTGGTGGTTTTTGGAAAGGCGCGGCAACGCGGCCAACGGATTTGCATGGAGCATCCGGAGTTCGAAGTGATCGAAAACGACGACGAGATCTCGATTCATTTTCGCCGGATCACCCCGATTTATCCGGCGACCGAGGGTCTTTCACAGCGCATCCTGCGCAGTTTCGATTTATCGGCTATTGCAGGAATGTGATGATTCCAGCCTAACGAACGAGCTGCCGGCGAGATTGCTGGTTGATCAAGCGAACGAAAGTGCGCATGAAATCCATTTTCCGACCAGCCAGAAGACGCTGGCGGAAGCGCGCGAGGCGATTGTCCTCGGCGAGTTTTTTGGGATGCAAATGCTGCTCGCCTCACGTCATGCTTCAGCATCCATGCCCGTCCTGGTGCAGCGCATCGCGCGGCTGGGAAACTGCTCCAGCGCTCCTCGATTCGTTGCCTTTTGCGCTCACGAATGCGCAGGTTCGTGTTATCGACGAGCTGCGTTCCGATCTGGCTGCCTCCACGCCAATGAATCGTTTGCTCCAGGGGGACGTCGGTTCGGGCAAGACAGTGGTGGCAATTGCCGCGCTTCTCCTCGCAGTCGAAAGCGGTGCCCAGGCTGCCTTGATGGCGCCGACTCAAATTCTCGCCGAGCAGCATTACACCGTCCTCCAACGTTGGCTCGAACCGCTGGGCGTTTCGGTCGCCCTCGCACCGCGGCGCGCAAAGAAGACCCACTCATCCTCTTTAGCGCAACGAATGCGCGATCGGCCGGAACGGCGCAAATCTTCGTCGGCACCCATGCATTACTTTACGAACCCGAAGGACTGGACAATCCCGGTTTGGTGGTGATCGACGAACAGCACAAGTTCGGGGTGGCACAACGCAGTCGCCTCACCAGCCGCGAGCCGCCACCTGATGTCCTGGTGATGACCGCGACTCCAATTCCGCGCACCCTAACGATGAGTCTGTATGGTGATCTCGATGTCTCGACGATCGATGAGATGCCCGCGCAGCGCGGCAAAATTATTACTGCGGCCCGGGACCCGAGAAGTTGCCGGAAGTGTTGAACTTCCTTCGACGCGAATTGGAACAGGGACGCCAAGCCTACATCGTTTATCCATTGATCGACGAGAGTGAAAAGCTGGAAGCGAAAGCGGCGACAGCGGAATTTGAGAAATGGTGCGAACGTTTGCAGCCATTTACTTGTGATTTGCTCCATGGTCGGATCCCGGCGCCGGAGAAGCAGGCCGTGATGGAGCGCTTTCGGCGTGGCCTAACGAGCGTGCTGGTGAGCACGACGGTGATCGAGGTTGGGATCGATGTGCCGAACCGCAACCATCATGCTGATTGAAAACGCGGAACGATTTGGCCTCGCGCAGCTCCACCAACTCCGCGGTCGCATTGGCCGCGGTCAACATCGGTCTTATTGCATCCTGCTCCGCTCTGATCCTTCGGCGGAAACGGCCGCCAAACTCGGCGTCCTCGAGCAAACCAGCAACGGTTTTCAGGTCGCAGAGGCAGACTGGGAATTGCGCGGACCGGGTGATTTGTTGGGCACCGCCCAAAGCGGATTGCCGGCGCTGGAAACTCGGCGATCTTCGCCGGGACGTGAATTAATGAAGCGGGCGCGAGTGATCGCGCGGGAGATCTTCGGGACGATCCCTTGCTGGCGAACGCTGAGAATCAACGTTTTCGGGAGTTGATTGTCGAACAAGAGGGAAAAACCTTCTCCCACGTTAGCTGAATGAAAAACCTGCTGAAATTCTCTTTTCCTCGTTCTCATCCTGAGCGCCGGCGTTTCGCTCCTTTACGACTATCAATTGCGGCACGGCAAATTGAATCTGAAGCCGCGAACTGCTCCTGAAAAGTATACTCTCGCGGACGCGCCCGCAGTTGATTCCAGGTCGGTCGCCAGCCTGGTGTCTTTGAGCGACGAGCGCCGAAACTGGTAGCCGGGTGATTCCCTCTGTCGTCAGCGTCAAGACCCACGAAGCGGATCCAGCGGCGGCAATATGGTCTCGATCCGTTTGATTTTTCCGGGGCAATCTCGGCCAACTTTCGCGGCCCGGGAGATGAGTCAGCTGGTGCAGAACTCGCTTGGTTCCGGGGTGATTGTGAGCAAGGAAGGCCACATTATTACCGAACAATCACGTGGTTGATCAGGTAGACGAGATTGAAGTGCAGTTGAGCGATGGCCGCACCCGCAAGGCCTCGCCTGATTGGAGCGGATGACCGCCTCGACCTCGCGGTTTTGAAAATGGATGAGCCCGGTTCCAGACCGCTGAAGCTTGGAGACTCGGACGAAATGCAGGCAGGCGATTTCGTTCTTGCGGTTGGTAATCCTTTTGGCTTCGAAGAAACGGTTACGGATGGAATTATCAGCTCCAAGCGGCCGGCCGAATCGGGTCGATGGATTTGGGATTTCCTGCAAACCAACGCGGCCATTAATCCTGGGAACAGCGGTGGACCGTTAATCAATCTGCGCGGCGAAGTGATCGGAATTAACACCGCGATCATCTCGCGCAGTGGTGGCTCGCAGGGCATCGGTTTCGCCATTCCGTCGAACACGGTCAAGATGGCGCTCGAGAGCTTGCTCGCAAGCGTCGGTCGAATTATTCGGGGTTATCTTGGAATCGAGACCACGCAGGCCGACGGTGGTCGCGGTAATCAGGATGATTCGTCCGGGGTGCTGGTGGTCTCCGTCGTCCCGAATTCACCGGCGGCCGATGCGAAACTGGAGCGCGGCGACATCATCGAGAAATTCAACGGCCACGAGGTCCACAACATCGTGGAGTTACGCCGTTTGCTGGCGCAAGTAGAGTTGGATAAGAAAGTGGAATTGCAGCTGACGCGGAACGGCAAGCCGATCACGACCACGGCCCAGATCAAGGAGCAGCCGGCGAATTATGAAACCGCGCGGGTCCAACCGCCGAACTCCCGCGGCCTGCCTCCACAGACTTTCGCCTAACGAGCCCGATGACGCGGAACGACAGCCGGGAGAAAGTGCGCCTAACGACACGTACCCCGGTTCGATTGCCGTAAGCCGGAGCTGACCCCGCAACTCGCCCAATCACTGGGTGTCCCGCCTAACGTTCATGGTGTCGTCGTGGCCCAGGTCGGGGAGAAACGCGGGGCAACTTCGCCCCGGTGATGTCATTGAAGCCATCAACCAGGAAGCGATTGATTCCGTCCAGGATTTTGGAAAGACGTTGCAATCGCTCGATCTGAATCAGCCGCAAGTGCTTTCCGTTTGCCGGCAGCGCACCCCGGTCGTTTGTTAGTCAATCAAGCCACGCTGATTGCATCTGCAATCGGGCGACACTTTTGCTCTAAAGTGTCGATGCAAAATGCGCCATAAGCACGCGCGCCGCGCGAGCGAACTTCGAATCCCTGAATAAGCGCTAGGCTATGCTAAGTCCAACCCCGCACTTGGAGAATAACAATGAAACGAATTCTATTTGCATTGACATTGGTCGGCTGCCTGCTCTCGCAAACCTCGAGAGCACAAGCTGCAACCGAGGTCTCAGTAAACTTCTTTTACGATAACCTTTCGCCGTCCGGAAACTGGATCGAGGTTGGCGACTACGGTTACTGCTTTCAGCCTAACGTGGCGGTCAACAATCCTTCGTGGCGACCATACGCGGACGGCTATTGGGCTTACACCGATGTCGGCTGGACCTGGGTCTCGTATGAAGATTTCGGTTGGGCGACCTATCACTACGGTCGCTGGACAGATCTGGCTGACTACGGTTGGGTCTGGGTTCCTGGTTACGAATGGGGACTCGGCCTGGGTCTCATGGCGAACTGGTGGCGGATTACATCGGCTGGGCGCCTTTACCGCCGACTCGTGAATACGTCTACGAAGGACGGCCGATCACTGGTCAGGTCGATGTCGAATTCGCGATATCGGTCCGCTTTTTTATAACTTCGTCCGACATCCGGTTACATCGGTGAACCTGTGTTGCGCGAACGCCTGATCGCTCCGCAACAAAACGTCACCATCATTAACCGGACGGTGAATGTGACTAACATCACCTACAACAACTCGACAGTTTACAACTACGGGCCGGATCTAAATCGGGTAAATCAATTCTCTACCCGCCCGGTGCAACGCCTCTCGATCCAGCGCGAGACCAACGTGGCCGCGAATGTCCAGGGTGGTCGTGGGAATCTAAATCGGGTTAATGGGAACCAGTTCGTGCGTGGCTGCGCCCGCGATAAAAATCAGAGCAGAAGGTCGCACCGAAAGAGGTGAAGGCGAAGATCCAGCAGGCAAAGGTCGAACATGGATGGCAGGGGAGTTTCCAATCGCGATCAAATTAGGACCGCGATGAAGAACGAAAATCCGAAGAACGTTCCGGCCCCGAGCTTCCAACCACAAAGGGACGAAAACGCGAACGCGAACGTGAGCGCGAATGGAGGCAACTCCGCTCAGCCTAACGAATCTAACAGGGCGGGCGAAAATGCGACCGCACCGGGTCAGCAGCAGGGCGATCGTGCTGCCCGCCAAGCGGAACGCAACAATCGCGGACAAAATGCCGAGCAGAACCCGGAGGCAACTCAGGCTGATTCGACAAATCGGCAGGCACAACGAGCGCAGGCGGCCGGGGCAACGGCGTCCGGGCGAACAGCAACCGCGGCCATCGGCCAATCAGGATCAAGACCAGCCGAATGCTGCTAACAGTCAGCAGGCGGAACAAACCTATAACCGGCCCGCCCGTTCGCCTCGCGCGAACCGGAATCAGTATCAGCCTCAGCCGGGTCAATCGACGGAGGGACAGGATCAGGGCGCACGCCGACAGGGCGGGCAAGCTGAACGGGCTGACCAGTCCGCTCGCGATCAGCAATCGCAAAACGATCAATCGCAACACGCACGTCCTCCGCAACCAGAGCCATCGCAACCGCAAAACGAGCGCGCCGGCCAAAATCGGTCAGGCGGTGACGCAGAGCAGGGCGCGCAGCGCGATCACTCCCAGCAGCAGGCGCAACGTCCCCCGCAACGCGAGCGCGCTCCACAAGCCCGGCCCCATCCTCAGCAGTCGCACAACCGCAGGCTCAGGATGACCAAAACGGCGAACACAAGGGCAAGAAGAAAAAGCCTGACGAAGCTCAGCCGACTCCCCTAACCAGGGACTTCAGCAAGCGTAATCCGCGGCCTCGGGAGTGATCCCGGGGCCGTTTCGCATCAGAGCAATTCTGCGATTTGAATCGCGTTTAACGCGGCGCCCTTAAGCAGTTGGTCTCCGCACACCCAAAGGCTGAGCCCGTTTTTGAACGCGCAATCGAGGCGCAAGCGTCCGACCTGGCAATTATCCTTCCCGGCGCAATCGAGCGGCATCGGGTAGCGATTGGCGACGGGCTCATCAGCCAGATCCAGTCCGGGGCTTTGGCGAGCGCATCTCGCGCCGCATCCAGCGAAACGGGTTGGTCGAATTCGGCACTGATGGCAACTGAATGCGCACGGTAGACTGGCACGCGCACACAGGTCACGGAGGCACAAAAATCCGGGAGGTGCATCATCTTGCGACCCTCATTCTGAAATTTCATTTCTTCCTTTGTGTATCCGGTTTCCAAAAATGAGTCGACCTGCGGAAGAGCATTGAACGCGATCTGGTGCGGATAAACCTCCACGGGAATCTTGTCACCGCGTACTTGTTGCTTCCACTTGTTGGCGCAATTCGTCGATAGCGCGCGCCCCGCTGCCCGAGACCGCTTGGTAGCTTGCGGCGAAGACCCGGCGAAGGCCAAATGTCCGATGCAGTGGGTAAAGCGCCATCAGGGCGATTGCGGTGGTGCAGTTTGGGTTTGCGATCAGCCCGCGGTGTCCGCGCACGTCATCCGGGTTTATCTCCGGAATTACTAGCGGTACGTCGTCGTCCATCCGGAATGCGGACGAGTTATCGATTATGCTCGCGCCTGCCTTCCGCGCATGAAGGGCAAATTCATGGCAATCTGCGAGCCGGCGCTGAAAAACGCGAGGTCGATGCCCGAAAAAGAGTTCTGGTCGAGTCCTTCGACGACGATCTCTTCTGAGCGAAACTGCAGTGTCCGTCCAACCGAACGAGGCGACGCGAGCAGAACGGAGATCTGCGACAGGAAATTCGCGGCGTTCCATTACCCGCAGCAGTTCGATTCCAACTGCACCGGTCGCGCCGACGATTGCTACATGATAGCCTTTACCCATCGCGAGCGCATTTTATCGTCCGCCTCCTGAGATGCAAACCGCCCGTCCGTCGATTCGAATTTCAGTTCAGGATCAAACGCTCGAGTTGCTTGAGGGTGACCAGGTGCTGTCATCCTATCCCGTTTCCACCTCCCGCTTTGGGGTTGGATCGGAGGTTGGCAGTTTCAAGACACCCCTTGGGAGATTTCGGATAGGTGAAAAAATCGGCTCGGGACTGCCTTCGGGCACGATTTTCAAGGGTCGCGTGCCGGTCGAGCCAGCGGAGGCACCGTCGGGCACGGACGATCTGATTCTTTCGCGCATTCTTTGGCTGGAAGGCTTGGAAGAACACAATTCCAACACCCGCGATCGCTACATCTATATTCACGGTACTGCAAGCACGAGAATAAGATTGGGACCCCGGCGAGTTATGGATGCGTCAGGATGAAAAGCGCCGACTTGATTGATCTTTTCGACCAGGTACCGCTTGGGACTGAAGTTGTTATCGTGAGCCAAGGAATTTTTCGCGCCAGATGCCTCGGATGACCTTTGCGGAGCGATTACTCATCCGGTTGCGCTTGCAAGGGCCGCTTCTACGTCAAAAAAGGCCGAGAAATTCGTTGCGCGCATTGATTTCCCGCCTAAACAGTCCCTGCAAACCAGCTACGAAAGGAGGCGAGTTTATAAGTGAAATTTCTTAAAGCAATGCTGATCGTGGCCGTTGCGGCCGGTGCGTTGAGTCTAGGTGCTTGCGCACAGAAGAAGGAAACGGTCCAGCCAGCGCCCGCTCCGTACTCAAGTAGTCACGACCGGCGGTTCGCTTCCGACCGGACAATCTTTAACCAGAAGGCCAGGTCGTACCTGCGACCTGGCCTTTCTTTTCCCGGCAGTTGCGATCCGAGGCGCGACGAGGATTGGCAATCTTGAACGGCTTCTCGTAGTATCCGCGCTGATGCTGCGCCTACGCGGACGTTCCTTATCACTCTCTGAAATCGCCTTCGTCGCCCGCGGCCACGAGCCGGTTGAAATTGCCCAGGAAGCCCATTCAGCAATTCAGGCTTCCCGCAACGTAGTCGAAAAGATTGTCTCCCGGGGCGAAGTCATTTATGGCGTCAGCACAGGCTTCGGAAAGCTTTCAGACGTTCAGATTCCACCGGACAAACTCGAGCAGCTTCAACTCAATCTCGTTCGCAGCCATGCCTGCGGGGTTGGGCGCCCCTTTCTGAAGACGAAGTCCGGACGATGATGCTGCTTCGCGCCAACGTTCTCACACTCGGGTTCAGCGGGATTAGGCTCGAAGTAATTCAGCTTCTGGTTGAAATGCTGAATCGAAGGGTGTGGCCGGTGATCCCCGAAAAGGGCTCCGTTGGTGCCAGCGGCGATCTGGCTCCCTGGCGCATCTTGCGCTATCGCTCATCGGCGAAGGTGAATCCTTTCTTCAAGATGAGCGAATGCCAGCAGCGGCAGCGTTGAAGAAGTGCGGCCTCAAGCCAACCGATCTGCGTGCCAAGGAAGGGCTAGCCCTTTGAATGGAACTCAGGCAATGCACGCGGTTGGCGGCCTGGCGCTTTGGCGTGCACAGCGTCTCGCACGCGCGGCGGACGTCGCGGGAGCTATGAGCCTAGAAGCACTCAAAGGAACTCCGGTGGCGTTTGATCCTCGTATCCATGCTGCGCGCCCTCATCCCGGCCAAAAGCGAGTCGCGCGACATTTGTTAATGCTGCTGATGGACAGCGAAATTCGCGCCTCCCATATGATCGGAGATCCGCGTGTGCAGGATGCTTACAGTCTTCGTTGCATGCCGCAGGTCCACGGTGCGGTCCGCGATGCCCTCGATCACTGCGAGGAGGTGTTCGCAATTGAATCGGGCGTCGGCGACAGATAATCCGCTGGTCTTTTCCGACAACGGGGATGTCCTCTCCGGTGGCAACTTCCATGGCGCGCCGTTGGCGTTGGCGCTCGATTACGCGGCGATCGCAGCTCACCGATCTTATGAGTATCAGCGAGCGCCGGATCGATCGGCTAACGAATCCTGATCTAGAACGAGGGCTTGCCCGCTTTTCTCGCGCAACAGCCGGGAATGCAATCCGGTTTCATGATTCCGCATGTCGCCGCCGTCGCATTGTTGAACGAGGCAAAGTGCTCGCTCATCCCGCGAGCGTCGACAATTTGCCGACCTCGGCGGGCAAGGAAGATCATGTTTCCATGGGCATGACCGCTGCGTTGAAACTGCGCACGATCGTAGAAAATGCCGAAGTATCTCGCTCGCGATTGAACTGCTCGCGGCTGGCGAAGGCCTGGAGTTTCGCCGGCCATTGAGGGCCGGATCGGGGTTGAGCGCGCTTTGCTCAGTTGCGTCTGATCGCACCCGCGTTGCATGAAGATCGCGCGTTGTCATCCGATATTGCGCAGGTTGCGAGAGGCAATTCAGACCGGAAAATTTGATGGCGTAGCCGGAGGCGAGAATCCTGACCGGGAGGAAAACTAATGAGCAAGAACGACCATCCGCGCCCCGCAGGGCACGAATTGAGCTGCAAAGGCTGGCCGCAGGAAGCGGCGATGCGAATGCTGATGAACAATCTCGATCCTGAGGTCGCGGAAAACCCAGAGCAGCCTGATTGTTTACGGCGGCACCGGCCGCGCCGCGCGGAGCTGGGAAGCATTTGACGCGATCGTCACGATCGCTCCGGGAACTCCGAGAACGACGAAACCCTGCTCGTCCAATCCGGCAAACCGGTGGGCGTTTTTCGCACTCACGACGAATCGCCACGAGTCTTGATCGCGAACTCCAACCTTGTCGGCCATTGGTCGAACTACTCCGGAGTTCAATCGCCTGGAACGACTCGGCCTGACCATGTATGGCCAGATGACCGCCGGCTCGTGGATCTACATCGGCAGCCAGGGCATCGTTCAGGGAACTTTTGAGACTTTTGCTGCTGCGGGCGTGCGTCACTTTGGCGGTTCGCTCGAAGGGCCGATTGCTGTCACGGGCGGGCTTGGCGGTATGGGCGGAGCGCAGCCGCTTGCAGCGACGATGAACGGCGCCCGGTGCTCTTGGCATCGAAGTCGACCCTTCGCCGAATCGAGAAGCGTCTACAAAGCGGCTACTGCGATCGGATTGCCCTTTCGCTCGATGAAGCCCTGAAAATGCTCGACGAGGCACGCGGAAAAAAGGAAGCGCTCTCCGTCGGCCTGGTCGGTAACTGTGCTGACGTTCTCCCGGAAATGGTTCAGCCGCGGAATTGTTCCAGATGTCCTCACCGACCAGACGAGCGCCCACGATCGCGCTCAACGGTTATGTGCCTAACGGAATGTCGCTCGAGAAGGCGCTCCAGCTCCGCGCGGAAAAGCCGGACGATTATGTCCAGCGTTCAATGGTCGCAATGGCCGCAGCACGTTGAGGCGATGCCGTCGCCTTGCAAAAGCAAGGAGCAATCACTTCTGATTACGGCAACAACATTCGCACCCAGGCGAAGAAAGGAGGTTGCGAAAAAGCTTTCGATATCCCGGGTTTCGTTCCGGAATATATTCGGCCGCTGTTCTGCGAAGGAAAAGGTCCGTTCCGCTGGGTAGCGCTAAGCGGCGATCCGGCCGACATCGAGCGCACGGACAGGCTGGCGCTCGAGCTTTTTCCGAGAGCAAAATTCTCTCCCGCTGGATGAAGCTGGCGCGCGAGCGAATTCATTTTCAAGGTCTGCCCGCCCGGATTTGCTGGCTCGGCTACGGCGAACGGGCCGAGTTCGGGTTGGCGATGAATGAGCTGGTGAAGCGAGGGGAGCTCAAGGCGCCGATTGTAATCGGGCGAGATCATCTCGATACCGGTTCGGTTGCTTCGCCGTATCCGGGAAACCGAAGGCATGCTCGACGGCAGCGACGCGATTGCCGACTGGGCTTTGTTGAATGCGCTCGTCAACACCGCTGCCGGGGCTTCCTGGGTTTCGATTCACAACGGCGGCGGCGTCGGGATCGGCTATTCGCAGCACGCCGGGATGGTCGTGGTGGCGGACGGAACCGACAATGCACAAGCGACGATTGGAACGCGTGCTGACGAGCGATCCGGGCATGGGCGTCATCCGCCATGCCGACGCCGGCTACTCACGCGCGATTGATTTCGCGCAGACGCATCAGATCGAGCTGCCAATGAAGCCGCAGGCTCGGGACTAAGCTTAGCCTAACGAATGCAAAAGCTAATCGAGTGTGTCCCAAATTTTTCGGAGGGTCGTGATCCCAGCGTCATTAGCCAGATCACCGCGGCGATTGAGTCGGTGGACGGAATTTCGTTGCTGGATGTAGATCCAGGGGCGAGCACCAATCGCACGGTCGTGACCTTCGTCGGATCGCCTGAAGCTGCGGTCGAAGCGGCGTTTCGCGGGATTCAAAAAGCGGCAGAACTGATCGACATGCGCAAACACAAGGGCGCGCATCCGCGGATGGGCGCGACCGATGTTTGCCCGTTCATTCCAATTCAGTGATGTCAGTTGGGCAAGAACGCGATTGCGTGTGCCAGGTCGTTAGGCAAACGGGTCGGGGACGAACTAGAAATTCCGCGTCTATCTTTACGAAAAGGCCGCTGCTGACCCGGCGCGGTCCAATCTCGTCGGTAATTCGAGCCGGCGAGCACGAAGGGTTTTTCGAAAAGATCAAACAACCGGCGTGGCGACCTGACTTTGGCGCCGCTGTTTTCAACGAACGTGCCGGCGCAACCGTCATCGGGGTTCGTGATTTTCTGGTCGCTTACAATATTAATCTGAACACCAAGTCGGTCCGACGGGCGAACTCCGTCGCCTTCGATGTTCGTGAAGCCGGCCGATTCAAGACCGACGATGGAACACCGACTGGCAAGAAGGTCCTCGATGAGAAAGGACAGCCGGTTCGGATTCCCGGGATGCTCAAGCACGTGAAAGGGATCGGCTGGTTTGTTGAGGAATATGGCATCGCTCAAGTGTCAATGAACCTGACGAACATTAGCGAGAACGCCGCTGCACGAGGCCTTTGACGCCTGCTGCAAATCGGCAAACGAACGCGGTCTTGCGTGTCACCGGTTCCGAAGTGGTGGGGATGCTGCCAAAGAAATGTCTCGATGGACGCCGGTCGCTATTTCCTGCGCAAACAAAAGTGGTCGGAGGGCGCTTCTGACGAGGAGCTGATCGAACTCGCGATCGAGTCTCTGGGTTTGAGCGAGCTGAAACCGTTCGATCCCGCGAAAAAATAATTGAAAACAAGATCGAGAAAACAACTCGACAAAAACCTCGTTAGGCTGAGTCTGCGTCAGTTTTGCAATGAAACCCTGAGTGACTCACCTGCGCCGGGTGGCGGATCGGTCGCTGCCCTCATGGGTGCGCTCGGCGCATCGTTAGGCGGAATGGTTGCGAACCTTTCCGCGGGAAAGCGCGGCTGGGATGACAGGCTGCCGTTCTTTAGTGACTGGGCGGTGAAGGGGCAGTCGTTGAAGGATGAACTCCTTTTTCTGGTCGATGAAGATCACGGCGGCCTTCAACAAGGTGATGGCCGCTTTTAGTCTGCCCAAAGACTCGGCCGAAGAAAAAGCCGCGCGGACCGCAGCGATTCAGTCCGCGAACGAATACGCAGCTGAGATCCCGCTCAAGGTCATGGAGACTGCAAGTCGGTCGTATGATTTGCTCGCGGAAATGGCGGCCAAAGGTAATCCAGCTTCTATCTCCGACGTCGGTGTTGGTCTGCTCGCGACGCGCGCTTGCATTGAGGGCGCAGCGATGAATGTGCGAATCAATTTGTCGGGCTTGAAGGATGAAAAGGTGAAATCCCGGCTGGGCGACAGGATGAATGTGCTGCGGGCAGAATCGGAAAAGCGTTATCAAGCCGCGCAGGCAATTGTCGAAGGCAAGCTGTAAGTCGCACCCTTGAGCACGCTGGCAGTTCTCAACGCGACCCAACTGGTCACGCTTGCCGGTCCGCAACGAGCGCGGATTGGAAGGGAATTGGCTGAGCTTCGATCATCCCGAACGGCGCTCTACTGGTGCGCGATGGCCTGATTGAGGCCATTGGCCGCTCGGAGGAAATTCAACGCCGGTTGCCTAACGAATGCGAAGTCGTTGATGCGAGCGGTCGGGTGGTTTTGCCGGGATTTGTCGACGCCCATGCCCATCCGGTTTTCGGCGGCAATCGAGTGGACGAATTTGAACTGCGCGCCCGCGGTGCGAGTTACGAGGAGATTGCCGCCAGTGGCGGTGGCATTCGCGCGACCGTCCGGAAAACGCGAGAGCGGCAGGCGAGGATGAGTTGTTCGCCCAGGCGCAGTCGCGCATCGCGCAAATTCTCCGTTGTGGGACGACCACGATGGAAGCGAAGTCGGGTTACGGCCTAACGACTAACGATGAACTAAAAATGCTGCGGGTGATCCGCCGATTGAATGAGCAGGGACCGATCGAGTTTGTGCCCACGTTCCTCGGGGCGCACGCGTTCCCGGAAGAATTCAGCGGACGAATGGCGGAGCATGTCGAGCTCGTCGCCGCGGAAATGCTTCCTGAAGTCGTCAGGCAAGGCCTCGCTGAGTTCTGCGATATTTTTTGCGAGCGGATATTTCGATGGCGCGGCCGCGCGGCGAATTCTGGGAGCCGCCAAAGCAGCCGGATTGAAGCTGCGCATGCACGCCGATCAGCTCACAAATTCTGGCGGCGCCGCGCTCGCGGCCGAACTCAGGGCGGTAACGGCGGACCATCTCGAGCAGACGGAAGAGGATGGGATCGCGGCAATGAAATCCGCCGGGGTCCAACCGGTGTTGCTCCCGGGCTCCGTTTATGCGCTGGGCAAGACACGCTACCCGAGGCGCGCGCGATGATCGACGCCGGGCTCGCGGTGGTGCTCGCGACCGATTTCAATCCCGGCTCATCACCCACGCCTTCCATTCCGATGGTGCTTTCGCTCGCGGCACACGCAAATGAAGATGACCCCGGCGGAAGGTATCACCGCCGCGACGATCAACGCTGCCTACAGCCTCGGGCGGGGCGAACAAATCGGTTCGCTGGAGGCGGGCAAAATCGCGAACTTCAGTGTCTGCAGCTGCGCAGATTATCGCGAGATCGCCTACTGGTTTGGCCTGCCGCAAATCGAACAGGTTTACGTTCGAGGAACGCGGGCTGTTTGAAAATGCAGAGTTGTGAGCCCGCGGGCGATGGCGAGGCCGGTTTGCGAACCCTATCCGCCGCCGGTAGCGTGGTTGCGAATGAAGATTGAGGTCGAGAACCAACCCCATTGTGTTGCCACCCTGAAGATCGAGTTGCCGCCGGAGCGGGTGACCAAGGAATGGGACGCGATCGCGAATAGTTTCGCTGCCCAGGCCCGCATTCCCGGCTACCGGCCCGGGAAAGCGCCACGCCGGGTGATTGAGGCGAAGTTTCGCAAGGACATTCAGGACGAGCTGACGCGGAAACTTGTTTCCCGCAGCTACCACGAAGCGGTCGCGGAAAAGCAACTCCGAGTCGTTTCCCTAACGAAACTCGGCGAAGTCGAATTTGGCGAAGATCGTTCGCTGCGCTTTGAGGCGACGGTGACGACCGCGCCGGAGTTTGAGTTGCCGGATTATAAGGGGATTCCGCTGAGTTTGCCGGACACGAAAGTGACCGAAGCAGAGGTCGACGCCGCGATTGAGCGCTTGCGGGAACAATCGGCCGACTTCGTCGATGTCACCGAGCGCGGTTTGGAAATGGAAGATTTTGCAGTGCTCGATTTCAACGGAACGATTGAGGGCAAGCCAATCACTGAGGTTGCCCCGAAGGCAAGCAAGAACCTGATCGGCGGAAAGAAATTCTGGCTCCGGCTTGCCCCGGATAATTTTCTGCCGCGCTTCGCGGAGCAATTGATCGACCTTCGGCCTAACGAGTCGCGAAAAGTCCAGGTGGAATTCCCGGCCGATTTCCCGGTGTCGGAGCTGGCTGGAAAAACCGCCGAATACGACGTCACCGTGCGCGAGGTCAAACGGCGCGTTCTGCCTCCGGTGGACGATGCTTTCGCGGCCAAATGGATGCCGGAAAAATCTCTCTCCGACCTGCGCCACGCGCTCGAGACATCAAATCGAACACGAGAAAGGTCACGAACTGGAACGGGCGCGTGAAGCTCAGGTCATCAAGTTTCTGAGCGAACGAATCCAATTCGAATTGCCGCCAAATCTCTTTGAAGACGGAAACCCGAAACGCCTTAGCCGAATTGGTCCAGCGGAACCGGGAACGGGGAGTGCCGGATGAAGCGCTCAAGGAGAAGGAGGAAGGAGCTAATTCGGGTCGCTGGCGGCCTTGCGTACATCGCCTTAAAACCAACTTCATCCTTCATCGCATTGCCGAAGAGGAGAAGATTCAGGTGACGCGTGCCGATGTCGACGAGCACATTCGCCATCAGGCAATGCACCACAACGTCACTCCGGAGAAGTTACGCCAGGAAATTGACAAAAACGAAGGGATGAGCGGCCTTCTGGAGCAGATCCTGCTCGCCAAGACAATTGATTTCCTTGGGTCGAATGCTACCATCGAGAGCGCGCCCGCAACCACAGTTTCGAGCCCGCTGACGAATCAAAATGACAACAGATCGCGACTCAAATTTCTCTCAATCGGTTCTCGTTCCGATGGTGGTCGAACAGACGGGCCGCGGGGAACGCAGTTATGATATCTACTCGCGTCTCCTAAAGGATCGGATCGTTTTTATTGGCACTCCGATCGACGACCACATTGCCAATCTCGTCATCGCCCAGCTGCTTTTCCTGCAAATGGAGGATGGCAAGAAGGACATCAATATTTACATCAACTCACCGGGCGGCTCGGTCACGGCTGGCCTGGCAATCTACGACACGATGCAGTTCCTCACTTGCGACGTGACGACTTACTGCCTGGGCATGGCCGCGAGCATGGGCGCGGTGCTGCTTAGCGGCGGGCACGAAGGGCAAGCGGTATGCCTTGCCCAATTCCGATATCATGATCCACCAGGTCTCGCGGCGGTGCGCAGGGGCAGGCGAGCGACGTAGAGCGCACGGTGGAATACATGTTCAAGCTCAAGAAGCGGCTGATCCGCATTCTTTCGCCAACACACCGGCAAACCCGAAGAACACGTGCAACGCGATTCCGACCGCGATTACTACATGACCGCGGCGGAAGCGAAGGACCTATGGGTTGGTCGATGAGGTCATCAAGTCACGCAAGGAGGCGAAATTACTCGACGGCGATGGTTCGAGCAAAGCCTGACCGACCGTTCGACCGCGGTCGCGGAGGCTGCGTTGCCACAGAAGTCTGAGGAATAGGAACTGCTCTCACCGAGGGGACTCAAATGGCGCGCGCTTCCAACCTCACCATGTGCTCCTTCTGCGGCAAGAGCCACGCTGAAGTGCGCAAGCTGATCGCCGGTCCGGGCGTTTATATCTGCGACAGTTGCATCAATGTTTGCAAGAGCATCCTCGACAAAGAGCTAAACGAAGATGCGCGCCGGCAATCCTCCACGCATCCGGGTGCCGAAGCCGGCGGAAATCCGCCGGTCGCTCGACCAGTATGCGTGATTGGCCAGGAAACGCGCGAAAAAGACGCTCTCGGTTGCCGTCCATAATCATTTCAAACGCGTCATCCTGCAACAGTGCGCCGCGCCGCGGATACCTCGGCTGCATTCCAGCCGGATCCGTTTGCCGACGTCGAGATTGAGAAAAGCAACATTCTGCTCATCGGCCCCACCGGTTCAGGAAAGACCCTGCTCGCCAAAACCCTGGCCAAGATTCTGGACGTTCCGTTTTGTATCGCCGACGCGACGACCTTGACCGAGGCGGGTTACGTCGGTGAAGACGTTGAAAACATCATCCTGCGTTTGCTGCAAAATGCTGACTACGACGTGAAGCGCGCCGAAATCGGCATCGTTTACATTGACGAAATCGACAAGATCGGGCGCAAGACCGACAACGTGAGCATCACTCGCGACGTTTCCGGGGAAGGTGTGCAACAGGCATTGCTGAAAATTCTCGAGGGCAGCACCTGCAATGTTCCGCCCCAGGGCGGCCGCAAGCATCCGCATCAGGAATACATCCAGGTCAACACCGAGAAGATCTTGTTTATCTGCGGCGGCGCATTTGTCGGCTTGAAAAAATCATCCAGAAACGGATTGGCAGCCGAACGCATGGGATTCGGCAGTCCCTCACTTGAAGTCGAGGACGCGATGCGACGCGAGGCCGTTCGCCAGGTCGAGCCTGAAGACCTGCTCGCATTCGGCATGATCCCGGAATTTATCGGGCGCCTGCCAGTGGTCAGTGCCCTCGACGCCCTGACCGAAGAAGAGATGGTGATGATCCTGACCGACACCAAAAACGCGATGGTGAAGCAGTACACCAAGCTCTTCGCGATGGAAGAGTGCGCCTGACTGTGACCAAGGATGCGCTTCGTGCCCTCGCCGCGCAGGCAGTGACGAAGGGAACTGGCGCTCGCGCGCTGCGCTCGATGCTTGAGCGCATCATGCTCGACATCATGTAGCGAGGTCCCCAGTCGCGAGGACATCGCCGAGGTGACGATCAATCGCGCGGTCGTCGAAGGGAAAAAGGTGCCCCTGATTCGCAAGAAGCAGGACAAGGACGCTGCCTAAGTCGTCAGGCTGATTTCTCGGGTTGGCGTTTCCGGTGCCCCCTGCACGATTTGTCACCGGTGCGCGTCATCGTTATTAACACCGGGACCGAGCTTCTTCTCGGCGACGTCGTCAATACCCACCTAGGTTTCATTGCCCGCGAGATTTTCCCGCTTGGTCTGCGGGTGGAGAGACAATTGGCGGTGCCCGACGGGGACTTGATCCGGGAGGCGTTGGCGGAAAATCTTGGCCGGGCGGAAATCATCTTTGTGACCGGTGGGCTCGGACCGACGACCGACGACATCACCCGCGAAATCACGGCCGAACTTCTGGGGTTGGAGTTGGTTTTGGATTCGGGCCTCGAAGCCAGCATCAGCGAGCGGTTGCGCTCCCGCCGAATTCGACTGACCAACCGGGTGTTGCGGCAGGCGCAGGTGCCGCGCGGGGCGGTGGTTTTGCCTAACGAACATGGCAGCGCCCCCGGGCTTTATCTTGCCGCGGGCCTGAATCTCACGATCTCGACTCCGCATCTCTTTCTCCTGCCGGGCCCGCCCCGGGAGCTTCAACCCATGTTTCAAGAGGTGGTCCGTCCCATCCTGCAGCGGATCGTTAGGCAAAGTGAGTCGATCGGTTATCGCAGTTACCGGATTGTCGGGATGGGCGAATCCTACGTCGAAGAAGCCGTCGGCGCTGATTTGCTTCGCATTCCCGGGCTCGAGCTTGGTTATTGCGCGCGGATGGGCGAGGTCGACCTGCGCGTCATCGGTTCCCCAACTGTGGTCGAGGAGGCCGACGCAATCGTGCGCCTGCGATTGACCGATTACATCGTCTCGACCGAGGGGGAGAGCCTGAAAGCGTGATCGTTAGGCAACTGGCCGCGCAGTCGGCCACTCTGGCAGTGGCGGAGTCATGCACGGGCGGGCTCCTGGCCCATCGCCTAACGAATGTGCCTGGGGCTTCGGAGGTTTTCCTGGCCGGTTATGTCACCTACTCGAACGAAGCGAAAAGCTCCGCGCTCGATGTCCCCGCCCGGTTGATTGCGGAACATGGCGCCGTCAGCGAAGCGGTCGCCGCGGCGATGGCCGCAGGTGCGCAAAAGAAATCCGGCGCGACCTACGCACTTTCCACCACTGGCATTGCCGGTCCGGGTGGTGGCAGCGCTGGAAAGCCGGTCGGAACCGCCTACTTGGCGCTCGCCAGCGGCGGCGAGACAGTCGTTAGGCATCTCTATTTCCCGACCGATCGGGAGACCTTCAAACAGCTCGCGACCCAGACTGCGCTCAATTTCTTGCGAGAACGGCTTTTGCGCGGCGCAACTAGTCGCTAACGACCACCGGGGTTCCCACCTTGACGTGGTTGTAAAACATTTCGGCGGCCGCGGACGGCATTCGAATGCACCCGTGCGAAGCCGGATAACCTGGCAGGATGCCCACATGCATCCCAACTCCTTCGTCGGTCAGGCGCATGAACCATTTCATGGAAGCGCCGACGAAATGAGGCGCCACTGGGCGCTGAATCGATTCGACTGCTGACGCCCGCCCGGAACTCGTTCGACCGGCGGAATCCTTGAAGTCACCGTAAACGCTGGAGTGGTGATCCGGATCCTTTTCCAAAACGTGAAAACTTCCGCTTGGGGTCATCCCCGCACGTTTGCCGGATGAAATGGGCGAGTCGATGACGACTTCGTCTCCCATCAACAGGTAAGCGCGCTGCTTGCTGAGCGAAACGCGCACCCGCGAATTATCCGGCGTGGTTTTTCAAGCAAGCGGGAGAGACATTGATTGGCTCCTGCCGATGAATCAGTTCGGTCGCTTTCTTCATCGGCTGCGGCGGCTTCATTTGCTGCGGCGGCGTGCTCCGCATCGGAATCCGCGACCCGGGCCGGGGATTCTGCGCCCACAGACCAGTGCCGAGGAGCAAGGCCATGAGAATGAGAAGTTTTGGAGACCGGGCGATCACGAGATTCAATGCAAAAAGGCGAGTCGAGCGGTAAGTCGGAAATGAAAATGGAGAATTCGCCTGCTTGTGGCAACGGGGAAATTGGCCTCGCAAACTTGCACGGCGCAGATTGAATTGCCACCGAACTTCAATCCTCCCAGTTTCGCGCCTTGATCGAATTCCGAGTCCGACGCTGTCGCTTCCTCCTGTTTCGCATTCTTTTTCGCTCTTCCAGTCTGGGCCCGACCTTCGCTTCGCAAAGCGCCTGGCCGCCCCGGGCTGATCCTGCAGCAGCCAAGATCATGGGGGCAGGCGAGCACGATTCGTTTACGCGCTCATCACAGCGGCGGAAGGACACGATGGTTCCAAAATCGAGCAATCGCCGCGCCATGGAAAATTTTCGCGCCGCAGACGGCGCGCGCAGCGGTGATTGCCTAACGATAAGTGGCGATCCGGTCGAGCCAGCCCGCCAGCCAGCGGCGCTCGTTCCCGTGCCGGGGCGAATTGTTTACCCGCGTCACGCAGAACCTCGGCGGCGGAAGCCGCGAATTCACGCGGCGCATTTTGAGCTGTGCCGCTCTCCGGCATTCCTTCGAGAACCTGCAATAATCCCCAGCCCCGTCCCGCGATAGCGCTCGGTCTCGAGCACTCCTTCGCCTTTAAAGTTGACGTAATCAATCAGGGCATAAGAACCCTGAGCACTGCTCGCGAGGCGTTGAAATTGTTTTGTAATTTGCGCTCGTTCGCTTTCGGGAACCGCAGCGAGCATTTTCGGCAGCGCCTGGTGCATGCGCCCAATCAAGAAATCGACCTGCAAGTCAATGGTGCCAGCGAGAAACTTCCGCAGTGCCTTCATTTGCGCAGCCGGATTCATTCTTTAGGAAGTCGGTTCGCGAATTCCAGAGGACAATGCGTTTGGTTCTCGAGAAATTGAGGCAGCTGCGCCCGTGCGCTTTGGCGTATCCGATAAAGTCAGGAAAACTTTCCTCGAACGGGCCAGAGCCGACTCGCCGAATTGCAGATGAAATGACCCGATTCCGAGCGAAGCGAAATCCTCACCGGCGTTCCACTGCGGTAAGGCCGGCAATTGTCCCGCCCGATTCGTTCCGCCAGATCTTACGTCCGATCCGCGTCGCCTCTTCCCGGCTCAGTGACACACCAGCCAATGCGGTGCTCGCGAGAGCGAGAAGAGCCAGCGTGGGAGCGAACAATTGCCTCCCGAGTCCCACCCGTGGGCCTCCCTCGACGCGGGCGCAATCCCCGTGGATGAGTTCAACGCGCCGGGCCAATAGCCGCCCGGTTTGCACGCACATTTACGGATCATATTTATGAAACATTCCCTTCTCGCTCTTGCTGCCCTCTCCTGCTCGCGCCGCTCGCGCTGGCTGCCGACAGTCCCGCGCCGAAAGCCGACTCGCCGCGCCCGCGCCGAAAGATCAAAAGGACAAGGACAGCGGTCCGCTCAAGGATCAAAAGGATAAAGTTGAGTTACAGCATCGGTCTCGACATCGGCACCACCCTCAAACGCCAGCTGATTGACGTCAATGAAACGCTCTTAAGTCAGGGAGTTCACGACGGCGTGACCGGAGGCAAACCGCTGCTGACCGACGAACAGGTGAAAGAAGTGATGGGCAACTTCCAGAAGGACATGCTCGCAAAGCAGGCCGCGGCCCGAAAGGTGACCGGCGAAAAATGCAGAGGAGGGGAAGAAATTTCTCGAGCAGAACAAGAGCAAACCAGGAATCAAAACTACCGCCAGCGGTTTGCAGTACAAGGTAGAGAAGGAAGGCTCCGGCGCCTCACCGAAGGAGAGCGATACGGTTAAGGTGAACTATCGCGGGACGTTGATCAGCAACGGGACGGAGTTCGACAGTTCGTACAGCGCGGCGCACCGGCAACCTTCCCGGTTAATCGGGTGATCAAGGGTTGGACGGAGGCTCTCCAGCTGATGAAGCCTGGCGCGAAATATCAGCTGTTTGTTCCTGCGGATCTCGCCTACGGCGAGCGTGGGGCCGGGTCCGATATCGGCCCAAATGCCATGCTCATGTTTGATGTTGAGTTGGTCGAAGTGGTGGCTCCGACGCCGACCCCGAAACCAGCGACTTACGACTCGAGCCGGCCGGCTGGCTCTCCGGGAGCCGCGATTCCGCCGAAGGCTGCGAAGCCTTCGCCTTCGCCGAGCCCCGCGAAACAGTAAGCAAACAACTCGATAGCGAACAGGTGCGGCGTTTAATCGCTGCGACTGCTTCCTGTGATCGTTAGTCCAGGCCTGCGATCGCCAACCGGGGTGCGTCGCTCCAAAGGTCTTCCAGGCTGTAGAACTCGCGTTTTCGCGATGAAAGACGTGCACGATCACCTGGAGGTAATCGATCACGATCCATTGACTGGCTGGGAAACCATCGACGGCAGCGGGACGGAGGCCATGGTCTTCCCGCAATCTCGTTTCGATCTCGCCCGCAATCGCTTTCAGGTGTGGTTCTGAAGTCCCGGAGCAAATGACAAAGAAATCCGTGAATGTAGAGATTTCGCGGAGATCGAGCACCACGATGTCTTCCGCTTTCTTGTCGGAAGCAAGCTGGGCGCAGGTTTTCGCTAACTCTTCAGGTTCGATCGTCAGGTCCTAGGTAAAGTTTTTCGCGGCGAATGATGCGCTCAACTGGTTCGGGCACCAGATAGCGAATGGATTGGCCGCTGGCAACTCGATTCCGGATATTGGTTGCCGAGATGTCGATCCGGCGGCGTATCGTCAGATAGGGCCGTTCTATTTGGTCGTCGCTGCGGTCTAGCACCACGAATTGCACCATCGCTTTCAAATCCTCGAACCGGTGCCACTCTTGCAGCCTGGGAGATTGTCTTCGCCAAGAAGTAGAAATAACACGGACTCCGGCTCGGCGGCACGGATCGCTTCCAACGTGTCGATCGAATACGAGGGCGGGGACGATCGAGCTCAAGGCGGGAGGCGCGGAAACTGGGCTCCCAGGCCAGGGCCACTTCGAGCATTTCCCAGCGGAGCGCGGCGCTGGTGGGCGATAGATTGAGTTTGTGGGGCGAGTGCGCCGCGAGAACAAAAATCACTTCCGCGAGTCCGAGGACCTCGAGCGCTTCGCGCGCGAGGATGAGGTGGGCGTGATGAATCGGATCGAATGTTCCGCCGTAGATGCCGATTTTTTCAACTCAAGAATAATAAAACAGATCGCGTTTCTCGGAGGACGACATTTCAACTCGTTAGGCCGACCCTGCCCGGTGGCAGCCCCTGGAAAGAGAAATGCCGGGCAGCTCTTGCCTAGCGAGCCAATTTTTGTTTCGCCGGACTCCCATCGATTCTAAGGTCGCACCTTATGAAGGGCGATTCGCTGGGTCAATTGATCCTCACGGGAGTGCCCGGCACAACCCTCGACTCGGATACGGCGGCGCTCTTTCGCAGAGTGCAACCTGGCGGTTTCATTCTCTTCGGACGCAATATTAAGAGCGCGGCCCAGCTGAGAAAGCTAATCGACGACTTGCGCGACCTGAGCGCGCTGGAGCCGATTATAACCATCGATCAGGAGGGCGGGAGAGTGTCCCGCTTGCGGTTGATCGGACAGGAGCCTCCGAACGCGCAGCAACTGCGCGAACGAGACGATCTCGAGCTCGTTAGGCGACACGGTGCGATTACCGGTCGGCTTTTGCGGCTCTTCGGTTTCAACCTCGATCTCTGCCCGGTGCTCGACCTTTCCTTCGACGACGAAGCGGATAACTCACTTCGTGGCCGGTGTTACGGTCGGGATGTCGCGCGAGGTGGTCAGGCTGGCAGGCGCCTTTAACGATGCTCTCCGCGGGAAGGGATCGCGAAAGTTGCGGGAAGCATTTTCCCGGCTATTCCGCGGCGACCGTTGATGCGCACCACGACCTGCCGTTGATCGAACGGACGATCGCCGAGTTGAACGCGAACGAGCTCGCGGTCTTTCATGCATTTGCCGGGCGGGTCGACAGCATGATGATTTGTCACGGGTGGTATCCATGCTTTGAACCGCAGAAAACAGCCGCCTCCTCTCTCGCCGCATCGTCACCGATCTCCTCCGCAACGAGTTGGGTTTGAAGGCCTGGTGATGACTGATGATCTCGATATGGGAGCGATCCTGAACGAATTTAATCTCGAAGAGACTGTTCGCTGTGCCATCGGGGCGGGCAACGATCTCGCCATGATCTGCCATCGGGTGCCGGCGATTGAGGAGGCGCTTGGATATTTAAAGACGCTTCCGACTGATCAACTTGACCGCGCCTTGCGCAACGTGGCCCGCTTCAAAGTCAATTTGGCCGTCCCCGACCGATTTTCGGAGAGTGCCTTTACGGCATTGAACAATGAGATCTGGGACCTTCGTGTTGCAACTCTTTGGCGAAGAGCGCGCACGGGAGCGAAGCCCGGAAGACGGCAAACGCTCGCCGGTCGAAACTTATTGAGCCCACCCGGACGTTTCTGTCGGGGCTGATAATCTTTCGCGGCCGTGAGGTTGCGTCAGGTCGATGACCGGACCAATCGGGACGAGGCGGGTGGGATTTATCCTCGCGTGCGTGAGGTAATAGTGTTGCTTGATGTGATCGAAGTTCACGGTCCCGGCAATTCCCGGCTGCTGGTAGAGGTCGGCGAGATAACCCTGTAGGTTCGGGTAATCGAGGATCCGGCGCAGACTGCATTTGAAATGGATGTAGTAGACGACGTCGAAGCGAACGAGGCTGCAAAACAGTCGCCAATCGCTCTCCACGATCCGGTTTCCAAACAGGTACCGCTTGGTCGTTAGGCGAGCGTCCATTTCGTCGAGCGCAATGAAGAGCGAGCGACCGGCTCTGCGTTCGTAGGCCTGCTGCCGGGTGGCGAAGCCGGCGCGATAGACGCCATTATTAATCCGGTCGTGAATGAACCGCGAGAGTTGGGCCTGTTCCTCGGCGATGTCGTTAGGGAAAAGTTGCGCATCGCGGCTGGCGAAGGCGCGGAATGCCTGGTCGAACATTCGGCAAATGTCATCCTCGGAATTGTTCACGATTCGCCCGGTTTTCTTGTCCCAGAGAGACTGGAACGGTCACGCGGCCGTCGAACGCTGGATCGGTCGCGCGTACGCTTCCGCGAGGAACGAAAATCCGTTCACCGGATCATGGCTGAATCCCGGGCCATCACGAAATGCCCAGCCGCGTTCGTCCCGCACCGGGTCGACCACCGTCATCCCGACAGCCTCTTCCAATCCGAGCAAATGCCTCGACGATGATGGTGCGGCTGGCCCATGGGCAGGCGAGCGAAACATAAAGGTGATAACGCCCGGCCTCGCCAGCATGGAGTAGAGTCATCCGTTGTCACCCATTCGCGAAAGGCATCCTCCTGGCGGTGAAATTCCCTGCATTTGTTTGTTCGTTCGCGAATTGCGCGCTCACTTCCATGCTTATCTCTAACGCCATTGCGTCCGAGGTTGCGAACCGCAGTGGATCGCGCGCCCGCGGTTCCATTCGGTGGGGTTGTCACAGGCGCGCTGAGCCAATGCCCCCGGCGACAACTGCGCGGAGCCAGTTAACGGCCTTTGTTAGGCGAAAGCCAACCCTGGACCGCTCCCGCTCATGATCACCCAAACCGCCGAAGGGACAGGAAATCGATATCGTGCCGGCTCGTTCCCGCGAAGGCGAGATCGGCGCAGCATTTCGCCGATCACGGGCGCAAACTTGAAGCCGTGCCCGGAAAATCCGCCGCACAGAACCACACCTGGATTTCTCGGATGGTGGTCGACCACGAAATGCCCATCAGGGGTAAGGGTGTAGGGACAGGCCCTGGCCCTCGCGGAACCTGCCGATTGCACCCGGCATCCAACCTTCAAGCGCGTGCGCAATCGGCTCGATGTCCCGGGCGAGATCGATCTCGCGCTCAAGATGAGGTGCGTCAGTCAACTCTCCATGAGCATGGAAGGCGGCCTGACCCCGTCGCCAAAATCAGGAAAGCCGTAAAGCGGCGCGGGCAAATCCCGGCCGATCGATCAGGAACGGCGGAAAGCGGCCTGCGGCCAGTGCATCGCTGCCAGGTTTGAACCATGCCTGGATATTGCGCTGCACCCGGATCGGCAGGCCAAGCGCTTCCAGAGTTTCCTGAACCACGGGCCTAACGAAAGGACAAGACGCCGGCTTTGAACTGACGGCTTTGGGTCGGAGCACCGCACGACGAACCCGTCCCCATTCGCTTCCCACCCCGAGATCTGCGCACCGAATCGCATCTCCGCCCCGTTTCTTTGGGCGACCTGAAGGTAAGCTTCGGTCGCGCGCTCCGGGTAAAGGACACCGCCATCTGGTTCGAAACCCCGACTTCGCGCTCAAGCACACGAAGGAGCGGATAGCGCACGCGGAGTTCGCCGGCATTCAGAACCTCAGCAGGAGATGGTGTTTTGGGCTGCCCTTCGGGCACCGTTGATAATTTCGGCTTTCCGCTCCCACCATTAGTAATCCCGTAATCCGGAGCAGATCCCGCCTCGTTTGTCGCTCCAAGTCGCGCCACATTTCGTAGCGCGCAGGAGCAACGGAACGTAGGCCGGATCCTCGAAATAGGCTTTGCGGATCAGGCGACTTTTTGCCGCTGGACGAACCGAACTGGTGATTGCGTTCGAACTGTTCGAGCCCGATCGCCGAGCCGCGCCCGGCGCAGTGGGCAAGAATTGCGCTCCCATTCCACCGAGGCCGACCACGGCGACGTCGATAACGCATCGAACGATCATGGCTCCTCTTGAACGCTTTTGCCAGCGTCGGCACCACAAGTGGCGATGATTGGGAAGTAACCCAATCCCAGCCCATAAAGTCGACCTCCCGGGTGGTCTTTGGAACCTCTTTCGCCAGGGAAGTCGGCTTGCGGGCGTCGGATTGACGTTCCTTCTTCAGTTTCTGGTTCGCCACCATCGATCTTCGGTTCCTTTTTCTCCTTGGTCTTTGGGTTAGTTTTCGGTCGCCATGAATTCTTCAGTCCCTTGCAGTCAAATGCTGGCGGGTTCCTTGAAAAGGCCGCATCAGGATAGACGTCTGCCGAGACCGCGATTTGGGATCGCGGCCTCGCGGGGAGATACAGTTGCCAGTGGGTTAAACGCTTTGGCGGACGGCCGGTGAGGGCAGTGCTGGCTTCCAGACTGCGCGGCGCCGCGTCGGATGATGCCAGCGGGTTTGCTCGGCGATTGCCCAGGACTTCCAATTGTTTGGCTTTGGGCCAACAGCGAGAGCGAAAGCGTCGTAGATCCCGACGGAAAGGCGAAGAACGGCGGCCAAGGGGAAGGACCAGCGCCCAGAAGAGGACACTGCCAACGACCATGAGTGGTTCGAGGAGGATAGCAGCTGAGGGAGGACTCGGTAGAAGGAGCTTCAGGCAAAACCGGGGTTGGCAGGGTATTCGTCATAATTGATCATAATTATTGAGCACCTTTATACCCCAAACCGGCCTGGATTATGACTTTTTGCACGATCATGTACTTCTCACAAAGGCTGGGTATAGTAGAGACCGGGCATCCCTGGCTTTTTCTCATGGATGCCCGGCCTCTACCTTAGCTAGTGTCTGGGGAGCAGATTAATACAGTTCGACTGACCTGAATCTAACAAAAATGTGAAATGTTTCGGCTTGCCCTTCACCGTGTGCTTCCGCTACAGGGGTATTGTGAAGCAAATAGGGGATAGATTGAGAGACCCTTGAAGCATGTTCCTTGGGGCCACGTTCAAGTCTTGGCGCTGCGGGCAAACCCTTTAACCGAATTGATCCAAGATTGTCATTTGGCCGTGAACAATCAGCGCAGAACCTCTTTGAGCCTTTACCTGATGTGGATTTTGTCGCCCGCTTATGCCCGGTATCGTTTGCTGACCTTGCCATGACACCAACGGAATCCTTCGAGCCTATGTTCTCAGATCGAGTGCAGTTTCGGTCGCCGGCCTCGCAGGAGCGGGCAGGACGCCGGTCGAAGTCGCCTCCGCCGGGCAGAGCCAGATCTCGAAGAAAACCTGCCGGCCGTGGAACGATGGCGCGCACCAAGCGATTAATCCCGGCTGCGCTGCGGGTCTGGGAATTGAAGCACGGAATCCGCGACTAGCTCTTCCGTCAGGCGACCTTAGCCGGAGTCGCTTCCCGCAGAGAACGATGTGCGGATCTTGTCGGCGAGGACTTTCGGCCTTGCGGCCGGGCGAAAATGCAAATGAGTCGATCGCTCTTGATCAGTTTTTCTCCTCCTCTTCGCGCTCCCTGCCGGGTGGGCGCAAATGACGCCGACCCCCACGCCTAACGATGGCTCCGGCATTGAAGGAACGATCTCGATCAGCCCGATCCAGGGCGGACCGGAGCGAGCCGGCGAAGCAATTCCGCCTCCGCTGGGTAATACCGCCTTCGAGATCAAGCAGGACGGGACGGCAGTCAGCGAATTTCAAACCGACGAACAAGGCCACTTTCGCGTTCTCCTGTCGCCCGGGCGCTACACTATTTTCGCGCAAGAACCAGCAGGCGATTGGCTCCTACGGACCGTTCGAGGTCACGGTGGTCGCGGGCAAGATGAGCGGTGTGCGCTGGAGAGTGCGACAGCGGTTTAAGATAGTCGCGGATTCGAGAAGCCTGTTCGTGAAATCGTTCTAGTGAATCTCAGGCGTTTGCCGCGCGCGATCGCGACGCCGACGGCGGCCTCCAGAAAATAAATCGCCCGGGCGCTGTTCGGATGTTCGGCCAATTCCTCGAGTCGCGGCTTGGGCGAGCTGCGGTCCAAAGTGCCGAGGAGGAATCGCCAGCGCGGCTTGAGCAGACCCATCACGCCGTCACCGATGAGAAAAAGGGCGCCCAATTGAATGATTCGTCGGGCGATCAAATTGTTGTTCATCGATTCTATGGCGCGCGGCAGGCGGAAATTCAAACGAATCGTCGGAAGATTCGGTTATTGCTGAAGCTGCTTTGCGAAAGCGTCACTGCGCTTTTTCGACCTGGGCCCGCTGCGTCTCTTCACGCGCCTGTTCTTCGCTCGTTGGGGGAGAGCACAACCTGCTTGGAAGAGAACCAGAACGATCAGTGGGATAAGCGCGAAAAACTTCATCGGGCGCAACGATAATGCGCTCGCACGCGCCAGCCAAGAAATGAAGGAGGCTTGCTTTTCTACTCCGTCGGCTTGGCGTACGCCATGGCGACGTTTGATCAGACGCTGGAGCCATCTGCTCCGGCGCCATTGCCGCTGCGCACCTTGCTGGCGCTGCGCTTCCGCGATGCAACTCGCCCAGATACGCCGGCAGATCCAGATCGCTGCGCGCGAGCTCATGTAAGGGCGGCAAGACCTTGATCATAACGGACAGAAAATCGTCGATGGGCATCTTGCCATCGCGATTCAGGAACCCCACCAATAAGCATGGCGCGACCAGTCCAGTCTCATCGCCTGCTAGAATGAGGAATGCGGGTCGGGGACTGCAGGCTTCTTCGATACGCGCTTGCGTGAAAACGCCGGTCGCTGCCCCCGGTCGAAGCTAGACCACGGCGTGGATTCCCTGCTTGTGGGTATTCAACGAGGCGAAAGCCCCAGCCGATCAGGGTCGAAAGATCCCTTCTGTGCTCGCTTTCTTTCCTCGAGAAACTTTTTCATCCGTTCCTTCAACGCAGGTTGCTGGTCGGTTTCATCGAGAATTTCGAAAATCTCCATGCGACAAGAGCCAATCGTTAGAGCGCTCTGCCTGCTGCGTTTCCCAAATCTCGCCCAGGCGTTCGTAACCGGTCTTGCGTGCGCGGATATCTCTGAACTTGCTGGTAGAGATTTTCGAGTTTCCTGCGTTTGGCGTCGGAAGGAACCTTGATCGTGCGGTCCTTCGGCACGAGGGCGACTTCCAAGTATGCGTCCTTGTCGGCCGCGCCGTTGAAGTACGGAGATGATGCGTTCGCCGACCGCCATGTCGTATTCACCCCAGGCGGGATCAAAGAGCAGAACCGGTCGCCGAATTTGACGGTGCAATCCGTAAAGGTGACGAGGGATGAACCGATCCTCGCGCCTAACGAGTTGCTTCACTCGTCCGGTCACGACCACACCGCTTTCAAATTCGATCGTGGCGTCCGCGCCTTCCTTTAACGCCATTTTTGGATTGCGCCAGCGTCCAATCGGCGCTCCCGAATCCTTCCGCGTGCCGATCTCTGCCATGCCCTTCGAGTTGCTTTGTCATTGAAGGCGAGCGCAGTTGGGCCTGCTGTCCGCAGGTAAATTGGCTGCCGGTTGTCGTCGGTGAGCACTCTCGCCAAAGATCCCGGTGACTTGGCAATCCCGAGTCGTATTGGGCCGTCGCTGGTCGCGCGCATTCGATCGCCTTTGTTCAAGCCTTCGAGGCCGCCGACGCGATAAGCCATTTTGCTCGCGAACTCTCTCGAGCACGTCACTCAGATGTTGGAAATCGCGGCAAACGAACAGTTGCGGCTGTTTCGTGGTGATATCGAAAGCCTGGTTGGCGGCGCTCGATCGAGCATAGCGATCTTTTCACCTCTGGTTCAAGGCAGGAAACCGATTCACCAATCGAAGAGAGCAGGCCCGCGCCGTAAATCTTCGGCCGTTCCAAAGTCCCAATGAGTCCGTATTCAACCGTCCACCAGTGGAGCCTCGAGAGCAGCGCCATTTCCGAAGGTTCGCCCAGATTTTGGAACCGATGCTCCACTTTGTGGGTGGCCTCTTCTACTTCTTTCGGATCGGAGTTTCGGCAGCTCCTTCAAAATCGAAAGGTGCCGGATCGCTTCGTATAGCTCGAAGTCTTTGCGGGTTTGCATTGCTCTCGCGCCAACCTCGCCGAAACGCTGGAGGTAATTCGAATACTCGCGATCAACGATAATCGGGGCGTGGCCCGCGGCTTCGTGAACGATGTCAGGCGCAGGCGTGTATTCGATGTGATGGATCTGGCGCATGTCGCAGGCGATGACCAGGACCTTGTAGGCTTGGAATTCCATGAACGCGGCCGGAGGAATGAATCCGTCCACCGCCACCGCGCCCCAGCCAATCTTGCCGAGGATGTCATTCATCTCGCTGATGCGCGGGATGCGATCGAAAGAGATGCCGGTGTCGAGCAGGCCCTGGAAGTAGACCTTGTGGGCGTATCTTTCAGGAAAAACACGTTCTGTCGCATGATGAAGCGCCAGACCGCGTGATCGACAGGGGTGTATTCGTCGTAACGTTGGTCGACCGCGAATTGCAGCAGATGCTTCGGGAGCGAGGCCACCGCCGGGTTGTTCATTGGGATTCCGTTTTCAGTTTTCATGGTTGCGCCTCCAAAGGTCGCGCAGAAGAGCGGCTCGCCTGACGAGGCCCGCGATTACCAATTTTACGACTGAACGGCGGAACGGGCAAGAGGCGCGAGGTTTCAGCGACGTTGGCGACCGGTGCTGGAGAAGGGTTCGGGAAGACGATCGGGGACCGGTTTCGCGGTGGTTTATGGTTCGAAAATCGGGCGTTGTCTGAAAGAGCGATCCGGCCGGTTTGATTGCGGAGAGTTCCGCTGCTGGATGAATTCACAGATGGCTGATGGGTCCCAGGTCGCGGTTGAAACTCCTGCGCTCGCCGGGCGTTTGAGTTATCCGCCCATCGTCTGGCTGAACTTGTTCCTGTCTCGATGCCCCGATCGTAGCCGTCGTCTGGCACTGGTTCTCTGCCTCGCGTTTTCGGGGCGCAGCTCGATTTTCCCGTCCGCTTCCTGCTTTTCCTCACCGCCTGGTTGATTTATCTCGCCGATCGCTTTGCGGACACGATCGCGCTGCCGCCGCAAGCGCCGATCTCGCTCCGCCATCAGTTTTGCCGCGACCACATGATCGGGTGGTGGATCGCGACTGTAATTATCTTCCTGGTCGACCTTTTCATTGCCCTACGCACCCTCGACCTCCAGATGTTTCTCCTTGGCGGCACCCTGGCGGCGCTCTGCGCGCTCTATCTTTTTCTCAACCATTCGTTAGGCGGAAAATGGCCGCTCTTGCCGCTGAAAGAAAAAGCAATTGGCATTCTTTTTGCCGCCGGAACCGCGCTCGGAGTGATTGCGCATCTCCCGGGCTGACGGTTTCGTTTGAGTCGCGTTGCTTCTCTTCGCCATTCTCTGCACCTACAACTGCCTGTCGATTGCGGCCTGGGAACGGGAGCTGGATGTCGCCCAGGGTAAAGTCATTCATGACGGGCTGGCCAAGTGCCTCCCGGCCCTGACCGGGATCGGTTACGCTGATTGATTCTGGTCGCGATCGTTTTCGGGATAATCTGGCATTTTGCTTTTCGCCGCTCTGGCTAAGCCTGGCGATGAGCGCGTTTTTGCTCGTTAGGCTGAACTGCTCCGAGCAGCTTCCTCGAGATCAGCGAACGGCGCTGGCCGATCTGGTGATGCTTTCCCGCTGCTCGTCTCGGCTGCTTTTGTGGCGGTGGAGTTTGATCTCGTTGCACCGCATTATCGCTGGCTGGAGAAGGTCGTTTTCTGGACCGCGATTACAGATCGCTAGAATGGCTTTCCGTTGGGCAACTGTCCCCGCCGCGGCGGGTTCTTGTGGTGGGCGAGGGGACGGGCGCTTCTTGGCCGGAGTTCGTGAAGTTGCACCCCGAGACGGAAATCACGTGCGTCAGGGCCAGTCCGCGCATGCTCGAGCTCTGCCCGGAAACGAACTGCTGGACACCCGGTTCATTTCCTCTGCGCCACGCTTGAGGGAGCAGAGTTGCCGGAAGCGATATTACGACCTCGTGGTCGCCCATTTTTCCTCGATTGTTTTCCGGAGAAAACGTTGCCTCGAGATCGATTGCGCGACTTGCGCGCGCGACCGGGCCCCAGGCGCAATGGGCTGATTGCTGAATTCCAGGAGCCGGTCGGGCGGCTTTGCTTGCTCGTCTGCCAGCGAGCTGATTCGCTTCATGTATTTCTTCTTTCGGCTCTGCGCCGGAATCGAAGGCCGCAGGCTGATTGATTATCGACCGCTTTTGCGCGCAAACGGTTTCGAGCTTTCGTCCTCGGCCGGTTCGCCTAACGACATGATTCGTTCCGAACTTTGGCACCGATGAGAAGGACGGTGAAGATCGTCCCGGATCCGCGGGCTTAGCTTCGCCTGACGGGCAGCGCAACACCAGCCAGGTCACCGGCCGAGCGCGAGCGCCCCCGGCGCAAGAAAGGCCAAGGCCACTCCGATCATGCGCGCACTCCAGGCGAGAGCGCGGCTACTCCTGACCGAGAGTCCGTCGAGATGATTGCTCCACAATCCTGCGCTGTCATCGGAAACGATTCTGCCCGGGCTGTAGATTTGCAGGCTGATCTCGGCGGGCGCGTTCTCTGGGTTCGTGTTCGTCCCGGGCTGATCGTTGCGTTGGACGCTTAGATCTTTGACTTCACCCAGCCGGTTAAAACTTTCTACCAGGGCGGAATAATTCTTCATCGGCACGCGCAGAGTACGTTGGCCGCTTCCTCTCCGTTCGGGTCTCGGCTGAAAGTGGAGCTGCGCAATTCGCCATTTGCCTTGACCGCGTCGACTTCACCGTGCCGCCTCTTTCGGCGACCGAAGTCGCGAGGATGCGCAAACACGTTTGTTGACCGCCGAGTTCTTCACCAATGCGCGAGATCACGATTCAGTTGCACCCGTCTCTGTCTCGACCTGGCGCTCTTGACAAGCCAGATCCATCTTGTGCGACCCGCTCGGTCTGCACGTTGAAATTTTGACTCGGCCGAGGCCTTTGATCCGGTTGATGATGGCTCTCGCTCTCTCGGGCTCGAGCAGCAGGGACATGCGCGCCGGTCACCTGGCCATCGTTGTTGCGATCGAGAGTCGATTGGACGATCTGAACCCTGGCGTTTTGGAGCGCGCCTTTACTTCATGTCGAAGGTCTTTTTCCACGTTCGGTAGAATAAAGGGAAAGGTTCGCGCCGTTTCCCTGAGGCAAAAGGCTGCGGGCTCGTTCAAGTCTTTTTCCGCCAGCGAAATGGTGACGGTCGCGTACTGCACGAGCGCGTCGTAGTACTTCAGCTCGCCCTGCATTTTCTCTGATCTCTCTCGCGGACTCGTCCCAGTTCTTTTTCCACTTGAGAAGATCGGAAACCTTGCCGTAATATTTTTTGCAACATTTCTAGAGTCGCTCCTCCATGCGCTTGGCATTGCGCAGCCGGGGCATCGGTATCGAAGTAGTCTCTTGGTCACGTCTTCTGGTCCCGACGGTTTGGTTTTTCAGCTCGCCGAGATCACGCGCTTGCTGGAAGAAACCGATCCAGATTTTCGGGTGCAACCTTGATGACGACCGTGCCCTGGAGCTTTCCGTTGAGCAGCTTGCTCGAGTTCTGAGTGGCGATAAAACCATGTTCTTCCGTGCCAGACTCGTTAGGTGCTCGACCGCCGTTTGTAGCTCGTGACCTGCAATCTGAGCTGGCGTTCGAATCAGCTTCCGGCCTTCGGCGACGTCGCTGGGCGCAGGCGAGGAAGGCAACCTGGTTTGCTGCCACTTTGTGCTCGCGTCGCGGTCGACTTCGTCAACCGCGGGTTCTTCCTTTTGCTTCTGGCCCGTGAGCGTGATCGACGGCGCGGCCGGTTTCAAGTCGAGCTTAGCAGAGTCGTTAGGCGGAAGACGCCGACGCATCGAAACGTTTTTGCCTGAGGCCTTCCTTCCTTGCGGTCGCGGATGATCGAACCGGAAGCGAATTACCACGTCCTGGGCGTCGCAATTGTCCCGACGCGCACATCCGGAAAGGCGGCGGCCAATGACGCGGGGCGGAGGCGAACAACTTGCTCACTTCCGGTGACCATTCTGCCATCTGGACCAGAGCTGAGCAAGACGAGCAGCGAGCGCCGTCACCCTGGGTGGTACGAAGACGGATCGAGCTGCTCAACAATCCAATCAAACCTTTTTCACGTGGCCCGGCGCCTTCACGAAATCGGGCGAACCATCTTTTTCTTCTGAACCCAAGACCCGGGCATTTTCGCGAGCGTTTTCTCGAAGTAGTTGGTGCATGGTTTTGGTCTCCTGTGAGTGTGCGCGGCAGGTCGCGCTCCGGCCAGATGTTGCTGAAGAGTGGGCGCGTTCGTCGGGGCTCAGTTGTTGGTGGAGTCCGCGGCCAGCCAGCCCTCGATCTCTTCGTGAATCGTGTCGTTCAGGCATGGTGATGTCTCTCCAGGCGAGCCAGAGGCGGGCCGCAAGCGTTTCCGCATCGTCATTAGCGCGCGGCCCAGAATTCCGCGGAGCGCTCCGTTGCTCAGGCCCAGGGTGCTTTCGTAATCGGAGGCGCAATCCATCTCCTCGAAATAACGAAGGGTGACGGCCATGCGTGTGAGCTCCGGCGCAGGCAGAGGGCGCTGCTGTGCACCCGGGGCGCTTGGTCCGCTGTCTCCCTGGCTGCGTCAGATCAGACTGGTCTCGACGTCCGGCTCAACCGACCTGTCCGCCAAGCGGCACCGCCAATGGCAAGGGCGGCGTCGCCAGCGGCGAGATCGTGCGCGCGATTGATTGACAGCAGTTCCGCAGCCAGGCTGGAAAATTGCTCCAGGTCGCGCACGCGCGCCGGCGCGCGTTTTCCACGCTTCGCGGAGCCGCATCTCTGAACGACGTCTTCACTGGCTTCCCTTCGCGCGGGTTTTGCAGAATCGCAGTGGGCGATTTGGCGAAAAAGCGCACGACTCTGGCCTGGCGGATGCCAATCACTTTTCGAATGCTTCCTGCGATCGCCGAGAATGGCCGCTCGAAAAATCTCGCGTTCACGCTGGAATCCATCGGTCGACCGCCAGCCTGTGACTCCCCGGCGGCTAACCGACGCGGAAAAGACTCCTGGAAACTTCGAGCAGCGCCCGCCGCGTCGCCTACCGAGATCGTGCCTTCGCCGAGAGTAGGGCTGAAGCGCCAGCACGCCCACCGTGATCGTGACCTTGGTCCCCGGGGCCTAGCCGAAGGTCTTTCAATCGCGCGGCAGTCCCAGTTCGCGGTACGGGCTAATGCAGCGTGTTTCAGACCGCCGGGCGTGTCCGATCGTCTCGGAGTTGTTGGTGTGCCCGTGGGAATGCCGGATGCCGGGCCTGCTTAAGCCCCATCCAGAGTTCAATCAACGGGATCGGCAGGGTCCGGGCGGGATATTGTAGAAATCGCTCGTCCGCATCGCCGCGATTGAGCACGCCCTCATCGTGCCGGAACCAGGGCATGGTCGCGATCCCGAGAATCTTCCCACTCGCCTAACGGGGCCGGAAGGGTCTGCAGACCAGGGGTGATGGAAACTCGGCCACCAGCTTGTCTCCTCGCGCACTTCGAGGAAACGCTCACACGGTGTCGATGTAGATCTCGCCGGTTGGCCAGGGCGGGATTGGTCGGAATGAATTTCTCCGACAATTTTTCGATCTCAAATGGTTCGGCGCATAGAGCATGCGTTGACCGTTGTCTCCGACTCTGAGCTTTTTCCATGTCCAAGCCGGGCTGATTTTTGCTGGCAGGAAGTCCTCCGCCGAAATGATGGCGCTCGGGCGACGAAACTCGAGGGGAGTGATCCGCATGCTAGCCGCCTTCAGTTTCGGCCTGCTCCGTTTGACGGTTCCTGGAAGCAAACTCCGCCAACGTATTGTGCTCATCCTCCGGCTGGCCGAATCGTGTAGGTCGTGTGCGGTTGCGGAACCTGGGCGAGGCTGTTGCCTGTCGACTGCGCCGGTTGGCGGGCTTACTCGCTCTTGTGGGCGACGAACGTAACGCTCGAAGAACTCACCCATTTTCCCATCGATCTTCCTCCGGGCCAAACTCGTGGTTATCGAGGAAAATTTGCAGCTTCACGCTGGTCTCTTCGTCGTAAATCGGCAGCGCGACCAATTCTCGCGGCGGCAGTGGTGGAGTTGGTGAAGGCGTTGGAGTCGCAGGCACCGCCTTGCGAACCGGAATTGGCGTGGGCGTAGGCGTTGGTGTCTGACGCGAAGCCAGCCCGCATCGGCCTGTGACGCCATCGTCGCCAGAGCGAGACAAATGAGGAGGGCTGGATTTCATGAGCGCAAGTTATCGACCGGTGGCGGTCCGGATGCAACCACAGCTAGTGCTCGGACCAAGAGGCCGAATTCCTAAACGGTTGCGGACGAAAACGTTAACCCTTGCGAGTCTTGGCTTGACGAAGTCGCCCGGCGGCCGCTGTTCGTCATCCGGTGCCGCCCCGGCCGAGTTTGCAAAGGCTTGCTCCGCTGCTGGGAGGAATTTCTGAAAAAGCTTCTTGTCGAGCTGGCTTTCATGAAGGCTTCGTGGGCGAAACGATGCCCTGCTGGAGAAAGGCCCAGATCGCGTCGTCCATGAACTGCATTCCCTGGCCTTTCCCGCTGACGACTGACGTCCTGGAGCTTCTGGGTGGCGCCTTCTCGGATGATCGAGGCAACTGCCGGGCTCGAGATCAAGATTTCGTTGACGGCAAGGCGGCCACTGCCATCCGCATCGTTTCAAGAGGAGTTGAGCGAGGACTCCGCGAAGCGAGTTGGCGAGCATCGTTCGCGCCTGCGGTTGTTTATCGGCTGGGAAACACGTCGATCATGCGATCGATCGGTCTTGCGTGCGTTGTTCGTGTGCAGGTGCCGAAGACAAGCAGACCTGTTTCGGCCGCGGTTAGCGCAAGGAGATGGTCTCCAAGTCACGCATTTCGCCGACCAGGACAATATCGGAATCCTCCCGCAGCGCCGCCTTCAGCCCCGCCGGGAAGGTAGAAGAATGTTCCGGCACTTCGCGCTGAGTAATGATGCTGCGTTTGTTATTATGCACAAACTCGGATCGGTTCCTCGATCGTCATGATGTGCCGCGCATAGTTAGTGTTGATGTAGTCGATCAAGGCCGCGAGTGTGGTTGACTTGCCCGAACCGGTCGGGCCCAGTGACCAGCACGAGACCTCCGCGCAGGTCACCAAATTGCTTTACGACCGGTGGAATCCCTAACTCTTCCAGAGTAGCGATTCGCGTTGGAATAAGCCGGAAGACCGCACCGTAACCATTGGTTTGTTTGAGATAGTTGCAACGAAAGCGCGAGCGTTGCATCATCCATTTCGTAGGCGAAATCGAAGTCGCCGCGCTCTTCGAAAGAGCCCAGCCCTTCGGGCCGCAGATTTCGCTGAGCATACCTGCCAGCCTCGGCGCGGGTCATCGGTTCCTGGCGAATGGCCATGATGTCGCCATGCTTGCGAATCTTGGGCGGTTGTCCTTCACCTATATGAAGGTCAGACGCGCCTGCATTTACCAGCACGTCGGAAGAAGCTGATCGATGTAAGGCATTGGCTCGAGATAGAAGATCTAAACTGTTACTGCCTGCGCTTTTTACCAACACGCATGCGCATGACCTGCTTCTGTTCCGCGTGGCGCAGGCTTCTTCGGCGCTGATAATTCCCTGGTCGTAGAGAGCGTGAAAGCGAGTCATCCATTAGCCGCATGCCCTGCTTGCGACCGGTCTGGATTATCGCCCGGTAACATGTAAGGTCTTGACTCCGCGGATGACATTGGCCGACTGCGGGAGGTGTTAGTCAGAATTTCAGAGCGCAGGGCGCGGCCCTTGCCGTCGATCGCGCGGCATGAGTTGCTGGCTGATGACTCCGCGCAACGACTCACTGACCATCACGCGAATCTGATCCTGTTGATCCGATCGGGAAGACGTCGAGCAGGCGTATCGAGAGTGCGCGAGGCGTTACCGGTGTGCAGCGTGCCGAGCACCAGGTGACCGGTTTCGGAAGCCGTGATCGCGAGCGAGAACCGTCTCGAGGTCGCGCATTTCTCCCACCATGATCACATCCGGGTCTTCGCGTAATGACCCACGGAGCGCCGCGGCAAAGGATTTGGTATGAGTGTGCACCTCGCGCTGGGTGATGTGGCAACCCTTCGGTTCGAAGACGTACTCGATCGGATCTTCGAGCGTAATAATGTGTTCCTTGCGCTCGAGGTTTACCTGCTCGACCAGGGCGGCGAGGGTGGTAGATTTCCCGCACCCAGCCGAACCGGTAACGAGAATCAGGCCATTGTGAAACCGGGTGAGTAACTTGAGACTCTCGGGCAACCCAAGTTCATCCATGGTCCGAACACGGGTGCTGATAATCCGAAAGACCAGGTCGGTCCCGGAGCCGCTGCCTAACGACGCTGGTACGGAAGCGCCCGAAACCGGGCGCATAAGCAAAGTCCACGTCGCCGCGTTCATTGAGCTGGGACCGTTGCGCCTCGGTCAGAAATCCTCGACCAGCGCGGCCGTCATCCGCTGGGGTCAATCTCGGGGCGTCCAGCCAGATCGGTTGAAGGTTTCCATTCAAACGCCAGAGCGGCGGCGGCGTTCACGCCCAGATGAATATCCGAAGCACCGCCCTCCTGACCGATGACCAGATATTGATCGACGTGAGGCGCAGGAGCCGCAGACGCAGAGGCGGGGGAAATTTTCGACAGACATTCGGACGCGGCCTTTCAGGATAGGCGGACGCTTCCGAGGCGTAAATTGAAATTCCGTTACCGGCGGGAGGGCCGGGGCCGGTTGCTGGTGCCTTTGAGCTTCTCCTTCAAATAGGTAGTCGCAACCGGTCGGAGCAAATTGAGTCCGAGTTTGAGTGCACCGAGGAGCAAGCCAGACTCAAGCAGAGCATTACCTGAGGACGGGCGGGCTTCTTACCGCTGGTGGTGACATAGACCTTCTTCGTGCGCGCCCGAAGCAAGGAAACGACCAATCCGAAGGCAAGCGCGCCACCGACCCAAAGAACGGTATGCCGCTGGAACGTCCGCCTCAGTTTGAGCGGAAAGTTCAACTCGTACCCGAGCCCGGAGAGATCGCGGACGACCAACTCACGCGAACGCGCGATCTTTCCGCGCAGCACTACAGGGTCTTCTTTTGTCCAGATTCTTCAGCCATTCCGAATCCTCTTTAAAAACTTCTGCCGTCTCACGAAACATCGGGTGCTTCACCTGTGCTGCGGGCGATCACAAAACAAAGGAGGGCGCCTGCGAAATGGAGCAGGGCCACCGCCAGCGCCACCCAAAGCCACTCGGTTCCGAGCAGACGCGCGAGTCCGACGATCGCGAAGACAACAAAAAGACATAGCCAAAGCATCAGCGCTGCCGCGATGAGCGCACAGGCGACGGCGACGATAAGTCGCCGGGCCGCCGCCTTCGATTCCTGGGCCGCCAGTTGCAGGCGGCTTTGCAGAAACTGGGCGAGCGACGCGAAGAATGCGACCAGATTTTCGCGCAACCCAGCGTAGCCGGCGGGATTGCGAGACGGCATCGCGCGGCCCATCAGGCCCCCTAACGACGGAAGATAAGACCAAGAACGAACCCAACTCCGAGCGCCGTCAACACGGCCTTGGTGGGGTTCTCACGCACATATTGTTCGGTGTCGTCCTGAAAACTGCGGACGCGATCGCTCGCATCGTTCCAGCATTCTTCCGCCCGCCCGCGATATTCCTGCGCGACGGCCCCGGCAGCGGCCCGCAAACCTTCTGCCGCCTGCCGCGCATGTTTCGCGCTGCCCTGAAGTTCTTCTTCGCCGGGCATCGGATTGCTTTCGCCTTCCTTCATCTTGTCTTCTTCGGCCATAACTTTGAATCCTCACTCTTTGCCGGCTCACGGTGAGCCGTTCGGTTTGAAATTTTCTTCTCTGGGGATACGGAACTCGCCGACGCCTTGCGCTTACGATTCTTCGGCTCTGGCTTCTCGGAAGCCATCGGTCATTTCGCGCGAAAATAATGCGCGCCTTGGTGAGATCGTAGGGCGACAGCTCGACCTCAACCTTATCTCCCGGAACGATGCGGATAAAATGTTTGCGCATCTTACCCGAAATGTGGGCGAGAACGTTGCGCTGGCCGGCGAGATCGACGCGGAACATGGTGCCCGGCAAGACCTGGGTCACAGTCCCTTCGGTGACGATCTGTTCCTCCTTCGGCATGGCGGAGTATACCGCCTAACGGCGATTACTCAAGCAAACCCCCGGGGCTGAAGTTATTCCCGACGCAGCGAAACCATCGGCAGATACTGCGCAAATCCTGACGCGACCACCAAACCCTGTGATTCCTGGTGTTCCGCCAGAGTACTGAAGCGATAGCGATAAAGTTCCGCGCGCAGATAGCGCGGCGGTTTGTCCGGGAAAGGATTGTTGCCTAACAAACGCGTGACATCGGGCGAATTTTCGAGCAATCGCTGCATCAGCCCGTAAAACCATTGGTTCTTCTTGAGCGTCGCCCAGGGCTGCGAACCACATTTGCCAGTCAAGCCGGGGCTGATGCGGTTCGACGAACGCGGGCATTCGATCCAGCGGGCCGGGTTTCCACTTAAAGACGTAAGGTCGCCATTCAATCCCGTCGTCGCTGCCTTCGATGACAATCTCCGGCCGGTCTTTGGTCATGACTCGAAAGAGTCCGTAGCTATTCACGATCCGAAAAGGCTCGATGCAAGCTGTAGTAGAATGTCATCATTCGCGGCCACGGCGCCTCGGGCTCGACGGCGTTGAAAATAAGGACGCCGTTCAGAGGCATGGTCAGGAGAAACACGAACCACTGCCGGCCAGGTCGACCAGCCCCGAGTCCTTACCCGCGGTTCGATTTTCGTTAGGCTGGGAACCCCGGCCAGGCGCGATCGTCAATCAGGAAAAGACAAAGCGCGATCGTGAGGAGATTGAAGAACGCGTAGTTACCAGTAAGCCCGATGACAATTTGCAGAAGCAGAAAAAGGCCACAGGCCGAGCAGGCGTGGTCGTCGCGGAAACCAGATCAAAAAGGGGACCAGAATCTCAACCCCGAGAGTCACGCGCCGTCGAGACATGCTTCGACCCATTCGGGCGACTTATCCGCCCACCAACCGAACACGGTCGGGAGCGGTTGCGTCCAGTAATGGTAATCGAGCGCGGTCAGGTTCGACCAGGAGGGATCGCCACTCGGTCAGCTTCACGATCCCCGACATCAGCATGAGTTTGAAAAGGAGAAACTGGAGGAGAAAAGCCGTGATGCGCGAAGGCGGCGGTGTCCCGGCGCAGCCACCAGCTGCCGGGCGCGAGAAAGATGGCCAGAAAACCTGTTTCCAGAAGCAGGATGTCCCATTGAAAACTAAAGAAGGTTTGGCCTGCGATCGTTAGCGAAAGATAAAGCGCGAAGAGCAAGACGAGGCAGAGAATCGGGCATGAGCCCGATGATCAGAGCTTACGGAAAGGGCGGCGCCGGCAGCGCAGAGAAAGTGAATGAAACCGTCGCTCGAGTTCAGCCAGCACAGCGTCGGCAACGTGAGCCACGCGCCAGGGCCAAACTCTGCGCGGGCGGCATTAAGCAGCTGGGTTAGCGGCGAAATTCCGCGCGCGCCGATCAGTCCATCCGCCTGCACCCAGAAAGACAAGAAGGCGATGAGATAAATCGCCCCGAGGGCACGCAGGAACCAGCCGCGAGCCCGCGCATAAGTTGGCCGCAAAACATCCTTTCCCCACAGTAGTCCGGGTGACCCGATGTGAAAGTGCGCGATGTCCGGCGATGGTTCGGTAGGCAAATTCCGAGACCGCGGCGAAACCTGGAACGTGCTCGTAACTCCAGCGGTTGAAGTCGGGGCCCGGCTACGCCTAACGAGCGAAAGACTGCGGCGGCGCCGCTCGAGACGCGCCCATCCGGCTCGATCAGTTGCACCGCGCGTTCAAATCCGATCGCGGGACCTCCGGGAAACGAGCGGCCGCGATCTGCAGTGGTTGGAAGTCAACCGCGCCACCAATCTGTTCCGCGCCAGCGCGTTACCCAAAGGATACAGAATTCACAATCGCCGTCGTAAACCAGGAGCGGTTTTGACTGGTGGCTGCGCGACGAGATAGGTCGATCCGGTCACAGTCCATCCTCGCGGCCAAACACGGTCAGGTCGAGGGGGAACGTTTTCATTTAGCCTAACGATGATGAGTCGTCCTCAAACTTTGCCCAGACCGGCGCGTGATCGGAGGGTTCGGTTCCCTTTGCGCATCTCGCGCGCGACACCGACATCGCAGCAGCGACTGCGCCAACTCCCGGCCGGCAAGAATGGCATCGATCCGCAGTCCGCGATTTTTCGGAAACGCCAGCATCCGATAATCCCACCAGCTAAAGATTCCCGGCTCCTGAGTGCGGAGGCGCAAGTGTGTCCGGCGAGTCCGAGCGCTTCGAGTTTCTGGAAAGCCGCGCGCTCGCCCTCCGAGCACATGATTGCACCCCGCCAAAGCGCGGGATCGTGGACGTCGAGATCGGTCGGGGCAACGTTGAAATCGCCGCAGGCCAGCAATCGCTCGAGGCCCGCCGGTTCCGCACACGCAGGCAATTCGTCAGGCGATCGTACCACTGCATTTGTACTCATAGGCTTCTGATCCCACCGCTTGTCCGTTCGGCGCATAAATCGAAATACACCCGCACGTTTCCGATGTTGGCGGCAATGATCCGCGCCTGGGTCGTCTTCGACCTCATCGCAGAAACCGGCCCGCACCGAGCTCGGTTCTTCTTTCGTTAGGATGGCGACGCCGTTGTAGGACTTCTGCCCATGGAACACTGCGAGAAATATCCCGCTGCGCGCAACGGCCAGCGCGGGGAATTGTTCGTCACTGCATTTTGTCTCCTGAAGACAAACAATGTCCGGGTTCGCTTCCCGCAACCAGCTAATGAGGCGCTCCTTCGCGCTTGCGGAGGGAGTTGATATTCCACGGACGCAATCAGCACGACAAACGAACTGCCACTTCGATCATAATTCGATTTCTACTCCCTGGCGTTGGAACGATGACTTCGCAGCCAGGCAGCGCGGCCACCGATGCAAGACGGAGCCACTCAACCGCGGGGACGTCTCCGTGCACGAGCACGAGTTTTTTCGGCGCGACTTTCCGGATGTATTCGAGAATCGACTCGCGCGAAGCGTGGGCGCTGAACTGGAACTGCTCCACCTGGCAACGTAACGGCTGGGCCGGCTCATCCTCGTCGAGCGAGACCAGTTCGTTAGGCTGAGCGTTCCGCAAAACCCCAGCCGGCGATTCCGGGTCGGCATAACCGACAAAAATCGAGTGCTCCGGGCGGTCGATGATGCGCCGGGCAAAAATATTCGAAAGCGTCTTCGGGGTCATCATTCCACTCGAAAGCGCGTAGATGCGGACCAGGGCGTGCGGGCGCATCGGCGATCGTTTTGCCATTGAGGACAAAGGGGCTGACCTCCGGAAAAAATTGCAGACGCGGAAGCACCGCGGCGCGATTGGGCCGCACGTCGGTCGTAGATCTCGGTCATCTTTGAACTCAATCCACCGATGTAGATGGGCACATCGCTGATCAGCTGGCTGCGTTTGAATTTGTAAAGCATGGTCAGCACTTCCTGCGTTTTCCCAAGCGCAAAGACGGGGACGAGAACGCAGCCGCCGCGGGCAAAGGCCCGCGCCTAAAGCCTTTCGCAAGACGCCGCTCTTCCGCTTCCCGCGAAAAAGCCCTCCGGGAGCGGTGAATCGCCGCGGGTCGCTTCGATGATGAGCACATCGATTTGCGTTTCCGGGAAGTCCGCGCCCGCGAGTCAGGGTCTGAGTCGATCGAAGTTCACGTCGCCGGTGTAAAAGACCGTGCGCCCTTCACCGCGGAGCAATATGCCGGCGGCGCCGAGCACGTGCCCGGCGTCGCAATACTCGAATGTTAACTCATCGTTAGGTCGAGCCGGGCTTCGCCTCGCCTTCGAGGGTAAATGCCTGACCCAGGGGACAATGCTGCCAGCGGTTGGTTGCCCGCTCGGTCTCTCGATGAGTGAACAAAGGATAAATCACACCGACTTCTTCGCGTTCGCGCGATCATCACATTGACTGAGTTATGCAGCAGGGCATCGCCAATCGCTGCGGTCGGCTCGGTCATGAAAATCCGCGCCTGCGGCTGTTGCCGCATGAGGACGGGAAGCGATCCGATATGGTCGAGATGCGCATGAGAAAGGAGAATCGCGTCCAGCGGACGATTACCCAGGTTACCCAGAAGAGGGCAGCGCCATTTCCCTTCCTCCTTGGGATGCATCCCGCAATCCAGCACCACTCCCTGGCGGCCGGAGCCGAGGTAGTAACAGCTGGCGCCGATTTCGGTCCGGCGAGTAAGATTAATGAACTTCAAGATGTAAGAGCACCTTGCCAGCCTCCAGCCAGGGAGCAATCAGCAATTACAGGCTCGAACGAGGAATCTGCCCGCGAGTTGTTTTCGGGCAACGGAAAGTGCCGCCCTGCGACCGAACTCGTCCGCGGAACCATCAAGAGTTCTGGTTATCACCTATATTCGTTAGGGCAGATTCCGGAAGCTGAGCTTGGCGGCGGATTAAGAACGCAATCAGCTACCTCTGACCGTCACTATTTGATCAGGAGCGATGTTCTTTAACCTTGGTGACCTTCCACTTGGCCAGGTCACAATCAGATTCTTCACCGTTTCGAACGGCCCAAGCCCAAAATGTTGGATCAGCGAGCTGTTGCCTTGAAGCCAGTGCTAATAACCCAGCGCCTCAAGACTTGCCGATCCGACCAGCGCGACCAAGTGCGCCCCAATCGCGTCACGGTTACTGTGTGGTGCCAACCAGCTTCACTTCCAGCCGACGATTTGGATTCCCGTTAGCCCGGGCATTGTTCGTGTATAGATGCGGAACACCATAGTCGTTACTGGACTTGGTAGATATCCATGAATCCATCCCGATTGAAATCGGCAAAGACAGTTCCAGGCATAGTCCCGCTCGCACCCGTAACGCCAGTTAGCAGCGAGATATCAAGGAACGTTCCGTCGCGATTATTGAGAGGAGAGCGTTTGGATTTAACTGGGTCCCCTTTAATGGGTCCGCCCGAAAGGTAAAGATCCTCCCAGCCATCGTTATCGAAGTCATAAAAGGCAGTATTCCAAGTGATTGCGTCAATCGGTGCCGCACCAGATCGGGTCGCCGGGACGGCTTGACGCGCGACACGTGAGCTTCGCCGAGACCATTACCCCGTGCCTGAAGGAAAGTGCCGTCGGGCTGGCGCTGGAGAAGGATGTTATCCTCGACGTTGGTAACGAGGAAGTTAAAGCCGCCGTTGCGCTTGTAGTCACCCACCGCAATCCCCGCTGGCAGACATGGCGACATCGGTATGAGTGGCGGCAGAAACATCGGTGAAGATCCAGCCGCCCAAGCCATCCGGGCCATCATTGCGCCAAAGGACATTTGGGTAAAATCGACGCCCGACGTCATTCCCGACATAAAGATCAACTCTTCCATCCCCATTGTAGTCAACAAACACCGGCACCATACCGCGGGCATTCGGCTGCGTTCCGGTGGGGCCGCCCATGAGATAGGAGACGTCCTCGAAACTATTGTCGCCTGTTGTGGTGGTGGTCGTTGCTGCTTAGTTCATCGCAATCGACGTGAGATGCGACGCGGAAGTCGAGGTAGCCATCGTTGTCATAGTCGCCCCAGGTTGCGGTGACCAGGAGTTCTGATCCGCCGGCGTCTGCCAGCCGTGTCGCAGTAATATCTGTAAATGTTCCATCGCCTTGGTTATGCAAAGCATCATCTGACCTTCCGCGACCATTAGCAGGAGGTCGCGGTAGCCGTCGTTATCAATATCAGCCAAAGCTCGCTCCGCTTTGCCGGAGGAGAAAAGGATCTGCGCCGCGGCTGTTTGGTCACTGAACGTTCCGTCATGCTCGTTATGCCAGAGATATCCTATCCCCTGCATATCGACGACGGCTACTATCTTCCCAACCATCTCTGTCGTAGTCAGCCACTGCGACTCCCGCGCCGCCATCGAGCACATCAGTCCGATTGTCATCACAACCGGGTATCGTGACCAGACCGGACGGGAAATTGATTCCGGCGGCGGTCGCGGTGTCGGTAAAGGCCGGCGGATAAATACCAGTGCTCAGCGCCGTCCGGGTAAAGGTGAAGTATCGGTGGCTACGATCTGGCTTTGATCGTCCAAAACGTCGGCTCGGACGGCATAAGCCCCGGCGATGGTGTTATACTGCGAAGTTGTCGCCATGCCTGGACGAAGCACAACTACCGCTTGCGCGGCCCACGTTCTGGCGCTTGCCCTTACTCAATGGGCAGCTCGGTCCCGTCAGCTAGATCAGCGTCGTATTGGTGCTTAGTGTAAGCGCTGATGAGCCAAGGTTTGCGACCACTGTCTCATAATCGCAGGTGCTTCTCCCACGCGGCGGTGGCTGGACCGAGGCCGCCGATGCTCGCATAAATGAAATTACTCGGGCACTGGAACAACCGTCAGGCAGGCACGTCCTGCTGCGCCAGATTTGTCCACTAATAATGTCGTTCACATATCCGTGAAGATAAACGCGCCGGTCGATGAGCTATACGTACTTGTCTTAAAGGTGGCAGTCACCACCTGCTTTTCCCCAGCAGCCAGAGTAATATTCTGCGCCAGCAAGTTCGCGGTGGAAGTGTCCGGGCCGATAAGCTGAATGTTTTGTCCAACGGCAATGGTCGCGCTTCCCAAATTGCTGACCACAAGCTGATAACCCATCGATGCGCCGACCGCGGCATGCGGTGCCGTGATCATGGAGAGACTGATCCCGACCGTGGTTTGCCTTCGGCCGAAACGAGCAGACCACCGGCGAAGAGGGAGAGGAGCAAGAGCTTCATCGTTGTACAACCGTGCTGCCTCGTGCGCGTCATTGAAAGAGTTGCAGCCCTTTTACCAGAGCTGGCTCCAAGCGCAAGCAACTGAAAGCCAGAGCCGAGAAACCGTGAACCTGAGAATATCAAAGGAACAAGTCCGATTCAAGCCTGTTTGGTGCCGAATCAACGAGCCTTAATCTTTGTAAGGATCGGACTCACCCCGGCCGCCATGGCCACGCCAAGCGGCTTCAACGTGTGTAGAATACGAATTGTTCCTGCGTGTGCGGCCAGAACCTCAGGCAATCTGCGATAAGCCTGGGGCGCTTCGTCCACATCGCCACCGCGCAATTCAATCCCGCGGTCTGCAATCCATTTCATCATTTCGTCGTGCCGACCAGAGCCCTTCGCGTCGGATCCTTTTCTTGCCCACTTTTCAAACGCGTCCTTTCGCTGCGGTGCGAGACATGATTCGTCCGGCACCGTGAATGGTCGAGAAGAGCGCCCGCGCGCGAGCGGCGAATCAACTCCTTCGATGATCACGGCGTCATCACCCATGCTCCCGCCGACAAAAACCGCGCTGACCAGGGAAGGCGGGCGTCGCGCCCTTGCGCACAACCCAGAGCTTTTCGCCGCCATGTTCTTCCTCCCAGGCAAAGTTATGATGGTTGTGCACTTCCGTCCAGAATCTTCGCTCCGCAGAATTTGGCGTGCGACATGCCGGCCGACCGCTTCGCGACCTGCGTAGGCATATCGGCCGGCCAGTTTCATCCCAGTGAGATAATCCCGACCAAGCTCGGAGTTATCATCTAACCACAGTTGGAGGCACATCCATTCCATCTCTTTCCGCCAGCCGCTTTCAGAAAATGAGTCGCGGTCTTATGTCCCAAACCGCGGGAACCGAAATGCACCCCGACCCAGATACGATCCATGTTCATCAGCAAAGATATCTACGTAGTGATTCCCACCGCCGACCGTTCCCAGCTGTTCTGCGGCCAACGACTTCAATGATGTCAGCGGGTTTAACTGCCACGCAGGGTCATCAAATAACTCATGATCGATCTTTTTCCTGTTTTTCTGGCCAATCCCGAAAGAGATATCGTGCACGATATCGTTCATGACACGGGTGATCGCCGGAGCAATCTCTTTGCGGGTGGCATCAGTCAGCCGATGGCGAGATTGCCGCAGGCGATATCGAATCCAACGCCGGAGAGGGAAATTTTGTCCTTGTAGGCCACGACGCCACCGATTGGCTGGGCATAACCCTTGTGCCCATCGGCACAAAGCACTCCGCCCTCACCGCCGGCGGCGACACAGGTGTTGATTTGGGCAACGGTGCCCGGTTCGTGGTCGCCGAAAATTTTTATTCCCATCTTCTTTATACCGCGCGGTCAAGCTAGTTCATGTTGCAACCGGGCGCTAAAAAATGACAAGCGGTCGGCAGCGCGCTGGAAAACAAGTGGTTAGGGTCGAGCGTGCAAAAATTAATAATTGTCAGTGCGCTTATCGGAGCAGTCCCTTGCTCCTGACAGGCTCTGCACTCGCTGGTGCCCGTCGTTTCACCTACGTTTACGAAGCGACCACAAGTCCGCCTAAGAGTGTGGAATCGGAAACCTGGGTTACCTGGGGAACAAGCCCGGCTGACGAATACCGCTTTAACTCGGTTGATTTTCGACAGGAAATCGAGGTTGGAGTGACAGACCATTTTCAGCTTTCGATTTATCTCGCCGACTGGGGCTACACCGAAGACCCGGCGGAAAACAAACACGGTTTTGACTATCAGGACTCCGCGGTTGAAATGATTTACAACCTCAACGAATCCAACCACGGATTTCCCCGGGTCGGCGCTTTATGGCGAATTCGCGGGGGCCCCGAAGAGTTGGAGCTGGAATCGAAGTTCATTCTGCAGAAAAATCTGGGTCGGTTTGTCCTCGCCTATAATGGAACCCTGGAGGCAAAGTGGGAAGGTGATGGATACGCTGGAGAGGGCGGGCGAACTCGCAAACTTTTGGGGCCAGCTATGAGCTCTCGCCGGCCTGGCTCGTGGGTGCTGAAGTTCTCCACGAAATCGATCTTCCCGATTGGTCGGAGGCCGAAGATTCGGTGGTTTATGCCGGGCCGAATTTGTCATATCGTCACAACAATTGGTGGGCCACGATAACTCCGCTGTTTCAACTTACCCGGGTTTCGCCGGAGGTTGACTTCCAGACCCGATTGATCTTTGGCTTTAGCTTCTGAGAGTCAGCGCGGTTGCTAACCCTGGGAATAATAACTCTCGCTGGCCTGTTTTTGAATAGTTGTGCAACCGAATCGAACCCGGCTTTTCCAACTGCAGAAGCGGCAGGGCAAAAAACCGGACGTGATGTCGCGACGCTTGCCCGGGGCCGGACAATTTACACGACCAGGTGCACGGAATGTCACGTTGCCCGGGCGGTCACCCAGTTTTCGGCCTCACAATGGCGCACTGCTGGTCGCGAAAATGGCGCCTCGGGCAAAGCTTAATGATACAGATCGTCTCGCGGTCGAGAGTTATCTCGTCGCCGCCAGCTCGAATCAGTAAGACTTCGCCCAAAGGACGCGACGCGGGCTCGGTTCGCCGGTGATCACACAACTGTCCCGGCTCGGGCGGATTCGCCCGGATCGTCGAACGGGATGCACCGAATCGTGACCTTGAGGTCGTTCTTGACCTGTTCCTCGACTGCGCGAGTCCCATTCCAATGGGCGAGCGCAAAGCCGCCGTGAATCTCCGGCTTCGCCAGCATTCTTCGGGGTGAAGAAGTCGTAGAATTCTTCCTTCGTATCGATGACGCGGGTATGCGCATTGCGGAAGGCCAGAGCGCGATCATAACAGGTTCTGCTGGATGGACTCGAGCAGGTCGGGCGCCTGACCTAACGAACTCGGCGAGTCGGGAGAAATGACTTGCGCGCCCGGCTTGCGCGGACTCAGCGATTCCCGGCTACAGGAAGGCCATCGCGCCGGCTGACGGCGACCTGTGCCGCTTTCGAGGTCGCGCGGCCCTAGCTCAACGCGCAAAGGCACGCCTTTCTTGATCCATTCCCAATTCTTCACGCCTCCGCCGAGATCGCGCTGGTCAACGTGCACCTCGAGCGGCGCGCCGTGCCATGATGATCGCGCGCAGTTGTTGTCGCCAGTTCATTCGCTGCGCTCAGGACGGCGTCGCGCGTTTCCGGCTTCGGCGTGACCGGCAGGATGACGATGTGGGTCGGCGCAATGCGCGGCGGCAGGACCAGCCCGTCGTCGTCGCCATGCATCATGATCACGGTGCCGACCATGCGCGTGGTCACGCCCCAGCTCGTCGTCCAGCCAAATTCCTGTTTCCCGTCGCGCGTCTGGAATCGAATGCCGCTCGAGCGCGAAAAATTCTGCCCGAGAAAATGCGAAGTGCCGGCCTGGATCGCCTTCCGATCCTGCACCATCGCTTCGATGCAAAGCGTTTGCACTGCGCCGGGAAATCGTTCGCTCTCCGACTTCTCGCCGGTGAAAACCGGCATCGCCAGATAGCTCGCGCACGAAGGTTTCGTAAACGCTCGAGCATCTGCCTCGTCTCCGGCTCGCGCTTCGGCTTCGGTTTCGTGGACGGTGTGACCTTCCTGCCAGAGGAATTCCGTGGTGCGCAGGAACAAACGCGGGCGCATTTCCCAGCGGACGACATTGGCCCATTGGTTGATCAGGATCGGCAGGTCGCGGTAGGACTGCACCCACTTCGCGTAGCTCGCGCCGATGATCGTCTCGGACGTTGGCCTAACGACCAGCGGCTCGGTTAACGGACTGGCCGGCACCATTTTCCCGTCGGCATTCAACTCCAGGCGATGATGGGTCACGACCGCGCATTCCTTGGCGAAACCTTCGACGTGCTCCGCTTCCTTCTGCATGTAGCTGAGCGGAATGAAGAGCGGGAAATAAGCGTTGCTTATGCCCGGTCGCCTTGAACATGGCGTCGAGCGCGCGCTGCATGTTTTCCCAGATGCCGTAGCCCCAGGGCTTGATCACCATGCAACCGCGCACGTCGCTCGACTCCGCCATGATCGCCGGCGCGGATGACCTGCTGATACCACTCCGGAAAATCTTCCGCGCGGCGCGGGCTGATGCGCGGATTTTGGGAGCGTCAGACTTTGTCATAACGAAGCGCGATTACTTAAACCGGCGCTCTGTAATTGACCAGCGGTGTTTGCCCGTCGAGCATCGTCCGCGTAGGAACGCGACTCGGAATTCGCCTTCCTGCAACCGATGCCCAAGAAGAATCTGGAAGTCGACGCTTACATTGCGGCCGCGGCACCTTTGCTCGGCCGATCCTGCGCCATTTGCGTGCTCTCATACACCGCGGTTGTCCCGAGGTGGGAGGAAAAGGTCAAGTGGGGCGCTCCGCATTTCGATTACAAGGGGCCGATTGCGGGCATGGCGGCGTTCAAATCCCATTGCGCTTTCGGTTTTTGGAAGGGCGAGCTGATTTTCGAGGAAAAGCCGGAAGCGGAAGAAGCGATGGGCCACTTCGGGCGGATCGAGCGCGAGGCGGATTTGCCTAATGACAAGGTGCTTCTCGGTTATCTTCGGAAGGCGATCGAGCTAAACGAAGCTGGGATCAAACGGCCGCAACCGCCAAGAGTCACCGGTCCGCGCAAACTCGAGATTCCGCCGGACTGGCGCAGGCGCTCCAAGGCAACGCCAAAGCGCGCAAGACCTTCGAGGACTTCAGCTACAGCAAGCGCAAGGATTACGTGGAATGGATCATGGAAGCAAACGCGCCGAAACACGCCGCCAGCGCCTAACGACAACCTTGGAATGGTTGGCCGCGGGCAAGTCACGCAACTGGAAGTATGAGCGGAAAGGCTGACCGCTTAGGCCTACTTGCAAATCTCTTGCGGTTCTGAATGATGCCGCCGTGGCGCAGCCAATCAGTGCAATCGAAGACGCAGTCGCGGGCGGAAAGCTCCTGGAATCGAGCGCGACCAATCTTCGATCGTACACCTTGAGCGTTCTGATTCGCTCGGTGGCAGCGGCCGCAATCGATGAACTGATTGCCACTCGTGAGTGGACGGAATTAAACGATCGCTTTTTCGCGCGCTCGCCTTCGGCACCGGCGGAATTCGCGGATCGAACGATCGGGAAAATCGTGACCAGAGCCGAGCGTGGCGTGCCGAACAAACTCGGCCGCCCGGAGTTTCCTGCGTCGGCACGAACGCGATGAACTACGACAGCGTGGGGCGCGCCACCCGCGGGCTGGCACAATACCTTTGCGATTGGTTTGCGCGCGAAAAACTTCCGGTCGACCGAAAATCGTGATCGCGCACGACACCCGTTTTTTCTCGTCCGATTTACGAACCTGGCTGCGCAGGTGGCGATCGAGAACGGATGCGATGCTTGCATCTTCGAGGATCCGCGTTCGACGCCGGAACTTTCTTTTGCCGTTCGCCATCTGCGTGCGAACGCGGGCGTGGTCGTGACCGCGAGCCACAACCCGCCGCATGATAACGGTTACAAGGTTTACTTCGATGACGGCGCCCAGGTGATCGAGCCTCATGCCAGCGGAATCATCGCGCGGGTGAACGCAGCGGAGGATTCTGCGCCTCGCGAAAAGCGGGGAGAACTGATCACGCTCGGTGCCGAGGTGGATGAAGCCTACATGGCGCGACTCGAGACCCTGGTGCTCGACCCGGAATTGGTGCGAGCGCAACGCGGACTGCGAATTGTCTACACCCGATTCACGGCACCGGCGGAGTGATCGTCAAGCCGATGCTCAAACGTCTCGGTTTCACTTTTGACGTCGTGCCGGAACAAGATCAATTCGATGGGCGTTTTCCGACGGTGCAGTCGCCCAATCCGGAAAATGCCGAGGCGCTGAAGCTGGCCATCGACCTCGCGAAAAAGAAAAATGCCGATCTCGTGATCGCGACCGATCCGGATTGCGATCGCATGGGCGTGGCCGTTCGGACGACCGCGGGAGAAATGAAACTGCTGACCGGGAACCAAATCGGTTCGCTGATTGCATATTACCGCGCGAAGAAGTTGTTCGACCAGGGCGTGCTCTACTCGGAAAACGCCGCCTCGCGGAGTGATCATCAAGACCTTTGTCACGACCGATCTGCAAAAAGCGATCGCGGAAAAGTTTGGTCTGCGCTGTGTCGAAACCCTGACCGGCTTCAAATACATCGGGGCAAAGTTAGGCAAATACGAACGCGCGGTGAAACTGGAGCCGGGTGGTGATTATCGCGCAATTGCCAGAGGAGGAAACGCGGCGCCGGCGGCTGAAGGATTCATCCTTCTACATTTTTGGCGGAGAAGAGAGCTACGGTTACAGCGGCGCCGATTTTGTTCGGGACAAAGATGGCAATGGCGCGGCGATCATGTTTTGCGAAGTCGCGGCACATGCGAAGTCGCTTGGCCTGACGATCGATCAACTGCTCGACGAGATCTATGCCGAGTTTGGTTATTACCTGGAGAAAAACGGCTCGCTCACCTTTGAAGGGGCGGAAGGCGCGGCGAAAATCTAACGCCTTCTCTCGACCTGCACGTCGATTCTCCGCCTGACGAAATGCTGGGAAACAAGGTCGTGGCGGTGCGCAATTTCGAGGCGGACATCGTCCGCGACATCGAGGGCGATCAGGTGCCGCACGAAAAGATGCTGATCTTTGAGCTCGCCGATCTGCACGCGAGTCGCGGTGCGCGGCTCCGGGACCGAGCCTAAAATCAAGTATTACCTCTTTGCCCAGCGAAACCCCCAGGGCGCGCGCTTCACGCCCGCGGAGCTGGCGTCGACCAAGGCCGGAGGTAGCGGCCAAACTGGATGCGCTCTGGGATTGGCTCCAGGCCGACGCCCATCGTCGCGTTGCCGCCGGTTAAAGAAATCGGGGCGGCCACTCGACAAGCGCGCCGAGCCGTCCACAGTGGCGCGTGAGCGAAATCAATCTCAACGGTGGCGAAATTTCGATCCTGAAAACGATCGGGCTCGGCGGCACCTCGATGTCGGGCGCACAATTGGTGGATCGAATCGACATGGAAGCGGCCGAGTTGATCGATGCCCTCGAAGGATTGGTCGCGCTTGGCTACGTGCAGTCGAGTCGCGTGGGGATTCGGACGATGGACGCGGTGAAAGGCGCCAACTTTCGCGTGAGCCAGTCGCTCGGTCGTGAGCTGCGCGATGCAGTTTATCCATCGCGCAGGAAGGAAGAAAAGGACGGCGCCAGCGGCGGTCCTGATCGCGAGTGAGCGGAACAGTGCGGATCGGAAAATGGTTTGGCTGGTGGCCGTGGGTGGCGGCCCTGCTCTGCGGTTTGTTGATGGTGCTGTGCTTCGCGCCATTCGATCAAACGTGGCTGTGTTGGCTGACGCTCACACCGTTACTGGCGGCGGTGTGGTTTTCCGGCGAGAACTCGAAGCGACGTTGGCTGCGCGATCTCGCGCTCGGTTACCTCGCCGGGATTGCGTTTTTCTGGGGAGTTTTTTCGTGGCTGCACACAGTCACGGTTTCCGGCTGATCCTGGTTGGACTTTACATGGCGATTTATTTCGCGATCTGGGCGTGGATCGCCGGATTGTTTCGCCGCGCGCGCCTCGACCGCAGCCAAAAATCAACAGCGGAGTTTCCTCTTTAGCCAGCCTAACGAACTTCCGCCGGAAGCGCGCTCGCCGTGGCTCAGTTCCCTTCACAACCTTCGGCTGGCGCTGGTCCCGGCCTCGGCTCGGACCGCACTGGAATGGATTCGTGGCTGGCTATTTAGCGGCTGGGAGTTGGAACGGGCTTGGCGTCGCGCTCCATAACCTGCTGCCGGTCATCCAAATCGCGGAATACACTGGCGTTCCCGGAGTCACCTTTGTCGTCGCCTTCGCCAAATGTCGATCGCGATCGCAACCGTGCGCCGTTTTCTCCTCGAGACGCGGGTGCGAGTCCGGCGACCGCACTCTCGATTTCACCCTCACCATAGCGGCGATTGTCGGGCTGGCTGGCGATTGGAATTCGTGCCCTGCAAACGACTAGCGCCGACGCAGACGCTGCAGGTGGCCGCAGTGCAGTCCAATATTCCGCGCGAGGGAAAATTCAGTCGCGCATTCCAGGAGAAAACCTTCGCCGAATTTACCCGGCTGACCGAGATGGCGTTGGCAAAGAATCCTCCGCCGCAGCTCATCGTTTGGCCGGAGAGCGCGACCCCAGCGCCGGTCTTAAACAACATGGAGAATTATCGGTTTGTGATGGATCTGGCGGAAAGAATCAACACCGACCTTCTCCTTGGGACGAGTCGATGCTGACGAGCAGGGCGATTACAATGCCGCTCTGCTCGTCGCCAAAGGTGGCCAATGCATGCAGGCCTATCGCAAGCTGCACCTGGTGCCATTCGGCGAATATGTCCCGGGCCGGAACACGGTGCCGCTGGTGGCGCGGATCGTCGGCGACCAGGTGCCGGGCGATTTTACCCTGGTCGCGAAGCGACAGTTTTTCGCCTAACGACTAACGAAATCCGGGTGGCTCCGTTGATTTGTTTCGAAGACACGCTCGGCGAGTTGACCCGGCAGTTCGTCCTCCGCGGCGCGGGGCCGCTCGTGAACGTGACGAACGACGGCTGGTTTTTGCATTCCGCTGGTTCCATCCAGCACTTGGAGAATGCGATCTTTCGCTGCATCGAGAATCGGCGCTCATTGGTGCGGGCGGCGAACACCGGTGTGACCTGTTTTGTGAATCGCTACGGGCGCGTGACCCAAAGCCTGCAGGATGCAAATGGCAATCAATTCATCGAAGGTGTCCTTGCCGGATCAGTCGAAATTCCGACCGGGAACGAGCAAAGTTTCTCACACCCGTCACGGCGAACTTTTTGCGAAGCTTAGCGCTGCGCTCGCGCTCTTCTTTCTGGTGCTGCGCATCCTCCAGCTAAAAGTTGTAGCCGGGGGCGTTGAACCCGGCCGGTCTTGACCGGGCGCTCCTGGAATCGTTGGTCCTTGTCCACAGTTACAGCCGGGATCGGTGATCCGACGGCAAACGATTGCGCCAGCGCTTTGTCAGCCGGCATCACGATCCCCGCTAACGACCCCAAGAGGAGCCGGGGTCAGCGCCCCCGGCATTGGCCTCTTTTCGCGCCTCATGCATAGTCTCGCGCGATGGAACAAGAGCCGGTGATTCGCGTTCGCGGTTTGCGCAAGGCATACGGCACGTTGGAAGCAGTCCGCGGAATCGATCTCGAAGTTCGGTCCGGTGAGGTCTTCGGCCTTCTCGGGCCCAACGGCGCGGGAAAAACGAGCACGGTCGAAATTTTGGAAGGTCTGCGCCCGCGCAGCAGCGGCGGTGAAGTCACCGTGCTCGGCTTTGACCCCGACCGGCAAAAACAGGCGCTTAAAGATCGGATCGGCGTTTGTCTGCAAGCGACCAATTTGCCGGACAAAATGAAGGTCTGGGAAGCGCCCGAATTGTTCGGCGCGCTCTATTCGCAAAGGGCGACGGCGATGCGTTGCTCCGCCGCTTGCAGCTCTGGGAGAAACGGGACGCCGGTTACGCGACTCTCTCGGGCGGACAAAAGCAGCGCCTGGCACTCGCGCTCGCTTTGATCAACAACCCGCAAATGCTTTTCTCGATGAGCCCACCACTGGACTCGACCCGCAGGTCCGGCTTGAGATTCGCGATTTGATTGAAGAGTTACGTGCAGAAAGCGAACGATCCTGCTTACGACCCACTACATCGAAGAAGCGGAACGGCTCTGCGATCGGGTCGCGATCATCGACAACGGAATCCTCATCGCCAGCGGTTCGCCACGTGAGTTGCAGGAACAAAGTGCGACCCAGTCCGGAGTTGAGATCACGCTCAATCAGCCGCTTCCGCCTGACGAAATGCCAGGAATGGTCGGGCGCAATCCGCACCGCTGGTGAGCGACGACCGGCGCAAGCTCACGGTTAGTTCCAGTCAGCCGGCGAAGACGTTGGTCGAACTGATTCGCTGGGTCGACAATCTTGGGATCGAACTCAGCGACGTGCATCTGAGGCGGCCGACACTCGAAGACGTGTTCATTGAGCTGACCGGGAAACGGCTGCGTGACTAACGAATGATTCACCTCCGATCTGCGCAGTCTGGGGGCCGCCTTTGTGCGGCGAAAGAGGCCGGGGCACACAGGCCCCTATCACGGTATGAAGGCCTTTCTCGCCCTCCTTCAAATCGACCTCAAGCTCGCCTGCCGCAATCGGGCGGTCATTTTCTTCAACTATTTCTTCCCGCTAACTTCTTTTTCGTGTTCGCGCAGCTCTTTGATGCGGCGGCAAGGCGCGGCGATTCTGCTCGTGGTCACGATGTCGGATCGTTCTCGGAATTCTCGGGAACGGCCTCTTCGGCGCGGGCATGAGAGCAGTGCAGGAGCGCGAGGAAAATATTCTCCGGCGCTACAAGGGTGACGCCAATTACCCCGGTGCCGCTGCTCTGCGCGTCGATGATCACTGGAGTGGTGCTTTATCTGCCAAGCGTGATCGCGACGATCTTTCTCGCGCATCAGCTCTATGGGATGGCGATGCCCGGCGCGCTGATTTCGCTGCTGCTCTTTTGTCTGCCTCGGCGCGATCGCCTTTCGGTCGCTCGGTCTGACCATCGCCGCGGTCGTCAATTCCTCACAGGAAAGCAACATTCTCATTCAGCCGATTTACATGACGATGCTGTTCCTGAGCGGCGCGACAACTCCGCTCTCCTCGTGCCGCACTGGCTCCAGAACATCACCCAGTTCATTCCCGCCACTGTATCTCATGACCGGGATCGGCGGGATTCTGCAACGGGGCGAATCGTTAGGCGCGAACTGGGCGTCGGTGCTCGCTTTGCTCCTCACCACTGCGGGTTAGCACTTTCATCGCGACCAAGCTCTTTCGCTGGGAGAAGGAGGAAAAGCTCCGGCCCGCGGCCAAACTTTGGGTCCTGTTTGTTCTCCTGCCGTTCCTCGCTCTCGGCACCTATCAGGCCTGGAGTCAGCACGACCTTGTGAAATCGCGCATTCTGGCGCGCGAACTCCGGCGCGGACAAACCTGGCTCCATCCAAATGCGCGCATCTTCGTTGGCAACGGCAAGGTGATCGAGTCCGGCGCCATTCTGCTCAAGGGCGGCAAGATTGCCGAAGTTTATGAAGGCAGCTTTCCTGACGCCAAGACCCTTAATGCCGAAGCGGTCGAAGCGGCGGGTAAGACTGTTCTTCCGGGACTGATTGACGTTCACGTTCACCCCGGCGGTCCCGCCGGGTTCTACTGACGATTGGTCAAAGTTCGATCCGGCGACATCGGGCTGAGCGCGAGCTGAAGCCTATCTTTATTGCGGAGTCACCGCTGTCCGGAGCGCGGGTGACAAGGTGGATGATCTCCTCAAATTACGCTCGCGTTTCACCAGCGGCGAAAAACTGGGAAGCGAGTTGTTTCTCTGCGGCCCGCTCTTTACCGCCGAAGGCGGCCACGGCACCGACGACGCGAAGAATCTTCCGGAAATCGCACGGGCTGGCATTTTAACGCGCAGTTTCTGCGGATTCCGAAAACACCCGGACGAAGCGCGCCAGCAGGTCGATGAGCTTGCGGCAAAGAAGGTGAACGCGATCGGGAATCCTCGAAGCCGGCGGTCCCGGTTATCGCTTCAACCGGATGGATTTGAATCTTCTGCGCGCGGTCGTGGAAGAGGCGCACACGAAGCATTTGCCGGCGTCGATTCACACCGGCGAAGCCCAGGACGTGATTGATGCAGTGTCGTTAGGCGCGGATTCCATCGAGCACGGCTCATTTCGCGACGAGATTCCAGACGCGACCATCGGCCGAGATGAAAGCGTCAAAGGAATCGTCTCGATCCGACCTTGAGCGTGGCTGAAAGCTTGACCGCTCTGTCGCAGGGAAAACCGATCTGCTCAAGCGCCCGTTAGTCCAGCAGGTCACGACCAAGGAATTGCTCGCCGGCACCGAACACGCGGCCGCGCAGCGCCGAGATGAAAACGATGCGCGGAAACCTCGGCCGTTACCCACTGTCGATCGAGACGGGAAATCGCAATCTTCTCAAAGCCTGGCACGCCGGTGTCCCTCTCGCGACCGGATCCGATGCGGGCAATTTTCTTGTTTTCCACGGCCCAACCGTGCAGCGCGAAATCGAGCTTTGGGTTGCCGCTGGAATCCCGGCGACGGACGCGCTTCAGGCCGCAACCGCAAACGCCGCCAAACTGCTGCGGGCGGAGGATCGCATCGGGACGATCGAGAAAGGAAAGATGCAACCCTGCTCGTAGTCGACGGCAATCCGTTGCAGGATGCGCGCTCTCTCTCCGCGATCTCGAATGTTTTCCCTGAAAGGCGAGCGGTCGCGCGCAGCACGATCTTCGAGCAGAAGTGATCCCCGACTAAGGGGTAGTGTCGCTGGATGAGTTCGGGCTTCGGTCGCAGCTTTACTTCAAAGAGATTGTCGTAATCGCCTTCGCCAATCGTGATCCGCGTGTTAATGCCTAAGCGCGTTCAGCAGTGCCGGAAGGTGTGTTGGAATGCCCGACGACGAGAACATTCCCGCGCTCCCGCGCAATTTCGCGACTAACGACCTTTGGTCATCGGCCGGGATCACCTCCGGCCGAATGCCTAACGATCTTCGCGAGCGGAGCCGCGGTTTCCTGGGTGCGGCGATATTCGCTCGTGTAAATCGCGGTAATGCCCGCGTCCTTGAGCAGGCTGGCGAGTGCCTGCGCCCGCGCCTCGCCCTCCGCGCGACAAACCAGTATCCGTCGGCACCCGGCCACTGGTAGCGCGGCGCGTTCCGCGTGCCGGACAAGGTAAATTGTCGGGGACGCGGTCGCGTCGGCAATCTGGAAGAAGTGCGCTCAGTAGCGCGGATCAGGGCGGCGAACGCTTTCCGATTCGAAGCCGGATGATTTAAGTGACTCATCGTTAGGCCGATTTCTCTTTCTTCCGTGGAAGCGCTCTTTTTCGCTTTCCGACTGCCTGGCGCAAGAGATATTCGATCTGGCCATTGACACTGCGCAACTCGTCGGCCGCCCATTTTTCCAAGTCCTTCCAGAGATCCGGGAGGAAGCCGAAGGGAGAAATGGCTTGCGCGCGCCGCCAGCCATTCCGTTTCAGTTATAGAGCGTGCCCGTATTTATCACCGGAGCGACTTCAGTTTCGCCGCAGAGGACGACGAGGAGATTGCTCACCATTGCTGCTTTGCGTTCTTCATCCATCGCGACCACTTCCTTTTCCGAGAGTTCCTTCAGGGCCATGTCGACCATGCTGACTGCGCCCTGGACGATTTTCCGGCGGTGCGCGCGATGACCGCTTCGGCCTGTTGCCGCCGCAACATCGCCTGCGCGGATTTCCGGCGCATAGGCGGAGGTTGGGTCCAGCCGCGCTTCATCCACGGTCACGCCCGCTTTCGCGAGTCGCGCTTGGAGTTCATTCTGCAACCCCTGGGCAACTTCCATCCGCGCTGTCGCGCAGGGTCGGTTCGCCTTCATCTTCGCTTCGGTCGTAGGCGTAAAGACTGGCGACGTGCCGAATCGCCGACTCGCTTTGATCTGCACGTAGCTCTCGAAATCATCGACATCGAAGACTGCCTTCGCGGTGTCCTCAACGCGCCAGACAATGACTGCGGCGATCTCAATGGGATTGCCGCGCTTGTCATTCCACCTTCAGCCGGTCGTTGCTGAAGTTGCGCGCGCGCAAAGAAATTTTTCGAACTCAGGGTCCGAGACGGAAGCGCTGCGCCCGACAACTTGCTCCGTTCCGGCGATGAAGCCTGAGCACGGGTGCGCGAGCAAAATGGATTAGCCCAGTAAAAATCCGCTCCGCCGAACGGTGCCGTGGTATCGCCCGGAAAAGCAGAAGCACGCGGGCTTCGTTAGGCTGAAGGGTGAAGTAACCGCGAGAGAAAATTACGGCCAGGATTTCGAGGCCGATCCCGGTCAACGGCGGCCAGAGTGGGCGACCGATTTCGTCGGACGGAAAGCGTCGGCTTCAGGAGGTATAGAGTCCGCCGATAAGGAGGGCAAAATTGACTGAGCAACATGAACCAACCGCTGAAGGCGCGGCGTTGGCGTTCACGGCTAACAGGTTGAGCAAGGTCAGTCATAGGTAGAGATATGATATTCAAATGATATCATCAATGATATAATACGTCAACTGATTTCGGCGCACGGTTCGATTCTGAGTATGGTGTCGTTCCTACAATCCTTTCGATGAAAGCAATCAGCGGCTTGCATCACGTCACCGCCATCGCCGGGCCCGCCCAGGAGAGAACCTCGATTTTACCCGGCGTGCCCGGCCTACGGCTGGTGATAAAAGAGCGTGAACCAGGATGATCCCGGGACTTATCACCTGTTTTATGCGGACGCAGAGGGGCATCCGGGAACCGACCTCACCTTTTTTCCGTGGGCGGAACTGGCGCCGGCGCGCGATGGCTACGGTTTAAGCTCCGAAGTCGCGCTCGCGATTCCGCCGGGCAGCCTCGGAATTCTGGGCTGAGCGGCTGAACAAAAAGGAAGTTCGGCTTTTCGAAGTCGAGGTGCGCTTTGGCGAACGCGGTCACCGCTGGCCGATCCGCACGGACTTCGGATTGCGCCTGTCGAAAGCCAAGTTCGTTAGGGCAGAAATTTCTCGCCGTGGAAAAAGAGTCCGATCCCAGTCGAACGCCAGATTCGCGGGCTGGAAGGCGCGCGCATGCTGGAGCGCGACCTGGAAGGAACGATTGTGTTTCTGGTTGAAGGAATCGGGCTTCCACAAAATCGGGGAAGAGAACGGTTGGGTGCGTTACGGTTTGGGTGAGGGAAAGTCGGGAACTTAGTGTCGACTTGCGAGCCGCTGCGGAAATGAGCCGGGGGATGTGGGGCACAGGCAGCATTCATCATCTCGCCTGGCGAGTGGAGGACGATGCTCATCAACTGCAAGTGCGTGAGCAGGTCCTGCGGGAAGGCGCACATCCGACGCCGGTAATCGATCGCTTTTGGTTCAGGTCAGTTTATTTTCGAGAACCGGGCGGCGTCCTCTTCGAGCTCGCCACTGATGGTCCCGGCTTCCATGTTGACGAAAAAATGGAGTCGTTAGGCGAGACGCCTCGTCCTGCCGCCGTGGCTGGAACCAAACCGAGGTGCAATCGAAAAAGTTCTGCCGAAATTGAAGCAACCGGATGAAGCCAATGCTTGAAATGATCGCGGTCGGCGACCGGCGGGAATCGATCCAGGAGGCGCGGCCAACGGAAGGATTATTCGCCGACAAGGAATGGATCTTGTCGCCCGAGCCTCTTTGTTCTCGACGCCAAGCTGCGCCGCGATCTCGAACGGCTGGGGCATCAGCTACTCGTTTTTCAGCGCGCTTGTAATCAGCTTTACCAACAGAGTGTCAAAGGAAAACAGCCCGCCTGGGTGGCCCATTATCTCGATCTGGGAAAACCGGCTGAGCTGATTGAATTCGCCCGCCACAAGGAATGTCGCAACTGTTTGCCGCAAGTCATTCGGCTGGACCTGGTGCTGACCGACAAGGGCTGGATTATCGCGGAGGTTGATTCGGTCCCGGCGGGATCGGGCTCACATCCTGGCTTAATCGAACCTATACCGGTCTCGGTGAAGAGGTCATTGGCGGAGCGGAGGGAATGCTGGACGGTTTTGCCACGGTTCTCACCGGATGGGGGCGACATCGTCATTTCCGCCGAATCAGCCACCTATCGGCCGGAAATGGAATACCTCGTTAGGCAACTAAATGCCCGCTTTCCGGAGCGTTCCTGGAAAGTGGTGGCAGCGGAGAACTACAGCCCGCAGCCCGGTCGCGACGTTTATCGTTTCTTCGAATTGTTCGACTTGCCTAACGTTCCGCGGATCAGCGACCTGGTCGCGGCCGTCGGTCGTGCGGAAGTGAGTGACGCCGCCGTTCAAGCCGTGTCCTCGAGAGAGAAGATGTGGTTCGCGTTTTTCTGGCTTAAACCGTTGCGCGAATTCTGGCGGCGCGAGCTCGGGGACAAATATTTTCGCCGGCTTCGCGAGATGATCCCCTACACCTGGATTCTGGATCCAACCTCCGTTGCCGCAGCACGCAGTCATTCCGCGGCTTGAGATTCAGGATTGGCGGGGAGGCAGCGCGATTCAGCCAAAAGAGCGCGATCTGCTGCTGAAGGTAAGCGGGTTCTCGCCGTTAGGCTGGGAAGTCGGGGAGTCGCCCTCGGCGCCGATCTTTCCCATGCCGATTGGGAGCGACGTTTGCACGAGGCGCTGGCTAATTTCGAAAAAGAACCAACCATCCTGCAACAGTTTCATAAGGGCCGGCTGTTCGATCACCCATTCTGGGAGAATGAAACTGGCGAGCTCAAGACAATGCGCGGGCGTGTGCGGTTAACCCTGTATTACTTCGTCGAGCCCGATCGGGTGCAAATGCGGGGCGCGCTGGCCACGATTTGTCCGCCGGACAAGAAATTGCTTCACGGAATGAGCGACGCGATTCTTGTCCCAAGCCGGTTCGCCTAACGATTGGCGGAGAGCCGGAGCCCGCGGGGAATAAGCAGGCGATCAAGCAGCTCGAACAATCCCTGGACGACGAGCGCGAGGAGCGCGCGCTGGAATCGCGCCTTTCAGGATCGTCGCGTGATCGTTGAGGTTTAGCCCGCTGAGGATCGGCTCGCCCAAGCCGCCGGCGCCGATGAGGCGCGGCCAGGGTCGCGGTGCCGATGTTAATCACCGCGCTGGTTTTGATTCCGGCGAGAATCGTTCGCGAAGCGAGCGGCAAATAGATTTTGCGCAGGCGCGCAAACGGTTCGAGCCCAAGAGCGATGGCCGAGTCTCGCAGCCCCGGCGGAATATCCTGCAAGCCGGTGGCGGTATTCCGGACAATTGGGAGCAGCCCGTAAAGAAAAAGGGCAACGATCGCGGTCGTCGCGCTAATGCCGAGAAACGGAACCGGAACCAAAAGCGCGAGGAGCGCGAGTGAAGGAATTGTCTGGATCACGCCAACGAGCGCGAGAATGGAATGACCGACGGCGCCGCCGCGACTGGCGGCAATCCCGAGCGGAAGACCGATGAGAATCGAGAGAAGAAGCGAGATTCCGGCGAGCTCGAGGTGACGGCCGATCCAGCCGGCCAGTTCCGTGGGAAAGCCGGGTCGAGACCCTAGCTCGTTAGGCGAGGAATGGAAAAAGAGCGCGGCGGCCGAGGCGTAGTTTTTTGATTTTTCGGCCGCGGCATTGAGCGCGGTCATTTGCGTTTCGTCGATCCGATTGATTTGATTGAGAGTGGCGACGGCGCGTGGATCAAGCGTCACTCGATAGAGGTAAACAGCCTTGTATTCCGGAAAAAAATGAAGGTCGTCGTGGAGCACCACGAGATCGTTCTCGGCGATTTTCGCGTCGGTGGAATAGGCGTCCTTGAGATCGATCGAGCCGTTGGCGAGGGCGGCGTGAGCCGAGGGCGTGATCGATTCCGAGAACGTTAGGCATACTTTAGGCCGTAGCGTTTCGCGAGCGGTTGCCAACCGTCCTGGCGATCGAGAAATTCGTGGGTCAATCCAATCTTGACCTCGGGATGTCGCGCAAGATCGCTGATCGAAGTGATCCCAAGTTTCTGCGCTTCGCTGCGGCGCATCACCATGGCATAGGTGTTGTTAAAGCCGAGGCCGTTGGACATTCCAATCCCGAAACGTTGCAGGGCCGCGGCCATCTCCGCTTCCGAGATCGGCGTTTTCGCCTTCAGAATTTCTTCGCCGATGGTGCCAGTGTATTCCGGATAGAGATCGATTTGGCCACCGGTCAGCGCCTGCCAGAGAATGATCGTGCCGCCCATGCCCAGCCGTGTCTGGGTGGCAAAATCGGCGCGCTCGAGCGCGGTCTTCGCGATCTCGCCGAGCACGTAAGATTCGGTAAACTTCTTCGAACCGATGGCGATTGGTTTGGCCGACAGGCTCGACGTCGCGAACAGCGCAAGAAGCAAAATGGTTCTCAAACGCGAGGCTCCTTTGTGCGTGAATGAATTCCCTTACGAAGTCGTTCGCCGGTCGATCGCGCGAGTTCCGTCGCCGGGCCGCGTTGCACCACCCGGCCTTCGTGCATCAACACAATTTCGTCGGCGAGAGTAGGCGGCTTCCGCGAGGTCGTGGGTCACGAGAACGACGCTCTGGTGCAGGCGGATGAAAATTTCCTTCAAGTCGCGTTGGAGGGCCGGAGCGGACCAACGGATCGAGCGCGCCTAATGGTTCGTCGAGGAGGAGCAGATCCGGCGAAAGCATGAGCGCACGCATCAGGCTGACCCGTTGTCGTTGGCCGCCGGAAAGTTCCGCCGGATAACGATCGAGCCCAGCACGAGGAAACTGCGAAAGCGCGCAGAGTTCCTCCAAACGCGCTTCCATTTCCGCGCGATCGCGACCGAGATGGCGCGACATCAGCAGAACATTGGCCTTGGCGGTTAGATGCGGAAACAGGCCACCTTCCTGAATCACATAACCAATCCGCTCGCGAATTCGCTGAGCACTCGCCTGGGTCAATTGCGTGTCCTCGAAAGGGATCTGGCCGCGATCGGGTTCGAGCAGAGCAATCGTTAGGCGAAGCAAAGTGGATTTGCCGCAACCGCTTGGCCCGATCAGTGCCGTCGTTAGGCCGGAGGAAAATTCAAGATCCGTCGGATGCAGGGCGACTGAATCACCGAATGATTTGGCGACCCCGCGAAGTTGAACCAGCGGGCCCGTGTTTTGTGCTTTCGACCCGGCGTCTGCCATCAACTGGAAGCTTCGCCCTACAAGGTCGTGAAATGGAAGACCGCGAAGAATTGCTGCGGATCGGTCCAAACCCGCGCAATTCGAAAGCCGACCGAGCCCGCGAGAGCAGTGAAGCCCTCAACCGTGTGCTTGTAGGAAAACTCGGTGATGATTTTCTCTCCGCGCTCGAACTCAAATTTCCGATCGCCGAGATGAATGGTTTGCCGCCGTTCGCTGAGAAGATGCATCTCGATCCGCGATTCCTTCTGGTTGTAGATCGCGCGGTGGCGCCATTGGGTGAGATCGAAGTTCGCCCCGAGTTCGCGATTGGCGCGCACGAGGAGGTTGAGATTGAACTCGGCCGTGACTCCGGCGCTGTCGTTGTAAGCGGGCTCGAGAATTTCGCGGGGTTTTTGCAAATCCACCCCGATGATCAAGCCGCCGCTGTGACCGCACAGTTTCGCCACGCGCGCGAGAAATTCCTGCGCGACGTGTGGTTCCATGTTTCCAATTGTCGAGCCCGGGAAGAAAACCGCGATGTGTTCGCGGGGTTCGCGTCGGGATCGGCAACTCGATCGACTGCATGTAATCGGCGCAGACTGGCAGCACTTCGAGGGTCGGCATTTCCCGGCTCAGCGCCTCGGCTGAATCGGTCAGGCGTTGGCGGGAAATGTCGACCGGCACATACGCGATCGGATTGTCGAGACGCTCAAGGAGCATTCGCGTCTTGATCCCGGCGCCGGTTCCGAAGCCAACGATTTCCGCCTTCTCGCCGATCGACGCACCCATCTCCGGGGTGTAGCGGCGTAGAATCTCTGTCTCCGTGCGGGTGACGTAATACTCCGGCAGTTCGCAGATCTTCTGGAAAAGATCGGAGCCGCGTTCGTCGTAGAAAAATTTGCTCGGCAAAGTCCGCGGTGAGCTGGAGAGGCCCGCGACTGCTTGTGCGCAGGAAATCGGAGCGCGCCGGCTCGAGATTGAGCAACGCCACTCCGCCAGCCGCGCGGTTCATGCGGGATCGCGGGCGAGCCGAATGCCGGTGAATTGCCAGCGTTTTTCCGGCTGAAAGAAATTGCGATAGGTCGGGCGGATGTGACTGCGGGACGTGGCGCAGGAGCCACCGCGCAGCACCATTTGGTTGCTCATGAACTTGCCGTTGTATTCGCCGAGCGCGCCGGGGACAGCCCGATAGCCGGGGTAGGGGAGATAAGCGCTCCGGGTCCATTGCCAGACGTCGCCGAACATCTGCGGCTCAGCTTGTCGTTGGCTGAGCTGGTCACCGGCGCCGGGCTGATAATCGTTCCAGTCTCGACGAAAGTTGCCTTCGATCGGATAGATCAGCGCGCGGCCTGTTCCCACTCAAACTCGGTCGGCAAACGCGCGCCGCTCCCAGTTCGCAAAAGCGTCCGCCTCGAAATAGCTGATGTGCGTCACCGGCTCGGACTCATCAATCGGGCGCATACCCGGACAGCGTGAAATTCCACCATGTCCCATCGTGTTTCGTCCAGTAGAGGGGTGCTGTCCCAGCGCTGCTCGTTCACGGTGTCATCCAGCCTAAGGACAGCCAGAATTCCGGGCCGCCGATACCCGCCGGCATCCGATGAATTCGAGATATTCGCCGTTCGTCACCGGTCGCGATGGCAAGCGAAAACGCCGGAACGAAGCGCGCGATGGCGCGGACCCTCGTTGTCGTAGCTGAAACCGCGCGCCATCGTGGCCGATCTCGAAGCCATCGCTTTCCTCGAAATCGATGAAACTGCGCCGGCGCTGATTGTCTCGCTTCGATCAGCTTGATGCGCGCTCGCGATAGACCGGATGGAGCGGATTTTGCGCGAAGACGTGTTTGATGTCGGTGACCAGCAGTTCCTGATGCTGCTTGTTCGTGATGCAAACCGAGAATGAAGACCGGCTCCATCTCCGCGAGCAACGCTTCATCGCGCAGCGGTCCAACAAGACCTCGATCTGCCTCATCGATCGATGCGCCGATAGCGAAAAGTTTCTGCCACCGTCGGGCGCGAGATTAGGCCGCGCAGGTCGCGCCGATGCATGTCGCCGGCGGCGTTGTAATATGAATTAAAGAGATAGGCGTACTGCGGAATCGCCGGTTCGATATTCCGGCATCCAAACTTTCAGAACGAAGGTTTCGAAAAACCAGCTCGTGTGCGCGAGATGCCATTTCGTCGGGCTCGACGTCCGGCATCGATTGCACCACGCAACTCCTCCGGCTGGAGCGTTTCTGCAGAGGCGTTCGGTAAACTGGCGCACTTGGTGATAGCGCGCGAGCAACTGATCGCGGGAATCGTTAGGCGGGGAGACCTTTCTCGCGCGGGGGCGGATTCGATCGTGGGCACGCTCACTTTTCTCTGCGTTCCTCTTCCAGCTCTTCCCGACGCGCCTGCAGCATCTGGTCGTGCGCCGCTTCCTCGATTCCGTCCGAGACCAATTCTTCGCCTACGGGTTCCTCGTCGAAACCATTCTTCGGCATCCGATGACCCGATGCGCCTGGGATATCGTCGCGTTCGCTCCAGTTCTTCCTCGACCTCGTCATCAACTTCCGGGGCATGCGAACCGGCGAGACCGAGCAGCTCATTTTTCGCCTGGCGCCAATCGGTTTCAGTAAATTCGTCCGGATTGCGTTCGTCGATCATGGCAATTTCGCGCGCACGTTTCTCAACCGTGTCCGGGGAGGGGAACGCCAAGCCCGTTTCCGTGCACGTCGATTTTGCCATGCGGCGAATGGGGTCGCTCGTTCATAACTGGTAATACGCGTCACTGAATTCAGGAACGTTCGCATCGATCACCCCCTTCCGCATCCGCTTCCCGGTGGCAGCTGTGGGAGACAATGCCGTCGCGATCTCTTACCTAGCAGTCTGGCGCTTTTTGCCGGGAAGTGAACCCTAAACTTTTGTTGTGCAGCCGGGGTGTCGATCTCGGTGGTTGGCGAGACCATGCTTCCCTGAAAACGTCGGCTTGCTGGTCGAGAAGAAATTTCATGCGCCGGGATGATCGTAATTGCCCGCTCGGGCAAGTGGTTGTGAGGCGCATGATGATTCTTAGGGGCGAGCTTCCGCTGAGGCCCAGGCGTTCCGCGTCGGCCTGCAAGGCGGCGATCACTTGTGCAATCAGATTCTCCAGCGGCATCTCAATTCCAGCCGCCCCGTGCACGATATCCTCGCGATTGACGGCGCGGGCGAACGCTTTGTCTTTCATTTTCTTCTTCACCGCCGCGACATCGACCTCGTGAATGCTCTTGTTCGGTCGGACGCGCGCGACCGCGATCACAAAACCACTCAGTTCATCAACCGCGTAGAGTTTTTTCGAGCGGCGATTTTGTTCCACGCCCGAGTAGTCCGCATGGAGAAAGAATCGCGCGGCAGACTTCTTCGCTCCAGCCGTGTTCTTGCAGCCACGTCACTCCGACAAGCGACTGACCGTCAGTCGGACTGCGTTCGAGATTAGGGTGACGCTCATAATCCATGTCGTAGCAGGCCGACCGCTTCCCAAAGATCAGCGTCTGCTCCCTGGGTGGTCGCGAACTGACGCATCGAATCTGCAACCGCGTAGCAATGTTTTCCGCAGGCTCTCGGATTGGACCCATTGATGGAGGATGGAGAGCGCGCGGCTGCTCATCAGAATCGCTGACTTCTCAGTTGCGGGAACCGAATTCTCGTTTGCGTCGAGAACTGGCTCCCGCTCAGTCATTACGCGCGAGCGCTGAAGGGCAAAATCAGATTGCCCGATGCATGACAACCGAAATTCCCGCTCTGATCAGCAATCTCGAACCCAAATCTTTCGAACAAACGGACCGCGGGATTTTTTGCATCCATCCGCAGGGCGATGGAACTCCAGAGAGGGATTGGCGCGCATCAACTGGGTTAGGAGCGAGGCCCCGATGCCATGGTGGCGATGGTCCGGCCTCACGACAAAAGCCAGTTCCGGCGGGGTCTCTTTGCTGGCCGGTTCCCGCAGCCAGACCGCGCCGAGCGCCGCACCGCTATCCTTCTCGTGAGCGATGAAACCAGTATCCCCCAGTTGTCCCCAGCTCTGGACATAGCGCGCATAGTTCCGCCGCTGCACGATCTCGCGTGGAGGTTCCGCGCCCTTCCCAGACCTAATCCCGAGGTAGAGCATTTCCCAGAGAACCGACTCATCCGCCGCGGCAAGTGGTCGAAGCTCGTAATCAGCGAGGGCAAACATTGTCGGAAATCTTGCGATAATCTTCGGGGCAATTGTCGAAGCCTTTGGCGATCGACCAGGTTATTGGCTAATCGGTTTGCTCAGGTTGGAACAATCCGTTCAATTCGGCTGATTTCGCCCCGGAGGCGAGCGTAATCGAACCTTCCTTTGGCTGCCATCTCCTGCGCCGAGCGAATGAAAGCCCCCAGGCAGCAAGTGCGAGCCCGGAACCCACAGAGATCCGCCGACCCCCATTTTGGCCAATTGTGCGAGTGAAAGCTGGGCGTTAAAATCCGGAGACGAGGACATTGATTGGTTTCGGGGCCACCGCCTCCACGAGCGCGGTAATTTCCTTCGAATCGACCACTCCCGGAGCATAAAGACAATCGGCTCCCGCTTCCGCAAATGCGGTCAAGCGATCGAGGGCGGTCGCGAGTGGATTGGAATCACCCACCAAGTAGGCTTCGCATCGCGCGGTGAGGGCAACCGAACATCTGAGATGTGTCGATTGCGCGGCGGGCTGCAAGCGATTCTTTCCACCGCGAGGGACTTGTCATACAGCGGCAGATCGCTACGTCCCGCTGAATCTTCGATCGAAAGACCGGCGACTCCCGTGGCGAGGCAACGGCGAATATTGTCCGCCACCTGTTCCGGCTCATCGGCGAATCCGTTCAGGAAATCGGCGTTAACCGGAAGAGTTGTAGCTGAAACAATGTCCTCGATATGGGCCAGCATCTCATCGCGTGGCACGGCCCCGTCAGAACGGGCACGAGTAAAGGCAAAACCGGCCGAGGTCGTGGGCCAGAGCCTCTAAATCCGAGGCGCTCCAGGTAACGCGAGGTGCCAGCATCCCATGGGTTGGGGAGAATGAAAACAGCCGCTCGAATGCAGCCGCCGAAAGGTTGCGATGGCTAACGTTTGATTGGGCGAAGGTTTCATAGCGCGACAGCCAATGTTAATGCGGGTTACCGAACATTTGGTCAAATCATACTCAAGCGGCGTGGCGGAGAATCATTGGCAACGATTTTGATTTAGGATCGCTCTTCGTGTCGTTCGCCTACCTCAAGGAACGGCAGTTTGGAACCGCCGCGACGCTTACAAATTGCCGTTCTTAACACTCGCCGCTCTCGGTGGACGCCGTCTCATAAGGTCGTGACATTTTCGATAATCAATCCTTTTCCCGACGGTAATCTCTTTACCACCGAATGTGCGCATGACCTTATCGCTCGAGCCGACAATTAGCTGCTCTCGATCCCAGACTTGCTCCTCTGATTGCTCGGCGTTGGCCCATACACGGTTCGACCGACGAGGCCGATGCGACCTTTTCGATTCTCTGGCTGAATCGATCGCGCATTCTCAGCAATTAAACGGCAAAGCGGCCGCGACCATCTTTGGCCGTGTGCGCGCCCTCTACCCGAGGCGAAAATGGTTTTCGCCGGAGTTAGTCCTGGCTACTTCCGGACGAAACGTTTCCGTGGCGCCGGATTATCGCGAAGTAAGACGGCAGCGATCAAAGACCTCGCCGCGAAGACCATTGCAGGCGTGGTGCCCAGTTTGGCGGCGCTCGAGCGAATGGGAGACGAGGAAATTATCACCTGCCTTACCGCTGTTCGTGAGGCATCGGTCGTTGGACCGTGGAGATGCTGCTGCTCTTTGATCTCGGCCGGGCTGGATGTCTGGCCCGTCGATGACTACGGCGTGCGGAAAGGTTATGCGCAGACATTTCGGAACGAAAACTGCCTACTCCGAAAGAGTTATTCGTCATTGGCGAGAAATGGCGACCCTACCGCTCGGTCGCGGCCTGGGCACTGGCGAGCGCTGGAATTGCCGCCGGAACGAACCTCTGCAAAGCGGGTATAACCTATTAACTCGAAATTGACCCGACGATGAGCGAGAACTAGTGTCCGACTGCCCGCAGAACATCGTTAACCTGAAGGGCAAGAAGGAGGTTTTTTCATGGAAGCACTTCGCTCGGCTGGCTCTCGTCACTCTCCTCGCGCTCATATCTGCTACGAAACTGCTGGCGCAGGACGCGCACATGTGGAAACATGGATCTGGGCCCCGAAGCGGACTTAAATGGTTTCGTTCCTTTCCTGGCCGATAACGCGTGGAATACGGATGTCTCGACCATGCCAGTCGATCCCTAGCTCGCGACATATCATCACTTATATCGGGGCGAGTGCGCACTCGTCCATCCAGACTTTGGCGCGGGCACGCGTGCCGGAGCACAATTGGCACCCTACCAGGTCGTGGATAGCACCGGGCGCAGGCGAAAGTGATAATCAAGCTGGGCCCTGCCAAAGGTGAGTCTGACCCAGGACCAATGCCAATTCCTCCCGAAGCGCTCATTGAAGGTTATCCAAACCCAGGCAATGGAGATCGCCATGTCCTTGTGCTCGATCGAAATGGGTGCTGGCTTTCAGCGAGCTTTACCGCGGTTATGTGAAAAATGGTCTCTGAAAGCCGACTCAACGGCAATCTGGGACCTGACCGCTAACGAACAAAGGCCATACACCTGGACTTCGGCAGATGCGGCCGGGTTGCCGATCTTTCCGGCTGGTCCGCTACGATGAGGTCGTCGGCGGGAGCAATCAATCACGCCTTGCGGGTCACTTTCCCGGTAACGCGTGAGGCCTTTACACCTCGGCCTCGGCACTGGGCTTCGACCACCACCGATGCCAATGCGCCGCCGATGGGAATGCGGATGCGGTTGAAAGGGAGCTTCGATATCTCGACCTTTCCGCCTAACGACCAGGTTATTCTGAACGCACTGAAAGACTATGGGTTAATCGTGGCCGATAATGGCAGTGCTTTATTCGTTGGCGGAACGCCCGACGACCGCTGAATAACAGTGAGCTGGATATGTTGAAGACCTTAACCGTCTCGGACTTGAAGTGGACCTTGATGGGGCCAGTCTACACGCCCGGCAATGTCCCCACCGGTCCTTCCCAGTCATAGCCAAGCTTTGCGGCCAACCCATCGACAATTCATGCCGGGCAGACTGTCGACGCCTCTCCTGAACGTGTCCAATGTTAGCTATACAACTGTCTCCCCGGGGTCGGGCCGAGCAGAGAAACGAGCGCGGTGGTGCAGCCAACCGCTACGACCTCACTTACAAAATTTACGCTACCAATCAGTATGGGCGGAAGACCTGCTCCGCACCCATGGACCGTGAACTAGGTCATCACGGGCAATCAGTTTTGTGGCGGGCCACGGACGTGCTGGAGCGCGCCCTCCCGGGGGAAAGTCTTCTTCTTGGTCAGCTACCTTGCATTTCGACTCTGACGTCATCGCCGAGCGCTCCCGCGGTAGCTTCGAACAAAGGCGCTGGGATCTGCCAACCGTGAGTATCCTTGCGGTAACTGGCGCCGATGAAAGGGGTTACGAACTCGCGCGCACTTCGAAACGCAGATGGGCGAGATACCTCCCACTGGCGCGGGTGCGCCAACGAGTCATGCGATCTGCTGGCCGCGCCGGATCATGCCTCGCCCGGGTGGGCAAACCAGGATCGTTTGCGCATGACGACCATAGAATGATTGCACGTATTGGCGTCTGCCGTTCTCGCGATAGGCGTGAAGGATAGTGATGACATTGCCCCAGCCGGGGGCCAAGCGCTTCGCCGCGCCAGCAGCACGCGGCCATCCGCGATCGCAAAAATGGGGTCGCCAAGGTCGCCATAAGCTTTCGCCGCCGATGCCATTGAGGTCAGTCACCGAGATGAAAATTCTCGGTAAAACGTTGGGCATTATAGGCCATTGCGCCGTGTTCGCTTCCCAGAGGAAAATCAAATCGCGTGGCCGTGGGTGGCGCGCACCTCAGTTCTTCCGCCAGAAACAAAGAGCCAGGTGAGGATCGAAATCGCGTTGGTCCAGCCAACTTCGGCGTCCGATTCGGCTCGCCAGATCCGATGAGATCAGCGTTTCCCGCACCAAAGATCAACAGCCCGAGCAGGCAGCCAATATCGCGTTTGCCAGCGCCTCTCTCATTTCATCGTGCGGGCGGACGCGAATTTGCGCTCTTGCACTTCGCGCGTGGCGATCTTACGCCATCGGATGTTCTCCCCTCGCCCGGGTTCCGCTTCCCTCCCGAGCGCCTCGCGCTATGAAGGTTCTCGTTACCGGCGGCGCTGGATCCATTGGCTCGCAGATTTGGTCGAGAAGTCTGTTGAGCGAAGGACATGAAGTCTCGATTCTGGACGACTTCCAACGACTTTTGCTGATCCCCATGATCAAGCACGACAACATTGCCGGGGTTGGCGACCGGTCACCATCCACCATACCGACCTCGCGTAAATGCCCGCGGGGTGCGAGAAATTTTCATCGCGAAAAGATCGACGCGCGATCATTCATCTCGGCCGCGCGGGCCGGCCGGTGGGGCGGCCATCTTATTGGCCAGCCGCAACTCTACTACGAGACCAACGTCAATGGGACCTTGACCTTGCGCTGGAAGCGGCTCCGCGCTGTCGGAATTTAAACGAACGCTTCATCTTTGCCTCCAGCTTCGTCCGGTCTATGGACTCTCGAAGCAGGTCCCGTTTTCAGAAGATCTCCAGCTGAAGCAGCATTCGGTCAGTCCCTACGCAGCTACCCAAGGTCGCGGGCGAATATCTTTGCCTTCGACTTACCTCGCACCTTTATAAGATGCGAATCGTTGCTCCTTCGCTTCTTTACCGTCTCATGGCCCATTCGGCGGCGGCCCGGATCTGGCGATTCATAAAGTTTACCCGCCGCATCTGGAGCGGGCAGTCGATAGACCACCCGGCGATGGGACGACGCGCGCCGATTACACCATCGATGACATTATTCAGGGAGTTATGGCTTCGTTAGGCTATGAAGGCGCGCCGTTCGATATCTTTAATCTCGGCGAAAGTGAAACTATTCTGCTTGCGGACTTGATCACGGCGATTGAAGAGACACTGGGGCGGAAAGCGAAATCAACTATCTACCCGAGCAGGCAGGCATGCGCCCTGACCGCGATACTTCGCTCGCAGCTTCATAGGTAAAAAAACGACCCGTCGCGTGTGGGTCTGCCACGTTTCGTCGAATGGCCATCAGACGCGAGCACGCGCGTGACAAGGCGCCCGCCTAACGATATTCATTGCCGCCGTTCTCCTCCTGCCGGCGCTGGTCTCACGCACCTGATTCAATCCGCGCGACTGATCCAGCCGGTTACCATCTCCGAAGAAACAGCCGGAGATCGTCCTGATCGGCGACTCCGCCTCGGTGGGTCAATCGACCCCGTGCTGTTTGCTCGCGAAGTCGGAGTGCAGCAGGTGGAGGCGCTGGAACGGTGGCGCTGCATCCGCCGCCTGGTATCTCCTCTTGAAGAATTACGTCGTAGCCGCGGGCATTCATCCCCCATTGGTCTGCATTTTTTTCGAGCAATACGTAACTG
>ERZ1370068.4645-contig-3704_pt1 | contig 108177 bp, 121 predicted proteins | sample MGYA00561227_ERZ1370068 | MGnify/ENA primary metagenome ERZ1370068 (study PRJEB38410, sample SAMEA6850437) | metagenome | study: Metagenomic assessment of the ecological functions of the soil: analysis of the soil microbiota associated with the...
CTGCTCGACTGGCTGCGCGAGCACGGCGTCCGCGACGCCGTGCTGTGCGCGTCGGCCACGGCGCCCAGCGGCTGCGCGAGACGCTCGGCGAGGGCGGACCGCTCGGGGTCGCGCTGCATTACTCGGTCGAGGACCGAGCCGCTCGGCACCGGCGGCGCGCTGCTCCACGCCAGAGCCTGCGTGAACGGTCCGGCGCTGGTCGTGAACGGCGACACGCTCGCCACCCTCGATCCGTGGGCGCTCGAGCGCGACCGCTGGGAGCGCGGCGCGGTCGGCGCGGTCGCGCTGTTCGAGGTCGCGGACGCCCGCAGCCGCGGCCGCGTCGAGTGCGACGAGCGGTCGCGGGTGCGAGGCTTCGTCGAGAAGGACGAGGCGCATCGCGGCCCGGCCTGGGTCAACGGCGGCGTCTACGCCTTCGCGCCCGCGCTGTGGACGCGCTGCCGTCCGGAGCGTCGTCGCTCGAGCGCGACGTGCTGCCGCGGCTCGCCGCCCGCGGCGAGCTCGTGGGCGCGGCTGCCGGGCGAGTTCTTCGACATCGGCACGCCCGAGGAATGGGAGCGGGCCGAGCGACGCTTCGCGTCGTGAACGCCGCGCCGCTACTTTCGCGCCCGCGCGCCGCTCCGGCTCTCGTTCTGCGGCGGCGGCACCGACGTCTCGCCGTATCCCGAGGAGCACGGCGGCATGGTGCTGTCGGCGACGATCAACCAGTACGCCTACGCCTCGCTGCGCCCGCGACGCGACTCGCGGCTTCACCCTCGCCAGCCTCGACTACGACGTGGTGGCGAAATACGACCACCCGCGGCGCATGCGAGCTCGACGGCAACCTCGACCTCATCAAGGCGGCGGTCAAGGCGCTGAGCGTCAAGCGCGGCGCCGACCTGTGGGTCCACTCCGACGCGCCGCCGGGCTCCGGGCTCGGCTCCTCGTCGACGCATGGTGGTCGCGCTGATCGGCGTGCTGAGCGAGTGGCTGCGGCGTCCGATCTCGGGCTACGACGTGGCCGAGCTGGCCTACCGCATCGAGCGCATCGACCTCGGGCTGGCGGGCGGGCGGCAGGATCAGTACGCGGCGACGTTCGGCGGCTTCAACTTCATCGAGTTCCACAGCGACTCGACGGTCGTGAACCCGCTGCGCATCCGCCGCGACACGCTGCAGCGAGCTCGAGTACCGCCTGCTGCTCTGCTACATGGGACAGACCCGCCAGTCGGCGCGCATCATCGAGCGGCAGACCGCGCACTATCGCGAGGGCTCGGCCGCCGACGGTCGAGGCGCTCCACCGCCTCAAGGCGCGAGACGCTCGAGATGAAGAAGGCGCTGCTGCTCGGCGACGTGGACGCGATCGGCGAGCTGCTGCACCAGGCGTGGGAGAACAAGAAGCGCCTCGACGAGGGCATCTCGAACACGCCACGTCGACCGCCTCTACCAGCTCGCGCGCGCCGCGAGGGCGCGATCGGCGGCAAGATGCCGGGCGCGGGCGGCGGCGGCTACTTCCTGTTCCTCACCCGCTTCGACCGCAAGCACCGCGTCGCCGCAGGCGCTCGAGAAGCACGGCGGCCAGGTGGTGCCGTTCCAGTTCGAGTCCCGCGGGCTGCACGACCTGGTCGTCGACGGATCGGCGCGCGCGCCGCGCGGCGCGGGTAGATGCGGATCGCGCGTGCTCGGACCGGCTCGGCTCCGTGGCGCGGCGGGCATCGCCCAGTACCTGGCGCTGCTCGGCGAGACGCTCAGCCCGCGCGGCCGAGGTGCGCGGCTTCACCTTCACGCGCCAGTATCCCGGGCTCCTGTTCCCGGGCAGAGCGCAGCTCGATCCGCGAGGCGCCGCCGCCCACGCTTTCCGGTCGAGGCGGCGCTCGATTCGATCGATCCGCGGAGCTGGCGGCGCGACGGCGCGGCGGCTCGAGGCGTTCGCGCCGGGTGCCGTGATCCTCAAGTGGTGGATTCCGTTCTTCGCGCCCGCGTTCGCGTCGGCGGTCGGCCCGCTGCGGCGGCGCGGCACGCGCGTCGTGCTGGTGTGCGACAATCTCGTGCCCCACGAGCATCGTCCGTTCGATCGGCACGTTCACCCGCTGGATGCTGCGCAACTCGGACGGCTACCTGGTGATGTCCGAGAGCGTCGAGCGCGACCTCGACCGGCTGAAGCCCGGGGCGCCGCGGCGGCGCGTGCTGCATCCGCTCTACGCCCAGTTCGATCGCGGGCGCTGGACGCGCGAGAGCGCGCGCGCGCGACTCGGCCTCGGCCGGGGACGTGGCGCTGTTCTTCGGCTACGTGCGGCGCTACAAGGGTCTCGACACGCTGCTCGAGGCGTGGGGCCGCCGTGCGCGCGCGCGCGCCCCGCGACCGCTCGTGGTGGCGGGCGAGTTCTACGAGGACGCGGAGCCCTATCGCCGCCAGATCGCCACACTGGCGGCGACGGCGCCGGTGCGACTGCTCGACCGCTACGTTCCCGACGACGAGGTCGAGGCGCTGTTCAAGGCGGCCGACGTCGCGGTGCTGCCGTACCGATCCGCCACCCAGAGCGGCGTGACGCACGTCGCCTACGCGCTGGGCGTGCCGGTGATCACCACCGACGTCGGCGGCCTGCGCGAGACCGTCCATCCCGGCGAGACCGGGCTCGTGGTGCCCGCCCGAGGACCCCGAGGCGCTCGCGCAGGCGATCGATCGTTACTTCGCCGAGGACCAGGCGAGCGCCTTCCGGCCGCGGGTCGAGGCGCTGCGCCGCGCGCACTCGTGGGACGTGCTCGCCGACGCCGCGATCGAGCTGGATCGACAGGCTCGCGCCGACCCGGGGATGGCGATGAGCGCGAACGCCGGACCCGGGGCGGTGGGCGCCGCGCGCACACGACGAACGGCGGGGGCACTCGCGGTCCTCGCGCTGCTCGTCTACGTCCTCACCGGCGGCGGGCGCATCGTCGGCAGCGACGAGGTCACGATGCTCGAGCTGTCGCGCGCGATGCTCCGCGGCGGCATCGCGGTGCCCGAGGGCGCCACGCTCGACGGCCGCGACGGCCGTCACTACACCAAGAACGCCGCGGCCGAGGCGGTGATCGCGCTGCCGCTGATCGCGGCCGCCGAGGCGGCGGCCGGAGCGAGCGGGCTCCCGCCGCGCGTCGCGCGCTGCGCGGTGCGGTTCGGTCTCGTTCCTCAACGCGATCGTGACGCGCGATCGCTGCTCGCGCGTGTTCTACGCCGGCGCGCGCGCGCTCGGCGCCTCCGCTTTGGGCGCGCTCGCGGCGTCACTGCTGCTCGGCTTCACCACGCCGTTCTGGGTCTACGCCAAGAGCTTCATGGCCGAGCCGCTCCAGTCGCTCGGGCTCTTGGGCTTGGTCCTCGGCGTGGCGCGGACGACGACGACCCGGTCGTCGCGGCGCGCGCGCGCCGCTCGACCGGCTGGCGTGGCGGGCGCCGCGCTCGCGGTCGCGGTCAAGCTGAGCATGTTGCCGCTGGTGCTCGCCTGCGTCGATCCCGGTGATCGCGCGCCCACCGCGGCGCTGGGTGGACTGCCCGCGCTGCGGGCGTGGCGGTGGCGCTCGTGACGCACGCCGTGTACGACCAGGCGCGCTTCGGCACGCCGTTCGAGACCGGCTATGGCGCGCAGGCCACCGCCGCCGCCTACACCACGCCGCTGCTCGGTCGGCCTCTACGGCCTGCTGCTGTCGTCGGGGAAGGGCTCGCATGGTTCGCCCCGGCCGCGTGGCTCGCGCCCGCGGGATTCGCCGGATGATCGCCTGCGTTCCTGGCGCCGCGCGTCGCTGCCGTGGTCGCGGTGGATCGCGCGGCTCGGGATGGCGACGCCGCGGGTCGCGCGGCGTGAGCGCCCTGCTCGCCACCCTGGCGGCACTCTTGCTCTACGCGCCGCTTCCAGCACTGGGCGGGGGACGGATCGTTCGGACCGCGCTACCTGCTCGCCGGTGCTGCCGCTGCTGTTCCTGCCGGTGGCCTTCGCGCTGTCGACCGCGCCCGCGCGGCGTCGCGCGGACCGCTGGCTCGCGCTCGGGATGATCGGACTCCTGATCCAGCTCGGCGGGGTCGCGATCTACTTCGGCGCGCAGATGCGCGATGCGGGCGATTACCCTTACCGGCTCGCGCTCGAGGATCCTCGCTTCATGAGCGACAGTCACTTCAATCCGAGGTTCCGCCCGATCGCCGGGCACTGGCGCATGGCTGCTGCGCAACCTCGGCGAGCACGCGCGCGGCGATGGCCCGACGCATCGGCGTGGGCGAGGGCGCCGACCGTCGGCTCGGCATCGACGCCGAGGACCAGCGCGCGCTGCTCCACGCACTCGACTTCTGGCCTGGCTCTACGCTGGTCTACGCCGGGTTTCCCGCGCACCGATCGTGGGCGTGGCGCTGCGTGCTCGCCGCACTCGTGGCGCTCGCGGCGTGGCGCCTGCGCGCCGCCGCATCGCGCCGAGGCCGGCGCGTCGTGAAGACGGTGACGGTGATCGTGCTCAACTGGAACGGCGCCGACGACACCATCGCGCTGCTCGGAACGCTCGAGCGCTGCCGCATTCCGTCCGGACTGGCGGCTCGACGTGCTGGTGGTCGACAACGGCTCGAGCGACGGCTCGCCCGAGCGGATCGCCGCCGCGCGTTCCGGCACCGTCGAGTGCTGGCGCTTGCCCGAGAACCTGCGCTTCGCCGGCGGCAACAACCAGGGCTGCGGCGCGCGCTCGCCGCGGGCGCCGACGCGGTGATGCTGCTCAACAACGACACCGAGGCCGATCCCGGCGCTGCTCGAGCGACTGCTGCTGGCGCTCGAGCAGGATCCCGACGCGCCGGCGCCGTGGCGCCGCTCATCTACTTCGCGCCGCCGTCCGACCGCGATCTGGTACGCGGGCGGGCGCGTCAGCCTGGCGCTCGGCATCGCGCGCGCACCGCGGCCTGCGCAGCTCGCGACCGCGGCCAGTACCGCGCGGTCGAGCCGACCGGCTACCTGACCGGCTGCTGCCTGCTCGCGCGGCGCGAGGCGTGGGAGCAGGTCGGGCTGCTCGACGAGCGCTACTTCATCTACGCCGAGGACGCCGACTGGTCGCCTGCGCGCGCGCGGCGCTCGGCTTCCGGCTGCTGTTCGTGCCCGACCGCGCGGCTGTGGCACAAGCGTGTCGGCGAGCAGCGGGGCGCAGAGCCCGTGGAAGATCTACCAGCGCCTGCGCGCCAACCTGACGCTGTTCGCGCGCCACGCGCGCGGCATCGGGCGCCTCACCTGGGTGCCCGGCGTTCGTGGCGCAGCAGGCGGCGCTCGCCGCCTGGCTGATCGCAGCGCGGGCACGGCTTGACGCCGCGCTCGCCGTGCCGCGCGCGCTGTGGGACGCGGCGCGCGGCCGACCGGCGGCCGAGGTGCCGGCCGTGACGCCGTCGGCCGCTCGCGGAGCCGGCGCAGGCCCGCTGCGCGCGCCGGGCGATCCGCCGCTCTTCCTGCGCGAGCTGATCGACTCGGACACCGCAGGGCGCCGCGTGCTCGACGCGGGCTGCGGGCCCGGGCTCGTGGCACTACGGCGGCGCGGCCCGATCTCGCTCGTCATCGGCTTCGACATCAAGTTCCCGCCCGGGCCGCCGGCCCGCGCGCGCGCACGTCGCCGATCGTTCCGCGCCGACCTCGGCGCGGCTGCCGCTCCGCGACGGGCTCTTCGACCTCACGGTCGTGCCACTACGTGCTCGAGCACGTCGACCGCAGCTCGTCGCGTGCTGCGACGAGCTGGCGCGCGTGACCCGGCCGCGGCGGGCCGCTCTACCTCTCGGTGCCGCGCGCGGCGGCGTTCGACGACCGGCTCTATCGCTTCGCCGGCTACTTCGCGAAGTACGCGCTGCTCAAGCTCTCAGCAAGCGGATCGAGCACCAGCAGCGCTTCGACCTCGCGACGCTGCTCGACCTGCTTCTACGCGCGCGGCTTCGAGCTCGAGGCGCTGGCGCGCGTGCCGGCCGGGCTTCTCGTGGATGAACGATCGCGCGCACCAAGCCGCTGCAGGGCCCGTTCACCGCCGCGCTCGCGCGCGCTGCATCGCGCCGACGGGCGTCGACCTCGCGCGCGACGCCAACTTCGTCATGACGCTTCCGGCGAAGACCGGCGCCGCGCGCGCGCGGCGTGCGCCGCGTGACCCACGTGTGCCGCGAGTGCGGCGAGCACAGCGTGCTCGATCCGCCACGACGCCGTGGCCCGAGCGCTGGACCTGCCCGTGGTGCGGCAAGCCGAACCGCTCGGGACGGCCGCGATGACGCGCCACGTCCAGCGACCCGCCGCCCGCGCGCGGCAGGCCGATCGCGGGCGCTCGGCCGGCTCTCGGCGCCGAGTCGCAGGTCTACGGGCCAGGCGCAGGTGCTGGGACGCGCCGTCCAGCTCCTGCTCGGTGCCGCGTGCTGACCCGCGCGCTCGACGCCCGGCGCTTACGGCGTCTGCGGAGCTCGTCGACGGCATACTCGCAGACCGCGATCCTGATGCTGGTGCTTCGGCATGGACGGCGCGCTGGCGCGGTTCTTCTACCAGCGAGCCCGACCGCGCGCGCGCGCATCCGCATGGTCCTCGAGCTCGCTGGTCTTCCGGCTGCTCGTGTCGGTCGCGGTGTCCGCGACCATCGCCGCCTTCGCCGCGCCGCTCGCGAGCCATCTGATCGGGTCGCACGACTACCGCAGAAATATCTGAGGATCGGCGCGATCACGATGCCGTTCACGCTGCTCTCGTGATGTTCGCGAACGACGTGCTTCGCGTCACCTTCCAGCCGCTCAAGTTCATTGCGCTGAACTTCGTCCAGACGGTGGTCGCGACCTGCTCTCGGTGTGGTTCGTGATCGGATGAAGCACATGGGCGTGGTCGGCGTGCTCTATGGCCGCCTCGGCGCGCGACGCCGTCTGCGCCGGCTGGCGCTGATGCTGATCCGCCACGCCCTGCGGCTCGCGATTCTGCCCGCCAGAGCGCTGCGGCGCATGCTCGCGTACGGCGCGCCCGCCGTGCCCGGCGGCTGTTCGCTGTTCGGGAGTGATCGCCGGAATCGACCGCTACATGCTCGCAGCGCACGCGCTCGCTCGAGGAGGTCGCGGTGTACGCGGTGGCGCTCCAGTTCTTCTCGGTCGTCACCGTCGCGGCTTCGGCGTTCCAGCTCGCCTACGGTCCGTTCGCCTTCGCCCGTGCCGGCAGCGCCGGAGGCGCCGGGGCTCTTCGCGCGCGCGTGCTCGCGCGTCTACGTCGCGGTCGGCGTCCTCGGCGCGCTCGGTCGTCGCCTGTTCGCGCCCGAGGCGCTCGCCGTGCTGGTGCCGCCGACGCCTACCGGCCGCCGCCGCGCTGCCGGCGCTGTGCGCTCGCCTTTGCGGCAGTGGCGCTCGGCGCCTACACTGTCGCGTCCGTCGGCATCGGCATCGCGCTCAGGACTCCGTTGCTCGTATGGTGCGCGGCCGCGGCGGCGTCGCGCGCTGGCGATCGCGGGCCACGCTGGTTCTCACGCCACGATTCGGTCCGGTCGGCGCGGGCGGCGCACGCTCTGGGCTACGCCGCGGTCGGCCGTGCCGACCTACCGCGATCGCGCAGCGCGTCCACCCGCTGCCGTACCGGGGCCGCCGGCTCGCACGCTGTCTCGTCGTGGCGCTGGGCCCGTGTCGCTCGCGATCGCAGCGCTTGGTTCCGCCCGGCGCTGCCGGGCGTCGTCGATCAAGCTGGGCGGTCGCGGCGTTCGCGATGTTGTGCGCGCTGCTCGGTTTGTGCTCGAAGTGCAGCGCGATCGGCGGCGGCGTGGCTCCCACCGGCCGACCTGATTCGAACAGGAGATGGATCGAAGATGTGCGGCATCGCCGGAACTCTTCACCCGCGGCGGCCGCGCTCGACCTGGCCGGCTTGCATCGCGATGTCGCGCCTGCTGCGTCATCGCGGCCCCGACGACGAGGGGATCGCGCTGTTCGATCCGACCAGCGGAGCTCGCTGACGCTCGGCGGCGCCGACACGCCCGGCGACGCGCTACGCGAGTCCGCTGCGCTACGCGCCCGGCCGCTGGAGGCTCGCGGCGTGCGGTGCGACGTCGGCAGGCCGCTTCCGCGTCCGGGCTCGCTGCACCGCCGGCTCTCGATCCTCGACCTGAGCCCCGCCGGACACGGGCCGATGTGCGACGCCGACGGCGAGCTGCTGGATCACCTACAACGGCGAGATCTACAACTACGTCGAGCTGCGCGCCGAGCTGGAAGCGCTCGGGCGAGCGTTCCGCACGGCACCGCGACACCGAGGTGATGCCTCGCCGCGTACCGCCGCTACGGGCCGCGACTGCCTCGAGCGCTTCAACGGCATGTTCGCGTTCGCGATCTGGGACGTCGGCGGCGGCGAGCTGTTCTGCGCGCGCGACCGCTTCGGCGTGAAGCCGTTCTACTACCAGTGGGACGGTCGCGCGCTTCGCGTTCGCCTCCGAGCCGCGCGGCGCTGGTGCTCACCCAGCCGCACGCGGCACCCGGCCGCGACTCGAGGCGGTGCGCGACCTGGCTGGCGCTCGACTGGGTCGACCACGAGGCGCAGCACGCTTCTTCGAGGGCGCTGGTGGCAGCTCCCGGCCGGGCACTGCCATGGCGGTCGGCGAGAGCGGGCTTCGCGGTGCGGCGCTGGTGGGGCCTCGATCCCGAGCGGCGCGCGCGCGGCGACGCCCGCCGACTGGGAGCACGAGTTCGCGCGAGCTGTTCACCGACGCGGTGCGACTCCGGCTGCGCGCCGACGTCGAGGTCGGATCGTGCCTCTCGGGCGGGCTCGACTCGAGCGCGGTGGTCACCACCGCGCGACCCGCCTGCCGACGCGGCCGATGCACGCGTTCACCTGCGCGCTACGACGAAGGTGCCGGCGTTCGACGAGCGGCCGTACGTGCGGCGCGGTGGTCGAGGCCACCGGCGCGCACGTCGCACGTCGTCGGTTCCCGACGGCAGCGACTTCTGGGCTGCGTTCGACCGCCTCGCACCGACCACCAGGACGAGCCCACCGCCGGGCCCGGGCTCTACTCGCAGTGGAAGGTGATGGAGCTCGCGCACCGCGCCGGGCTCAAGGTGCTGCTCGACGGCCAGGGCGGCGACGAGACGCTCGCCGGCTACTTCCGCTACCTGCCGATCCGCATGCGCGACCTGCTCGCGCGCGGGCGGCTTCGGGGCGTTCTCGCGACTGCTCGGACCCGGTGCCCGACGCGGCTCGGGCTCACGACGACGCTGGCGCTCACCGCTCGAGCCGTGGCTGCCGCGCCGCTGGTCGGCCGCTGCTGCGCCGCCAGCTTCGGCCAGGGCAAGGACCGCGTGCTCGGGCGCGCGCTGCGCGGCGCGCTGCCGCGACGCGTCGCCGCGCTGCGCGGCCGCCGCGCGAGTTCCGGCAGCGGTCTCGCGAACCAGCTCGCGTTCGACACGCTCGCAGCGCCTGCTGCCCTCGCTGCTGCGCTACGAGGATCGCAACAGCATGGCGTTCTCGATCGAGACGCGGCTGCCGTTCCTCGACTACCGGCTGGTCGAGCTCGCGTTCTCGCTGCCCGACGACCAGCAAGCTCGACGGCGTGACCACGCAAGGCGATCCTGCGCCGAGCGCTCGCGCGACCGCATCCCGCGCGCGCGTGCTCGAGCGCCGCGACAAGATGGGCTTCGAGACGCCGACCGACCGCGTGGCTGCGCGGCGCGCTAGCGCGCGCGAGCTGCGCCGCCGGCTCACGCGCCCGGCCCGCTGCACGAGTGGGTCGATCCGGCCGTGGTGCGCGCGGAGCTCGAGGACTACCTCGCCGGCCGGCGCGCGATCCGGACTCCAGATGTGGCGCTGGCTGTCGCTCGAAGTCGTGGGCGCGCGCGCTTCGCCGACGCGATCCGCGCGATCGCTCGCGTCCGCCGGGGCCGCGACGGCCCGAGCGATGCGGCTCGCGCCGGCGATCCCGCGGCCGTGCGCCGATCGCGCTCACGGGAACGCGCGGTCGCGGCCGCACTAGCCGGTCACGACGTGGATCTGGTCGTCCTCTCCGAGGTGCGGTGGGGCTACTTCCGCACGCGGAAGCAGTTCCTGCTCTCCCGCTTCCCGGACCGCTGGCGGATCTTCTTCGCCCAGCCGCCGGCGCGGGCGGCGACGATCCGTGGACGCCGCGCGCGCGAGGGCAACGTCACCTACTTCACCGTGCCGTTCCTCAAGCCCGGCACGACAGCGGCGCTCTACAACGCGCTGGTCGATGGCTCGCCGTCGGGCGCGGCGCTGAACGAGCGCGTCGCGGAGCGGTACCTGAGCTCGCAGCTCCGGCGCGCTCGGCGTCGAGCCCGAGCCGGTGGTGATGGTCGTCCAACATCTACGCGCGCGCGGCGCGCTTTCGCGGCTTCCGAGGAAGCTGGTATTCTACGACTTCAACGACAGCCCGTTTCAGTTCTCCGGGCGTTCCGGCCTGGGCCGGGCCGTACTGGCGGCGCACGCTCGAGCAGGTCGGACGCCTTGTTCGTGGTCTCCGAGCACTACCGCCGCCAGCTCGCGGCCGAGACCGACCGTCCGCTGGTCACGCTCGGAAACGGCGTCGAGGTCGACGCAGTTCGAGACCGCCGCGCCCGGTGCCGGCCGACCTGCGCCGACTGCCGCGGCCACGCGATCGGCTACGTCGGGCTGCTGTCCCATTTCCTCGACTTCGAGACGCTCGAGGCGCTCCGCCGGAGCCGGCGCGGCGGCACCCTGGTGCTGATCGGGCCCGGGCTCGGCCACGACGACCAGGCGGTCGACCAGCTCGCGCGCGCGCGAGGGCGTCGCGGTGCTCGGGCCGCGGCCCTACGCGGAGGTCCCGGCCTACATGCAGGCCCTGGACGTCGGCGTCATTCCTTTCCGGGCGAACGATCCGCTACGTGCAGGGTATCAATCCCAACAAGGTCTACCAGTACCTCGCCGCCGGAATCCCGGTGGTGACCACACCCGGTGCTGGACCTCGAGCCCCATCGCCCCACATCTCCAGTTCGCCATCGAGCCCGCCGGACATGGCGGCGGCGCGTCGACGCGCGCGCTCGACGCGCCGCGCCGCGACCGAGGCGCTGCCGCGCGCTGGCGCGCGCCGCACGACTGGGGCGCGCTCGCGCGCGCGCATGGTGCGACGAGATCGAGCAGCGGCTCGCCGCGGCGGCTGACGCGCTCGACCGCGTCGGACTCATCCGACGTCGCCCGGAGCACGCATGGCCGAGCAGAAGGCGCCGTCGCGAGCGCCGCGGCACGCGCCGCGACCGCGCGCCCGCTCTGACCACGCGGCTGGGCCGGCGCTGATGCTCGCGCTGCTGGTCGTGATCTTCTTCCACGAGGTCGTCGCTCGGCGGCAAGACCTTCGTCTCGCCCGACGCGACGGCGCCCGCCGGGTTCGTGCGCATCGGGCGAGCACATCGCTCTAGCAGGACCACGTCTACCCGCTGTGGAACCCGCTACGTGTTCCTCGGCATGCCGTCGTTCGCGAGCGGCGCGTACAACCCGCTGATCTATCCGCCCGACTGGCCGCTCGCGCTGCTGCAGAAGGTGCTGCCGCTGCCCGAGCTGACCTGGATGCTGCTCTACTACTTCCTCGGCGGGCTGTTCGCTCGTTCCTGCTCGCGCGCGAGTGGGGCGCGCGCCCGAGGGCGCGCTGCTCGGCGCGGCGGCGTTCGTGTTCGCGCCCAACCTGGTCGCGGTGGGATCGCACGGCCACGGCAGCCAGCTCGTGGACTCGGCCTACCTGCCGCTGCTGCTGTGGCTCGCGGCGCGCTGGATGCGGCGCGGCAGCCTCGCCGATCTCGGCGCTGGCTCGCGCTGGCCGGCGGGTTCCAGATGCTGCGCGGGCACGTGCAGATCTGCTTCTACACCTGGCTCGCGGTCGGCGCTCTACGCGCGTGATCGAGTGGATCGCCGGCGCTGCGCGCGATCCGGTCGCGCGCGGCACTCGCGCTGCGCGCGCGCGGCGCATCGCGCGGCGCGGCGGCGCTCGCGTTCAGGCATCGCCGGCTTCTACAACCTGCCGCTGCGCGACTACGCGCAGCTACTCGATCCGCGGCGGCGGCGCCAGCGGCGGCGTGGGCATGGACGTACGCGACCCAGTGGTCGCTCGCGCCGCTACGAGCTGCCGACGCGTCGTGGTGCCGGGCTGGGTCGGGCTTCGGCGGCGCAGACCTACTGGGGCGACGATGCCGTTCACCGACTACCCGAACGCCTACGTCGGCATCGTCGACCGTGCTGCTCGCGCTGCTCGGCGTTCCTCCTGCGGCGGCGTGCCGCGGGTCGCTCGCGCTCGCGCTCGCGCTGGCGCGTCGCTGCTGGTCTCCGTTCGGCAAGAACTTCCCGCTCTACGGCTTCCTCTACGACCACCTGCCGCTGTTCAACAAGTTCCGCGTCCCGGTGATGATCGATCGTGCTGTTCCAGCTCGCCGCGGCGCTCGGCGCTGGCGTGGGGCTGGAGCGCGCGTGCTCGAGGCGCGGCACGCGCGGCAGAGGCGCGACCGCCGGCTCGACCGCGTGCTGATCGCGTCGCGGCCATCGCTGGCGCTCGCTCATCGTCGCCGGCTCGTTCGTGCCGGGCGCGCTGGCGCGTGCGGCTACGTGTACGGCCGCGACGTCGCTGCGCATCGACGTCCCGGCGCACGTTCGCCCGAGCCGGCGGCCGCGGCCTATCGCGGCTTCGTCGCCGACCTCGGCGCGCGTCTGCGATGCTCGGCCTGCTGCGCGCTCGGGGTCGGCGTGGCTCGCGCGGCGCGGCACGCTCGCGGCGTCGCTCGGCGTCGGCGCGGATCGCTGCTCGTGCTGCTGCTGATCGAGCTGTGGCCGGTGAGCGGCCAGCGTGATGACAGCCCGTGATCGGCGACAAGGTCGCCGCGCAACCTCGAGCTCGGGCCGCGACGACGTCGATCGAGTTCCTCGAGAGTCCGGCCCGCCGGGCACGTTCCGCATCCTGCCGATCGCAGGAGTACCAGAGCAATCGCTACGCCGGGTTCGGCATCGCGTCGGTGGGCGGCATGCCACGCCGCCAAGCCGCGCCTGTTCCAGGACTTGATCGAGGCGCAGCTGCACCAGCAACGCCGGCGTGGCTGCGCCTGCTCAACGTTCGCTACCTGGTGCTGCCGCAGCCGCTCGAGCCCGCGCCGCCCTGGCTGCACGACTCGTGCACTCAGCGGCTCGGCGTTCGTGTACGAGAACCAGATCGCGCTGCCGCGCGCGACGGTGGTCGGGCGGCTACCGCGTGGTCACGCCGGCGCACGCGCGATCCTCGACTCGATCGCAGCGGCGTCGATCGAGACGCGGACCTGACCGTTGCTCGAGGAGGATCCGCGCCTCACGCTCGGTCCCGGCGACCGGGCGCGACCGCCACGATCATCGTCCTACCGGCTGAACGACGTCGCGGTCGACGTCGACACGCCCGGTGCCGCGCTGCTGCGCCTCGCCGACCTCTGGTATCCGGACTGGACCGTCACGGTCGACGGCCGCCCGGCCCGCGTGATCAGGGCGGACTACCTGCTGCGCGCCGTGCCCGGTGCCCGCGGGCAAGCACCAGGTCGGTGTTCCGCTTCGAGTCGAAGGCGATGCGGCGCGGGCTCGCTGCTCTCGATCGCGAGCCTGTCGCCGTCGCTCGCTGCTCATCGGCTACGGCGTGGTTGCCGGCTGCCGGCGCGCGCCGGCGCCGGCCCCGCCATGCCGCCGAGGCGCAGCCTGATGGACAAGCTGGTGATCATCCCGACCTACAACGAGCGCGAGAACATCGAGACGCTGATCACGCGGCTGCTCGGCGCTCCCGTATCGGGCTCCACGTGCTCGTCGTGGACGACAGCATCGCCGGACGGGACCGGCGCAGTTCGTCGAGGAGTGGCGCGAAGAATCGAGCCGCGCCTCCACGTGCTGCAGCCGTCCGGGCAAGATGGGACTCGGCTCCGCCTACCGCGACGGATTCCGCTACGCGCTCCAGAACGGCGCCGAGTACATCTTCGAGATGGACGCCGACTTCTCGCACGACCCCGACTGCGATCGGCGAGTTCCTCGAAGCACGCCGAGACGCCGACGTCGTGCTGGGCTCCCGCTACCTGAACGGCGTCACCGTGGTGAACTGGCCGCTCGAGCGGCTGATCCTCTCGTACCTGGCGAACGTCTACACGCGCTGGATCACCGGGCATGCCGGTGCAGGACGCCACCGGCGGGTTCAAGTGCTTCCGCCGCCGGGCGCTCGAGATCGATCCGGCTCGACAAGGTGAGATCGGACGGGTACGCCTTCCAGATCGAGATGTCCTACAAGTGCTGGCGCCGGGGATTTCGACTCGTCGAGATCCCCATCCTGTTCGTCGACCGGCGCGCGGGCGACCTCGAAGATGAATCGGCGCATCGTCTGGGAAGCGGTATGGATGGTGTGGCGGCTGCGCGGACTCGACCTCATCGGCCGCCTGGAGTAGACCATGAAAATCTCGTCTCCCCGCCTGATCGCCACGGTGCTCGCGCTCGTCCTCTGGGCGCCGGGCGCCGCTCGCGGCGAGCGCCTGGGACACCTACCTGCGTCCCTACACCTACAACGACCTGCTCGGTGACGGGGATACGCTTTGTGGTGCGCCACGCTCGAGGGTGGTCTGCTCCGCTTCACGCCGTCGACCGGACACTTCACGTCGATCGTACGCGAGCCCAACGGTCTGGCAAGCAACCGCACCACCACCCTGGCGCTCGATCGCTCGCGACGCTTGTGGGTCGGAACCCGGGGCGCCGGGGCTGAGTGTGCTGTCGCCCGACCGCTCGCGCTGGGATCTCTTGAACGGTATCGACGGACTGCTCTCCGACTCGATCACCGTGCTCACGGCGGTGGGCGACACGCTGTGGATCAGGACGACGAAGGGCCTGACGCTCATGAACACCACCCACCTCGCGGATCCGGACCGGGGCGTGGGGAAGCGTTCCCGACCCGCTGCGTCCGACGCCGTTCGCCAGCAACTACATCACCGGGGTGGCGATCTGAGCAGGCGACACCGCCTGGGTCGCGACGCGGTCGGGGATCTACCTCAGCTCGGTGTCGGGGACTTGTGAATGGGCGGAGCAGAACACCGGTCTGGTCACGAGCACGGTCGACGCGCTCGTCACCGACGGTCAGACGCTGCTCGCGCTCGACGCGTCGCAGGTTCAGCGTTTCGACATCGCTACGCGACGATGGGTCAGCACGGGTCCGCCGAGCGCGGCACGCGCGCATGTGGAACGACTTCGGTACGGTGGCGGTGGCGTGCAGCCTCGGCGTGTACCGTTGGAACGGAGCCGGGTGGGACCCAGTGAACGGGGCGTTGCGGTCGCGCCCGGTGCCGGCCAACGTCGGACCGCGCAGCGCCAGCGCCGTCTTCGCGGTCGGCGCCGACCGCACGGGACGTCTCTTCGCCGCCAACCGCGACTCGATCTACCTCGAGCCCGCCGGGTCGGGTCCTGGCCCGCGGTGTTTCCCGCCGACGCTCCACCGGGCAACAACATCCACAACATCATCCTCGAGGGCTCGCGGCTCTACGTCACCACCGACATCGAGGGCATTGGACGGTACGCGGACGGACGATGGAAGTACTGGCCGGAAGCTCGGTCTTCACGGATAGCGACACCACCTTTCGTGCCGGGCTGTTCGCCTACGCGCTGCTGGTGGATCGCCAGGGCCGGAAGTGGGTCGGGTGCTGGGATTCAGCGCTCGAGCAGTTCGTGGACGACGGTGCCGTCCCGTCCTTCACCCACTGGTGGCCGACGAGCTCGCTGTGCGGGCCGGGAAACCCGACGGCCTGCACGAATCCGGTCGCGCGACGCACACCTTTGCGTGGTGCGCGGCGCTCGATTCCAGCGGGGGCCACTGGTTTGGCATGGACACGCCGCGCGACGAGCAGCTGAAGGCGATGGGGGTCGAGTTCTACGACGCGAGCGGAGCCTACGTCCGGACATTACAGCGCCGATTCGTCGGGCCTCAGGGACAACCCGGTGCACGGGCTCACCGTGGACCGTCACAACACGCTATGGGTCGGATTGCGCGGCAACGGCGGCATCGACTACTTCACGGTGCCGGCACCAGGCGCTCAGCCCGACGTGAGGCACGTTCCCGCTACCGACCACCTGCTGATCCAGGGCCTGTTCGCGCACGGCGATTCCACTGTGGGCCTTGACCACCAGCGAGCTGCGCCACTACGACCTCAACGGCAACCTCATCGGCTCCTACGACATCCTCGGCGGCGCCGCGTCAGACGGCTCGCGGCCGCTCGAGGTCGCGCGCGACGGCACGGTTTGGGTCGGCACCACGAGCGGCATCCGCGTGTTCAGGCCCAACGGTTCGACCGAGGACATCACCGTCGCCAACTCGCCGCTCGCCGACGCGGACGTGCGCGCGATCCAGATCGATCCCGCGACCGGCGCGGTGTGGATCGCGACGGTGGCGGAATCAATCGTTACGACCCGAGCTACGTGCCGCCGCCACCGCCGAGCCTGCCGGAGCTTGAGATCCGGCTCTATCCAGCCCGGCGCGGATCAGCAACGTCGGGCTGCGGAGTGAGACTCGCCGGCAACGGCGGCTCTACTCCGGTGAGATCTACGATCTCTCCGGCCAGCGCCTGCACGCGTTCAACAATCTCGGCAACGGAACGTGTGTTCTGGAACAGGCCGGGACGACGGTGGCTCGCTCGCGCATCCGGGCATCTATTTCCTCCGCGTCGCCAGCGGGAGGACGGACCGGGGTCGTCCGCTTCGCCCTGGTGCGCTAGGGTTCGTGACCGGGGCCGTTGCCCGTCTCGTCGACGTTCCCCCGAGGCGTGGACCGCGCTTGCTGCGCGAGGATCCGAACGCGACGCCGGCCCATCGCCCCGACGTGTGGCACGCGCTGGCCACCACGCTCCCGGGCACGACGGTGGGGTTCATCGCGGTCGAGGACGAGCGCGGTCTCGCCGGCGGCGCTCCGGTCGCGATCGAGCGGCGCGCCGGCCTGCGCTGGCTGCACGCCCTGCCGTACGCGCTGGGCGGCGCGCCGCTCGCCCGACAGGGCATGCACCGCGTGGTCGACGATGCCGTGGCCGTCGCACTCGCCGGTCTGCAGCGCGAGCTCGAGCTGGTCGGCGGCGACTGGACGCTCTATCGCCCGGTCGGTCCCGAGGTGGCGGCCGAGACGCTCGAGCGCGCGCGCCGGGAGACGCGCGCGGTCGAGATCGCGCGCATCGACCTCGCAGGGCGGCGTGGACGCGATGCTGCGGCGGCTGGATCGCGACGCACGCTACGGTTGCGGCGCGCACGCTCGCGCGGGTTGACCTTCGTCGAGGATCCGGCGGCGCTCGAGGCGGCCTACGCCCTCCATCTCGCGCAGTCGCGGCGCTGGTCAGGCTACCGTCCGCTGCCGCTCGAGCTCTCGCGCCGGCTGCTCGCTCCGCCCGGCGGGCCCGCCGGGCCGGCTGTTCACGGTGCAGGGTCCCCGCGGAGACCTGCTCGCGGGCGGTGCTGTTCCTCGACCACGCGCGCGAGCTGTTCGCGTGGTGGAGCGGCGCGCGTCACGGGGTCGCGCGAGCCACGTCATGCCCTTCCTGTTCTGGTCGGCGGCCGAGTGGGCGGCGCGATCGGGTCGCGCGCGCCTCAACCTGGGCGGTCATCTCGGGATCGGCTCGCTCGCCGCCTGGAAGCACGCGCTCGGCGCCGCACCCACGCGTACCGGATGAGATGGCTCGACGCGAGCCGCGCCGTCCGTGGGGCGCATGGTGGCCGCCCTGCGGCAGCGGGCGCGGCGGGCGCGTCCCGCGGGGATCCCGGCGTGAGGATCGCCACGCTCGCCAACGCCGCGGTGATCCACACGCGGCGCTGGGTCGAGCACTTCCGCGCGCGCGGTCACGACGTGCGCGCTGTTCTCGCTCGAGCCGCGCCGGCGGGCCTGTCCGCGGTCACGGCTGCCGCGCGCGCCGCTGCCCGGCGCGCTGCGCTACCCGCTCGCGGCGCTAGCGCTGCGCGCGCGCTCGAGGCGCTTCGAGCCCGACCTCGTCGACGCCCACTACGTGCCCAACTACGGGCTGCTCGCGGCGCTCGTCGGCGGCGTGCGGCCGTCGGTGGTCACCGCCTGGGGATCCGATCTCCTGCTGGCGCCGCGCCGCGATCCGCTGCGCAGCGCGCGCGCGCGCTTCGTGCTGCGCCGCGCCGACCTCGTGCTCGCCGACAGCGACGAACCTGCGTCGCCGCGGCGCGCGCGCGGTGGCGCGCCCGCCGATCGCGTCACCCGCATGACCTGGGGCGTCGAGCTGGACGCGCTTCCGGCGCGGCGGCCGCGCGCGAGCCCGGGCTGCCTGCTCAGCACGCGCATGCACGAGCAGGTCTACGACCTGCCGACGCTGCTCCGCGGCGTGGCGCGCGTGCTGGCCGCGCGTCCCCAGACCCGGCCTCGTGATCGCGGGCGACGGCAGCCTGAGACGCCACGCTCGAGCGGCCGCGCGCAGCCGCCTGCTGCCCGCGGGCCGCTACGCAGTTCGTCGGCCGGCTCGCGCCCTCGGCCCTCGCGGACTGGCTCGCGCGCGCCGAGATCTATCTCTCCGCCTCGCGCTCCGACTCGACCTCGGTGTCGCTGCTCGAGGCGATGGCGAGCGGCGCGATCCCGGTGGTCACCGACCTCGACGGGCAACCGCGAGTGGGTGGGGCCGACGACGGCGCGCGCCTGTTCCCGCCCGGCGACGCCGAGGGCCTGGCGCGTCGCGCTCGCGCGGCGCTCGCCGATGCCGCGCTGGGCCGACGGCGCGCGGGCGCGCAACCGCCGCGTGGTCGCCGCGCGCGGCGGACTGGAACGCCGAACATGGGCCGGATCGAGGCGCTGTTCGAGGCGCTGGCGCGGCCCCACGCCGGCATCCGGCGGTCGGCGAGATGACCGGAGGTCGCGCGCGCCTGCTCGTCCTGTGTTACTTCTATCCGCCGCTCGCGGGTGGCGGCGTCCACCGCGTGCTGGGATTCACGCGTCACCTGCCGCGACAGGGATGGGAGTGCACCGTGATCTGCGCCGGACGCGAGGACTACTGGGTGGTCGACGAGACGCTGCTGGACGCCATTCCGGCCGAGCACCGAGGTGGTCCGCGTTCCCGGCGGCAGCGCGCTCTCGATGTGGCTCCGCGCTGCCGCGGCGGCGGGCGCGGGACGGCGCTCAGGGCCGTGTGTTCGCGGCCTGCGCGCGCTCAGCGACTGGTGGATGATGCCCGACTCCTACGCCGGCTGGGCCGATCGCGCGCGCGCGGGCCGCGCGCCGGCGGATCGGCGATCGCGGCGGCGCCGCGCTTCGACGCGCTGCTCTCGACCTCGCCGCCCGACAGCGTCCACGCTCGCCGGACTCGCCCTCAAGCGGCGCTTCGGGCTGCCGTGGATCGCCGACTTCCGCGATCCGTGGTTCGGTCTCCACCTTCCGCACGCCGCGCACCGCCTGGCATCGCGCGCGACACGAGCGGCTCGAGCGTGACGTGCTCGAGGCCGCCGACGTCGGTCATCGCGGCCTCGGCGTCGCACGCCGATCGATCTCGAGGCGCCGGATGCGCGGGCGCGCGCCGACGCGGTCGTGCACCTGCCGAACGGCTACGAGCCGGACGACCGCCGGACACGGATCGCGCGCCGGAGGCAGCGCCCGATTCCGATCGCTTCCGCTCGTCTACACCGGCACGATGTCGCTCATGCCCGACGTCCTCGTGTTCCTCGACGCGCTCCACGAGGTGCTCGCGCGGCGGCCCGACGCGCGCGCGCCGGCTGCGCGCGCGCTCGCCGGACCCTACGACATCGGACTACGCGGATCGCGCCGTTGGCGCTCGGCCTGACGCGGGATCGTCGAGTTCCTGGGGCCGCTCGGTCGCATCGCCGAGGCGCGCGCTCTGCAGCGCGGCGCGGACCTGCTCCTGCTCTGGAAGCCGCGAGCACATGCCCGACCATGGTGCCGGGCAAGCTCTACGAGTACCTCGACGCCGGCCGTCCCGTCGTCGCCGTGCTCGAGCGCGGCGACGAGGTCGAGCGTCTGGTGACGCGCGCGGGCGGCGAGGTGGTGTGGTCCGGGGATCGCGAGGGCCTGACGGCGGCGATCGAGCGCCACTACGCCGGCTGGCGGGAGGGATCGCCGAGCGCGGCGCGGCGGCCGGAATGGCTCGACGAGCACACCCGCGAGCGGCTCGCCGGCGCGGCTGGCGCGAAGGCTCGACACCCTGGTGGGCGCCCGGCGATGATCCGCGGCGCTGGGAACGCCGATGACGCGCGTCGAGCGCGTCGGGCTGATCACCGGGCTGCTGCTCGTTCTCGCGCTGATGTGGCCGGTGCGGCATTACCTCACCGACGACACGTTCATCCATCTCCAGTACGCGCGCCATCTCGCACCAGGGGCGCGGGCTCGTGTTCAACCTCGGTGAGCGCGTCTACGGCTGCACCAGCCCGCTGTGGGTCGCGCTGATCGCCGACGGGATGGTCGCTCGGGCTCGACGGCCTCACCGCGGCGCGGCTGCTCGGCGTGGTCTCGACGCTGGCATCGGTGGGACTCTTCCTCCAGCTCATGCGGCGCATGGTGCGCTCGCCCGAGCTGCGCGCGCTCGCGACGGTCGCCTGGGCGTCCCATGCCTGGATGCTGCGCTGGTCGGTGTCGGGCATGGAGGCTCCGCTCGCGGTGGCGCTCACGCTGGCCGGCTTCGTCGCGCTCACCGAGGGGAAGGAGTGGGGCTCGCGCCCGGTGCGCACCGGTGCCTTGTGGGGCGCTCGCCGCGCTCACTCGACCCGAGGTGGTGTTCCTCTTGCTCCTGTGGTGTGTCGCGCTGATCATCGACGCTCAGAACCGCGCCGGGCTGAGGCGGCTCGTGTTCGGGATGCTGCCGCCGCTCCTGATCTACGGCACCTGGCTCCTGTTCGCGCGCGTCTTCTTCGGCACCTTCTGGCCGCTCACGCTGTCGGCCAAGGCGGCGGGCGTGGGCGGGCTCGCCGCACACCTCGCGGGGCTCTGGCGTCAGGTCAAGATCGCGGGCGCCACCGATGGCGTGCCGTTGCTCGTGCTCGCGGTGAGCCTGCTCGCGGGCTCGCTCCGGCGCCCGAGGCTCGCCCGGGCGCGATGGATCTGCTGCCTTGGGTCTGGGTGCTGGCGCTGCCGATGCTCTACGTCGCGCGCGGCGTGCCGGTGGTGTCGCGCTACCTGCTCATCGTCCTGCCGGTCGCGCAGGCGCTGGCGTGGCGCACGTTCGAGAGCGTGTTCCTCGGTCACGAGGCGCGGCGCGCGCGCGCGCGTACGCGCTGGGTGGCGCGATCGCGGCGCTCACCATCGTCCAGAACCTGACGGTGTATCGCACCGTCGTGCTGCCGCAGGTGGTGAGCTTCACCCACGGGCTCGAGGTCAGCCTGGTGACGTGGGGAAGTGGTTCGGCCGGCACGTCGAGGCCGGCGCGACGATCGCCACGCCGGACATCGGCGCGATCGGTTACTTCAGCCGGGCACGCATCTTCGATCTCGCCGGCCTGGTCACGCCCAAGATGGTGCCGTTGATCGAGCGCGAGCCGTGGGAGGACGCGCTCGCGAACCTTCGCTTCGCCGGCTTCGCGCGCCCGTCGTACGTCGTCGACCGCGCGCCGCTCGCCGACGATCTGCTGCGGCGCAGTCCCTACGCGCCCGCGTTCACCCTGCTCGGTCGCGAAGGTTCCGAACCTCGGCATCGCGATTCCGGGCGAGGTCGTCTACACCTTCTATCGCGTCGACTGGCCGACGTTCGAGCGCACCCGCCTCCGTCGCTGACGCCTGCACGCGCGTGCAGCGACGCGCGCCTCACTATTTCGGTTCGCCTCGACGTTTTTCCTTTACAGCTTCGAGCGTGGCCACTAGGGTGACGCGCTCGTGGGGAGAAGTGGGGGTTTGTGGTGGTCCATGGTGGTGAATGGGGAATCCCGGGCTGACCATGTCGTCCTTCTACGGCACCGAAACCTACGCCATCGACCACAAGGGTCGGATCAGCATCCCCGCGTCGATGCGCCGCGCCGGCCGGAAGCCGATCTCGTCGTTCCTGCTGGTGGCGGGCTTCGAGGGTTGTCTCGCTCTCTACACCGAAGAGCAATGGACGCGCGTCGAGGAGCGACTGCAACAGCTGCCGATCGGCGGGCGCAAAGGTCGCGCGTTCGCGCGCGCATTTCTGATGGACGCAAGCCGGGTGACGGTGGACGCGCAAGGACGCGTCACGATTCCACCGGCACTCATCGGTCGAGCAGGGCTCGGCAAGGAAGCCGTCCTGCTCGGCCAAGTCGGACGCATCGAGATCTGGAATCCTGAACGGCTGAACGCCACGGTGGCGGAGGCCCAGAGCCAGTTCGAGAGCCTGGCGGAAGATGTGCTCGGGGGAGCTGAACATCGTGTCCCGCATGGACGGTCTGGACCCGCGCCCCAGGATGGCGATCAATCTCGAGCTCGGCCGTGGTCGCCACGGCGCGTCGGCGCGCATCGAGCTCGGCGAGCGCTGCGGGAAGGAAGTGGCCCGCGTCGTCGTGCGCGGCCGGATCGACCGCGTGTCGCTCCCCGACTGGTCGAGTCGATCGTCGCTCTCGGCCGGCGCGGTGTGAGGGAGCTCGTGCTCGACGGCTCGACGCTCACGCACATCGACGGCGCGCTGGTCGCGCCGCTGATCGAGTCGCTCGCGCCCTTCACCGGAGCCGACGGCTCGCCGGTGCTCGGCCTCTCGCGCCGGCTCGGCCGCCTGTTCCGTCTCGCCGCGCGCGAGCCGCGGTCCGCGGATCGGCCCGCGGCGCTGCCTGCTTCGCCGAACGGTCCACCGCGTGAGTGCGCGTCATGAGCCGGTGCTCCTCGCGGAGACGCTGCGCTACCTTGGCGGCCGCGAGGGACTGCTGCTCGACGCCACGCTCGGCGACGCCGGCCACGCCGAGGCGCTGCTCTCCACCGACGCTCGCGCGCGATTGCTGGGGTGCGACCGCGATCCCGACGCGATCGAGATCGCGCGCGAGCGGCTCCGCCGCTTCGGAGATCGCGTGATGCTCGCCCGGGCCACGTTCCGCGATCTGCCCGCCGTCCATCGCGGTCACGGCGGCGAGCCGCTCGCCGGCGCGCTGCTCGACCTCGGCGTCTCGTCGCGGCAGATCGACGATCCCGCGCGCGGCATGAGCTTCATGCTCGAGGGCCCGCTCGACCTGCGCATGGACCGTACGACCGGCGCGCCGGCGTTCGAGCGCCTCGCCACCGTCGAGGCGGCGGAGCTCGAGCGCGTGCTCGCCGAGCACGGCGACGTCCCGCGCGCGGGCGCTGGCGCGCGACATCGCCGCCGCCGCCCGCGCCGGCCGGATCGACACCACGCGCGCGCTGGTCGCGCTGATCGAGCGGAGCCACGGCGGTCGCGTGCACCCGCGGCGACTCGCTCAGGTGTTCCAGGCGCTGCGGATCTGGATCAACCAGGAAGCCGAGGATCTCGACTTCGTGCTCGTCTGGCTGCCGGAGGTTACGGCGCCGGGCGGCGTGGTCGTCACCCTCGCCTACCACTCCGGCGAAGATCGCAAGATCAAACGCATGCTGCGCGGACCCCAGGAGTTCCGTCCGGCGCGGCGCATTCCGTACACCCCATCGTCACGGCCACCCGAGAGGCCGTGGGAAGAGCTGACCGCGAAGGTCGTCGTGCCGTCCCCTGAGGAAGTGTCCCGGAATCCACGCGCGCGCAGCGCCCGGCTCCGGGCATTCCGGAGGAAACCCCATGTTCGTGAAGCGTAACGGTCGTCCCTCATGGCGCGTCGCCGACGCGCCGGCGATCTCCGCGAGCGTCATCGTGCCCGCGGCGGTCGCGATCGCGATGCTGCTGATCGAGGTCGGTCAGAGCTCGCGTGTCGCCCAGATCTGTTTGAGCCTCGAGCAGACGCATGCCGCCTGCACCCAGGCGGCCGCGCGGCTCGACTTCGCGCGCGCCGAGCGCGAGCGAGGCATCACCCGCGCCGGACTGGCGCCGATGGCGAACCGCCTCGGCCTCGTGCCGGCGGACGCGACTCAGCTGATGGCGTTACCGTCCGAATACCTGGCGGACGGCGGCTCCACGCCCGCGGACGAGGGATCGGTTCCCGTCCTGGCGTGGGCGGAAAGGGCATCGCGCGCGATCGTGCCGGAAGCCACGGCACGGAGTCGCGCCTCGAACTGACGACACGAACTTTGTTGGTCATCGTTTGGCCGGTGATGACCGGCCGCGCCACCGCACCGCGCTCGTGACGGCCCGGCGGTCTCGTGTGAACCGCCGATCCAGGGAGGGAAGTTGGCCCACAGGGACATGCGCAGGAGTCGGGTGCTGGTGGTTGCGGCCGGTCTGTTTCTCGGACTGGTCGCGCTGTGGCTCCGGATCGGGTGGATCCAGCTCGCCCGTCACGCTCACTACGTCGAGCGCGCCGAGCGCATCCAGGAGCAGCGCGTGCCGGTCGAGCCCGTGAGAGGTCAGCTGCTCGACCGCCACGGCCATCCGCTCGCGCGCGACCTGCCGAGCTACTCGGTCGCGGTCGTGCCGCGCGAGATGAGCGATCCACGCGCCACCGCGAACACGCTCGCGCGACTCCTCGACTCGACGCGCGCAAGCTCCAGCGCCAGTTCGCGCAGCGCCCGCGCTACCTCGCGCTGGCGCGGCGGCTGCCGCCCGACCTGGGCCAGCGGATCGGCAGCCAGGCCCTTCGCGGCGTGTACCTGTCGATGGAGACCCAGCGCGAGTATCCGCTCGGCGAGGCCACCACGGAGATCCTGGGCACCTGAACATCGACCACGTCGGCGTCGAGGGGCTCGAGCTCGAGCTCGACGAGCAGTTGCGCGGACGCTCCGGCTGGGCCACCCTGTTTCGCGACGGACGCGGCCGCTCGCACTCCCTGGCTCGCGGCATGAGCCGGAGTCCCGAGGACGGCAAGAACGTCGTGCTCACGCTCGACGCCGAGCTGCAGGCCATCGTCGAGGCTCATCTCCTCCGGGCGGTCGACACGCTCAAGGCGGTGAGGGGCTTCGCGCTCTTCATCGATCCGCGCACCGGCGAGATCCTGGCGTCCGTCAACGCGCCGCACATGCCGGCCGGGCGGGCGAGGAACTGGAACTTCACCGACCAGTTCGAGCCCGGCTCGACCTACAAGGTGGTGGTGGCCGGGGCGGCCCTCGAGGAGGAGTGGCGCGGCCCGATCAGTGGTTCGAAGCGGCCGCGAGCGGCGTGGCGCAGGTGGTGCCCGGAACGATGTTCCACGACGTGCACAAGCAGGCCGCCTGCAACGCTGCGCGACGCCGTGCGTTGGTCGAGCAACATCATCATGGGGAAGTTGGGTCTGATGCTCGGCGCGGAGCGCCTCTATCGCTACTCGGTCGCCCTCGGTTTCGGTTCGGTCACCGGTCTGTCGTTCCCCGGCGAGGCCGGCGGCCTGCTGAGGACCCCGAGTCACTGGTCCAAGCGCTCCTGTCCCACGATCGCGATCGGCCACGAGGTCTCGGTGACGCCGCTGCAGATCGCGCTCGCCTACGCGGCGATCGCCAACGGCGGCGTGCTCATGCGTCCGATGCTGGCGCGGGAGATCCGCGATCCGGACGGCAATCTCGTGCGCAGCTTCACGCCCTCGGCGAGCCACCGCGTGTTCAGCGAGGGCACCACGCGCACTCTGCGCGAGATGCTGGCGGCCGTGGTGGACAGCGGCACCGCCAAGGCGGCGCGCGTGCCCGGGCTCGCGATCTGCGGCAAGACCGGCACGGCGCAGAAGTACGATGCCGCGGTCCGCACGTACGGTCGCGGCATGTACCTGTCGTCGTTCGTCGGCTTCGCGCCCGCCGCGAATCCGATCGTGGTCGGCGTGATCGTGATCGACGAGCCGCGCGGCAAGCACTACTACGGCGGCGAGGTGGCGGCGCCGGTGTTCCGCGAGATCGTGCTCGACCTGCTGCGGTTGCCGCACGGTCTGCTCGAAGACGGATCGTCGGTGGTGGCGGTCCGGCCGCCGGCGCCGGCGCCGGTCACGGTCCCCGATCTGCGGCTCCTGCTCACGGGTGCGGCGGAGCAGCGGATCGCCGACTACGGTCTGCGGGTCCACTTCGAGGGCGCGGGCCCGCGCGTGCTGTCCCAGGATCCCGCGGCCGGTGTGGCGGTCGAGCGCGGCGCGCGCGTGACCGCGTGGCTCGCCGCACCCACCGACTCGATCGGTCGCTGTCTGCCCGATCTCACCGGTATGCCCGCGCGCGAGGCGTTGCGCCGCCTCGCCGGCATCACCACCCGCGCGCGGATCGAGGGCTCCGGGTGGTCGCGCGTCAGGTGCCGGCGCCGGGCACGGCGCTGCCGCTCGAAGGCGAGTGCCGGCTCTGGTGCGAGCCCGGCCTCGCCGGGCCGCTCGCGGTCGAGGGCCGCGCCACCGCCGCCGTCGCCAGCGACGCGGGCGCACGGAGCGGCCCGCCATGAGGCTCGGCGCTTTGCTCGAGGACGTCGACGTGACCGGGTCGATCGCGGATCCCGAAGCCGAGATCTCGGGGCTCGCCTACGACTCGCGCCGCGTGCGCGCGGGCGACCTGTTCTTCGGACTGCCGGGTGTGAAGGAGCGCGGCGGCGATTTCGTGCGTCAGGCGATCGCCGCCGGCGCGGCGCGGCGGTGATCGCGACCGAGGCTGAGGCGGAGGCGCTGCCGGTGGTGCGCGTGCGCGAGCCGCGCAAGGCGCTGGCCCAGGCGGCGGCGCGCTTCTACGGCTACCCGTCGCGCGAGCTGCGCATCGTCGGCGTCACCGGCACCAACGGCAAGACCACGACCACCTATCTCGTGCACTCGGTGTTCACCGCCGCGGGAATCGAGGCCGGATTGATCGGGACCACGGGTTATCGCATCGGCAAGGCTCTCGAGCCGGCGCCGTTCACCACGCCCGAGGCGCCCGAGCTCGAGGCGATGCTCCGCGCCATGGTCGACCACCGCCTTGCCGCGGCCGCGCTCGAGCTCAGCAGCCACGCGCTGGTCCAGCGCCGCTGCTTCGGGCTCGAGTGCGACGTCGCGGTGTTCACCAACCTGAGCCACGACCATCTCGACTACCACGGCACGCTCGATCGCTATCTCGACGCCAAGCTCATGCTGTTCGACGGGCGCAACCACGATCACCCGCGCAAGCGGACGACCGCGGTCGTGAACCGCGACGACGCGAGCGCGCCGCAGGTGATCGCCGCCGCCGGCCGCGGCGGCATGACCACCGTCACCTTCGGGACCGCGGCGGAGGCCGACCTCGCGATCGTCTCGGTCGAGCCCGAGTCGCGGGGCTTGAGCGTCGTGCTGCGCGAGCAGGGTCGCGACGTCCCGATCGCGCTGCCGCTGCTCGGACGCTACAACGCCTGGAACGCCGCGGCCGCGTTCGCGTCCGCGCGCGCGGTGGGCATCGACGTCGCGACCACGGTCGCGGGGCTCGAGCGCGTGCCTCCGGTGCCCGGTCGGCTCGAGCGCGTCGGCGCCGACGTCGCCGTTCACCGTGCTGGTCGACTACGCCCACACCCCCGACGCGCTGGCCGCGGCGGTCGCCGCGACCCGCGAGCACCATCGCGGCCGGCTGCTGCTCGTCTTCGGCTGCGGCGGCGACCGCGACCGCCAGAAGCGGCCGCGCATGGGGGAGGTCGCCGCCGCGGGCGCCGACCGCGCCTGGATCACCAACGACAACCCGCGCGGCGAGGACCCCGCCGCGATCGCCGCGGCGATCCGGTCGGGCACGGGCGCCGAGCGGCTCGAGGTCGAGCTCGACCGCGAGCGCGGCGATCGAGCTCGCGCTGCGGGACGGCGCGGGCCGGTGACGCGGTGCTGATCGCCGGCAAGGGCCACGAGACCACGCAGACGATCGGCGATCGCGTGCTGCCGTTCGACGATCGCGAGACCGCTCGCCGCCTGCTGCGCGCGGGTGCGGGGTCCGGACGATGAGCCGCACCACCCGGAGCGCCTGACCACGCTCGGCCAGCTGGTCGAGCGCGCCGAGGGGCGGCTCGCCGCGCGCGACCCGGGCGGGCTCGACACGCCGATCGGCGGCGTCTCGATCGACACCCGCACGCTCGAGCCGGGCGATCTGTTCGTGCCGCTGCCCGGCACGAACGTAGATGGACACGAGTACATCGCCGAGGCGTTCCGCCGTGGCGCCGCCGCGTCGCTGTGCGCGGCCGCGCGCCTTGCCACGTTCGGGCCCAGCGAACCCGGTCCGCTGGTCGTCGTCGACGACGTGACCGTCGCACTCGGGCGCGTCGCCCATCGCCACCGTCGCGACTGGCCTGGGCTCGTGGTCGGGATCACGGGCAGCTCGGGGAAGACCACGACCAAGGACCTGGTCGGCGCGTGTTCGCGGCCGACCGGCCGACGCTCACGACGCGCGGCAATCTCAACAACCAGCTGGGGCGTTCCGCTGACCCTGCTCGAGCTGCGGAGCGAGCACCGCGCCGCGATCGTCGAGATGGGAACCAACCATCCCGGCGAGATCGGATCGCTCGCCGCGATCGCGGCACCCGACGCCGCGATCATCACCAACGTCGGCCACGCGCACCTCGAGCACTTCGGAACCGTCGAGGCCATCGCGCGCGAGAAGACGGCGCTGGCCCGCGCGGTGCCGGCCGGCGGCGTCGTGTTCGCCCACGCGGACTCGCCGGGGCTGATGGCGGCGCTCGCGGGCGCTGACGGCGCGGATCGTCACCTTCGGCAACGGCGCCAAGGCCGACGTCCACCCGGCGGTGTTCGAGGATCGCGGTGCGGCGGGCAGCCGTCTGCGCGTCGAGGGGTTTCCGGCGCTCGAGCTGGCGCTGGTCGGACGCCACCAGGCGCTGAACGCGCTCGCGGCGCTCGCGGTGGCGCGCGAGTTCGAGCTGGAACCCGACCGCAGCGTCGCGGCGATCGCGTCCTACCGACCCACGACCGGCCGCATGGAGGTCCGTCACGCCCGCGGCGCGACGCTGCTCGTCGACTGCTACAACGCCAACCCCGAATCGACGCGCGCCGCACTCCAGACCCTCGCGACCTGGCCGGACGCGCGGCGGCGGATCGCGATCCTCGGCGACATGCTCGAGCTCGGGCCGAAGGCGCCCGAGCTGCACCGCGAGAGCGGGCGCCACGGTGCGCGGGGCGGAACTGTGGGCGGTTGGGCGGATGGCCGGCGAGTACGTCGCCGGTGCGACGTCCGCCGAGATCGAGGCGCGTCGGTTCGACGAGGTGTCCGCGGTCGCGGCGGCGCTCGCGCGAGGCGCTCGCCCCCGGCACGGTGGTGCTGCTCAAGGCCTCGCGCGGTGCTCAGCTCGAGCGCGTGCTCGAAGGCCTGGAGAGCGAGGGCTGACATGTTCTACGAATGGATCTACCCGCTCCACGATCTGCCCGGGCTCTCGGCGCTGAACGTCTTCCGGTACATCACCTTTCGCTCGGCGTACGCGGCCATCACCGCACTCCTGCTGTGCTTCGTGGTCGGGCCGCCGATGATCGAGTGGCTGCGCCAGGTCAAGCTCGGCCAGAAGGTGCGCGCCGAGGGTCCGCAGAGCCACCTCACCAAGGCCGGCACGCCGACGATGGGCGGCATCCTGATCGTCATCGCGATCGTCGTGCCGTCGCTGCTGTGGGGCAACCTCCACTCGCGCTCGCTGTGGCTCGCGCTGCTCGCCACGGTGTGGCTCGGCGCGATCGGTTTCCTCGACGACTACCTGCGCGTCGTGAAGGGGCTGCCCGAAGGGCCTGCTCGGACGCTACAAGCTCGCCGGCCAGTTCGTGCTCGGTCTCGCGATCGGGCTCATCCTGCTGCACTGGCCCGAGCCCGGCCTGCCGGCGACGATGACCCACGTGCCGTTCTTCAAGTTCCGCTTCATCGACTTCGGCATCGCTGTTCGTCCCGTTCGTGATCTTCATGATCACCGCCTCCTCGAACGCGGTGAACCTGACCGACGGTCTCGACGGCCTGGCGTCGGGGCTGATCGCGATCGCGGCGCTGGCGTTCGCCGGGCTGTGCTACGTCAGCGGTCACGCCAAGTTCAGCGCGTACCTCAACATCAGCTTCCTCACCTACGGCGGCGAGCTGACGGTGTTCTGCGCCGCGGTGCTCGGCGCGTCGCTCGGATTCCTCTGGTACAACTGCCATCCCGCCGACGTCTTCATGGGCGACACCGGATCGCTCGCGCTCGGCGGCGCGCTCGGCACCGTCGCGGTGCTGATCAAGCGCGAGTTCTGGCTTGCGCTCATCGGCGGCGTGTTCGTGGCCGAGACGCTCTCGGTGATGATCCAGGTCGCCTCCTTCAAGCTGCTCGGCCGCCGCGTGTTCAAGATGTCGCCGCTCCACCACCACTTCGAGCTCAAGGGCTGGGCGGAGTCGCGGGTCGTGCTGCGCTTCTACATCGTCGGCGCGCTGCTCGCCCTGCTCTCGCTCTCGACCCTGAAGCTGCAATGACCGATCGATCCTCGCCATCCGCTCCCCGGCACGCCGGCCGCTGATCGTCGGCGTCGCGCGCTCCGGCCTCGCCGCGGCCCGGCTGCTGCGACGGCACGGGCTCGACGTGCGCGCCTGCGACGCCCGCGGCGCGGACCAGGCGCCCGAGGCGGCCGCGGCGCTCGCGAGCCTCGAGGTCGACGCGCGGCTCGGCGCGGACGGCATCCGACGCGCTCGAGGGCCGGGACTTCGTGGTGTGGAGCCCCGGCGTGCCGATCACGCACCCGATCGCCGCGGCCGCGCGCGCGCGCGGCATCCCGGTGCTCTCCGAGCTCGAGCTCGGCTTCCTCGCCGCGCACGCGCCGCTCGTGTGCGTGACCGGCACCAACGGCAAGAGCACGACCACCGACCTGATCGGCGCGCTCGCTGATCGCGGCCGGGCGCGAGGTCGAGGTGTGCGGCAACATCGGCCGTCCGATCTGCGACGTCGCGGAGCGCGTCGGCCCGTCCGGCCTGCTCGTGGTCGAGGTCTCGTCGTTCCAGCTCGAGATCGGTCGACCGCATCAAGCCGTTCATCGCCGTCTGGCTCAACCTCACGCCCGACCACCTCGACCGCCACGGCGACCTCGACGCGTACGGCGCGCTCAAGGCAGCGGCTGTTCGCGCGCCAGGACGAGGAACGACTACGTGGTATGGAACGCCGACGATCCCGGCGGTCGTTGGCGCGCCGAGCCGGCGCCGCCGCGTCGCTCGAGTTCTCGGAGCGCGGGCCGGTGGAGCGAGGGGCCCACGTCGCCGGCGGCGAGATCGTGCTGGCGTGGCGCGGCGGCCGCGAGCGCCTGATGCCGGCGCGGAAGTCCGGCATTCCGGGTCCGCACAACCGCATGAACGCGCTGGCGGCGCTCGCCGCCACGCTGCCGCTCGAGATCTCGCCCGACACGCTCGCGCGCGGTGCTGCGCGATTACCGCGGGGCTCGAGCACCGGCTCGAGCCGGTCGCGACCATCGACGGCGTGAGCTTCGTCAACGACTCGAAGGCCACCAACGTCGGCTCGCTCGAGGTGGCGCTCGGCAGCTTCGACCGGCCGGTGGTGCTGATCGCCGGCGGACGCGACAAGGGTCAGGACTTCCGGCCGCTCGCCTCGCGCGGTCGCACGCACGCCGTCCGCGCGGTGGTGCTGATCGGCGAGGGCGCCGACGGCGATCGCGCGCGGCGTGGGGCGGCGTCTCGGTCGACGCGCGCCGGCTCGCTCGCCGAGGCGGTGCGACGCGGCGTACGCGCCGCGCGCGCCGCGACGGCAGCCGTGCTGCTCTCGCCGGGCTGCGCGTCGTTCGACATGTTCCGAGAACTTCGAGGACCGCGGCCGCCGCTTCAAGGACGAGGTGGCGCGGCTCAAGCTCAAGGAGGCGCACGCGTGAGCCGCGGCGACCGCTGGCTGCTGGTGCTGCCGCTGGCGCTGACCGCGATCGGCGTGGTCATGGTCTACTCGTCGAGCGCGATCCTCGGGATCACGCGCTACCACGATCCCAATCACTTCCTGACCAAGCAGCTGCTGCGCGCGCGCCGCTCGGCGTGCTCGTGCTGTGGGCTGCTCGCGCGTCGATCCTGCGCCGGCTCGAGACGCTGGCGCCGTGGCTGCTCGCCGTCGCGTTCGCGACTGCTCGTGCTCGTGATCGGCGCCGGCCACGTCGTCGAACGGCGCGCACGCGCTGGCTCCGGCTCGGGTTCCTGACGCTCCAGCCGACCGACGTCGCGCGGCTCTCGGCGGTCGTGTTCCTGGCCTGGTGGCTCAAGCGCCGCCCGCCGTTGCGGAGCGGATTCGTGCGCGGCGTCCTGCCGCCGCTCGCCATCGTCGGCGGTGCTCGCGGGCGCTGATCCTGCTGCAGCCCAACCTGAGCAGCGCCGGCGCTGCTCACGGTGTACCGGCTTCGCGCTGCTGTTCCTCGCCGGCGCGCGCGCTCGCCCATCTCGGCGCGTGCCGGTCGCGCGCCGGCGCGGTCGATGGCGGTGATCGCGCTCAAGACCCATCCCTATCATGATGGACGCGGCTCGCAGTCGTTCGTCGAGCTTTCGTGTTCGGCGGACACGCTCGACACGCGCGGCGCGGGCTGGCAGCTCGACCAGTCGCTGATCGCGATCGGGTCGGGCGGCTGGCACGGCCGCGGCCTCGGCGGCGGGCTGCAGAAGTACCTGTTCCTGCCCGAGGCGCACACCGATTTCATCTTCTCGATCATGGCCGAGGAGCTCGGCTTCATCGGCGCCACCGCTGCTGCTCGTGCTGTTCGCGCTCCTGATCTGGCGCGGCATGCGCGCGGCGGCGCGCAGCGAGGATCCGCTTCACCTTCCTGCTCGCGGCGGGGCTCACGCTCCAGATCGGTCTCTACGCGCATTGCCAACCTGTGCGGTCGCCACCGGGCTGATGCCCACCACCGGGCTGCCGCTGCCGTTCGTCTCGTACGGCGGATCGGCGCTGCTCGCCAACCTCGCCGCCGCCGGCCTCCTCTATCGCGTCAGCGCGGTGGACGGCGCGCGCGAGGCGCTGGCGCCATCGTCGCTGGCAACGGGAGGAACGCATGAAGGTCATGATCGCCGGCGGCGGCACCGGGGGACACGTGTTCCCCGGCATCGCCGTGGCCGAAGAGCTGAGACGCTCGCATCCGGAGGCCGAGGTGGTGTTCGTGGGCAGTCGCCGCGGACTCGAGGCCGCCGCGGTGCCGGAGGCCGGCTTCCGCATGCGCGTGATCCTGGCGCGCGGGTTCCCGCGCCGCGCCTGGTGGCGCTGGCCGATCGGCGCGATCGTCGAACCTGATCGGGCTGTTCCAGGCGTTCGCGCGTGGTGGCGAGCGAGCGGCCCGACGTCGTGCTCGGCACCGGCGGCTACGTCAGCGCCCCGGTCGCGCTCGCCGCCTGGATGCTCGGCCGGCCGCTGCTGCTGCAGGAGCAGAACAGCATCCCCGGGCCTCGCCAACCGCTGGCTCGCGCGCATCGCCGACGAGGTGCATCTCTCGTTCGTCGAGGCCGCGCTCGTACTTCACCCGCAAGGACCACCTCAAGGTGAGCGGCAACCCGATCCGCGCCCACATCCTGAGCGGCGATCGCTCGACCGCGATGGTGGAGTTCGTCGCTCACGCCCGGCAAGCCGACGATCTTCGTGTTCGGCGGCAGCCGCGGTGCGCACCGCATCAACCAGGCGGCGCTCGAGGCGATGCAGCCGGCTCAAGGGCCGCGTCGACGTGCAGTGGATCCTGCAGACCGGACGCGAGGACTTCGACGTGGGCCACGCAGACCGCCGAGAAGGAGCAGCTGCCGGCGCGCGTGCTGCCGTTCCTGCGCCGCATCCACCATGGCCTACGCCGTCGCCGACATCGTGGTGTGCCGCTCCGGCGCCATGACGCTGGCGGAGATCGCCGCCTGCGGCACGCCGGCGATCCTGATTCCCTATCCGCACGCTGCGCACAACCACCAGGTCGTGAACGCCTCGAACCTGGTCGATCGCGGCGCCGCGGCGATGATCCTGGACCGCGAGCTCACCGGCGAGCGCCTCGCCCAGGAGGTCGCGCACTGGCTCTCCGATCGCCAGGCGCTGTCGGCGATGTCGGCGAACGCGCGGCTGTTCGCGCGTCCCGACGCCGCAGCGAAGATCGCGCGCAGCCTCGAGCGGTGGTCGCACGGCCGCAAGGCGGCCCGCGCGGACGCCGACGCCGCCGACCCGCGCACGGGAGGCGGCGCTGATGTACGGACGCACGCACCGCATCCACTTCATCGGCATCGGCGGCGTCCGGTATGTCGGGGATCGCCGAGGTGCTGATCAACCTCGGCTACGAGGTGTCGGGCAGCGATCTCAAGCCGGGCGAGGTCACCGATCGCCTGGTGCGCCTCGGCGGCCGGGTGTTCGACGGGCACGTCGCCTCGAACGTCGAGGGCGCCCAGGTCGTGGTGTTCTCGACCGCGGTGCCACCCGACAACCCCGAGCTCCAGGCCGCGCGCGGCCGCGGGATCCCGGTGATCGCGCGCGCGGAGATGCTCGCCGAGCTGATGCGGATGAAGTACGGCATCGCGGTCGGCGGCTCGCACGGCAAGACCACCACGACGTCGATGATCGCCGGCGTGCTCGCGCGCGGCGGGCCTCGATCCCACCATCGTCGTCGGCGGGCGCCTGCGCGGCGCTCGGCTCGAACGCGCGACTCGGCCACGGGCAGTTCCTGGTCGCCGAGGCCGACGAGAGCGACGGCTCGTTCCTGCGCCTGTCCCCGGCGGTGACCGTGATCACGAACGTCGACCGCGAGCACCTCGATCACTACGCCGATCTCGAGGCGCTGATGCAGGCGTTCACCTACTTCGCGAACCGCGTCCCGTTCTACGGCGTCAGCGTGCTGTGCGCCGACGATCCGGGCGTCCAGCGCGTGCTGCCGCGCGTGTCCAAGCGCCACGTGCTGTACGGCACGCGCCCGCCGGCCAGCGTGATGGCGAGCGCCGTCCAGCTGCTGCCGCAGGGCTCGCGCTTCCGGGTCGCGGCATCGGGGCGCGACCTCGGCGAGATCGAGCTGCGCGTGCCGGGACGGCACAACGTGCTCAACGCCCTGGCGGCGGTGGCGGTCGGGCTCGAGATCGACGTCGGTTTCGGTCACGTCGCCGAGGCGCTGGCGACGTTCGCCGGCGTCGCGCGGCGCTTCGAGACTCGCGGCGAGCACCACGGCGTCCGCGTCGTCGACGACTACGGCCATCACCCGACCGAGATCGAGGCGACGCTCGCCGCGGCGCGGGGCTCGGCGGACGCGTGCTGGTCGTCTTCCAGCCCCATCGTTACACCCGCACCGCGCGCGCTGACCCGCGAGTTCGGCGCCGCCTTCGGCGATGCCGACCGGGTGTGGGTGCTCGACATCTACGCCGCCGGCGAGAGCCCGATCGCGGGCGTCAGCGGGCGCTCGGTGGTCGAGAGCGCGCGGCCAGCAGGGCTTCCGCCACGTCGAGTTCGCGCCCGATGCGGCGACGGCCGTGGCCGCGGCGGTGGGCGAGGTGCAGGCCGGCGACGTCGTGCTGACGCTCGGCGCCGGCGACGTGTGGAAGGTCGGCGACGAGATCCTGAAGCGGCTCCAGAGCGAGCGCGAGCTTCGCGTCGCGCCGGGGACCGGACGATGATCCACTACCAGGGACGCGCCCTGAGGTCCGAGCCGCCCGCGCGCCGCCGGCGGCGCGCCGGATCGCGCGGATCTTCCACGTGCTGATCGCCGCGGGGTGGTGGTCGGGCTCGCCCATCTGCCGTGGGCATCGCTCGCGCGCCGCGCGTTCCGGGTCGATCACATCCGGGTCGAGGGCACGCACTACCTCGACGCCGATCGCGTCGGTGCGATCGCGGGCCTGCATACGGGTCAGAGCCTGCTCGAGATCGACGGCGATCGCGTGCGCCAGGCGCTGATGCTGAATCCCCGCATCCGCAACGCCTCGGTGTCGCGGGAGTGGCCGCGCGGCGTGTGCATCCGCGTCGTCGAGCGCGAGCCGTTGCTGCTCGTCCGTCACGGCGTGCCGTGGGAGATCGACTCGAGCGGCGTGCTGCTCGCCCGCTCGCCGACGGCGTGGTCGCCGACGTGCCGCTGCTCTCGGGCATCCGCTTCGACGGGCTGCCGCCCGGCGCCCAGCTCCACGTTCCCGAGGTGATGCGGGGCTGGCGTGGGCGCGCGTGCTGTCCGACCGCGAGCTGCAGCTCAGCGGCCTGGTTTCCGAAGTCGACGTCGCCAGCCCGCGCTCGACCGCGCTGCTGCTCATGGACGGCACCCGCGTGCTCTCCTCCGGCGTGGCCGCCCGACGTCCGCACCGCTTTCGGCGCTGCGTGTCGTGCTCGCCGATCTGAAGCAGCGCGGCACCACCGCGCAGGAAGTGGATTTGAGATTCCAGAACCAGGTGATCGTGAGGCCCGCCGAGCCGGCCCGAGCCGAAGCGGCGCATGGGGGCAGCCCGAGCTAGTCAGGATCGAAATCGGAGGTCAGGGAAGATGGCGCAGGCAACACAGGGTGTTCGTCGGACTCGACATCGGCACCACCAAGATCTCGTGCATCGTCGCCGACATGAACGGCATCGTCCGAGCTGCGGGTGGTCGGCGTGGGCAACGCGCCGAGCGAAGGACTGCGACGCGGCGTGGTCGTCGATCTCGAGAAGACGGTGGCCAGCATCCAGCGTGCGGTCGAGGAGGCCGAGCGCATGGCCGGCATCGCCGGTCAAGGGCGTGCACGCCGGGATCGCGGGCGATCACATCCGCAGCATCAACAGCCGCGGCGTGATCGCGGTGTCGCGGAAGGACAACGAGATCGGCGCCGGCGACGTCGAGCGCGTGGTCGAGGCCGCCAAGGCGATCGCGATCCCGATGGATCGCGAGATCATCCACGTCATCCCGCAGGAGTTCATCGTCGACGATCAGGACGGCATCAAGGATCCGGTGGGAATGAGCGGCGTGCGCCTCGAGGCCGAGGTGCACATCATCACCGGGGCGGTGACCTCGGCGAAGAACATCTGCCGCTCGATCCAGCGCGCCGGGTTCAAGGTGTGCGATCTCGTGCTCGAGCCGCTGGCCTCGAGCCACGCCGTGCTGGGCGACGACGAGCGCGACCTCGGCGTGGTGCTGCTCGACGTCGGCGGCGGCACCACCGACGTCGCGGTGTTCTTCGAGGGCTCGATCCGCCACACCGCGATCGTCCCGTTCGGCGGATCGAACGTCACCAACGACATCGCGATCGGACTGCGCACTCCGATCGACAAGGCGGAGCAGATCAAGATCCAGCAGCGGGTGCGCGCTGGCCTCGCTGGTCTCCTCGCAGGAGATGGTGACGGTGCCGGGCGTCGGCGGCCGCGCCGACCGCGAGATCTCGCGCCACGTGCTGGCCTCGATGATCGAGCCGCGCCTCGAGGAGATCTTCTCGCTCGCCAACAAGGAGGTGAAGAAGAACCACTTCGCCGAGCTGCTCGGCGGCGGCGTTGTGCTGACCGGGGGCACGTCGCTGATGCCGGGCATCGTCGAGCTGGCCGAGCAGGTGTTCGAGATGCCGGTGCGCCTCGGCGTGCCGCAGGGACTCGGCGGGCTGTCGGCCAACGTGGCCGACCCGCGCTTACGCGACCGGCGTCGGGCTCGTGCTACACGCCGCGCATGCCGGAGAACGGCGACGGCAGCCGCGACGCGCCGCGTGAACGGCGGCCGCCGCGCGGGTTCGATTTGCGCCGCTGGTTCAGTGATTTGTTCTAGCAACACGAAACCTTCAACCGCCTGCATTCCGGCGCTTCGCGCGCGGCGGACCCTCCGTCGCCCGACCGCCGGCAAGGCACAGGGAGTGGTGCCCAATGTCCACGTTCGAACTCGAGATCGACAACACCGCATCGGCGAAGCTCAAGGTGATCGGCGTGCGGCGGCGCCGGTGGCAACGCGGTGAACCGGATGATCGGGGCCGGCCTGCGCGGCGTCGACTTCATCACCGCCAACACCGACATGCAGGCGCTGAACCAGTCGCTGGCGCCGAGCCGCATCCAGATCGGTCGCGGCGCGACCCGCGGGCTCGGCTCGGGCGGCGATCCCAGCCAGGGCCGCCGCGCGCGCCGAGGAGGACGAGCAGGCGATCGCCGACGCGCTCTCCGACAGCGACATGGTGTTCATCACCGCCGGCATGGGCGGCGGCACCGGCACCGGCGCGGCGCCGGTGGTGGCGCGGCTCGCCAAGGCAGTCGGGCGCGCTCACCGTCGCGGTGGTCACCAAGCCGTTCATGTTCGAGGGCCGCCGTCGCATGCGCCAGGCCGAGGAGGGCTCGCCGAGCTGCGCGCCGAGGTCGACACGCTGATCGTGATCCCCAACGAGCGGCTGCTCGCGGTGGTCGACAAGGGCACCGCGCTCACCGACGCGTTCAGCGTGTGCGACGAGGTGCTGCTCAAGGCCACCAAGGGCATCTCGGACCTGGTCACGGTTCCCGGACTCGTGAACCTCGACTTCGCCGACGTGAAGGCGGTGATGTCGAACCGCGGCAACGCGCTGATGGGCACCGGTCGCGCCTCGGGCTCGAACCGCGCGCTCGAGGCCGCGCAGGCCGCGGTGTCGAGCCCGCTGCTCGAGGACGTCTCGATCGCGGGCGCGGAGGGCGTGCTGGTGAACATCACCGGCGGCCGTGACCTCACGCTGCACGAGGTCAACGAGGCGGCCGGCATCGTCGTGCAACGCGGCGGGCGAGGAGGCGAACGTCATCTTCGGCGCGGTGATCGATCCCAACATGGACGGCGAAGCTGATGCTGACCGTGATCGCCACCGGGTTCGGTCACGTCGAGCCGCGGCTCAAGCTGGTCAACCGCCAGAACGTCGCCGTGGCCGCGGGTCTCCCGCCCGAGGAGGAGGCGGCGGACGGCGAGTATCGCCAGATCAAGTCCTGGAAGCGCGAGGAGCGCACCCGGCTCGGTCGCACCGGTCGCGCCGAGTCGCTCGAGGTGCCGACGTTCCTGAGGAACCAGATGGACTGATCGAAGGACCCTGATGCGACCCGGTTCCATGGACGGAGCCGCTCGCGCGCTGCGCCTGGTCTGGATCGGGCGCGGGGTCCGGCGGACGCTCGAGGAAGGGATGCGGCACGAGCGCCGCGGTGAGCTCGAGGCCGCCGCCGAACGGTACGGAGTCGGCGGCGGTCACGGCTTCGCGACGGCCGGACGCGCGCGCGCGTCGCCCGGCTGGCCGCGAGCGCTCGGCTCGCCCTCTCCCTTGGCGCGCTATCACGCCGGCCGCGACGGCGAGTCCGAGCGCGAGATCGACCGGGCGCTGGCGAGCGATCCCGACTGTCCGGGAGCGCGCTTCCATCGCGCGCGCGTCTTCCATCGCTCCGGCCGCCTGTTCGAGGCGATCGGGGATCTCGAGCGCGAGAGCTCGGCGCGACCGGACCGAGTCGAGTGCTGCTGCTCCTGGCCGCCTGCCTCGGCCAGACCGGCGAACGCGCCGGGGCCGTGCGCGCGATGGATCGCGCCATGACGCTCGAGCTCGAGCCCCGGGCCGGAACGCGCAGCCTGCCGATCGCGCCGCGCCACGACGGCGAGGCGCGTCACGTCGCGACCCGGCTCCAGGCGGCGCTGAAGACCCGGCCGAGCTACGCGGACCTGCGCTTCCTCCTGGGGATGGCGCTCGCCCGCGCCGGACGCGACGTCGAGGCCGAGATCGAGCTCGAGCGCGCGCTCCGGATCAACGCCGACTATCTCGATGCCCGGCTGTGGCTCGCGCGGCTGAGGCTCGATCGCGGCGAGTGGCGGCGGCCGCGCCGCGATCTCGAGCGAGGCGCTCGATCGGTCCCAGGTCTATCCCGATCTCCACTACTGGCTCGGCCTCGCACACTTCCGCGCCGGCGACCTCGCCGCCACGCGGCACGCGCTCGAGCGCGCGGTCGACCTTCACCGTCACTACGCCCGCGCCCATCGCCTGCTCGGGCTCCTGTGCCACCGGCAGGGAGGAGCGCCGAGGGCCTGCGCGCGCTCCGGCTCGGCTTCGCGCGCGATCGCGAGGCGCCCGGAGCAGCGAACCTGCGTGGCCTCTGTGCGCGGGCGCGCGAGGAGCCCGAGCGGGTCGAGGCCGAGGTGCGGCGCGCGCTGTACCAAGCCCGACTATCCCGACCTGCACGTGGCGCTCGCGCGCGTCCACCGCGCGCGCGCGCGCGCTCGAGCGCGCGCGCGAGGCCTGCCGTTCGGCGCTGGCGCTGAGGCCCGACTACGCGATCGCGGCGCTCGAGCTGGGGAGCCTCGAGCTCGAATGCGGGCGGCCGGCGGCGGCGGAGCCCTGGCTGCTCGAGGTCACGCGCACGCGGCCGACCTGGGCCGACGCGCAGGCGATGCTGGCCCGCGCACGGCGCGCCGTGCGGGCGGCGAGTGTTCCCTTCGGTGCATCGGCCGTCGCGGTGCCGCGATCAGCGTGATCCCCAGCCGCGCACCGGCGAGAGGTACTGGATCCAGAAATCGCTGGGGGAGCATCCGCGCGAGATCCTGCTTCGCGCGCTCGTCCTCGGCGAGCTCGGCGGCGTGCCGGCCGGCATCGGCGGCGAGCCGCTGGTGATTGGGCACGAAGCTCTCGAGGTAGAGATCGGAGAGAACGCCCAGGCCCGCGGGTTCTGCGGCACCGCCTCGGTCGCGGCACGCATCATCTCGATCGCTTCGTCGATTCGCTTGCGCGCGGTGAGCAGGATCGCGAGCTCGAACAGCATCAGATGGCGGTAGCCCGGGTCGAGCGCCTCGATCTCGAGGCCGCGACGGTAACGGGCCTCGGCCTCGTCGACCCGTCCGGTCGCCGCCAGGCCGTAGCCGAACACGTACGCTTCGGCGGCGCGCTCGGCGGCGGAACGCGCGCGATACGCCGGAGCGCCGGCGTGGCGCGCGCAGGCCGAGTCGAGGTGGGCGGGATGCACCGCGAGAGTACCGCCGGCCGGCCACCGCCCACATCCGGTCGAAGTCGGCCTCGGCGAGGTCGTACGCGGGGCCGAACGAAGGATCGTTGAGGATCACGACGTGACGCGCGTCGTCGTATCCGATCACCACGCGCGCGGCGCCGACCATGGCCTCGGCGATCGTGCCGGCGCGAAGCGAGTCGCGATAGATCGCGAGCAGATCGAGCGAGATCATCGGTCCGAGCGCCTCGGTGTGCGGACCGGTCGGGGCGTGGGCGAGTGCGACGAAGCGGCCGCGCGCGATCTCCCGGGCGGCGTCGCTGGAGATCGGGTGCGCGAACGGCGTCAGCGCGGGGAAGACCATCACCGGCACGCCGTGCGCGACGTCGGCCGTGAGCTGCTCGAGCGTGCCCGCGCGCATCGAGGAATGCGGATCGTTGAGCTTGGCGAGCGCGCGCTCGTCCACCTCCCAGTACCGCATGATCATCTGGTTCGCCGCCTCGTACGACGGGTTCATCGACTGCCAGCCCTGGTAGTCGGTCGCGGCAGCCTCTCGCCAGCTCACGAACGGAACCCCGGCGATCAGTGCCCGCGCCGGGCGGGAGCCGGCGACCGGCTTCGCGGCGACGGGAGCGGGAGCGGCGCCGCGCGCCGGGACGGCGAGGGTCGCGGCGAGGCCGGTCGCGATCGCGACGACGGTCGAGGGGAAGGCTGCGCCGAGGCGGCCGGCCGCGGGCGTGTTCCGGTCGCGGCGGTGACGTCGCCGCAGAGTGGGCTCAGGCGGTGACGGGTACGCGGCGGCCGCGGACCGCCTTCACGACCTTGTTGCCGCGCAGGCATCGCGTGCAGACGTCGATGTTCTTGGCCTTGCCGTCGACGCGGGCGCGCACGCGCTGCAGGTTCGGGTTCCAGACCGCTTGGACAGATTGTGCGCGTGGCTGACCGCGTTTCCGCGCATGGTTCCCTTGCCGCAGATCGCACATCGCTGGGCCACGACCAACCTCCTTCACGGGGAATGGATCTCGGCGGCCCGGGGAGGACCACCATTCAAAAGGCCTTGGAGACTATCAGTGGGTGCCCCGATTGGTAAAGCGCACGATGGGAGCACCGTCCACGAAACCAGGCGTCGATCGTCCCGACGCGCGACCCGGCCCGAGGCTCGAGCCGTCATCGCGGCTCCAGTTCCTGCCGGCGTGGGGCCGACGCGCGCCGTCCAGCTCGAACGGATGGGGCTCGTCACGATCGAGGATCTGCTGCGCCACTATCCGCGCACCTACCTCGACGCGCGCCGCTTCGTCTCGATCCGGGAGATCGAGCCCGGCGCCCTGGTCACGGTGAGCGGCGCGGTGCGCAGCGCGGCGGCCACCCGCACCCGCTCGGGGCGCACGGACTTCATGGCCGCGATCGACGATGGCACCGGCCACGCTCGTCCTGCTACTTCTTCGGCCAGTCGTTCCTCGCGCGCACGCTGACCCGCGGAACTCGCGTGGTGGTCAGCGGCGAGCTCGATCCGATCGAGCGCAAGATGATGAACCCGCTGTTCGAGGTGGTCGAGGGCGACGTCGAGCAGCTGCTCCACGTCGGCCGGCTGGTCCCGGTGCACGCGCTCACCAAGGGGATCTCGGCGCGCATCATGCGCCGCATCGTGCGCACGGCGCTGGATCGCGGTGGCGGCCAGCGTGGTCGATCCGATCCCCGACACGGTGGCTCGCGCCCACGGGCTCGAGACCCTGGCGCGGGCGCTCGAGCAGATCCACTTCCCCGACACCGACGAGGTCTGGCCGCGGCGCACCGCCGTCTCGTGTTCGAGGAGCTGTTCACGCTCCAGACGCGTGCTCGCGCTGCGTCGCCGCGTGCGGTCGGAGACCGGTCGCGGCTTCGTCACCGCGGGCCCGGGCGGCTCGCCGCGCGTGCGCGCGAGGCGCTGCCGTTCACGCTCACCGCCGATCAGGAGCGCGCGGTCGCCGAGATCGTCGCCGACATGCGGGCCGAGCGTCCGATGCAGCGGCTGCTGCTCGGCGACGTCGGCAGCGGCAAGACCGTGGTCGCGCTGCTCGCCGCGCTGCACGCGATCGAGGCGGGGCTCCAGGTCGCGTTCATGGCCCCGACCGAGATCCTGGCGCAGCCAGCACGCGGCGACGCTCGAGCGGCTCGCGGCTCCGGCCGGCGTGCCCGTGCTCGCGATCACGGGATCGACCGCCGCGAGCCGGCGCCAGGGACTGGCGGAGCGGCTCGATCGCGGCGAGCCGCTGGTCGTGGTCGGCACCCACGCGCTGCTCGAGGAGAAGCTGCGCATGCCGCGCCTCGGCGCTCGCGATCGTCGACGAGCAGCACCGCTTCGGCGTGCGGCAGCGCGCCGCGCTGGCGCAGAAGAGCGCGATCCCCGACGTGCTCGTGCTCACCGCCACGCCGATTCCGCGCACGCTCGATGCTCGCCTGCTACGGCGACCTCGACGTCAGCCGGCTCGCGAGCCGGCCGTCCGGGCGCGGGCGGCTGGTCACGCGGGTCGCCGGCGAGGAGAAGCTCGGCCAGGTGGTCGAGTTCATGGCGCGCGAGCTCGCGCCGGACGCCAGGCCTTCGTCGTGCTGCCGGTGATCGAGGAGGCGGGCTCGAGCGCGCACCGCGCCGCCGAGGCCGAGCATCGCGCGGCTCTGCCACCGCATCCGGGCTCGCGGCGCTTCCGGCGTCGGCCTGCTCCACGGGCGGCTCGAAGGCGACCGAGAAGCAGGCGGCGATGACGGCGTTCGCCCAGGGCGAGATCGACGCGCTGGTCACGACCACGGTGATCGAGGTCGGCGTCGACGTGCCGAACGCGACGCTGATGGTGATCGAGAACGCCGAGCGCTTCGGGCTCACCCAGCTCCACCAGCTGCGCGGCCGGGTCGGGCGCGGGCGCGAGCGGTCGGTGTGCGTGCTGGTCCCGACCCCGGGCACCGGCACCACCGGCGCTCGAGCGCGCTGCGCGTCGTCGCCGGGACCCTCGACGGCTTCGAGATCGCCGAGGCGGACCTGCGGCTGCGCGGGCCCGGGCGAGCTGTGGGGAACGCGCCAGAGCGGCCTGCCGCGGCTCAAGCTCGCCGATCTCGTGCGCGACCACGCGCTGCTCGAGCAGGCGGTCGTCGCGGCGCGCGGGCTGGTCGAGGCGGATCCGTGGCTGATGCGCCCGGCTCACGCCGCGCTGCGCGGCGCTGCTGCTCGCGAACTACCGCGAGCCGATCGAGCTCGCGCTCGCCGGCTGACGGAACACCGAGCATAGCACTCGCGTTTCGCTCGCGCGCGCGCCATCGATCTGGCACGATGCGGCCCGTGGACGTGTCCGCGATGCCTCACGCCGACGTGCGCTGCCCCCACTGCTTCGCGCGCTACCGGATGCCGTGCGAGCTGATGGGTCGGGCGGGGCGCGCGTTCGCTGCCCGCGCTGCGAGACGCGCTTCGACGTCACCGCCGGCGAGCCTCGAGCGCCCGGCGCCCGCGCCGGCGCACGTCGTGGCGACGAGCCCGCCGGCGTCACCCGTGCACGGGAGCCACGGCCGATCCCGCGCCGGCGCGAGGCCGACGCGCTCGCGAGCGAGATCCTCGATCGACGCGCGAGCGACGCCGCCCACGTCGCTGCAGGCCCTCCGCACGGGGCGGCTGTTCTCCGAAGCGGGCGCGGCGCTGCTCGAGGCCTGGGACGAGTACCGGAGCCGGAGGCGAGGCGATCACGCCGACGCGGCCGGTGTTTCGCGACGCGCTGTTCCGGCGCTGGAACGTCGCGCGCTCGCGCCGCGCGCGCCGTCGCCCGCGGCCGATCAGCCTCAGCGTCTGAGCCGCGGTCGACCCCGCCACCGGCGTCGACCGCGGGGCGCGCAGCGCGACCGCCAGGCCCGCCACACTCACGATCGCGGCGCGAGAGCGAGCAACGCCGCCGCGACGCCGAAGCTGCGGGTGACCGCCCCGGCGGTCGTGACGCCGATCAGGAACACCAGGCGCATGACGAAGTCGCGGGCGCTGAAGACGCGGCCGCGCTGTCGCGGCTCGGTGCTCTCCTGAAGCAGCGTCTCCGACAGCACGAACGACGGCGCCGCGCGAGTGCCGATCACGAGCGCCGCCGCCGCGAACACCGCGAAACGCGTCGACAGCGCGAACACGCACCAGCCCGGCGCCGACGACGACCAGCCCGCCGCCGAGCAGGAGCGGCGCTCGAGGCCGCGCGTCCGCAGGTGTTGATCCACCACGTCCCGACTCGCGCCGCCGAGCCCGAGCACGCACATCAGGACGCCGAGCCGCTCCATGCCCGGGCTGGCTCGCCGCGCGCTGGATGTGCGAGGTTGCCGGCGACGTGAAGGAATCCGCCGCCGATCCAGACCGCCGCCAGCGCCGCGAGCGCGAGCCCGCACGGTCGCGTTCTGGCGCACGAGCAGCCGACCAGCCTTCGGCCACCTCGTGCAGGTAGCGCCTGCCGGAGATCTCGGAATCGACTCGGTGGTGACGCTCGGGGCGATAACGGATGAACATCGAGGGCGAAGACCGAGATCAGATAGGTGGCGCGCGTTCAGGAGCAGCGCGGTCTGCCAGCCCGAGTGGTCGATGATCCATCCGCCCGCCAGCGCACCGACCGCCGGTCGCGGCGACGCCGGCGCCCACCAGAAGCCCGTTCGCGGCCAGGCAGCGACGTCGGCGCCGACGATCTCGGGCGTGATCGCGCTCTTGGCCGGCAGGAAGAACACGTTGCAGGTGAACAGCGCGAACACCAGAGCGAACACCGCGAGCGTGCTGTGCGTGGCGGCGTAGAGCACCGGGAGCCGAGCACCAGGACCGCGCGCAGCAGGTCGGAGACGATCATCACCCGCTTCAGGTTCCAGCGATCGACCCAGGCTCCCGTGAAGGGGGCGAAGAGCAGGACCGGGGCCAGCATCACGTTGGCGAGCACCGAGAGCGAGCGAGCGAGCCCGAGTCCCGGAAGTGCTGGGTGTGCTGCGGCCAGCAGGCCGACCCAGGGCGAGGTAGGTGAGGCGCTCCCCCAGGATCGAGACCAGCTGGCCGACCAAGAGGGCCGAGAAGTCGCGCTGGCGCAGCAGCGGCGACGGGATAGGGGGACTGCCGTGCCGGGGGTGGGTTCCGCTTCCGTCATCGGGGGGTCCCACGCGCGGTGGCACAGGGCGCGTCGGGAGGGGTCAACGGGACCGCTCCGCCGCGCGATCAGGAAGCGAAGCGCCCTCGGCCACAGGAAGATCGGCGGCCATCGGCGCTCGAGGCTCGTGAGCTCGAGTCGAACGCCGCTGCGTCGCTCCAGCTTGTGGACGACGTAGTCGAGCCAGTCGTCGTAAAGGGCCATGTACTTGATCCATCGGAGGGTCGCGCGTACCTTGCTGGCGGCAAAGTAACCCCGGGCCTCGAGCCGGCGGAGAGCGCCCGGGTGGGCGCGGATCGCGGTGGGACGAACCATCGGACGACAATCGACCGCGCTGGACCAGGTGGTCGAGCAGTTCGTGATACATCGGAATCACGACGTCGCGTTGCGCGGCGAGCAGCGGGTTCACATGGTCCGGCGTCTCGGGGCGGATCTCGGCGGCATGGAGGTTTGGAGCAGGCGACGAACGTAGTCTTCGGCGTCGAAGACCTCGGGCAGGAACGGCCGGCCCCACGCGAAGGTGCGCGCCCGGGCCTCGACGATGGCGGCACGAACGGACTCCCGAGCTTCGGGGTCGCGGGTCAGGTCAGCAGGCTTCTGGAACAATCGGCCTTGCGCGAAGTGATCGCGGGCACGCGCCGAGCACTCCCGGGTCAGATCGGCGAGGCTCACGACGGCGCACTTGGCCATGAGCGGTGGGTTCGAATCGGTGGTCAGCCGAGAGGACGTTGGGGGAAGAATTCGGTTGAGGGACGGCCCCGAGTCTCGCTGAGAATCGGACCCTAGGAGGGTGGCACAACGAGCGATAGGCGTCAGCATACCGATCGACGATCACGAAGAAGTCGCGTGCGCTCTCGGCTCGGGTCGGAGCTCCCTGGGCATACGAGCCGTAGTGCACGACCGCCAGGGTCGACGAGTCCGAAGGACCGGACGATGAACTCGGTCATCGCCATGGTCTCGCTCGTCTCCGGGTCGTCGAGCCCCCGGGTCCACGCGGCCCGCATGCTCGAATCAGCCGGCGGGATGGGGAGCTGGGGCAAGGGCAGGGGGTGGGGGTGGGGGCCGACCGGCCGGAGTTCAGGGTCTCGACCATGGTCTCGCGCAGCTCCTGGATGAACTTGTCGATTTCCGCACGATCGCTCGGAATCGTGTATGGTCCCCGGATCGTCACCCGGACGCGGGTGCCCGCGATCCGGAGAGCGGTATCGGTGAAGGAGCGAAGATGCCAGAGGCCGTCCACCACGGCCATGTAAACCGGACGCTGCCGGGCGCGGGAAAGCACCAGGCCGAGTCCGGCCGGCATGAAAGGGGCCCACCTGTCCGTTGGTGGTCCGGTGGCCCCTCCGGATAGATCAGGAACGATTGATCGCCCCGCGCGACCTCGTCAGCGGCGGCGAGCAGGAGAGGCGAGTTCCTCGCGGGTCGCCGTCCGGCCCTGGGACACGAACGGGCATCGGGCGAGCCGTATGAGCCGCGGATGCCCGGGATTCCATGAGCGTAGCGACTGCGGGTCGGGATGAGCGGATAGGGTCCGCGTCACCAGCCGCACTCCGAGGGGAATGTCGAGGGAGCGACTGATGGTTCATCACCACGATACAGCCGTTCGGCTCGACGACGCTTCCTTGCCACGTGACCTTGAGGTCCGCGAGCAGGCGAGCCATCGACAGCACGGTCGCGGCCTGGAGCCGCAGCCATGCGCGCATCACGGCGGAACGTCGTGACGGCAGCAGCGCGAGCAGAGGGCGTGATGATCAGCCATTGGATCGGGGCCATGACGCAAACGACGTACAGCCCGTAGATCCCGAAGAACAGAAGGCTCCGCAGGGCGCGGAGCCGGAGTCGACTTGGAGAATGCATGGTATGAGTACGAGCCGGTGGCCATGACGTCCGTGGACAAGTCACCCGAGCGGAGGGAGCCCATGGCAGCACGGGCCGAGACAGAGCTGAAGGCGAGAAGCTCCGACTACGATTACAGCAGCTTCTACTACTCGTCAAGCGACGACATCTTCGCCATCCTCGAGCCGTACACCGAGTGGTACGACGACGCTCAGCTCCGGGGCTACTACCTGCTACGGGCAGCCGATGTCGTCGCAGCCGACGACCCGCATCGCAGCTCGACGAGAAGCTCGAGCAGCAGCGGCTCAACCTGCTCAACCTGTCCTCCTACAACTACCTCGGCCTGTCGTACCGACCCGAGGTGATCGAGGCGGCCAAGCGCGCGCTCGACCGCTACGGTCTCGGCGCGGCCGGCTCGCCGGTGCTCTCCGGCACCATGGACGTGCACCTGCGAGCTCGAGCACGAGCTGGCGGCCTTCAAGAACAAGCCCGCCGGCCATGCTGTTCCCGACCGGCTACAGCACCAACGTCGGCCTGATCCAGGGCATCATGCGCCCGGGCGACCTGATCGTCGCCGACCAGAACTCGCACGCCAGCATCGTCGACGGCGCGATCCTCTCCAAGGCCGACGTGCGCTTCTTCCAGCCACAACCGGCCCGAGGATCTCGAGCAGCAAGCTGACGGACGCCAGCGGCAAGAAGCTGGTGATCGTCGAGGGCGTCTACTCGATGGACGGCGACGTCTGCCGCCTGCCGGAGATCGTCGAGGTCGCGAAGAAGTCACGACGCCCGCATCATGATCGACGAGGCCCACTCGACGTTCATCTACGGCGAGAACGGGCGCGGCGTGGCCGAGGTGCTTCGGCTCGAGGACCAGATCGACATCCACGTCGGCACGCTCTCCAAGGCGCTCGGCGGGCAGGGCGGCTTCGTCGCCGGCTCGCGCCAGCCTGCTACAAGTACCTCGAGGGCTTCGCGCGCTCGCGGCTGCTTCTCGTGCGCGCTCTCGCCGGTGGTCGCGGCCGGGCGTGCTCGAGGCGCTGCGCATCGCCGGCGCGCGAGCCCGGGCTGCGCGACCGCCTGTGGGCCAACGTCGCGCACATCCGCCGGCTGCTCGCGCGAGGAGGGGATCGACGTCGGCGAGTCCACCTCGCAGGTCATCCCGGTGCATGATCCGCAACGATCGGCGCATCTTCGAGATCGCGCCACCAGCTGCAGCGCGCCGGGCTCTATCTACAGCCGATCGTCTACCCGGCGGTGGCCAAGCACCGCTCGCGCTTCCGCATCTCGGTCTCGGCGGCCCACACCGACGACCAGCTCAACGAGGGCGTCGCGATCCTGGCCCGCGTGCTGCTCGGCGAGGAGGGCGTGCTGCTGAGCAGCGCCACGATCCCGCGCACGGCAAGCGCCGCGCGCAGTACCAGCTACCGGCGACGCCATCAACGGGTTCTTCGAGATTCCGCACCGAGAACGCGCGCGCCATCCTGCCGCACGGCCTGCAGCCGGTGGAGCCGCGACACGGGCTGCAGCGTGCTCGACGGTGACCGCGTTCGAGTTCCACGACAGCGCGGTCGGTGCGTACCAGGAGATCGCGCTCTCGATCATCGTCGCGCCGCGCATCCGGCACGGCGAGCCGATGCCGCGCGCGCGCCATGTACCCGTTCCTGGTCGGCACCACGACACCGAGGCCTGCGCCGGCACGGCATCGAGGTGTGGCACCTGCCGCACTGTCACGCGCGACCTCGTGGATCGACGTTCGACGCGCGCGCGACGGCCGGGATCACGCGTGACAGGCGCGCCGAGGGCGGCAAGCCGATCCTGACGCTCGCGATCACCGACGGCGGCGAACGTGGGCTGGGAGACGGTCGAGCACCGCTACCAGACCTTCATGCACGACGCAGGGCGGCGCTACATCTGTCGCCGCTGGTCGATGACCGGCCCGTTCATGGAGCACGAGGAGGAGCGCGGCAGCCTCGCGCTCGAGCCCGCACGCTCTTCAGCCGGCGTTCGATCCGCGACGAGGTCACGACGACACTCCGTTCCGCGAGCAGTGGATGCGCGACGGGATCGAGATCATCCACCCGCTGCAGACGCTCGCCGCCCCGCGCGGGTCGATGACGTCCGCGCGATGTCCGCGTGATCGTCAACCCGGCCGCCGGTCGCGGCCGCGGGCGCGCGCGATGTCGAGCCGGGTCCGCGCGGCGCCTTCGCCGCCGCCGGCGTGACCGACGTCCGCAGCGCCCGAGCGCCGGGTGACGAGGCGCGCGCTGGCGCGCACGCGGCGATCGCGACAGGGCGCACGACGCTGGTCGCGGTCGGCGGCGACGGCACCTGGAGCAACGTGGCCGAACGCCATCCTCGACGCCCGGCGCCGACTGCCGGCTGGCGCTGCTCGCCGCCGGCACCGGCAACGACTTCGCCAAGACCGCCGGCGCCCCGGTCGACGACGCTCGCCGCCACGCGCGCGGCTCGCGGTCGAGGGTCCCGGACGTCCGCGTCGACGTGGGGCGGATCGAGGACCGGCTACTTCCTCAACATCGCCGGCTTCGGCTTCGACATCGCGGTGCTCGAGGACATGCGAGCGCATCACCGTGGCTCAAGGGCGCGAGCGCTCTACCTCGGTCTCGGCGCTGCGCCAGCTGTTCGGCTATCCGCGGCATCGCGATCGACGTGCGCCTCGCGCGCGCGCCGTCGCGACCGCGCCCGCCACCTCATGCTGATCGTCGCCAACGCGCAGGCACTTCGGCGGCTCGTTCCACATCGCCCGCGAGGCGCAGGCTCGCCGACGGCCTGCTCGGATGCGATCTCGATCCTCGACGCCTCGCCGCTCGCGGCGGATCGGGCTGTTCCGTGCCGCCACCAGCGGGACGCACGTCCGCGAGGCCGACGTCGTGATCGCGAGCAGGCCCGAGCGCTTCACGCTGCGCCTTCCGATCAGCCGCCGCGCGTACGAGACCGACGGCGAGTACCGTGCGCGCCTCGTCGGACCGAGCTCGAGGTCTTGCGTGCCCGGCGCTCCTGCGCTGATGGTCGGACGCTCGAGGCGCCCGGCGTGAACGCGCGTCCGCTTCGCGGCGCCGATCCCGACCTACCTGGCTCACGCCCTGTGGCCGGTCGACTGTCGCAGGCGCTCTGGTCGGGTCCGCACGCCTGCACGCGCTTCGGCGAGATCGAGGAGCCGCGGTTGCCCGGGACCGGTGGGTGCGGGTCTCGGCACGCGGCTCGGCGGGATCTGCGGCAGCGACCCGGCGTCGTCACGCTGCAGCGCGAGCCCGAGCACGTCGCCGTTCTCGCTCGTTCCCGTTCGTGCTCGGCCACGAGAACGTGGCGCGACGTCATCGAGGTCGGCGCCGGCGTGCGCGCCGTGGCGCGCGGCGATCGGGTGGCGGTCAACCCGCTGCTCGCTGCGTGCCGCGCGACGTGATCACCGCCGTGCGCGCGTGCGCAGCCGGGACAGCCTTCGCGCTGCGAGCACTTCGCCGACGGCGTGATCGCCCCGGGATGCTGATCGGCACGACGCGCGTCGCTGGGCGGCGGCTGGGGCGAGCGGCTTCGTCGCTCACCAGAGCCAGCTCCTGCGCGTGCCCGGCCGGCCTGAGCGACGAGGCCGCGGTGCTGATCGAGCCGCTCGCGTGCTCGGTCCACGCGGTGCGCGCGGCCCGCTGCGCCGGCGAGCAGCGTGCTCGTGATCGGCGCCGGATCGATCGGCCTCCTGACCGTGGCGGCGCTGCACGCGCACGGCGCGAGCCTCGCGATCACGGTGGCTGGCGCGGCACGCCTTCCAGGCCGAGCACGCGCGAGCGGCTGGGTGCGAGCCACGGTGGTGACGCGGCGCCGACACCGCGCGCGCTCGCCGAGATCGCCGGGCGCGGCTGCTCCAGACCGATCATCGGCGCCAGCCGGCGGCGGTGGGCGGCTTCGACGCCACGTTCGTCTGCATGCGGCGGCACCCGCGGCGTGGACGACGCGCTGCGCTTCACCCGCGCCGGCGGCACGGTGATGCTGCTCGGCAACGTCGCCGGCTCGACGGCGCTCGACTGGACGCCGCTGTGGCCTCAAGGAGCTCACGCTGCGCGGCACCCTGTGCTACGGCGTCGACGCCGGCGGCACCCACGGCGGCGACCCGCGCGTCTCGACGGAGGCGCTCGACGCTGGATCGCCTCGGGCCGCGCCGACCTCGGCGCCGCTCGTCACCCACGCCTTTCCGCTCGCGCCGCATCCGCGAGGCGATCGGCGTCGCGCTCGACGAGCGTCACGCCCGCTGCGTGAAGGTGGCGTTCCGCCCGTCCGGAGTGATCGAGCCGAGCGTGACGGCGCCGGGTCAGCCGGCGCTGCGCACCGCGGTGGTGCGGCCAGCCACCTGGTCGTAGACCGCTTCGATCCGGTCGGTCACGCGCGGCCAGGCGAACTCGAGCGCGCGCGCGCGCCCGCGCTGCGGCGAGGCGCGTGCGGCGCTCGGGATCGTCGATCAGGTCGAGACCAGCGTGCGCGCCAGCGCCGGCACGTCGCCGGGCGGGAACGTCACGCCGTTCTCGCCCGGCATCGATCACCGAGCGGTAGCCGGGGATGTCGGACGCCACCACGGCGCGGCCGGCGGCCATCGCCTCGAGCAGCACGATGCCGAAGCTCTCGTTGCTCGGAGGCGGGCGAGACGAAGATGTCGCCGGTCGCGTACCAGCGCGGCAGGTCCGCGCTCGGCACGTGGCCGAGGAAGTGGACGTGGCCGCGCGCACCGCCGGCGGCACCGTGGCCTCGAAGCGCGGCGCGCAGGTAGGAGTCGCCGACGATCAGCAGGCGCGCGCGGCCGCGGGTGCGCTCGACCACCTCGGGCATCGCGGCGAGCAGGTGCTGGACGCCCTTGCGCGGATCGAGCCGGCCGACGAACAGGATGTTGACGCGGTCCGGATCGCCGCCATCGCGCGAACGGCTCGACGCCGGGATGGAAGCGCTCGATGTCGACGCCGTTCGGGATGCACGCGGTACTCGCCCGGGTAGTAGATCTGCGCCGACGGCCTCGCGCGGTGCTCGAGCACCGCGATGCGCGCGTCGAGCTTCGGCGACCACGTCCTCAGCAAGGGCGACGGAAGCGCGTCACTCGGCAGCAGGCTCCGGCCCGCCGGTCGTGTGGAAGGTGCCCGACCTGGGCGCACGACGCGGCCTGGATCGCCAGGATCGGGAGCGTCGGCGCCATGGGGCAGTGGGTGTGGAGCAGGTCGAAATCGTAGCTCGCGGATCACCCGGCGCAGCTCCTGGCGCAGCGTCAAGCCCACCGTGAGATCGACGAACGCGCGGTTGAACGGCACCAGCAGGTTGTAGCCGATGCGCGCCGACGCCCGTCTGCGTGCTCGGCTCGCCGCGGCGGAAGCGGCTGGTGATGATCGTGACCTCGTGGCCGCGTCGCCGCAGCTCGACGGCGGTGTGGTGGACGTGCTCGGTCACGCCGCCGTAGCGCGGATAGTACGACTGCGAGACGATCCCGATCTTCACGCGACCACGCGCGCGCCGCGCTCGCGCGCTCGGCGGCTCGAGCGCCGGCGCGCCTTCCCACAGCGGGCGGAAGATGCACCACTGGTCGAGATGCTCGCGGATGTGGCGCTCCGCCGTCGTGCGCCACGGCGGTGTTGAGCGCGGCGGTGCTCGGGAAGCGCGCCGGATCGAGCGCGGGCTCCATGACGATGCGGAAGCGGCCCGGCTCGAGCCGCTCGCAGTAGCCGCAGATGACCAGCGCTCCGGTGCGCTGGGCGAGCACGCCCGGGCCGGCGGGCCAGCGGGTCTCGCGGCCGAAGAACTCGATCCGCGACGCCGTGGCTGGTAGAGGTCGCCGTCCACCATGAGGGCCACCAGGTCGTTGTGCTCGAGCGCGCGCAGCAGCTTGCGGAAGCCGTCCTCGGGCGAGACCGTGTGGATCGCGAGCTCGGTCTTGGTCTCGCGCACCGCCGGCGTGAGCCAGCGGCTGAGCTGGACGCCGGCCACCGCGTGGAGCGCGTAGCCCCAGTGGGCGAGCACGACCGCGGCGAGCTCCCAGTTGCCGATGTGCGAGGAGGCGATGATCACGCCGCGGCCGCGGGCGACGGCGTGCTCGAGATGCTCGCGGCCGACCGACCTCGACCGAGCGCAGCAGCTCCTCACGACGCAGGTGAGGGAGGCGGAAGAACTCGAACAGCATGCGAGTTGTAGCTGCGCATCATGCTGCCGGGCGACCGCGACCCGCTCGCGCCGGGTCGACCGCGGCATGGCGACCGCGAGGTTGGCCAGCAGGGCGTGCCGCCGGGAGGGGAAGAGGCGGAAATGGACCTCGGTCAACGCCGCGGCGATCGCGTAGCCGAGACGCAACGGCAGGGCCGATACGAGAGCGGTGAGCCAGCCAAAGACGATTCGAGACATCCGGTTCCTCCGGCAAGCCGGTAATGAATCGCGTAGCAAAACTACGGCCTGCTCGGAAAGGTGTCAAGACCGCGGCCAACCGGTGTGTTCGAAGCCATTGTTGTGCGGTCCGGGATTGTCAAAGCAGCGGTCGCCGATCCGACTTCGACGTCGCGCTGGGTCTCGCGGCGTGACGTGAGGCGCCGCGGCGGGGGTGGGGTTCCTCGCGAACGCAACGGTGATCCTCGCACGCGGTGGCGCATCCGGGAACTTCAGGGAGACCGACCCGTGACCGTTCTGGCTCCGATCGTCGAGCGACGATCGGTCATTGACCGGACCCGAGACCGGACATACGATGCGAGCGCGGACCCATCGGGATCCACGTCTCCCGGCACGAAGCCAAAGTCAGACCCAGCAGGAAGGGCTGTGTATGCCGAGCCAGAAGCTCGTCCGCTGCGAAGTGCGCGCACCCAACGCCCGTCTCACCACGCGATTCGTCCCCCTGAGATCTTCGGGCTGTGGAGCACCTGATGACGTCGAAGCACGGGTTCGACGGTGATCGACGCTGAGCGCGTCGCTGTGGCTCGACATGGAGGACTCTCCGAGGCGGCCTACAGCGAGCATCGCTACGAGCACGTCACCGAGGTCTCGGCCTTCGTGTACTCCGGACGTGACGAGATGTTCGCCCGCGCCTGCCGCTACTTCCGCAGCGACGAGCGCGAGCGGCTGAAGGACATCTTCCTCGCCCACTACCGTGTCGAGGACGCCTCCAGCCTCACGTCCGCGAGCGCCAGGGCATCTGGGTCTACCGCGAGCCCGCGGTCGTGACCGCCCTAGCTCCGTTTTTTCCCACCTTCCCTAGCCCCGTCGCTTTTCCCATCAAGCCCGGAATCGACCGCGCCGATATTCCTGCCACAAAGCCGGTACCCGGGGCAAACCGCCGTTTGGTGCGGTCCTCGATGAGGTGACGGCGGACGAGAATCGCGGCCCCATCCGGTGCGGGAGAGATCGTTCGGGCATCGTGCTTCGGGCACCGAGGCTTGAGGAACGGCTTGAACCACCCTCAAGGTTCCCGTGGAGAAAGGGCGGCAAGGGGCTCCATCGGGATCCAGCCTTGCGACAGGGTGGGGTCGCACAGGCGGAGGAGCCGACCGTGGTCGTCGTGAGCTATTCGGGCAAGGAGATCAACGCCAAGCTGGTCTATTACGGCGCCGGCCTGAGCGGGAAGACCACGAACCTCGAGTCCATCTACGAGGCGGTGCCCGACACCAGCCGCGGCAAGATGGTCAGCATGAAGACGCAGTCCGACCGGACGCTGTTCTTCGATCTGCTGCCGCTCGATCTCGGCGAGATCATGGGCTTCAAGACCCGCTTCCTGCTCTACACCGTGCCGGGCCAGGTGTTCTACAACGCCACGCGCAAGCTGGTGCTCGAAGGGCGCCGACGCGATCGTGTTCGTGGCCGACAGCGAAGTCGGCAAGATGGAAGAGAACAAGGAGAGTCTCGCGAACCTGCGCGCGAACCTCGCCGAGTACGGTCTCAACGCTCGACGAGATTCCCTGGGTGATCCAGTACAACAAGCGCGACCTGCCCGAACGTCTACTCGGTCGACGAGCTGCAACGCCGAGCTGAATCCGGGCGGCAAGGTGCCGTACTTCGAGGCGGTGGCCGACGCGAGGGCAAGGGCGTGTTCGAGACCTTCCGCGGCGTCTCGCACCTGCTGATGGAGAAGGTCACCCGCGAGCTGCGCCGTTCTCCGAGCCGTCGGGACCGGGATCCAAGCCCGGCGCGGCCGCCGCTGCCGCCGCCGCTGCGGCGCCGGCCAAGTCGGGCCGACCGACGGCCGCTCCGGCGTTCAATCCGTTGCTCCACGAGGCCCCGACCCCGACCCCGGCGCCCGCGCCGCGCCGCGCCGGCCGCGCCCGCCGCGGCGCCCACGCGCGAGACTCCGGTCTTCAAGACGCCTCGTCCCGAGCCGGCGCCGGTTCAGCCGGAGCCGGTGACGATGCGCTCGGAGCCTGTGGTCGCGAAGCCCCGTGCGGCAGGAACCGGAGCCCGCGATCAGCTACGGCCGCGAGCTCAAGCTTCCTGCCGAGGATCCGAACCTCGAGAAGATCTCGACCGTGGCGTCCACGCGCCCGAACGTGGTCGCACCGGACGCGGGACTCGGGTCCGGGTTCGAGCGCGAGCGGGTCCGTTCGAGACCTTCGAGAGCTCGGGCGACCGCCTCGTCCACCCGCGTCGCCGAGCCCAAGCCGGCGACACTACCCGTCGCAGACGGCGCTCCGGCTCCTCGTCAGGCGAGTGCCCCCGCGGAGAGCGAGCTGATCGTTCCGTCTCGAGATCCCGCGCGGTGCCACGCGGGAGATCGTGATCCGGATCATCTTGCAGGAGAAATAGCCGAGCGAGCCGGTCCGGTGGCGGTTGACAAGCCCCGGCCGGCTTCGTATCGTCGAAGCACATGTCGACTCAATGCGGGTTTCTTCGGCGGTCGCGCTCGCGGCCGCCATCTGCGTGGTCGCCCGTGGCGACCGCCCACGCTCAGGAATCGTCGTTCGGCGGCGGCTCCACCTTCAGTCCCCGAGTGCCGGTCAGCATAGCTCGCCCGTCCGGTGTCGTGGCTCGATCCGTCCCGGCTCAAGATGTCCACGTCGATCAGCATGGGCTCGGGATTCCAGCAGGGCACGAACGGGCTCCAGGTCACCCGCCTCAGCTACTCCTTCGCGCAGCCGATCTGGATGAGCGTCAGCGTCGGCAACGCCTTCGGCTCCTCGAGCCCTCGATCCGGATCGTTCTTCCTCGAAGGCCTCGACGTCGGCATCCGGCCGCTGCCGAACTTCCTGATCCAGGTCCACTACCAGAACCTGCGCTCGCCGCTCCAGCTCAACAGCCCGCAAAGCGATTTCTGGTACCGCTGATCCACGGCTGACGTGGATCGGCTCGCGACCTCGTTCGCCACGACGCGGGCACCACCGGGCTGATTCCCTTCCTCACCGCCGGCTTCCCGTCGCTCGAGATCTCGCTCGACCTCATGGAGCGCTTCCGGTCGATCGGTGCGCTGGCGATCGAGGTCGGCATCCCGTTCTCGGATCCGATCGCCGATGGTCCCGAGATCCAGCGCGCGTCGGAGCGCGCGCTGCGCTCGGGAGCGGGGCCCGACCAGACCCTCGAGCTGGTGCGCCGCTTCGCGCGAGCGCGGCAGCGAGACGCCGGTCGTGATCGCGACCTACGCCAATCCGGTCCTGCGCCACGGCATCGACGCGTTCGCCGCGGCGGCGCGGTCAGCGGGAGCGGACGGCATCATCCTCTCCGATCTCCCGCCGGACGAATCGCCCGAGGTCTGGAGCGCGCTCGACCGAGCCGGGCTCCCACGATCGTGCTGATCGCGCCGACCACGGCCGCCGTCGCGGCTGCCGCTGCTGCTCGCGCGCTGCCGCGGATTCGCCTACTGCCTCGCGCGCACGGGCGTGACCGGGGCCTCGCAGGGATTCTCGGGGGTGATCGAGGAGCGCGTCGCGGAGGTGCGGCGACACACGACGCTGCCGATCGCGGTGGGGTTCGGGATCTCGAGCGTGGATCAGGCGCGCGCGCGCTGCGCGGGAAGGTCGAGGCGATCGTGGTCGGAGCGGCGCTGATGCGCGCGGTCTCCGAAGGCGCCGATGCCGGCGCGGTCGAGCGAGCGGGCGCCGTCGCGCAAACGCTGATCGGCGCGCTGGCTTGAGCCTCCCCGGGCGCTCGGGCCCCTGGTCCGAGGATCTCAGTGGACGACTAGCGCCGGAGCCACCACAACAGATCGATGTGCAGGGCGTTCAGATCCTCCATCATCACCGTGGAGTCCCTCCCACACGACGAGGTCGTGCCACCGCCTTCGCCGTGATGCGGTCCCGGCGATGGACGCGGTCAACCTCGGATCCGGCCGTTCGACGGGTTGGCGGCGCGAACGGGGAGGCGGCTTCTGTCGCCTTATCCGGGATTTTCGGCCGGTGGTCCGGTTACTTGAGGACGAATTGCGGAGGCCCCGGAGCCGTTCCGGTGGGCTCCGTGAGCTGCTTGAGCACGACCACGGTCAGATCGTCGAGCCCGCGCGCGGAGAATCCGCGCACCTCGTCGATCAGCGCCTGCAGGATGTCGGCCGCGCGCCGGCGAGAGGTGGATCGAGCACCTCGCGGATGCGCTCGGTGCCGAACCAGTCCTCGCCGCGCCGCGCCTCGGTCAGCCTCGTCCGTGTACACGACGATCACGTCTCCGGCGCCGAGCTCGACGCGCAGCGTCGGGGTAGGACGCCTCGGCGCTCACGCCCAGCAGCACCCCGCCGCCGAGCACTTCCTCGAACTCGCCGCCCACGGCGCCGCACCAGCGGCGGCGTCAACCCGGCGTTGGCGATGATACACGCGCGCGCGCCCGCACGTCGACGCGCGCGCACAGCAGCCCGACGAAGCGTCATCGGGCTGGTCGCGATCCACGAGCTCGCGGTTCATCGTGCTCAGCAGATCACCCGGGCTCTGGCCTTTAGCGCGTGGCTGCGAAAACGGCTCTGCACCCTGCGCGAGCACCAGTGCTGCCGGAACGCCCTGCCGGCGGCGTCGCCGACCACCAGCGTGAAGTCGCGACCGGGGCCCTGGACGAAGTCGTAGTAGTCGCCGCCGACCGGTTCCGGAGGAGAGCGTGGCGGCGGCGCAATCGAGCGTCGGGTAGGCCGGCGCGTGGCGCGGAGCAGATGGCCTGATCGCGCCTGCCACCGCGAGCTCGCGCTCGAGCGCGCCAGTGCGAGCTGGCCTCGAGGCGCAGCGCCGCGTTCTCGAGCGTCATCGCCAGCCGCTCGGCGAAGCGCCCGAGCTCGAGCGACTTCGCGGCGACCGAGCCAGCTCCCCGGCCAGCCTCTTCCGAGCAGCAACACCGCGCGAACCGGATCGGACCCGACCGGCAACAGCCACTTCACCCCGGCCATGTCGAGCGCTTCGCGATCGGCGACGTCGAGCGGCGCGACCTCGAGGCTCTGCACCCCTGACCGCTCGAGATGCGCCGCGCGCAACCGGAGCTCCGGTCCCGGCTCGCGCATCGCGCTCGATTGGCGGCGCCGATCGGACGCACGCGGTGGTCCTCGGAGATCAGCGCGAGACAGCCGTCGAGCTTGAGGTAGCGCGCATCACCGCCTCGCAGGCATCGGCGAGGGTCCGCTCGGTCGGCTCGTCGTCGGGCCCGAGGCTCGTCGCCGGACGGCGGGCTCCACGAGGCGAGCGCGAGGCCGCGTCCTCATCGGGCACGACGCGCGTGCCGAAGGTCTCGAACCACGGCGCGCGCCGGTCCGGCCACGGCGGCGGCCAGCGCCACGAACGCCAGCGTGGCGCCAGCGATGCCGTTGCCCAGATCGGGCCAGAACGCCGCGGCCAGCGCCTCGCCGGCGGCGTACACGATCGCGCTCGACAGGGGCGACGATCACGAGCGTCGCCGCCGCGCGCAGCAGCCGCACGGAAATCGAACACGCGGTGCACCACCGCCGCCCAGGCGAACGAAGCCGGCACCATCAGCGTGAGCAGCACCGCCCACCGCTCGCCGGGGAGGGTCGTGCCGGGGGAGAAGTTCTTGATCGCGACCACCGCCGCGAGCGGCGCAGCGCGCGAGCACGGTGCCGACCAGCGCGACCCGCAGTCGGCGGCGCGCGTCGGCGGAGCCGGCGCGGCGGAAGGAGAGGATGAAGAGCACGAACGCCGCGAACAGGCCGAACGCGAACCACGCGCCGCCGGCGAACTGGATCAGATCCTCGATCCAGGTCGATGCGCGTCCGTCCGAATTCAGGCTCAAGAGTGGGATGAGCGAGAGCGCGAACAGCGCGGTCGAGATGCCGTAGGCGACGCGGACCCGGTGCGGCGCGCGCGCGCGCGATTCGGGGAAGTGGCTGAAGAAATGCACGAACAGCGCCGGCAGGTAGAGCTGACCGCGCCGCGCACGACGTCGTCGATCACCACGACCGCGTGGCGGCTCCACACCATCGGCGGCATCAGCAGCGCGAAGGTCAGGCAGAGGAGGAAGAACGACCGGGTGAGCCGATCCCGGCGCTGCCCCCACACCCATCCTCCGAGCAGCAGGAACCCCGAGGCGACGACGAGCTGCGCCGACATCTGGCGGCGCTCGCCCTCCGCGCAGCCGGTCCGGCACCAGCCAGCGCCGTCCGGCGCTCCGTGCCGCGGACCCGGACGAGATCGATCGGGCGTCCGGGCGCGCTCGACCAGCGGCCGGTGGGCGCGGGCGCCATAGTCCCGGCGGCGCCAGGGCCCGGTCCTGGGCCGCGAGCCCGGCGCGCTCGCCGGGGAGCCCGGCATGACTCGCTCGACGTTCTGCGCCGCGCAGGGTGAGGCCGGTGTAGGGCTGGCGCGACAGGTGGAGGGCGGACAGGACCAGGGCCCCAGCCACCGGGACCAGCAACCACGACAGGAAGGAGAGGTTGCGATCCAAAGTAGACCTCGCGTGCGGGTCTCGTCCGCGCAGGCTAGCAATCCGTCCCCGGCGGTACAAGCGGGTGCGTGAACTGGCGGTGCAGCAGGCAATCGGGCTATTCTTTGCCTTAAGTCGTTCGAAGTTCTGGCCGATACGCTGATCGTCCCGTGCTCGAGAACCGGAAAGCACCGAGCGGAGGAAGCTCACGATGCTGGTCCTAACAAGGAAGTTAGGGGAGAACATTCGAATCGGTGATGCCATCAAGATCACCGTGCTCGAAGTGCGATCCGGTCAAGTGAAGCTCGGGATCGAGGCCCCACCCGAAGTCAAGGTCCATCGCGAAGAGAATCTATGCGCGTATCCAGGAAGAGAACCGTCGGGCGCAGAGCGCGGCAGGTCGGAAGGCACGTCCGGCGACGTCCGCCGCGAAGACGATGACTCGAAGTAACCGCGAGCGCTCGAACCCGCGCCGCGCGAGCGCGTCCTGGCGCCGCGCGCACGTTCCCGGTCCGGCGACACTCCGCGCAGCTCGGCGTCGCGCCGCAAAGTGTCCACGACGGGCAGGTGTGTTCCGCTGCGCGGCTCGGGCCACATCCGCTGGTCCAGGCGTGACGACGGCTCAGGCGCGCATCGCGTGGTCGGCTACTACGATCGCCGCCGACGTGGAAGGAGCGCGTGCTCGAGCGCTCGTGCTGCACGAGCTGTCGCGTCACTGACCGCGCCGCTGGCACCTGCGCCGGCGATCGACCCGCCTTCGCTGATCCATCTCCCACGTCAGCGCGTCGTTCATCGAGCGCCGCCGGGTGAGGTTGGTTATACTCCCGCGCGATGGAACGCTCATGGCGGTGAAGACCGACCTCGGAGAGATCGGGAACGGAACGCGCGCGGCCGGCGCGCGCCGGCTCGCCTGTGCGGCCCGGCCTTCTTCGCCGAAGACGGCTTCGGTCCTCGCTCGCGGATCCGACGACGGCATCCTGCTGCTCGATCCCGCGGGACGCGTCGCGCGCGATCAATCCGCGGCACTGCGCCTGCTGTCGGTGTCGAGCGCCCAGCGCGCGGGCGACGCCCGGCGGCCTGGACCTCGTCCGCACGGTGGTCGCCGGCGACGATCCGCTCGAGAGCGCGTTCCGTCCGCCCACTACCGAGCGCGATGCCGTCCTGCTCACGCGGGAGCGGCGGCGAGGTGCCGGTGATCTGCGCAGCGACCGCATCGGCTCGCCGCCGTGGGTGCTGCTCACGCTCCGCGACCTGACCCAGCTGCGCCGCATGCAGCAGGAGCTGCGGCCGCAACGAGCGCCTCGCCACGCTGGGCCAGCTCTCGGCGGGCGTGGCCCACGAGATCCGCAATCCGCTGGCCGGCATCGGCACCAGCGCCCAGGTGCTGCTCCGGCGCTTCGAGCCGCGCGACGAGCGCGCGCGCTTCGTGCAGGTGATCCTCGAGGAGGTGGCGCGGCTCGATCGCATCGTCACCAGCCTGCTCCAGTACGCGCGCGGCCGCGCGCGCCCGAGCTGCGCGGCGCGCGCGCTCGCGCGCTGCATCGACCGCGTGCTCGAGCTGTCGGCTGACGCGATCCAGCAGCGCCGGGATCCAGGTCGAGGTCGACGTCGGCGCCGCGGCTCGGCCCGGTGTACATCGACGCCGACCTCGTCACGCAGGTGCTGCTCAACGTCACGCTCAACGCGGTGCAGGCGATGCCGAGCGGCGGCGCGCTGCGCTACGAGGTGCGGCGCGTGCGCCGCCGTCCGGCCCCGCGCGGGCCCGGCCGACGCGCCGAGCGATCGCCGCGCGCGCGCGCGGCGGTGCCGCCGGCGTGGATCGCGTACCAGCAGGTGCGCGTGATCGACACCGGCGTCGGCATCCCGCGCGGCGTGCGTGCGCCAAGCTGTTCGATCCGTTCTTCTCGACCAAGCCCCAGGGCACCGGGCTCGGGCTCTCGCATCTCCCAGACCATCATGCAGGAGCACGGCGGCTCGATCGCGGTCGCGAGCCGCGAGGGCCACGGCACCACCGTGCTGCTCAGTCTTCCCGTGGAGAAACGACATGGCGAAAGGCGAGAGCCCACCTCAGACGCAGGCGTCGCACACACGCTGCTCGATCGTTGACGACGAGCGCTCGCTGCGCTTCAGCATCGGCGAGTGGGCGCGCGACAGCGGCTTCCACGCCATCGAGGCCGCCACCGGGCGCGAGGCGCTCGAGCGCGCTGCGCGAGCACGGCGGTCGACGTCGGTGCTGCTCGACCTGAAGCTCGGCGACGAGGACGGGCTCGACGTGCTGCAGCGGCTGCGCGAGGAGGATCCGGCGCTGGTGGTCGTCATGCTCACCGGCCACGGCAACGTCGAGCACGCGGTGCAGCGCCACGCGCCTCGGGCGCCTACGACTTCGTGCTCAAGCCGCCCGACCTCGACCACCTCGGCGTGGTGCTCGGCCGGCGCGCTCGAGCACGCGCGGCTCCAGCGCGAGGTCGAGCACCTGCGTCTCGGCACGCTGGGCGAGCAGGCGCTGCTCGGCGACAGCGCCGGGCTTCAAGCGCGCGCTGCAGCGGCTCGACAAGGCGGCGCGCAGCAGCGGCAACGCGACCGTGCTGATCCACGGCGAGACCGGAGCGGGCAAGGAGCTGATGGCCCGCTACCTCCACGCCAGCAGCGCGCGCGCAGGCGGTCCGTTCGTCGAGCTCAACTGCAGCGCGATCCCCGAGCAGCTGCTGGAGAGCGAGCTGTACGGCCACGAGAAGGGCGCGTTCACCGACGCCAAGCGCTTCCGCAAGGGGCCTGTTCGAGCTCGCCGACCGGCGGCACGCTGTTCCTGGACGAGATCGGGGAGATGGCGCCGCGGCTCCAGGCCAAGCTGCTGCGCGTGCTCGAGACCCGCACGTTCCGCCGCGTGGGCGGCCACGCCGACATCACGCGTCGACGTGCGCATCGTCGCCGCCACCCACCGCGACCTGCGCAAGCAGCGTGGCCGACGGGCCGCTTCCGCGAGGACCTCTACTTCCGGCTCAACGTCGTGCCGATCGAGATGCCGCCGCTGCGCGAGCGCGCCGACGACATCGCGCTGCTCGCCGAGCACTTCATTGCCGCGCTGCTGCGCGCGAGCTCGGTCGCCCGGCGGCCACGGCTCCATCCCTGGCGCGCTCCAGGCGCTGGCTCGGACTACGCCTGGCCCGGCAACGTGCGCGAGCTGCAGCAACGTGATCGAGCGCGTCGTGCTGCTCGAGGCCGAGGACGAGATCCTGCCCGAGCACCTGCCGGCCGAGATCGACGGCGACCCATCGGGCGGCCGCGGCGTGCCGCGGCGGAGCGCGCACCAGGCCGGGATCCGTTCCCGGCCGGCGTGGTGCGGCCGCTCGGCCGAGATCGAGAAGATGGCGATCGAGCATGCGCTCGCGGTGTGCGAGGGCAACAAGACGCGCGCCGCCCAGATGCTCGGCATCTCGCGGCAGACGCTGCGGACCAAGCTCAAGGACTTCGCGATGGAGGACGACGCGGAGGCGCCCGAAGGCCCGCTGAGGACTGGCACTGCGCCTTCGCCCGCCGATCAGAGAACGGTCAGTTCCGCCGGCGGACGCGAGGTTGGGCGGGCGTTCTGCGAGTCCGCCGCGCGGATCTCGCACGATCGGACCTCGAAGAACTCGCCACCTGACGCGCGCTGGAGCACCGCTCCGCGCGCGTTTCCGCTCTACCTAACTCGCGTTCTCGAAACGGACATGGACCTGCTTCTCGCAGGGTCGCGCACTGCGGGTTTCGCCGCGATGCGAAATCCGCGGCGCCGCACCGGTTCGACGCGGACCACCCCACTGGCACGCAGGCTGCAACTCATGTCAGTCGCTGCCCACCACGGGGAACCCATCCATGCCACACATCCTGATCGTCGAAGACGAGCCGTCGACGTCGTGGGCCCTGGCGGAGGGCCTCTCCGAGGACGGATTCACCATCGACACCTTCCGCACCGCCGAGGAGGCGTGTGTCGCTGGCTCGAGAAGAGCCGCAGCGACCTCGTCATCTCCGACCTGCAGGCTTCCCGGGCATGAGTGGCCTCGACCTCGCGCGCAAGCTGCAAGCGCGGCCGTCAACGCGCAGCCGGTGATCATCGTCACCGCGTACGGCACGCCCGAGGTGCTGCGCGACCTCCACCGCGCCGGCGTGTCGGACTGCTTCCCCAAGCCGTTTCCGATCGACATGCTGCGACGCTCCGGTGCGTCGCGGCGCTCGACGCCGCCGGCGAGCGCAAGCCAGCGCGCCAAGCGGAGCAGCTCGTGCTGAGGTCTCTCCGAGCGCCGCACCGTTCGGCGTCGCCGCACCGACCCGTCCCGCAGCACCGCCGCGTCGACGCGAAACCGCGCCGGCGAGGTCGCGTCGGGAGCGGAGCGTCGGGCGCGCGTCGCCCTGGCGCTCTCCCGCTCGACCGAGCGCGAGCGGCATGGTGCTCGCCCTGATCCTGCTCGAGCGCATGAGTCCGGTCGAGGCGGCCGACACGCTCGGCATCTCGCTCCGCGCGCTGCGCCGCACCTATCGCGACAGCCTGGCGTCGCTGCGCGGCGCGCTCTGCGGCTTCGGCCCCGACGGCTTCGAGCTCGCGCATGCGCGGCGCGAGGGTCGATCGCATGCGGAGGGTCTCGTGAAGCGCACGCCGATCCCCGCCGGCGCCGCGTTCGAGCGCGAGATGCCGCGCGGTTCCGCGGCCCGGCTCGACCGCATCGAGACCGCGCTCGCGACCTTGGCACAGGAGGAACGTCGTCTCACCCGGCTCAACCTGGTGGATGCCGTGCAGCGCTGCCGCGAGCAGCGCCGCTACTGGGAGTTCTTGCGGGCGCTGTTCTCGATCCAGTCCCAGCGGGGCCGAGCCGTCGTGGCGCGCGTCTCGTCGATGAAGCGAGCGCGTCGTCGGGCATCGGGAGTTTCGCCGCGGCCGCTGCGCGTCGTGCGCCGCGCGCCGCGCCGCCGAGGCGCAGGAGTTCCACGACCATCCCTCGCGCTGGACCCGGCCGCACGTCCGCACGCTGGTGATCGCCAGCGGCAAGGGCGGGGTCGGCAAGAGCAATCTCGCCGCCAACCTCGCGGTGGCGCTGGGCGAGCGCGGCGCGCGCGTGCTGCTCGTCGACGCCGACCTGTCGCAGGCCAATCTCGACCTCCTGCTCGGCCTGCATCCGCGCTTCGACCTCCAGCACGTTCTGTCGGGCGAGAAGACGCCCGAGGAGATCGTGATTCCGGGTCCGCGCAACGTCCGGCTCGTGCCCGCCGCCTCGGGCGTGCCCGATCTCACCGAGCTCGACGACTACCGGCGCGAGTGCCTGCTGCGCGGCATCAGCCAGCTCGAGGCGGACGCCGACCTCGTGATCATCGACACCGCCTCGGGCGTGTCGAAGCACGGTCACCTCCTTCTGCCTTTCCGGCGACGACACGGTGATCGTGACGACGCCCGAGATGCCGGCGTTCTCGGACGCCTACGCGCTGATCAAGCTGCTCCAGCAGCGGGGCATGACGCGTCCGCCGCATCTGCTCGTGAACATGACGACCAGCTCCGAGGAAGCCGAGGAGACCGCGCATCGCATCCGGCTCGTGGCGCGGCGCTTCCTCCAGCTCGAGATCAACGCGCTCGGATTCGTGCCGTTCGATCCCGCCGTGACGCGCGCCGTGCGCCGTCAGGAGCCCGTGGTCCTCGCCTTCCCGCAGTCTCCGGCCGCGCAGGCCTATCGCGCGCTGGCCGAACGGCTGTGGGTGAGTCCCGAGCCCGATGCGTCTCCACGAGTGCCGCAAACCCCTGAGCGGCTTGAAGCCTAGGAGGAACCCATGTCCCGTGCCGCCGCCGCGTTGACCGTTCGCCAGCGAGATTCCCGTCCGTCTCTCCAAGCGCCCTCGTCCCGTGCTCGCGGTGGTGCCGAAGCCGGTCACCTACTCGAAGGACGAGCTGTTGCGGCGCTTCGCGCCGCTCGTCCGTCACGTCGTCGAGCGCGTCGTCGTCGACGCTGCCGCAGAACGTGGACCACGAGGATCTCTACTCGGCGGGAGTGCTCGGCCTGCTCGATGCGCACGCCAAGTTCGATCCCGGCAAGGGCGTGAAGTTCGAGACCTACGCCGTGTGGCGGATCAAGGGCGCCGTGCTGGACCAGCTGCGCGCGCTCGACTGGGTTTCGCGCTCGATGCGCCGCAAGGCCCGCAACCTGGACGGCATCACCCGCAAGCTCGACCAGAAGCTCGGCCGCGCGGCGTCGGAGGAAGAGGTGGCGCGCGAGATGAAGATGTCGCGCGGGGACTTCTACCGTCTGCTCGACCACGTCCGCGGCGCGGTGCTCGTGTCGCTCGACGAGAGCCGCTCGGGCGAGGACCAGGAGCCCGCGACGCTGGCGGATCACCTGGCCGATCCCAACGCGCTCGACGTCGAGGCGCGGCTCGAGGAGGAGCAGGCGCGCCACGTCATGCTGCTGCGCACGATGGATCAGCTGCCCGAGCAGGAGCGGCTGGTGGTGGCGCTCTACTACTACGAGCACCTGACCTCGAACGAGATCGGACGCGCGCTCGGCATCTCCGAGTCGCGCGTGTCTCAGGTCCACAGCCGGGCGATGACGCGCATGCGTCTCCGGCTCCACAAGGCGCTCACCGCCGAATCGGCGCGGTCATGACCGGAGTGAGCGAGCGCTCCCGCAGCGCGACCACGCGCAAGCGGGCCGCTGCGCGCCCGGTCGCACCTCCCCGGCCGCCGGCCGCCGGCGAAGTCGCCACCGTGCTCGAGGCGCCGGGCGAGCGCCGGCGCGCCTCGCGTTCGCTGTGGTCGGCCTGCGAGGCGTTCCTGTCGTCGGGCGAGCCGCGGCGAATGGCTCGCGCGCTCGATCGCCTGCGCGACGCGTTCGACTGCGATGCCGTGGCCGTGCACGTGCGAGGGCGCGCGGCGAGCTCGAGCCGTGGTGCGCCCGCGGACCCTGGCGCAGCTCGGCGGGCGACCTCCGGGACTGCGTGAGCGTGCCGCTCGTGCACGCCACCCACCACGTCGGCACGCTCGACTTGAAGGCCCGCGCCGGACGCCGCTGGCGGCCGGCGCAGCTCGCGTTGATCCGCACCGCGGCCGGCGCGCTGGGCGCCGCCCTCGGCGCTCGGCTCGAGCTCGAGCGGCTGCGCCGCGTGCCCGGGCGCGATCCCGTCACCGGCCTGCCGGACGCGCGAGCGTTCCGCGAGCGCTTCGACGAGGAGCTGTCGCGTGCGCGGCGTCACGGCCTGCCGCTCGCGATCGTGGCGATCGACCTCGACCACTTCGGCGCCCTGAACGCGCGTCACGGACGGAACGTCGGCGACGACGTGCTGTGCGAGGCGGCGCTCGTGCTCAAGCTCGCGCTGCGCGAATCCGACGTCATCGCCCGCCTCGGCGGCGACGGCTTCGCGGTGGTGCTGCCCGAGACCGAGGTCGGACCGGCGCTGCGGTGCGCCGATCGGGTGCGCCGCGCGCTCGAGGAGCATCACTTCCCCGCGCCGGCCACATCACGGCGTCGGCGGGCGTGGCCGCCAGCCCGCGACATGGACTCGACAGCATCGAGCTCGCGAGCGGGGCGGAGGCGGCCCTATCGCTCGCCAAGAAATCCGGGCGGCGACGCGTGGTCGCCGCCGCGAGCCCGCCGTCCCACTGAGGATGCGTCCGGAGGCGACATGTTGAGCATTCCGAGGCCGCTCTTCGGAAAACCGACTCCGAGCCCCGCCGACGTCCCGGCGAAGCCGGTCGCGCCGCACGCGGGCGAGTCCCCGCTCGCCGTCTCGCCGCCCGTGAGCGCGGAGAGCCGGCCGGTCGCGACCGCGACCGCGATGCCTCCCGCCGCCGCGCCGTCGCGTCGCGGCGAAGCCGACGAGTGGCGCGACTTCCCGCGCATCCTCGTGGTCGACGACGAGCCCTCGGTGATCGACGTGTTCCGCGAGTTCCTCTCGGCTCAGGGCTACGAGCTCTCGGTCGCCAAGAACGCCGAGGAGGCGATGCGGCTCACCCAGGAGCTGCAACCCGACATCATCCTCACCGACATCAACCTGCCCGGGCACTCCGGCCTCGACGTGATGCGCCACGCCAAGAGCCTCGACCCCGAGGTGGCGGTGATCGTGGTCACCGGCTACGCCTCGGCGTCCACCGCGATCGACGCGCTGCGCCAGGGCGCCTACGACTACGTCACCAAGCCGTTCGACCTCGACGAGGTCCACCAGATCGTCGAGCGCGGCATCGCCAATCGCCGGCTCAAGGCCATCAACCGGCAGCTGGTCGAGGAGCTGCGGCAGAAGAACGAGATCCTGCAGCACCACGAGCAGGAGCTGCGCGAGAAGGTGGCGCAGGCCACCCGGCAGATGACCACGCTCTACGACGCCGGCCTCGCGATCAACACCAACCTCGAGCTGCAGCCCCGGCTCGACACGATCTGCTTCTACGCCGCGCAGCTCATGGCCGCGCGTGGCGCCATCGCCTATCTCAAGCTGGGCGAGCTCGACGAGTTCCACGCCGTCGCCGCCACCGGGGTCGCGCTGGCGCCGCAGGGATCCCGCCGACGCGCGGCTGCTCGAGGCGGGAGGCGCGATCGGGCTCGCGCGCTACGCTCTGGCGGCGCAGCGCGAGGCCGCCGCCGACTCGTCGATCACCGTGCGCGCCGTCCCGGGCGAGAGCTTCGAGTCGGTGCTCGCGGTGCCGATGATGTCGGACGGGGAGCTGATCGGCGTGCTCGCGACCTTCGACAAGGCCGGGGGATTCACCGAGGAGGACGAGGCGTTCATCACCTTGTTCGCCCAGCAGACCACGATCTCCGTGCGCAACTCGCGGCTCTACGAGCACGCCAAGAGCCTCGATCGCCTCAAGTCGGAGTTCGTCGCGGTCGTCTCGCACGAGATCCGCACGCCGCTGACCTCGGTCAAGGGCGCGCTCGAGCTGCTCTCCGACGACCGCTACTTCCAGAACACCGAGCAGCAGGCCAAGCTCCTGACCATCGCCCACGCCAACGCCGAGCGGCTGCTCGTGCTGATCAACGACATCCTCGACTTCTCGAAGCTCGAGGCCGACTCGCTGCCGATGAACCTGGAGCGCCAGCGCGCTCGAGCCGCTGATCGAGCAGGTGCACCACAACATGAGGACGCTGATCGAGGAGCACCGCATCCATCTCGATCACCACGCTCGTGCCCGATCTGCCGCATCTCATGATCGACGCCAACCGCATCGGCCCAGGTGCTCACCAACCTGCTCTCCAACGCCATCAAGTTCTCGCCGCGCGGCGGACGGATCGAGGTGATCGCCGAGATGTGGGAGGACACGGTGCGCGTGGCGGTGCGCGATCACGGGGAAGGCATCGCGGCGCAGGACCTGAGCAAGCTGTTCCGCAAGTTCTCCCAGATCGACTCCTCGGCCACCCGCAGGGCCGGCGGCACCGGTCTCGGGCTCGTCATCTGCCGGGGCATCGTCAGAGCAGCACGACGGCAAGATCTGGGTCGAGAGCACGGTCGGTCAGGGCAGCACGTTCTACTTCACGCTACCGGCCTCGGAGCGCCACGCGCCCGTACCGGTCAGCCGACCCTGATCGGCGCGACCATGGGACCGGGACGGCGCAGGAAGACCGGACCGAGAGCGCTCGTCCCGGATCCCCGCGTCCTCCTGATCGAATCCCTCGACGCCGCCGGCGCCGCTCCGGCCGACGCCGTCCTGCGCGCGCGTGCGCTCGAGCAGGCGGGCGGCTCTGTGGTGGCGGCCGCGGTCGGCCCGCGCACGCGTCTCCTCGGGACCACCACCGTCCCGCTGCTGCACGATCGCTCGGCGCTGCGCGAGCTGGTGTCGCGGACGCCTCACGATCGTATGATCGTCGCCTCGGCCGAGCGCGGCGGCGGCATCGTCGCGGGCTGGCTCGCGTCGCGCCGCGGGCTCCGCTGGTGGCCGAGCGGCGTCGGCGAGGGATGGCGCTCGCGCTTTCGTCCCACCCGCACGGCCGACCACCTACTGCCCGTGGAATCCTCGACCACCGAGCCCTGGGGGTTCCAGGGTCTCGACGGCGCCGTGATCGATCGCTCGGGCCCGAACCGCCGCCTCTCGCTGTGGGACGGCGACTACGTGCTGGCCCCGGCCGGGCTCGCGGGTGCGGCGGGCATGGAGGCGCTCAAGGCGTTCGCGGCGGTGGCCGCGGAGCGTGACGAGCTCGACCTGGTCGTGCTCGCGCATCCGGATCCCGAGTGGAGCGCGCGCGCCCGCCGGCTCGGCATCGGCCAGCGCGTCCACTTCGCCGGCGTCTCTCCGCGCGACGCCGAGCGCGTGTGGTCGGCGGCCGCCGCGGCGATCGTGATCGCGACCGACGGCGCGATCTCAGGCGGGCTGATGCTGCGCATGCTCGACTCCGCCGGCCCGCTGGTCGTGCTCAGCGCCGGCGAGACCGCGCGCGTCGCGCGCGCGTGGCTCGCCGGACCGCGCCGGCGCCACCCCCGGCGACGCGGAGCGCTCCGGCGTCACGGCGCTCGAACGGGCGCTCGATCGCGCGCCGAGGTCGAGCGCGCGATCGAGACTCGGCCCGCGCGCGCGGCGCGCCACGGCGTCGAGGCGTTCGCGGCGCGTCTGGCTCCCGTGCTCCACGATGGTTTCGAGGCGAGCCGCAAGGCCGCTTGAGCGATCCCGCGCGCGCCGTGCGTTTGCGCCGGTCTCCGCCCTTGGATAACGTCGGCGCCGAGGACATCACACCCCTGGAGATCGCGTGCGCATTCTCGTGACCGGCGGGGCCGGCTTCATCGGTTCCAACCTGTGTGACGGCTTCGTCGCTCGAGGGCACGAGGTCGCGGTGTTCGACAACCTCTCGACCGGCTTCCGGGAGTTCGTGAACCCGGCCGCGCGCTTCTACGCGAGCGACCTGACCGACGCCGGGGCGGTGGACCGCTGCGTCGCCGAGTTCCGTCCGGAGGTGCGTGAGCCACCACGCCGCCCAGATCGACGTGCGGTTCTCGGTCGAGGATCCGATCCAGGACGCGCGGACGCAACATCCTCGGCTCGCTCGCGCTGCTCGAGAGCTGCCGGCGTCACGGCGTGCGCAAGGTGATCTACGCCTCGACCGGCGGCGCGCTCTACGGCGAGGCCGCGTCCTGCCGGCGACCGAGGACCATCCCGTCAATCCCGAGGCGCCGTACGGCGCGAGCAAGCACGCCGTCGAGCACTACCTCTACATCGCGAAGCTCCTGCACGGGCTCGACTACACCGCGCTCCGCTATCCCAACGTCTACGGCCCGCGCCAGAACCCGCACGGCGAGGCCGGGGTGAACGCGATCTTCATCGGGCTCATGCTCGAGGGAAGCGCCCGCGCATCTTCGGCGACGGCGAGCAGCTGCGCGACTACCTCTACGTCGACGACGTCGTATCCGCGAACCTGCTCGCGCTCACCCAGGGAGCGGCGAGACGATCAACCTCGGCACCGGTGTCGGCACCTCGGTCACCGACATCGTGCGGGCATCAACGCGGTCCTCGCACCCGGCTCGAGCCGATCCACGAGTCGCCTCGTCCGGGCGAGGTGCAGAAGATCTACCTCGACGCCACGCGCGCCCGCGAGGTGCTGGGCTGGACGCCGGGCGTGCCGTTCATGGAAGGTCTGCGGCGGACCATCGAGTACTTCCGCGCGGCGAAGCAGCGCGGCGCGCTGACGCGCCTGTACTGGCGCATCAGCTGGAGCTGGATGTTGGCGAACGGCACGCGCTGCGAGGCGCCCCGCACGTGCCCCGCGGCGTCCACCCAGCGGTTCCCGCCCGACACCGCGACGTCGACGCCGCTCGCCGGCCACCACCGCAGCCCCAGCTCGACCTCCGTCGTGGTCTCGACCACGCCCTCGAACAGCGACGAGTTGACGCGCGGAGAGCGGGGAGGAACGGCTCGTCGATGTCGTTCTCGCCCTTGTTGGTCCGCGTCCCGATCACGCTGATCCCCCAGTCCGGGTTCACGTCCCAGGCGCCGCGCAGCCGCAGCCGGCGCGCGTCGGGACCGGTCGGGAAGCCGAGCGACTGGCCGCCCAGCGCGTGGTCGCGGCCGAAGAAGGAGGTGTAGACGTAGCGGGTGACGCGCGTGAACTCGCCGCCCCAGAGGAAGCGCCCCGGTCCGAGCGGCCACGCGCCCTCGGCGCCGAACTGGAAGGCGAACTTGTTCGGGTTCTTCCCGCTCCGCGCGTGCAGGTCGTCGATCAGGATCTCGCCGTAGCTGCGCAGCCCGTCCGCCATCCGCCAGGTCGCGTCCATCGCGGTGAGCACGTTGTTGCGCACCGCGCGCAGCGAAGTCGATCTCGTACTCGCGCTCGAGGCGCTGCACGAGCACGTAGGGGATGGCGCCGACGAGGTAGAGCGGTTTCCACCCGGTCGACTGGTAGCGGGCGGTCTCGGTCACGCCGATCCGGAGCGCCTCGGCCGGTTGCCACTCGATGCGATGCCCGGCGAGCTGCTCGCCGGCCGCCTGCCTTCAGCGTCGCCGACACCGCGATGAAGTCGGCGTGGAGCGAGTTCAAATGGGCGTTGAAGGTGAGCCCGGTGATGATCGGCGCGGTCTTCGACAGCACGAGCGAGCCCTCCTCGCCCGGTCCCCAGTGCCAGCGCGTGCGACCGAACTGCATCGACCACTGCCCGCGGCCCTCGGTGTACGAGAGGTAGGTCTCGTCGGGCAGCACGATCAGGTCGTTGTTGGGGACGATCGGGTCGGCGAAGGCGCGTGCGTTGTCGATCGGTCCGACGATGTAGTGGGAGTAGGCCTGGAGCTTGTCGAGCCCGAGCGCGATCCGCCCGTGGAGCCCGGACCCCGAGGCGAGCCGTGGATCGCGGTCGCGACGGAAGCTCGCGCTGCCCTCGACCCCGAGCGAGAGCTGGAACAGCTCGGTGTCGTAGCCGTAGTCGAGGATCCGCGGCGTCGAGGGTACTGGAAGTGAGGCGCGAAATACGCTGCGCGGTCGCGCCCTAGCGCCCGTTCGACCCGCGCCAGCGAGATCCCGATCACCGCCGGCGGATGCTTCGGCGGCGGTCCCATGCCCTGGAGCTCGATGGCTTGCAGCGGCCGGGTGTTCTGGTGTGGGAGCTCGATCCGGCCCTGGAGCCGGTCCGTACGGTAGAGGTCGAGGACCCGGAGCTCGGACACGATCGGGTCGTTTACCTGTATGAAATCGTAGGGGGTGGCCGCGACGCGCGAAGGACCCACCGCGAGGAGCGAGGCGGTGAGGAGCGCGAACGCGGCCGAGCGGCCCCATCCGGGTGTACGGTCGCGCTCGTTTGCCATCACGACGCATGCTAAGCAGCGGCCGCAACCCCGGGCCAGCCCGCCGCGGCGCCGGAGACGTTCTTCCGCCATGGCGGAAGGGGACCGAGCCGCGCGAATTCGAGCCTCGATCGCGTCCGCCGCGCGGTCCCGAACCGAGTTTCCGGGGCTCCCGGCACGCGAAAATCGCTTCTCGGGCTAGTCCTCCGGCGCTGCGGCCGATAAGATGGGGAGACTTTGATGTCGTGGGGGCATTCCCCTCCTCTTCACGATTCGTACTCCGGGAGGTCCTGATGAGCGCTTCGCGACTTCGCGTGCTGCTTCCTGTTCTCCTGCTCGCGTCTTGGATCGGCGTTTCCGGCGCCGACCTCAGCAAGCTCGACCCCGGGTCCGGATCGCGCTGTCGCGACTCCAGTCCGGAACCGCCGTCGAGCAGATGCGTCAGGACCGGGCGGCGGTGACCTCGCAGGGCGACCTCGACGTCTTCATCCGCGGTCCGGTGACGCGCGCCGAGCTCGAGGCGCTGGGCGTGCGCGTGCGCACCGCCCTCCCCGGGATCTACACCGCCAACCTTCCCGTCCGCTCGATCCAGGCGGTCGCTGCCCTCCCGGCGTGCTCGCAATCCGCGGCAGCGCCCCTGCGAGCCTGAGCTCGACCTCAGCGTCCCGGCCTCGATGTCGCCGGGACTGCGCGGGCCAGGTCCGGCCTTCACGGCTCAACGGCGCCGGCGTGCTGATCGGTGACGTCGACTCCGGCGTCGACTGGACTCACGGCGACTTCGACGACCAGGCGGGCAACACGCGCCTGATCAAGCTCTGGGACCAGTCCGACCTCCTGGGCCCGAATCCGGCGTCCTACGCCTACGGCACCGAGTGGACGCCCGCCGACATCAACGCCAACCTGCCGCGCGAGTACGACGGCGGCAACGGCCACGGCACGCACGTGCATGGGCATCGCGGGTGGCGACGGCAGCCAGACCGGCGGCGCGGTTCCGGCCTTCACGTACGTCGGCATGGCGCCGAAGGCCGATCTCGCGATGGTGAAGACCGACTTCAACACCGGCAGCATCGTCGACGGCGTTGCCTACTGCGAGAGCCTGGCGACGGTGCGCGGTCAGCCGGTGGTCGTGAACCTGTCGCTCGGCTCGCAGTTCGGACCTCATGACGGCACGAGCGACTTCGAGACCGCGCTCGGCGCTGCTCACCGGGCCCCGGGAAGCTGATCGTCAAGTCGGCCGGCAACGACCGCGCGCTCGCGCGTCACGCCGACATCCCGACCGCGGCCCGCGACTCGGCGACGATGACCATCGCCGGCTCGGCGACGAGCCGCGCGCTGATCGCGATCGACGGCTACTACTCGAACGCGATGAACCTGAGCGTGATCGTCCGCACGCCGAACGGCACCACGTTCGGTCCGATCGCCACGGGCAGCCTCAATGCCGCGTATCCGGGCGCCACCACGGCGAACGGCGTCGTCTACGTCGAGAACGGCGCCACGCCGACGCTCGGCGGCGATCCCGAGGTGTACGTCGAGATCAACGTCAGCGCCGGCCAGAGCATGAACGGCACCTGGACGTTCACGATCGTCCCGGTGTCCAACGGCGGCGTCGGCGGCGTCGACCTGTGGCGCTACTTCAGCAGCGGCGGCGTGCAGTCCAGCTTCGTCCGCAACAACGCCCCGGACCGGGAGCTGATCACCGAGCCCGGCAACGCGCCCAACCTCATCACCGTCGGCGCCTACGTCACGCGCGACGTCTGGACGGGATGCAACAATCTGGCGGCGACCTACGGCGAGTTCCTCGGCAGCCTTGCCACCTTCTCGAGCCCGGGGCCGACCCGCGACGGCCGGATCAAGCTCGACCTCGTCGCACCCGGCTCGTCGATCGCCTCGGCCACCGCAGACGTGGCCTCGCAGATCTGTCCTTCTGCTCCGGGGGTCTCGAACCTCCTGCCGGACGGGATGAACCACATCATCATGGAAGGCACGAGCATGGCGGCGCCCCACGTCACCGGCGCGCTGGCGCTGCTGATGCAGAACTTCGGGCCGCTGACCGTGGCGCAGGCCAAGGCCATGCTCTTCGCGCACGCCACCGTCGACGGACAGACCGGCGCCGTGCCCAACAACAACTGGGAACGGGAAGCTCCGCCTCGACGCGTGGACCGCGACGGTGCTCGCCATGTTCGTGGCGACACCGGTAACCGACGGCATCGAGCTTCGCTGGCAGCTCGAGCGCGGTGCGTACGCCAGCGTGACGCCCGAGCGCTCCGGAGCACGTTGCCGGACCCTGGGGTCGCGCTCGACGCCGCGACGCGCGACTTCGAGGGCGCGACCGTGGATGCTCGATCGCACCGCCGAGCGCGAGGCACACCTACTGGTACCGGCTGCGCGCCACCGCGGAGAGCGGCGCGACCACGATCTTCAGGCCCCTGAGCGGCACCGCCGGCGCAGCGGCGATCGCCGGGTTCGAGCTCGACCGGGTCGCCCTCGAATCCCAGCCCCGGCGCGACACGCATCGGTTTCACCCTGCCCCGGTCGGCGCCGGTGTGGGTCGGCGTGGTCGACGTCCAGGGGCGTGAGGTCGCCGTCCTGGTCGACGGCGTCAAGCCGGCGGGGCGCTACGAGGCGGTCTGGAACGGTGCCGCGATTCCGGCGGGGCTCTACTTCATCCGTTACCGCACGCCGGCGGGCGAGCGCGATCGGAGAGTCGCGATCGTTCATTGACGCAACGGCCCCGGTGACGAAGCCCCGCCCCGGACGGGCGGGGCTTCGCGCTATCGGGCCGAGGTGGTGCTCGAAGACCCGCCGATTGGGGAAGCCGGCGGCTGTGCTAGCTTCCTTCGCCCTAACCACTGCCCGGCCCGCCCGAGCCGGGAACACCCACCCCACGGAGGAAACGCCGCATGCGTCCCGGGAATCCCCGAGGCGCTCCAGCTAGCCTACGATCCGTCCCGCGTCGAGTCCCGCTGGTACTGGTCTGGGAGACCCACGGGGTCTTCGAGCCCTCGGGCTCGGGCGACCCGTTCGTGGTGATGATCCCGCCGCCCAATGTCACCGGCTCGCTCACCATGGGCCACCTGCTCGGCGAGTCGATCCGCGACCTCGTCGCTGCGGTGGCAGCGGATGGAGGGCCGCGAGACCCTGTACGTCCCGGGCATGGATCACGCCGGCATCGCCACCCAGAACGTGGTCGAGAAGAAGCTCGCGCGACGAGGGCCGGACGCTGCACGACGCTCGGCCGCGAGGGCTTCCTCGAGCGAGGTGTGGCGCTGGAAGGAGCAGTACGGCGGCCTGATCCTCGAAGCAGCTGCGCCGGATCGGGATCTCGCCCGACTGGTCGCGCGAGCGCTTCACCGCTCGACCCGGCCTACTCGCGCGCGGTGCTGGTCGTGCTTCCAGAAGCTGCACGAGAAGGGGCTGATCTACCGCGGGCGCTACATCGTCAACTGGTGCCCGCGCTGCCAGACCGCGCTCTCCGACGAGGAAGTGGACCACGTCGAGATCGAGGGTCCGCTCTGGTACATCAGCTACCCGATCAAGGGCACCGAGAAGTTCATCACCGTGGCCACGACGCGGCCCGAGACCATGCTCGGCGACACCGCGGTGGCGGTGCACCCGAAGGATCGCCGCTACGCGCACCTCGATCGGCAAGACCGCGGTGCTGCCGCTGATGCGCCGCGAGATCCCGATCGTCGCCGACGAGATGGTCGATCCCAAGTTCGGGACCGGCGCGGTCAAGATCACGCCCGCGCACGATCCCAACGACTTCCAGACCGCGCGAGCGCCACGACCTGCCGGACGTGGTGGTCATGGACGAGCGCGGCATGATGAACGACAACGCCGGCGACTTCCGCGGCCTCGACCGCTTCGAGGCGCGCGAGCGCATCGTCGAGGCGCTGCGCGACGCCGGCTACCTCGACCAGCGTCGAGGCCACACGCCGCTCGGTCGGCCATTGCTCGCGCTGCGACACGATCATCGAGCCGTACCTGTCGTGGCAGTGGTTCGTGAAGATGGCGCCGCTCGCCGCACCCGCGCTCGAGGCGGCGAAGCGCGGGCAGGTGAAGTTCTTCCCGTCGCGCTGGAAGAAGGTCTACCTCCACTGGCTCGAGAACATCCGCGACTGGTGCATCTCGCGGCAGCTCTGGTGGGGCCATCGCATCCCGGTGTGGTACCGCGGCGAGGAGATGGTGGTCTCGCTCGAGCCGCCGGCGGGGAGGGCTGGCGCCAGGACGAGGACGTGCTCGACACCTGGTTCACGCTCGTGGCTCTGGCCGTTCGCGACCCTCGGCTGGCCCGAGGAGACCGAGGACCTCGAGCGCTTCTATCCCAACAGCCTGATGGTCACGCGGCAGCGACATCATCTTCTTCTGGGTCGCGCGCATGATCATGGCCGGGATCGAGTTCCGCGGGCGAGGTGCCGTTCCCGCACGTGTTCTTCACCAGCATCGTGCGCGACGCCGAGGGCCGGAAGATGTCGAAGTCGCTCGGCAACTCGCCCGATCCGCTGGCGATGATGGATCGCTTCGGCGCCGACGCGGTGCGCTTCACGATGATCTACCTGACGCCGACCGGGCAGGATCTCCTGTTCGACGAGAAGCGGCTCGAGACCGGCAAGTTCTTCGCCAACAAGGTGTGGAACGCCGCGCGGCTGGTGTCGCTGCAGGCTCGGCGACGAGGACCTCTCGCAGGCCTGCGTGAGTCCAGCTGCGCAGCTGACGCTCGCGGACCGCTGGATCCTGTCGCGCTTCGCGCACGCGGTGAACGAGCGTGACCCGATACCTCAAGACCTATCGCTTCAACGAGGCGGCGAACGCGCGTCTACCACTTCGTCTGGGACGACTACTGCGACTGGTATCTCGAGATGGCGAAGCCGCGCTGGGCCGAGGAGGCCGACCCCGAGCGACCGGCTCGCCGCGCGCTGGGTGGCGTGGCGCGTGCTCGACGGCATCCTGCGCCTGCTGCACCCGTTCATGCCGTTCGTCACCGAGGAGATCTGGCAAGCGATCCCGCACGACGGCGAGCTGCTCGCGAGCGCGGCGTGGCCGCGCGCGAAGCGCTCGTGGGTCGACGCCGAGGCCGAGCGGCAGGTCGAATTCCTCAAGCAGCTCGTGGTCGCGGTGCGGAACCTGCGGGTCGAGATCGGGCTCCCGCCCGGCCGCCGCGTGCCGCTGGTCGTGCGCGGCGACCGCCGAGCAGCTCGCGCTGATCGAGCGGCTCTCCGACCAGATCCGTCCGCTGGCGCGGATCGAGACGCTCACCCTGGCGCGCGACGGCTCGCGGCCGCCGGTGGCGGCCTCGGCGGTGGTGAGCGGGATCGAGGTGTTCCTGCCGCTCGAGGGCCTGATCGACCTCGACGACGAGCGCGCTCGCGGCTCGCGCGCGAGGCCGACAAGCTGCTCGCCGACCTCGAGAACAGCAAGAAGAAGCTCCGCAACCAGGACTTCCTCACCAAGGCGCGCGCCGAGGTGGTGGCGAAGGAGCAGCAGCGCCTGGCCTCAGCTCGAGGAGACGCTCGAGAAGCTGCAACGCGCCCAGGCCAGCCTGCGCACCGTCCAGCCGTAGCGTCGGCCGTGATACACTGCGCGGCCGTTCCCGCGGCGCTCGACGCCCGCCGTCGAGCCCGCCGTCCATGGACGGACGCCACGCGACGCGACCGCCCGCACGCTCCTCCGCCGAGGCAGCGACTGAGCACCCTTCCCAAGGCATCCTCCCGCGCGTCCACCGGCTCGGTCCCGGTCTGGGTCGTGCTCGGCACGCTCCTCGTCGCGGCACTCCTGCGCTATCGCGAGGCGCTGCGCACCCCGTTCAACTTCGAGGAGATCTACGTCCTCTTCCTCGCGCGCAAGGGCTTCCACGGCATGCTCGCCACCCTGGCGCAGGACGTCGAGCAGCCACTGCACTTCATCGTCACCTGGGCCTGGCGAGGGCTCGGTGGCGAAGGAGCGTTGTGGCTCAAGACCGTGCCGATGTTGTGCGGGTTGCTCCCTGATCCTGGTGATGTTCCCGCTCGGCCGCGCGATGTTCGGCAGGTGGGCGGGGTTCTTGCGCCGCGCTGGCGCTGGCGTTCGAGGCCACCCACGTCCACTTCTCGCAGCAGGCCTACTACAACTCGCTGCTCTGGCTGCTCGACGCGCTCGCGCTGTGGTTCGCGTGGCGCTGGTTCGAGCGCCGCCGGCCGGCCGACGGCATGCTGTACGTGATCGCGGGCGCCGCGGCGCTCTGCACCTACTACTTCGCGTTCTTCCCGCTCGTCACGCTCGCGATCGTGATCGCGTGGTGGCTGCGGCGCGATCGGCGCGCGCTCGGCACCTGGCTGGCGCTGAACGCGGCCAGTGCTCGTCCTGTTCGCGCCCCAGATCCCGCTGGTCGTGGCCCAGCTCCACCGCGACGTCGTCGGCGACCGCCTGGTGCCGCCGATGGCGTTCGAGGGGCTGATCGACCTCGTGCGCGAAGCTCACCAGCATGAAGCCGATCGTGATGGCGCCGATCGTGGTGCTCGCGCTGCTGCCACTGATCCGCCGCGAGCAGCGGCGGCCGGCGGTGCTGCTGTGGCTGCTGATGGTCGTGCCGACGATCGGGCCGTGGCTCCTGTCGCGGGCCGGCATTCATCTCTTCTACATGCGCCAGATGCTCTACACGCTGCCGATCTGGTACCTGCTCGTCGGCGCCGGCATCGCCGGGATCCGGATCGTGCCGCTGCGCGTCGCGGTGGCGGTCGGAACGCTCGGGCTCCTGCTCCGCGCCTACTGGCTGAGCGCGCCGTTCGACGAGGCGGTCCAGCTCGAGGCCGGCGCCCGCTACGTCGCGGAACGCGTTCAGCCCGGCGACCTCGTCCTGTTCACCGAGCCCCATGCGCTCCTGTTCTTCCAGTACCACCTGCCCGATCGGGCGCGCTACCGCCTGCTCTCGATGCCTAGGGTCGAGAAGTTCCACTACTCGGACGGCATCCTCGCCGTGCCCGACAGCGTGCGCGCGACGCCGGCGCGGAGTGGGAGGCCGAGCGCCGACGCGGCACCCGCTGGTGGGGGTGAGGGTCACGCACTTCCTGATCTACCGCACCGGAGCCGAGGCCGCCGCGGCGCCTCACCGAGGCCGCGCGGTCGAGCGCTCAGCCGGTGCCGGAGGTGGACGCACGGCAAGGTGACGGTCTGGTCGGGCCAGCCGGGATCGCGCGCGCTCTCGGGCGGCGGAGCGCCGGGACCGGAGTGGCGGAGTGCTAAGGCGCGAATTCCGTGAGCCGCCGTCCCGGTTCGGCCGATAATCCCGCGGTGGCGTCGACTCCTGCGATCGCGATCGTCGATCCCGCGCCGGGATCGGCCGGGCGTTCGGTCCCCGGCCCTTCGGCCTTCCCGTTGAGGCGTTCGGCGGGCTGGTGGCTCGCGGTCCTCCTTCTGCTCGCGCTTCGGATCCCGCACTTCGGCCCTCAGCTCGACGACCCGAATTCCTGGCGGCAGTGCGACACGGTCCACAATAGTCTCGACTTCTATCGTCGCGGTCTCGACGTCCTCCATCCGGCGGTGTGCTGGCCTCGGCGCGCATCGCACGATCATCATGGAGTTCCCGCTGGCGCAGGCGATCGCCGCGCTCTGCTACCGCGTTCGGCCCCGATCCCTTGTGGGATCGCCTGGTCAGCTTCGCTCTTCTACCTGCTCGCCACCTTCTACCTGTGGAAGAGCGCGCGGCTCGTCGCGTAGGTGCGGGTGGCGTGGCTCACCACGCTGGCGTACCTGGCGGTGCCGCTGTCCCAGTTCTACTCGCGCGTGCCCCACGTCGAGTTCCCGACCATCGCCGAGTCGCACGCGATGCTCTACTACGGGCCCGGGCGCTGCGGAACCGGTCGTGGCGCTGACGCCGTCTTCGCTGGCGCAGTTCTGGCGCGATGGCGGCGGTGATCAAGGCGCCGTACCTGGTGCCGGTGATGATGCCGCTCGCGCTCGTGTTCCTCGCCCGCTCCGGGAGTCATGTCCCTGCTGCTCGTCGGTGTGCGCCTGCGCGATCCCGGCGGCGGCGTTCCTGATCTGGCGCCGCCACGTCGATGGCGTGAACGCGGCGATGCCCGACGGTACTTCCTGCCCGGCTACTACAAGGAAGTGAACCCGCTGTGGCGCTACATGGCGCACGTTGCCCGAGCGCCTCCGGATCGACGAGTGGACGGTGATCGTGCGCCGGCTCTGGCACCAGGTCGTGAGCCCGCCGGGCGTGATGCTGGCGTTGCTCGCGCTCGGCAACCGCGACGCCCGCGGCGAGCCGGCGACGATTCACGGCGGCGCCCGGCTGCCGGTCTCCGGACTGGCGATCGCGGGTGCGTGGAGCGCGGGAGCGCTGCTCCGTGCTGATCTTCTTTCCGCTCAGCGTCGAGCACAACTACTACCAGATCCCGCTGCTCGGACCGGTGGCGCTCCTGATCGGGCTCGGCGGCGACGTGCTGTGGCGGTACCTGCCGCGGCCCGGCCGCGTGCCCACGGGCGCGATCGCGACGCTCGTGCCGATCGGGCTCGCCGCCCTACGTTCCGTCCTCGCTCGGCTACTACCGCATCGACTGGTCCTCAGGATCGAGGCCGGCCGCTTGATCGAGGCTCGCGTGCCGCGCGGTGTGAGCTGGTGGTGGCGTCGGACTACGGCTCGCGTCACATCGATCCCCGGCTCCTGTTCCGCAGCGACCGCGACGGCTGGCCGGTCGCGATTCCCAACCTCACGCCGCCGATCCTGGCCAAGCTGGTCGACAACGGCGCGCGCTGGGTCGCGGTGGTGACGGATCCGAGTCACCCTGAGCTGAGCCCGCCTAAGTTTCTCGAGCCGGCTCGCGTCGAGCAGCGCCCGATCGTCCGCGACGGCGCGACCCTCGGGACGCTCCACCCTACGACCTCGGTCGGGTGTTCCCGGCCGCGAGCCGGCCGCGAACGTGACCGAGCGCCTGCTCCGGTTCACGCTGTGGACGCTGGCCGCGCTCGCCGCGCTGACGTTCGTCGGCATCGGCCTCATGCGCCTGCGCTATCCGCTCGAGATCGACTTCGTCGTCGAGGGCGGTGATGATGGACCACGTGGTCCGGCTCGTGCAGAGCCGGCCGATCTACATTGCCCCCTCGCTCGAGTTCGTTCCGCTCGCCTACATGCCGGCGTTCACCGCGCTCACCGCGGTGCTCGCGCACTTCTTCGGCCCCGCCTTCTGGGAGGGACGGCTGATCTCGCTGGTCTCCTCGCTCGGGACCGCGGCGCTGTGCCTTCACTGATCGTGCGGGCCGAGACCCGGAGTTCCACCTTCGCCGCCGCATCGGCCGGGCTGTTCCTGATGGGCTTCGGCGCCGCCGCCAGCGGGCACTACGACGTGGTGCGGCCGGATCCGCTGATGTGGTTCCTCTCGCTCTCGGGGCTGGCACTGCTGCGCTTCGGCCGGGGGAAAGCCTCCGCGATCGTCTCGGGGCTGCTGCTCGGCGTCGCGTTCCTGGTCGAAGCACTGACGCGCTGCTGTTCGGGGTCGGGGCGCTCGTGCACATGGCGTGGAACGATCGTCGTCGCTTCGTGCCGTACGCGGCGTCGCTCGCGCTGGTCGCCGGCGGCGGATACGGGCTGCTCACGTTGTGGCTCGGGCCCTGGTTCCCGTTCTACACCTGGAGGTGCCGTCGCACTGGTCGGAGCTGAGCCCCGTCCGCATCCTGCGCTACCTCGGACCCGGATTGATATGGGCATGCTCCGGCGGGCTCGTGGTGCCGGCGGCGATCTCGCTCGCGCTGGCCCGACGCCCGTGGCGCGGCCGCTCCGGGGGTGTGGATGTGGATGGCGCTCCGCCGGCATCGGCACCGGCTTGCTCGCCACGCTCGATCCGACGGCGTGGAAGCACACCTTCATCCCGACGCTGCTCGCCATGGTGGTGATCGGGCCGATCTCGATCCATCGCATCATGAGCCTCTTTACCGACGGAGCGTCGCCCCGCGCGCGCGCACTCGCGGGCGGTCGCCTGTGCGATGCTGAGCTTCCAGTTCGTCCCGCTGATCTACTCGGTGCGGAGCCAGATGCCGCACCGTCATGCCGAGAAGCGCGGCGCGAGGCTGGACCGCGCGGATCCGGTCGGCGAAGGGCACGGTGATGGTGCCGTATCACGGCTTCTACGCGCTGGGTCGCGGGACGCGGCACCTGGCACATCCTGGCGCTCGGCGACGTGCTGCGGCGCACCACAACTCGCTGGTGAAGCGCGATCCCGGTTACTTCGACCGCATGTTCGAGCCGCTCACGAGCGGGGCGCTCGGCGCCACGATCATCACCGACACGCTGCTCACGGGGTCGGGCTCGCCGTGGGAGGACCTCGGACCGTCGTTATCGCATCTCGTCCGAGATGGACGACGTCAGCCTCGCGCTGCGTCCGGTGACCGTACCATCGGTCTCGCCGCGCTACGTCTACGTGCCGCGCGAGGTCGAAGCGTTGCCGCCGCGGGCGCCGACTCGGGGCGGCGTCACCCGCGCCGGCGAAGCGCGCGAGCTCCGCCGCCGTCACGCGTGGGCTCGATGCTCGCCCACGACGAGCCGGCCGCCGAACCGCGCCACGCGTCGCGCTCGACTCACCTCACCGGGCCGCGAGCGTCTTCACCGAGTCCGGCACCCGCATCGTTCCCGGTCGGATCGGTGTGCCCGTCACCGGCCAGAGCACGCGCGGTCCTGTTCGGGCGTGAAGACCGGGCCGATCCGGACGGTAGCCGCGCGCGAGCGAGGCTCGAGCGCCGGAGTTCCGTACCCGGCGGTCACTCCGAGGATCACCATCGCGAATCGACGCTGGTCGATCGCGCGGTCGAGGCTCGCGGTCCACGCGCGTTCGCCGCGGTCGCCGGCCCGCACCACGTCCGGATCGCCTGCGCCTGGGCGAAGCTCGGCTTCCCGGCGCGCTCGGCGAGATAGCCCTGACCGGTGAGCCACACGTCGCCGGGCGTCTGGCGGATGCGCTCGATCAGCGCGCGTCCCGCCGCGATATCCGACCGTCGCGGCAGCTGCCCGAAGAGGTTGTAGACCGGGATCAGGAACTGGACGACCACGAGCGCCGACGAAGCGCTCGGCGAAGACGCGGGCCGGCGTCGACCGCTTGCGTGCCAGTGCTCGAGCAGCGTGCCGAGCCCGAGGCCGAAGTGGATCGCGATCGCCGCGAAGGCGGGAGGAGGACGTTCGCGTAACCGCTGTCGTGGAGGCGGGCGACCCACGAGGCCCGCATCAGCCCCGGCGGCGTTCGAGAGGTCGAGGATCACCGATCCGAAAGCCTGAGCGGCGGCGCGGGCGGCGAAGAAGTACGCGGCGAGCGCCAGGGCGATGGTGAAATCGGTCCGAGCAGGTCGAAGGTCCAGAAGTCGAGCAGCGGTCCGCCCAGGAGCTTGTGTCGCCCGGGCAGCGTGCAAGGCGTAGAAGCCGAACCAGCCGTCGGTGAGCCGTTCCATGATCAGCGCTGCCGCCGCCGATCCCGAGCAGGAGGGCGGCGGCGAACGGGAGCAGCCGGCGCCGATCCACGATCAGCATGCGTCGAGGAGGATCGGCAGCGTGATGCCGAGCGCGATCTCGGCTTGAGAGAAGAACGCGAGCGAGAACAGGACGCCGGCGGCGAACGCGGCGGTCCGCGTGCGCGGCTCGCGCGCGAGCACCGCGATCGCGGCGAGCGCGAACAGCAGGAACAGCGAGTCGACGCGCACGATGTCGAGCTCGTGGCGCCGCCGCGGCGGTAGGCGGCGACGAAGAGCCCGCAGGGCGGAGCAGCGCGGGCAGGCGGCCCGAGGTTCCGCGCCGCACCAGGTGGTAGATCAGCGCGAGCACGCCGAGCGAGGCGAGGAACGACACCAGCCGTCCCGGCAGGAAGCCGCCGTGGAGCGGGATCGACACCAGTGCGGTGACGTAGAAGTAGAGCGGCGTATAGATGTAGGGCACGAACTCGACCGAGGGCGCGACATAGAGCGGCTGGCCCGCCAGCACGCGGCGCACGTGATCTGACGGCAGCCGCCCTCCATCCACTCGAGCTCGAAGGGATGACCCATCCGGGCCAGCGCCACGCCCACGTACATCAGGGCGTAGAGCACGGCGAGGCTCGCGGCGGCGAGGTGGAGCAGCGAGGTGAGGTCGGGTCGCGAGCGCGCGGACGAGCGCGCGTTCACGCGTGCAGCGGAGCGGGAGACGGCTGGGGGCGCCCCAGGAGGAGATCGACGATGCGCAGCCCGCTCTGTCCGTCGCCGAACGGGTTCTCGCCAGTCGCGCGGGCGGCGCATCATCATTCGCGCCGAGGCACGACGATGCGCGTCGGGATCGGCGCCGGCCAGCACGTTGGCGCCGACCTCGACCGACTCGGGCCGCTCGGTGTTGTCGCGCAGCGTCACGCACGGCACGCGCAGGCAGCAGGCCTCCTCCTGCAGGCCGCCCGAGTCGGTGAGCGTGAGCGCGGCGCGGCGTGGAGGCCGAGGAAGTCGAGATAGCCGAGCGGCGGCAGCGCGCGCATCGCGCCGTCGCACGCGCATGCCCGAGTCGGCGAGCCGCGCGGTGGTGCGCGGGTGGAGTGCGGCGCAGCACCGGGATGCCGAGCGCCGTCGCGCCGGTCTCGGCGAGGCCTGTCGAAGATGCCGCGCAGCCGCTCGGATCGTCGGTGTTCTCGGCGCGGTGCACGGTGGCGAGCGCGTAGCGCTCCGGCTCGACGCCGAAGCGCTCGAACAGCTCGGGCGCTCGGCGCGCGCGCGCTGGAGCATCAGCTCGTCGACCACGGTGTTGCCGGTGACGTGGATGCGCTGCTCGGCGATGCCCTCGCCGAGCAGGATCTGCGCGCGCGTGGTCGGTGGGCGCGAACAGGTGGTCGGACAGGTGGTCGGTGAGGATGCGGTTGATCTCCTCGGGCATGCGTGCGGTCGTAGGAGCGCAGCCCGGCCTCGACGTGGCCCGACCGCGATCCCGAGCTTGTTGCGCGGCGAGCGCCGGCGGCGAGCACCGAGTTGGTGTCGCCCTCGACCAGCAGCACGTCGGGACGCTCTCGCTGCGAGGATCGGCTCCATGCCGCGCACGATCGTGCCGATCTGGTAGGCCTGCGAGCCCGAGCCGACCTCGAGGTTGTGAGTGCGGCGCCGGCAGCTCCAGCTCCTGGAAGAAGACGCCGTCCATCTCGAACGAGTAGTGCTGGCCGGTGTGGAGCAGCAGGTAGGGCACGCCGCGCGCGATGCAGGCGCGCACCACCGGCGCCATCTTGATGATCTCGGGCCGGGTGCCGACCGACGATCGCGATCTTCACGGCGTCCGTAGTCGGCGTCCCGGAGAGCGCCGGCCGAGGCGCGCGGCGCGGAACCATCGGGCGGCCGCAGGCCTCGGCAGCCGTGCGCGGATCTGGCGCGGCGTGTAGCGCGTCATGCGCTCGACGCGGCGGCGGGCGAGCAGGCGCGACGCGTCTGACCGGATGGTCCGCAGCACCTTCATCTTGCTCTGTCCCGACGCGCTCGCCGTAGTCGAGCACGAAGCCCATCTCGGTGACGCGCACGCCCAGCGGCCCGAGCCGGAGCAGCAGGTCCATCACCGCCTCGAATCCGCGCGCGGTGCACAGCTCGTCGCCGTAGACCAGCCGGCGCGCGCTGCAGGATCGGCACCCGGTAGGCGCGGAAGCAGCAGGTGTAGTCGCGCACGCCGGGGATCGGATAGAGCGCCTGGAACACCAGCCGGCCGACGATCGGAGAGCGCGCGCCGGTGAGCCGGGCACGCCGTGGACCTCGGCGCCGGTGCGGTAGCGCGACGCGATCGCGAGGTCGAGCCGCCGCGCACGCGTCGCCACCAGCGTCGGGATCAGCGCCGGCGGATGGGTGTTGTCGGCGTCGAGCGTGACGATGACGTCGTCCTCGCCGCCGTGATCGAGGCACCAGTAGATGCCGGTGCGCAGCCCGGCGCCGAGGCCGCGATTGACCTCGTGCTTGAGCACGGTGAGGCGGCAGCGCCCCGCCGCTCTCCTTCACCGCCCGGCTCGGCTTCGGCGACGCGTGCGATCGGTGCTGCCGTCGTCGACCAGCACGGCCAGGTATTCGTCGGCGCGGCCGCGCGTCGCCTCGGCCAGCGCCAGCAGCGTGGGACGGATGACCTTCTCCTCGTTGTAGGCCGGGAAGATGACGTAGATCATGAGTGCTCCGTGGCCGAAAGATCACGTTCACGTCTCGCGGGTCCTCGTGGGGCATGACGGCGTTGCTCCTCGACGTATCAACCGATACGACTTCGTCGTCGCGCCTTGTCCCGCCCCACGATTACTCCGCGAGCCATGAACGTGACTTTCGGTCACGGAGCACTAGGCGGTGCGGCGCTTCCATCGATTGCGGCGGGTCTCGGTGGCGAGCGCCGGCATCATGCCCTCGACCACCTCGCAGCAGGAGTTCCACGAGTTGACGCGCGGATAGACCTGGGCGGTGCACGCCAGATAGAGCCGGCCCGGGATCACCGAGGTCGGCGGCTGCAGCCGGCTGGTAGTTGAGCATCCAGATCGGCTCGACGAACGGCGCGCGGAACAAGAACTGGTCGACGACGGTGCGGCCGGCCTCGGGATACAGCTTGCGGAGGTCGGCGCGGTAGAGCGCGAGGATCTCGTCGTCGGCGCTTCTTGAACAGCGCGCTGTCGCGATGCGTGTAGTTGACGAGGTAGGTGACGTAGAGGCCCTGCGAGCGGTCGAGCGGCACCAGGTTCGACATCTCGATCGCGCCCTGCGAGGTCGCGCCGCTGTCGACGAACGGCATCCAGTAGTAGCGACGTCAGCGGCTGCGCGGCAGGAACACGCCGCTCACCACGCCCTGGTAGTCGAGCTTGAGGTCCGCGATCTTCGGATCGAGCCCGAGGCTCGTCGGTCATCCGCTGGAACTGGATCAGCGGCGAGGTCGAGACCACGAAGTCGAAGCGCCTCGCGCGTGCCCGTCCTCGAGCGCGCATACCCATGCCGTCGCCGTCGCGCTCGATCGCGCTGCGACGCGCGTGCGGTAGCGGATCTCGACCCGCGTTGCGGGTCAGCCGCTGCTCGAACGCGTCGATCAGGGAGCGATATCCGCGCGACAGGCAGCCCTTGGTCTCCGGGCCGGTGTTCTTCTGCGCGGTTCATGCGGCTCGACAGCCACAGCGCCGGCAGCGCCGGAGTAGTGATCGCCGATCTTGGCCGAGAGCAGCGGTTTCCACAGCACGTCGAACGCCCGCTCGCCGACCATGCCGCGGATCCAGATCGGCGGCGGTCACCTCGTCGAGCGCCGGGCTCAGACCGTGCTGCGCGCGCGCAGCCCATCAGACCCATGCGCAGGCGCTCGAGAAGGTGAGCGGGCTGAAGCGCAGCAGGTCCATCGCGGTGTTCAGCGGATAGGTCTTGCCCTGGTACATGAACCCCATGCGCGTGCGGCGCCACTGCAGCTCGGATTCGAGGCCGAGCTCCGTGATCAGCGCGATCAGCGCGCCGTCGTGCGGAAGGATGCAGTGGTAGAAGCGCTCGAGGTGCGCCGTCGCGGTAGGGAACGTGGTGCCCAGGCCGCCGAGGAAGTCCTCACCCTCGAACAGCGTGACCCGGTGCCCCAGCTCGGGACGCGGTAGGCGGTCGCCAGGCCGGAAGATTCCACCCCAACTGACGGCTGCATGGAGAGGCGATTCAGGTCCCTTCCGTTGAGTTCATCGAGGCCTGCCGGCCCGCCGGGCGATCGATCCACACCGTTCGAGGCCCGAGAAACAGGGCGTGCCATGAGGTTATCGGCGGCAGAGGTGATCCCGACGTGACGCCTGCCGGCGTCGCAAAGATCGCGGATCCTGTTCCGGGATCATGACCTGCCCGACTGGGACGAGGTCGAAACCTGGCACTTGGCCCACCACCTTCGCAGGTCACGGCGAGCCGTGCAAGGCAGAGGTCTGCGTGGGTCCGTGGGCGCGTCTCGGCGCGGCGGGCGCGGTCAGACGCTGAGATCCTTGGCCTTTCTCCACGCTCCGGGGATCGTTGCCGGCGACGCGCTTGAAGGCGCGCGAGAACGCGGCCCTCGCTCTCGTACCCGACGTCCATCGCCACCTCGAGCAACTTCGCACTCGTCTCGCGGAGCAGTCCGACGCGACCTGCATTCTCCACTGGGTCAGATACTGCATCGGCGGCAGACCGATCATCAGAACGAACCGTTCGTGAAAGGACGAGCGCGAAAGGCTCCACTCCATCGCTCAGCGCTCCAGCGTCCAGGCCTCGGACGGCTTCTCGTGGATGAGCTGATAGCGCGCGCCCCACCGCCGGGTCACGCGTTCCCGCCAGCCACCCGGTTTCTCCTCCGGCAGCGAGTCGATGCGACGGCGCACCGCCTCCACGAACACGCATCTCGCCCATCCGCGCGAGCACCGCCTCGCGCCGCCGCGGTCGCTTGAGCTCTGATCGGTCACGACCGCCCGCATCAAGGTCATCACCCACGAATCTTCTCCCAGCGTGCTCCCGGAAATCCGGAGCACTCGAGGCAAGCGCGGCGAGCAGCGGATTGAAGGGGCGAGCGTCGAGCCCCAGGAAGCCGCAGACCACCGTCGCGCAGTCAGCGGGCGTCGTCGTCCAGGAGTGGGTCATGGTCAGGCCCGCGTCCTTCACGCTGAGCGCGAAGGGCAGCTGGGGAGGACGCTGTGAATAGAAGAGGATGTGCCGGAGCTCGCCGCATTCAAACCCGGCGCGCTCGACATGGTTGTGTGCATCGCCCTGCGGGAAGAGCACCACGTCGCCCGCCTGAAAGCTGGATCGGCGACTTCGCCGGCGATCGAGGCCCAACGGTGAGCCATTCCACGACGCCGTGAAACTCGATCAGTGTGTCCGGCGCCCGGCATGATGACCGGGATGATCTCGCGAACGTGGGGTTCTCGACGGGCCCAGGGCGGCGTACCCCTGACGTAATAGAAGATCGCACCATGAAGGCGCACAGCACGCAGCAATTCGGAGAGCTGCGCTCTCGACTCATGCCTCACCTCGGCGACCGCCGGCACCCGCGACTGCCTCGATCATGACTTCTGCGACGTTCGGTCACTCGTCAACCTCAGCACGCGCGCGACCGCCCGCATCTTACTCCGGCGAACGTGGTCCCCACTGGAGGGCTGCGCAGCGCCCGCGAACGGTAGATCCTCTCGCCGCTGGCGGTGAGATCGACCGCCGGCGGCCACGCGGCAGATAGCTGACGACATCCCACCGTCACCGGGTGATCGAAGTCCGCAGCAACTGACCTACTCCTGGTAGGATCACGCATGAACCGCAAATCGACAGGAATTGCAGGCCGCGCTGGTGGCAACCGTCGTGATCGTTGGCTGTTCGTCGGACAAGTCACCCGTGCGACCCGGCGCCCTGCGGCCCGCAGGCCACCGTCGTCACCGCGACCGGCGACATCGCCGCGAAGGTCGCGGAATTCCGGACGCTCCTCGGGGATCCGCTCAACGGCGGCACCGCCGGGCAAACAGCCTGCCGGGCGGCGGAGGTGAACTGGGACGGCGCCGGAGCCCGACCGTTCAACAATCAGGACCACTTCCCGACCGACTTCTTCAACAACAACGTGAAGGCCGGCCTGGTCTACACGGCGGCTCGTTTCGCAATGACAGCACGGCTGTTCGCGAGAGATCAATCCGACCTACGCCGACGAATTCAAGCCGTTCAGCCCCGAAAGTGATGTTCTCCGCGATCGGCAGCAACGTCATCAGACTGCGTCGTTTCGACGTGGCCGGCGCGGCGACGCCGGCGCGTCGTCACCGGCTTCGGCGTCGTGCTGTCCGACGTCGACCTCGACCGGACGATCCTGCCGTCGAGCTGTTCGACCAGGACGGCGCGAGCCTCGGCCGCTACCTCGCGCCGGTCCGATCCGGACGCCAACGGCCTCTCGTTCGTGGGCGTTGAAGTTCGATGCCGCGGTCGTGGCGCCGCGTCAAGATCACCTGCAGGCAACGGCGCGCTGGGCGCGGGCGTGAATGACGTCTCCATCGGCGGCGCATCCGATCTCGTCGTCGTGGACAAACGTCATCTATGGCGAACCGCAGGCGTTCTGACGACGCTGCAATCGCGGCGGTCCAGGATCCGGCGCAAACCCACATGAGCAACTGTCGGAGGCAGGAGGCCGGTTCATGGAGCCGGCTGTCCTGCCCCGTAAGGAGACTTCCTGATGCAGAAGACCTCGGATCCATCAGCGCACTTCTTAGCGTGTCTTCGCGGCACTCTCGTTGACCATCGACCCGGCGGCCCGCCGTCGCCGCCTGGCCCGCCTCTCGGCACGCGCGATCAGCGCCGCCCCCGGCAATCAGGACGACGCGAAGGCCGCACCGGACGGCGCGGAGGGAGCGATCGTCACCTGGGTGGACGCAGCGTCGGGCGTCGTCGACCTGTTCGCCCAGCATGTCCTGGCCTCGGGGAGCTGGACTCGCCTGGCTGACCGGCGGCCGGGCCCCTGCTGACCGATCCCTCCACGTTGCCCGGGCCGACAGGTAGCAGGTGTTTCCCGTCATCGTTTCTGACGGCGCGGGGGGCGCCGTCGTGGCCTGGCAGGACGGCCAGCAGCTTGGCGGAGGACCGATGTCTCCGCCCAGCACGTGCTCGCGAATGGCGCAGATCGACGGCCGTTGGCCCGCCAATGGCGCCGGCGCCTACGCACGGCCACCGGGAACCAGATCCGCCTGGCCATCGGTCTTCGACGGCGCCGGTGGGGCGATTCTCGTCACCTGGATGGACGGACGCAGCGCCCGCAAACCGGAATCGACATCTTCGCGCAGCACGTGCTCGTCTCTGGCGAGGTCGACTCCGACTGGAAGACCGACGGAGCCGCCGTGGTGCACCGCTGCCGGGGCGTCAGGCTTCGCCGCAGCTCGACACCGACGGCGCGGGCGGGTGCGATCGTCGCGTGGGACGACCCCGCAGCAGCGTCACGAGCTTCGACATCTACGCCCAGCACGTGCCTGAGCTCGGGCCTGGCGGACCTGGCCTGGCCCGATCGACGGTCAGGCGCTGTGCACCGCCCAGGCGGCCAGCTCCGCCGACCATCGTCTCGGACGGTGCAGCACGGAGCTTATCGTGTCCTGACCGACAATCGCGACCGACGCCTCACATCTCGCTGCACCACATCTCTGCCGCGTCGGGCGCTGGATCGCGCCTGGCCCGTCGACTCGGACTCGTCACTGGTCACCGCTCCGATCGGAACAGCAGCTCTGGATCTCGTCTCGGACGGCGCGGGCGGAGCGATCGTGCCGTGGAGGGATCAGCGTTCCGGCGCACAACATGTACGCCCAGCACGTGAGGATCGCGGGTGCAGTCGGACCCGGCTGGCCTGATCCAACGGCATCGCACTGAGCAGCGCGGCCCACGCGAGCAAAACGGCGCCGTGATCGTTCCGGACGGCGCCGGCGGGGCGATCGTCACCTGGCAGGACGGTGCTACGGACATCTTCGCTCAGCACGTGCTGGCTTCGGGCGTGCTGGATCCGGCATTCCTCGCCGCGGGCAACCGGTGATCGCGCTGCCCAGCGTCGAGAACAAGCCCAGCATGGTGGCGCGCGGGCGGCGGGTCGGGAGCGATCATCGCTTGACCGACTTCCGCTCGGGTTCGTCCGACATCTGATGCCCTTCAGCTCCTGACGGTTGGTCGCCACCGCGGGCGTCGATGACCCGGGGCCGTCGCGCGAGGTCCTCTCCGCCGCACCCCGTCCGAATCCCGCGCGGATCTCTCGGCGCTGCGATTCACGTTGCGCGCGCACGGCCCGCGTGGATCTGATCATCTACGATCTCGCCGGACGCCGGTGCGCCAGCTCGTCTCCGAGCTCAGGCGGCAGGCGACCATTCGATCGGGTGGGACCTCCGCGATGACGCCGGTCGCGCCGTCGGAGCGGGACTGTTCTTCGCGCGGCTCGATGCGGAGGGGCGAGTGCTCACCGCAGAAGGTCGCGACGTTGAGGTATGCACGGTGGCGCCGAGAGGACGACCGATGGGCCTGAGCCCCGCTCCTTGACCTGCACCCGGGTGCCGGTAGCGGATGTCGACCTCGTTGCCGGGTCAGCCGGCTTTCGAACGTGTGTTGCCAGCTGACCCGCCGAGGCGTCCTGTGCTCATGGTTCCCTCGCCCTCAACGGAGAAGGCGGCCGTTCCCCGCATTGATCTCCGCCAGCTCGCGGATCTCTTCGTTCTTGGGATCCAACGCCTGTGCCTTCCGGAGCGCCGCGACCGACGCGTCGGGTACTCCGACTTGCCGGAGTGTTCATAACGCCCGCGCTCGACGAACGCGACGCCGTACCAGCCCAGCGCATATGACGGGTCGTCCTGCACGCATACCTGGAACTCGACGTACGCTTCCACCAGCGCCCCACGGTCTCGATCCAACGCATCGCACGCCAGTAACGCGCCTCCGGCGCGCGTCGGTGCGCCATCCGCAGTCCATCATTGCGAGTGCGGTGTCCGCCCACTCGATCGCCTCGTCGAAGCGCTCCAGATGCAGGGAAGTTGGCGCGTTCCCGCGCACCCAGGCCGAAGTCGGTTGAATCCCCATGAGCGCCCGGTGGCTGGAGTCGGCGCCCGACCAGTCCTCCTGCGTCTTCTGGATCACGAGGAGGTTCTGGTAGGCGGCGCCGAGCAAACCGGATCGTTCGACCTCTCGAGAACCGCATTCAAGTGCGCCCGGGCGGAATCGTAGCGACGCGCCTCGAGATCGATGCTCGCCCACGTCGTCCGAACCGACGTCGCCCGGACGAAGAGCGTCCGCCTTCCGGATCCACTCTTCGGCCTTCGCCTCGTGCTCGAGGAAGGTACGTGGTCGACTCGGTCATGAGGGCTTCCCAGCAGCGCGGATCCCGCTCGAGCGCACGACGGACGAGCTGGTGCGCGAGCCGCATGCCCCTCCGGGTCGTACTCGTCGCTGCGAGACGCACGCCATGCCGGCGCGCCACCCGCGAGAGGCCGACCCATGACTGTGCGTGCTCCGGATGGAGGGCCGGGGCGAGCCGGAGCTTATTCCGGAGCACGGAGGAGATCGGACGTGTTGCCGGAATAGTGATCGAGCACGCACGTCCGCCTCGGAGTCACAACCGATCGGGATCGACAGCGCGCGCGCCCATGAAGCCGGCGGCGGCGAGCAGGGCGAGCACCAGCACGGCCTGCGGAGGACGTTCATTTCCGGGCATCCATCTCCACGTGTGCAACCTCCGGATGAAGCCAAGGACCATCGGGCGATTCGGCGGGTTATCGACATCCGGGAGCCGTGGGTTGATCCGGTAGCGCACGTGGGTTGGGTTCGGGCTCGGGGCTCGTGATCGCACCGAGCCAGGCGGTGTCCGTGAATCCACCTCTGGCACCACGCCATCCGCTCGGCGCTATCGGTGCGTCATAGCGGAATCCGGAGGAAGATCGTGTCCTCGCCCCACCGTTTCGGGTTACTCTCGTGGGCTCGAGGGGCTCCGTCGGGCCCAAAAGTGGTGGCGGACGAAAGGGATCGATGGCCGCGAACGACGACGATCAGCGGATGGCGAGAACGACCCGGTGTTCGATCGTCGCTTCCGTCCTTCTCATGCTGGTGCTGCTGGGTGGAGGCCGTGTCTGCCGGAGCGGATGAAGTCCTGTTCGCCCCGGCGCCCGCGTGGACGGGTCGGCAGGAGTTCACTCAACGCGTGGTGACGGGCGACGTGGACGGCGATGGTGACCTCGACCTCGTCTGCGGAAACTCCTATGGCGGCACGACGCTCTACCTCAACACCGGCGGCACGTTCGCGAGCGCGCCCGCCTGGACGAGTCCGCCAGACCTCACCTTCAGCGTGGCGCTGGGCGACGTGGATGGCGACGGCGACCTCGACCTCGTCTGCGGAAACCTGAACTACGTCGGCGCGACGCTGTACCTCAACATCTGGCGGCACGTTCGCGAGCACACCCGCCTGGACGGGTCCGGTGGAGTCCACCCGCAGCGTGGCGCTGGGCGACGTGGGACGGCGACGGCGATCTCGATCTGGTTCGCGCAAACTACGAAGGCGGCTCGACGCTCTACCTCAACTCTAGGCGGCACGTTCGCGAGCACGCCCGCGTGGACGGGCCTCGATGGAGCTCGCCCGTAACATGGCGCTGGGTGACGTGGATGGCGACGGCGACCTCGACCTCGTCCTCGGCAGCTCCGATTCCGCGACGAGTGGCGGCACGACGCTCTACCTCAGCTCGGGGGCACGTTCGCCACCACGCCCGCCTGGGCCGGCCCGGCGGAGGCCACGCTCAGCGTGGCGCTGGGCGACGTGGATGGCGACGGCGACCTCGACCTCGTCCGCGGAAGCTCCGATGCCAGCGCGACGCTCTACCTCAACTCGGGCGGCACGTTCGCGAGCACACCCGACTGGACGGGTCCGGTGGGCGAACGCTCAGCCTGGCGCTGGGCGACGTGGATGGCGACGGCGACCTCGATCTCGTCCTCGGCAACGGCGGGGGCGCCGGCACCGATACACGTCAACACCGGCGGCATGTTCGCGAGCGTGCCCGCCTGGACGGGCCGCGCGGAGTACACCTTCGGCGTGGCGCTGGGCGACGTGGATGGCGATGGCGACCTCGATCTCGTCCTCGGAAACTTCGATCGCGAGCGCGATGCTCTTCCTCAACCTTGCCGGTGCGTTCGCGAGACGGACCCGCCTGGACCGGCCCCGCGGAGCTCACCGAATGCGTGGTGCTGGGCGACGTCGATGGCGACGGCGATCTCGATCTCGTCCTCGGAAACGAGACTGGCGGGGTGCGACGCTCTACGTCAACAATGGGGCACGTTCCCGACCACGCCCGCCTGGACGGGGCCAGGGGTGCCCACCGTCAGCATGGCGCTGGGCGACGTCGATGCCGACGCGGGACCTCGACCTCGTCTGCGGCAAACATGGATCGTGGTGCGACGCTCTACCTCAACACGGGCGGCACGTTCGAGAGCACAGCCTACTGGGCGGGTCGGTTGGACGAGGCCACCCGTAGCGTGGCGCTGGGCGACGTCGATGGGGATGGCGACCTCGACCTCGTCCGCGGAAACCTGGCAAACGGTGGGAGTGCCGGCACGACGCTCTACCTCAATGCCGGAGGCGCGTTCGCGCTCGAACCCGCCTGGACGGGTGAGGCCGCCGCCAGCGTGGCGCTGGGCGACGTCGATGACGACGGCGACCTCGACCTCGTCCTCGGCAACTCGGATCGTGGCCCTATGCTCTACCTCAACACGGGCGGCACGTTCGAGAGCGCACCGGTCTGGAGAGGTCCGGTGGAGGCCACCCTCAGCATCGCGCTGGGGGACGTGGATGGCGACGGCGATCTCGACCTCGTCCGCGGAAACACCAACGAGGGCACGACGCTCTACCTCAATACCGGTGGCATGTTCGCGACCACGCGCGTCTGGACGAGTCCGGTGCAGAATACCGAGAAGGCGTTGTCCTGGGCGACGTGGATGGCGACGGCAGACTCGACCTCGTCTGCGCGAACTCCAACGAGGGCACGACGCTCTTCTCAACACCGGCGCCGCGTTCGCGAGCGTGCCCGCCTGGACGGGCCCGATCGAGTACACCACCGGCGTCGCCCTGGGCGACGTGGATGGTGACGGCGGCCTCGACCTGGCGTGCGGGAACAACTTCGATCGCGGCTCGACGCTCCACCTCAAGCGGAGCCCGTGGCTTTCGGCTTCCGGCACGCCGGCTCGCACGCTCCCCAACAACCCCGCCCATCTTCGCGCGCTGCGCGTGACCGCGGGCGACTCCAGTCTCATTCGGCTCTCCGTGCGCGCGTTCGATGCCGAGGCCGATCCCATCCTGGTCGTCGGCGAGTACCAGTTCGAGGGGTCGGCCTCGTGGCAGCCCATGGTCCTCGATGGCTCATCCCTCCACGCCGGGCCGTTCTCGGCATCGCTCGCGGGCGTGCCCCATACGATCGACTGGGATGTCGCACGGCTTCCCTGGATCGCCGCAACGTCGTCGTCCGGCTGCGCGCCGACTCGCCGCCACGGCGGGTGGGAATCATCCAGTTCGAGCCCTCGTATGTCGCGACCGTGGGACGGATCGTTCCCAATCGACCGGTGCTGTCGGCTTCGCTGGGACGATCGATTTCTCGACGCTCACGGTCGGCGACTCGAGCACCATCGGGCTCCGGCTCTCCAATCCCGGCAATCGGAATCTGACCATCGATCGAATCGATTCCCCGCTCCCCGAGGTCATGGTCTCCGCCGGTACGGGGCTCGTGATCGCACCGGGCCAGGCGGTGTCCGTGAATCTCACCCTGGCGCCACGCCGTCCGCTCGGCGCCATCGGTTCGCTCCAGATCCACAGCAACGATCCGCTCAACCCGGTGATCGCCGTTCCTCTGTCCGCCGATGTGCGCGCGCTCGCATTTCAGTCACGCCTGCTCGCGGTCGCGCCCGAGATCCCGCTGGGTGAGGCCGCCACGGTGATCGTGACGCCGGCGTCGCGGGTGCACGTGGAGACGGGGTTCCTGTACTACCGCCCGCTGGGTGCTGCGGCATATGCCGACAGCGCCCCGTTGGTCGCGCAAGGAACCAACTTCGCCGCGCTGATTCCCGGCCGGAGCGTGACCGAGGACGGCGTCCAGTTCTACCTCCGCGTCGAGAACAGCGGCGTCTTCGCCACCGATCCCGCGGGCGCTCCGGATTCGGCGTACTTCCAGCCGGTGGCGGCGCCGGCCGGTATCGCCTCGGTCGTCGCACAGGCGGACGGCGCGGGGAATTTCCTATCGGCCGGCTGACGCCGATCGTCGTCTCGCTGCTCGAAGGCTCACGCTTCGAGAACGGGGCGCTCTACTACCGGCGCACGGGCGCCGCCGACTATGACAGCGTGGCCATGACGGCCGACGAGGTGACGCCGGGCCAGCCCGCATCGCCCTCCGCCGTGCTGCCCGCCGAAGTCGTCGGGCCGGCGCGGCGTGGAGTACTGGGTGAGGGTGAGCACGCTCCGGCGCACGCTCACCGATCCCGCGCGCGATCCGGCGGCTCACCCACGCGTCGTGCGTACCAACGTCGCGAGCCTCGCGGAGACCGAGTCTCACGCGGGCGAGCGTTATCGCATGGTTTCGGTGCCGCTCGATCTCAGCCTGCCGATCGCGGCATCCCTCGAGGCGTTGCTCTCGGACCAGGCGGAGTTCGGTTCCTACGACCCGCTTCGCTGGCGTTCCTACCGCTATCAGCCCGAGACCGGCGGCTACGCTCGAGATCGCGCCGGACGCGGTGGCGGCCAGCGGAGCGCTCAGCCCCGAGCCGGGTCGCGCCTTCTGGCTGATTGCGAAGAGCGCCCACCGCATCGACACCGCCCCGGTCGCGGGGCGCTCGACGCCGGCCGATGCGCCGTACCCGATCACGCTCCTGCCAGGCTGGGAATCAGGTCGGCAGTCCGTTCGCGTTCCGCGTGGCCTGGAGCGACGTGCGCGCCGAGGGGCCGTCCGGCGCGGTGTCTCTCGAACCACCGGTCGCGTGGGACGAGGCGCAAGGGAAGTACTCGGATACCGACGTCGCCGTGCTGCGGCCATTCGAAGGCTACTGGATCAAGAACTCGACCGGTGGGCCGGTGACGCTCAGATCCCGCCCATCGAGGCCGCGGTCAGTCCCGTCGCGGTCGCTCGGGCGGAAGGGCGCTCGATTCTGGAGCGCCCGACGATTCGCTGGCGTGGCGGCTCCAGATCGCGGCCGCGTGCGGAGACGTTGCCGATAGCCGGAACTTCGCGGGCGTCGCGGCACTCGGAGGCGATGGCGACGACGCACTCGACCGATCGGATCCGCCGACCGCGCCGGGACGGCGATGTCGTTGCTACTTCCTCGGCGACGGGGATGGCGGCTCGGCGGGCGTTCGCCGCACCACCGACATCCGGCCTCTCATCGCGACGGGGGGCGAGGTCGCGACGCAAGGCCACCGCTGGGTCTTCGACGTCTCGAGGATCGGAGAAGGCGTTCAGGCCGCCGAGGCGCGGCTCGACTTCATCGGGCTCGATCGCGTGCCGCACGATCTCGAGGTGCGTCTGATCGACTGCACGCTCGAGCGCACGATCGATCTTCGCACGCAGCCCGCGTACACGTACGTCGCGAGCCGGCGCGAGTTCGTGACGCGCGACGGTGATGCACGCTTCGAGCTGCTCGTTGGCACGCCGGCGTTCGTCGATGCCGGCGGCGCTCACACTTCCAACACTCCGCTGCGAACCCGGCTGCTGGGGAGCTTTCCGAATCCCGTCGTGACCTCGAGCCTGATCCGATTCGCGATCGCCCGGCCCGACGCGTCACGCTCACGGTGTTCGACTTCGCGGGGCGGCGCGTTCGCACCCTGGCCGATGGCCGCCGCGAGACCGGGCTGCACGAGTTGGTCTGGCGGGCCGACGACGACGCCGGACGCGCTGCCGCCGGGCGTCTACGTCATGCGCCTGGCCGCGCCGGATGGCACGGATGCGCGGAAGCTGGTCAAGGTTCGTTGATGAGTCGAGCACGGCTTTGGCTGGCGCTCTCCGGAGCATGAGTTCACGAATGGAGGTTCGCATGATGAACTCAGCAGGGGTAGCCCTCTCCGCGCTCACTCTCTGGTGTCTTCTGTCCAGCGCGGCGGCTCGAGCCGAGGAGACCGCGGGTTCCCCATCGCAAGGGGATAGCACGGGAGTCACCGGGTCAGCGGATGAGCCAATCCCAGGCATCAAGTCGGGCACGACCGCCTTGTGGTGCTCGCTCCTCGGCACGGTGGTGCCCGTCGCAGCGGGCGGTCTGGCCGTACTTTCGAGCGAATCTTCCCCTGGGCCAGCGATGGTGATCGCTTGCGGCCTGATCGTCGGTCCATCGTTGGGTCACTTTATGCGGCCCACCGGGCCGCGCCCTCCTGGGCATCGGAGTTCGAACTCTGGCCTCGGTGGGGATCGCGGCCGCTGGTGCGGAAGCGTTGGGCGAGGGTGGGGGACAGCCTCGAGGCGCTAGGTTACGTCGGCTTTGCGGTGGGGGCAGCGAGTCTGATTTGGGACATCGCCACTGCCCCGCACTCCGCTCATGCGCATAACGACCAGGTACGTCATGGCCAGATGACCATCAGCCCATCGTTTGGCCCGGCCGGTCTTGGACTTCGCGCCGCGGTATCTTTTTGAGGCTCCGCGATCGTCGGAGCGGCTGAACGGGGCCCGGCATCGCCGCAAGATGGCGGCTCGAGCCGTGAGCGACGCCCCGGTCCATTGAAGGCGATTCGCGAGACCCTCTACGGCAATACGACGAGCTTCCGGTTCATCGACCGACCGGTGGATGTCCAGCGGACGAAGTAAACGCCCGCAGATAGCCGCGCACTGCCCTTGCGCCCGTCCCACAGCATCGAGTAGCTCCCGGGAGCCATCGGCCCATCCGCGAGGAGCGCGGCCTCTCGCCCGGTGACATCAACCACGCTGATCCGGACTTTCTCCTCGCGCACGAGCGCGAACTTGATCCTGGTGCTGCCGGAGGCGGGATTCGGGGCGATGCCGGTGAGGCCGCTGACTCTCACCGCACGGACTGCAGCGGCGCTGATCGGCCCAAACGTGGCGCGGGTTCCATCGGTGAGGTTCGCGGTCAGACGGTAGTAGTAGGTCTCGCCATCGGCCGCCGTCTTGTCGAGTGCGCTTCGGTCGCGTCAGCCATGCGGCGACTCTCCAACGTCAGCGCCATCCACGGACCGTACTCGATTCGCGGCCCGCTCCAGTGCGACGCCGACCACCCGGCCTGGCTCACCAAATTGCCATCGAAGTTGGACCCCGGCACTCGTCGCCTCGACCTCGAAGCGTGCAAGCAGGGTGGGCGTGGGCAAATCCTGAAATGCGACGAAGCCCTCGTTGGGCTGCCCGCCGATGTTGTTGAAGTCGCCGCCCGCGTATGTCCTCGAGCCGCCCACCGCGAGGGTGAACACGCCGTAGTCCGCATCCGGGTTCCACGCGGTGGCGAGCCCGGTGGCGGCATCCAGCGCCGCTATGAAATTGCGGCTCTGCCCACCGATGCTGGTGAAGTCGCCGCCGGCGTACACCGTCGGGCCACTCGTTGCCAGTGCGTACACACGCGCTGCTCGCCCCCGGTTCCACTCGGTCGCGAGCCCGGTGGTGGCATCCAGCGCCGCGATGTCGCTGCGGGCTCTCCCACCGATGATGGTGAAGAGGCCGCCCACGTACACCGTCGAACCATCTCAGCCCCAGCGTGTAGACGTATGGGCCGGACAACCCCAGGGTGCTGAAGGGGGGTCGTACAACCCAGGGTGTTGCCGTAAGGGCCGTTCGCACGGGGTTCCAGTCGGTGGCGAGCCCGGTGGTGGCATCCAGTGCCGCGATGCGGTTGCGGCTCTGCCCGCCGATGCTGGTGAAGTAGCCGCCCGCGTACACCGTCGAGCCGCTCACCGCCAGGCGTGCGCACGACGTGGTCCGCCCCGGGTTCCAGCGCGGTGGCGAGCCCGGTGGTGGCATCCAGCGCCGCGATGTCGGTTGCGGCTCTGCCCGCCGATGCTGGTGAAGCTGCCGCCCGCGTACACCGTCGAGCCGCTCACCGCCAGGGTGCACACGGCTGCGGTCCGCCTCCGGGTTCCACGCGGTGGCGAGCCCGGTGGTGGCATCCAGCGCCGCGATGTAGTTGCGGCTCTGCCCGCCGATGCTGGTGAAGTCGCCGCCCGCGTACACCGTCGAGCCGCTCACCGCCAGGGCGCGCACGTCGCTGTCCGCCCCGGGTTCCAGCGCGGTGGCGAGCCCGGTGGTGGCATCCAGCGCCGCGATGCGGCTGCGCGCTCTGCCCGCCGATGCTGGTGAAGTCGCCGCCCGCGTACACCGTCGAGCCGCTCACCGCCAGCGCGTGCACACCGTTGGTTCGCCCTCGGGTTCCACGCGGTGGCGAGCCCGGTGGTGGCATCCAGCGCCGCGATGTTGCTGCGGCTCTGCCCGCCGATGCTGGTGAAGACGCCGCCCGCGTACACCGTCGAGCCGCTCACCGCCAGGTGTGCACACGTCGCAGTCTGCCGCCCGGGTTCCACGCGGTGGCGAGCCCGGTCGCGGCATCCAGCGCCGCGATGCGGCTGCGGCGTCTGCCCGCCGATGCTGGTGAAGTCGCCGCCCGCGTAGACCGTCGAGCCGCTCACCGCCAGGCGTGCGCACGATGCCGTTCGGCCCCCGGGTTCCAGCGCGGTGGCGAGCCCGGTGGTGGCATCGAGTGCCGCGATGTGGTTGCGGCTCTGCCCGCCGATGCTGGTGAAGTCGCCGCCCGCGTACACCGTCGAGCCGCTCACCGCCAGGCGAGCACGCGGCCGTTCGCCGCCGGGTTCCACGCTGTGGCGAGCCCGGTGGTGGCATCCAGCGCCGCGATGCGGTTGCGGCTCTGCCCGCCGATGCTGGTGAAGGTGCCGCCTGCGTACACCGTCGAGCCGTTCACCAGCCAGTGTCGCTCGACGGAACCGTTCGCCCCGGGGTTCCACGTCGGTGGCGAGCCCGGTGGTGGCATCCAGCGCCGCGATGGCCGATCGCGGCTCTGCCCGCCGATGCTGGTGAAGAGCGCCGCCCGCGTACACCGTCGAGCCCGCTCACCGCCAGTGTGAGCATTGCCGCCCGTCCCCGGGTCAAACGGGTCGGGTTCCACGGGTGGGTCGTGAGCGTCTTGTCCGCACGGATGTGAGCTGAGGTTGGTCGGGCCGCACCCTCTGCCGGACGTGAAGACTCCGCCGATGTACCGCCCTGCCTCGGCGCCATCCGCCGCGGGAGCGAGAGCGACGGTGCCATTGGACCCGCGGCCAGCCCCGCTCCGGCGCCCCCGTTCCGGACGTCGATTCCAACAGCGTGGCCTGTGTTGGGACTGACTCAGAAAAGCTTCCGCCCAGATAAATGGTGTTCCCCCTCCACTGCGATTGCGGGGACGGCACGCATCTGCGCCCCACATGTTCGGATCGACCACTTGTGCGCGCGCCGCACCGGCTGCGAGGCTCAGCGCGACCAGGGCTGGCGACAACGGAACGTGTCCGCTGCACGGGTAAATTGCCGGCTGAGCAGTGGCGTGAAGAACATGACGGCCTCCCTCGGGATGCTGGTTGCTGATGACCTGAAAGCTGGTTCTGGCTGGCTGAACCGGTCATCCGCAAAACTGCGCGAAATCATGAAGTCATTCGAGTTGGTAGCAGTTTCGGTAGCAGGCAGAAACGGCAACTTGCTGGAAGACGTCGTGGGCACTTTTCGCGACCGTCCCGCATCACCGCAGGATGGCGGCTCGTGCCGTAGAGCGAGCGCGTGCCCCGCGACAGACGCAGCTTAGGTAGACCCCGGGCGCCAGCGTCTGCCCGTCCCCGAGGCGTCACGACGATGCCTCCCGCTCCGAGCGTGCCGACCTCGCGCGCCGCGATCCTCCGCCCGCCCACGTCGAACAACCTCGAGGCGCGCCGGAGAAGCATCCGGCAGAGAGAAACGTGACGCCGAGGTCCTCCCGCGCGGGGTTGGAACGAAACCCGCGAGTGCCAACCTCAGGCGTGACGGGCACGTCCACCCACGTTTCGCCCAGAGAACACTTCCTGCCCCGTCTTCCGATCACCCCGAGCCGATAGCCACAACGCGAGTGCCTGCGATCACCTGCGCGTCCCGGTAGACCAGCCGCCCGGTTCCGTCGGCCGAGATCTCGCCCATGGCCTCCCAATCGTCCCGCACGCGTGCGCCGGTAGACGGTCGCGCTCGGGAGACGTCACCGGCCGGCGCGAACCAGGTGAGGTTCCACGCGGTCGGGCGCGGCGTGCGCGCTCACGAGCGAGAGCAGGGTGGGCGTCGATCACGTCACCCATGGCTGCGAGGTAGCTCTGCGGCTAGCCCGCCGATGCTGCTGAAGTACCCGCCCGCGTAGACGGTGGAGCCGCTCACCGCCAGGGCGGAGACGACGCCGTCTGGCGTTCGGGTTCCAGCGCGGTGGCCGCCCCGGTCGTGGCATCGAGCGCGGCGATGTGGTTGCGCGCCTGCCCGCCGATGCTGGTGAAGTCCCCGCCCGCGTAGACGGTGGAGCCGCTCACCGCCAGGGCGTGAGACGGCGCTGCCGTTGGCGTTCAGGGTCCCAGGCGGTGGCCGCCCCGGTCGTGGCATCGAGCGCGGCGATGCGGCTGCGCGCCTGCCCGCCGATGCTGGTGAAGCACTCCCGCCCGCGTAGACGGTGGAGCCGCTCACCGCCAGGGCGGAGACGACGTAGCCGCTGGCGTTCGGGTTCCAGGCGGTGGCCGCCCCGGTCGTGGCATCGAGCGCGGCGATGTAGTTGCGCGCCTGCCCGCCGATGCTGGTGAAGCACCCGCCCGCGTAGACGGTGGAGCCGCTCACCGCCAGGGCGCGTAGACGACGCCGTTGGCGTTCGGGTTCCAGGCGGTGGCCGCCCCGGTCGTGGCATCGAGCGCGGCGATGCGGTTGCGCGCCTGCCCGCCGATGCTGGTGAAGCTCCCGCCCGCGTAGACGGTGGAGCCGCTCACCGCCAGGGCGTGAGACGACGTGCCGTTGGCGTTCGGGTCCCAGGCGGTGGCCGCCCCGGTCGTGGCATCGAGCGCGGCGATGCGGTTGCGCGCCTGCCCGCCGATGCTGGTGAAGCTGCCCGCCCGCGTAGACGGTGGAGCCGCTCACCGCCAGGGCGTAGACGGCGACGCCGTTGGCGTTCGGGTTCCAGGCGGTGGCCGCCCCGGTCGTGGCATCGAGCGCGGCGATGTGGCTGCGCGCCTGCCCGCCGATGCTGGTGAAGGCCCCGCCCGCGTAGACGGTGGAGCCGCTCACCGCCAGGGCGTAGACGGCGCGTCGTTGGCGTTCGGGTTCCAGGCGGTGGCCGCCCCGGTCGTGGCATCGAGCGCGGCGATGTGGTTGCGCGCCTGCCCGCCGATGCTGGTGAAGGCCCCGCCCGCGTAGACGGTGGAGCCGCTCACCGCCAGGGCGGAGACGGTGCGCCGTTGGCGTTCGGGTTCCAGGCGGTGGCCGCCCCGGTCGTGGCATCGAGCGCGGCGATGCTGGTTGCGCGCCTGCCCGCCGATGCTGGTGAAGTCCCCGCCCGCGTAGACGGTGGAGCCGCTCACCGCCAGGGCGCGAGACGGTAGCCGCTGGCGTTCGGGTCCCAGGCGGTGGCCGCCCCGGTCGTGGCATCGAGCGCGGCGATGCTGTTGCGCGCCTGCCCGCCGATGCTGGTGAAGCCCCCGCCCGCGTAGACGGTGGAGCCGCTCACCGCCAGGGCGGAGACGAGCGCCGTTGGCGTTCGGGTTCCAGGCGGTGGCCGCCCCGGTCGTGGCATCGAGCGCGGCGATGTTGTTGCGCGCCTGCCCGCCGATGCTGGTGAAGCGCCCGCCCGCGTAGACGGTGGAGCCGCTCACCGCCAGGGCGTAGACGTGCGCCGCTGGCGTTCGGGTTCCAGGCGGTGGCCGCCCCGGTCGTGGCATCGAGCGCGGCGATGTAGTTGCGCGTCTGCCCGCCGATGCTGGTGAAGTCCCCGCCCGCGTAGACGGTGGAGCCGCTCACCGCCGTGGGCGTAGACGTTGCCGTCGGCGTGCGGGTTCCAGGCCGGAAACCGACAGGTCCGAAGCCACGTGCGCCGAGCGTTGGACCGGGGAGTACCTCCCACGACGGTGAAACTTCCCGATGTACCAACCGCCTGCTCCGTCGGGAGACTACCGCGGACACGATGCCCGTCACTTTCAGGGAACGATGGGGGAGCGCGCCGCTCACGGTATCGATGGGGAACACCCCGCCGGTGGCGGGCCCGACCTGAGGTGAAGCTCTGCCGCCGATGTAGATCGCCCCTCCGTCGCGGACCACAGCACTAATGGGTCCATTGGTGACCCACAGGTTCTCGTCGATGGTCTCACGCCCGTCCCGCGTTCGATACCAGCACGGCGGCGGCCACCACGAGACCGGCGACGCCACAGACGGAGATCGCGCAACGATGCGCCAGCAGAGCTGGAGGGCGGCGAGGGGCCGGTGACACAGGATGGATCTGAAAGCTCTGTTCGACATGGCGTGGCCCCTGAGGAAGTAGCGCGTGGGTGTATCCCCTCTGACGTCGTGGGATCGCGAATCAACCAGGATGCTGTGAGGTCGACACGTGCGAAAGAGTACAACCCCTCAATACGCCGCAGCGGGCGAGGTCGAACGCCGGGCGAAGCGACGAGCCCATCGAGCGGGTGACGGCCGCGCCGCCTGCTCTCTCTTCTCCTCCACGGGCTCCTGAACGCCGGGCGAACATTGCTTCTGCAGAAACCGCCGTCACGGCCTGGCGAGCGAGCACGAGCTTCATTCTTGGATCGGGCTCTTGTGGATCCACACGTAGTACCGGTCCACTCCGGGCCCGATCCGGAAAGTACTGAACGGCGCAAGGCGATCGGCCGTTCTCTCGACGAACTCGTATCCCATGGCGGGCGGCATGATCCGCGAGAAGAGGCATGGACCGCGATCGCCGCCGGCGTTTCGGGAAGTCACCGGAGCAAAGCGTGATCGTTCAGTTCCCCTCGGGTCAGAACCGTCCGGTAGGTTCCACGGTCACGGCCTGGCCGCTATCCGCATTCTCGACGCTCGTTCACGCCATGGACGGCGTCCACGCTTCCGACGTATCTCCCGTGAGGGTGATGAACACGCAGTAGAAACTTGTCGGACTCCCGCGCCTGCTTGCCGAAGGAGCACTCTGCCCCAGTTTCACGGGATGGTGCGATTCCGCCGGGAGCTCGTGCGCCGTGTCGACCATGGCGAGGTCGGTGGTTCCGTTGGCCGAGTGTGAATGAGAACTTCTGGACCGATTTGCTCTCGGTCTTGGTCTTCCAGAAATTCGTCTTGGTGTCCGTTGCTCGTCCACCCCGTCTTGCTGGCCGCGACGGCGTAATCGCCGAAGCGCCACTTGAAGTGGCCCAGCCATTCGGCCCCCGGCTCGCCTTCATCCTGTCGGCATTGGCGACGAGGCTGTCGCTGATGACGATGACCTTCTCCGCGGACGACGCGGGGACGGCGAGCAGCAGGGCGCCGAGAAGCATGACGCCGCCGAGCGGCTTCACGCCCACTCATTGGGCTGGCGTCTCACCCGTCACCACCATGCTCCGTGCGCGCGTCCGCCCAAGGCGACCTCCTGAGCATGATGGCACGTACACGCTCAGACCGTCTGCCGGTGCCGGCGCCATGCCTCCGTGCGCATGGATCATACATCTCATCGACCTCGAGCCGCGGCTCTGTCTTTGAAGATCAGCGTCGATGCCATTGCCGGGCGCGGCGAAGCTGACGTAAGTGCGTCAGGAGCGCTCCCGGCCCTCACGCCACGAAGCACGCCGTTCGACGGCCGCCGATGAAGAGCTGCCGCTGACGATTCCGCGCCCGCCCGCCGCCGCTTCCATGTCTCGAGACTCGACCGTGCTCTGCTCATCAGAAGCGTTCGGGGCTCGTTCCGCTCGCGCCGCTCGCCGTGCTACGTCTCAGTGGGCCTGGCCGGACCACTCGCGATGTGTTCTGCGCGAATCGCCTGGCCCAGATGGTGGACCCCAAGCTGGCGGTGACGAACGGGCTGCGTTTCGGCACTGGCGGTCGCGGACAGCGTGATCTACATCGGCGGCCAGTTCACGCGAGGTGGGTGCGACGACGGGAAGTGGAGTTCCGATCAACCTCAGGAACGGGACGCCTCAGCCGTTCGCGGTGGTCACCGGGCGTGGTCGGGCGGTGGTCTCCGACGGTTCGCTGGGGTGGTACATCGGCGGAGAGTTCAGCGACAGCAATACGTAA
>ERZ1370068.10440-contig-914_pt1 | contig 108004 bp, 185 predicted proteins | sample MGYA00561227_ERZ1370068 | MGnify/ENA primary metagenome ERZ1370068 (study PRJEB38410, sample SAMEA6850437) | metagenome | study: Metagenomic assessment of the ecological functions of the soil: analysis of the soil microbiota associated with the...
TGTACTTCGTTCAGTTACGTATTGCTCGCCGCCTCTCGCAGGCACTGCACCGGCGATCTGGATGAAGCCGGGTCTCAGCGCCCTCGAATGGTGCATTCCGACGCTCGAAAAGCGGTCGGCATCTCGCATACTCATACGAACGCTCGGGCGGCGGACCGCGTGTCAACAGCGCCACCGGTATCCACGTGTATCGCGTCGTTCGGAAGCGCTCAACAATGTGGTCCGTCATTCCGGGGCGACCCGCGCCTGGTCTCGGCTTCGCGCGGAGTCCGAGCGCCTATCGAAGCTGGACGTCGAGGATCTGGCAGAGGTTTCGGATCAACCTAATCGCTGGGCTCGGCGTCGTGGCGAGTCGCGAGCGGGCGGAACTGCTCGGAGGCACCATCGAGTTCGCGCGCCCTGCCGAGAGGCGGGACACTGTCAAATTGCGTGCCCACCTCCTGATACTTCTCAAACCTGAGGCGTGAAGTCTGAACCTGAGCCTCAGCCCTAGGCCCTAAGCCCTAAGCCCTGGGGAGTCTATGGACAACCCCGATTACCGTTCTTCCTGCCGACGACCACAGCCTCTGTTTCGACGGGGCTTTCGACGCACTTCTCGAGGACGATCCATCCGATCTCTGTCGTCGGCGAAGCCAGCGCGATAGCGACAGGCGATTCGGCTGGCCGGCGAGCTACGGCCGCGCGGTAATCGTGATGGACTGTCGCGATGCCCGGTACCAGCGGACTCGTGCGCCGACAAATCCTCGAAAGCGTTTTCCGGAAACCTCGATCTTGATGCTCAGCATGCACGCCGAGGGAGACACTCGTCCGCCGGGCGCTCCGAGGCTGGAGCCCGCGGATACATGCCTCAAGAGCGCGTTGGATCTCGATCTGGCGTCGGCGCATCAAGCGGGTCGTCTGGCCGGCGAGATGGTGCTCGACCCCAAGATTGTCGCCAGCACGGCGCTCAAAGGGCGAGCGCAGGTCGTCAGGCTGACGCGCGCGCGAGCTCGGGGTCTGCAGCTCGTCTGCGATGGGTATTCCAACAAAGAATCGCCAGAAGCTGGACCTCAGCGCCAACACCGATTGCCGTCCATCGCGCGAACATCATGAACACGTTCGGCTATTCACAAGACGGCCGAGCTGTGGTCGTCTACCGCCATCCAGCACGAGTCTGGTCACGCTTCCAGTGAATCGGCGACGACTTTCTCGAGCGCGCTGGTTTCCTCGCAGGCCTGAAGGCCTGCGCTGGTCTGGTGCCGTGGCGCCGGGCTTCAGCTCTGCGTTCGCTCGGGGCGACCGCGCAAATTCCAGCCGACACTCGGATTTCGTTTGACGAACGTCACGGGTCCGGCCGGTCTTCAGTTCCAGCACAACAGCGGCGCGTGCAGGCGAAGCTGCTGCCGGAGACGCTCGGCGCTCGGGTTGCGCCTTTCTCGACTACGACGCCGACGGCTGGCAGGACATCCTGCTCGTCAACGGGATGGACTGGCCCGGGCCACAAGCGGCAGCGCTCCACGCTGCGCCTGTATCGCAACAACCGCAACGGCACGTTCACCGACGTCACGCGCGCGGCCGGCCTCGACGTCGAGCTGTACGGCATGGGCGTGGCGGTCGGCGACTGCAACAACGACGGCTTTCCCGACCTCCTCGTCACCTGCGTCGGCCAGAACCGTCTGTTCCGCAACACCGGCAAGGGCACGTTCGTCGACGTCACGCGCACGAGCGGCCTCGGCGGGCCGCACGGCGTTCAGCACGTCGGCGCTGTGGTTCGATTTCGATCGCGACGGGCTGCTCGACCTGTTCGTCTGCAACTACGTGAAGTGGTCGCGCCGAGCACGACGTGTTCTGCAGCCTCGACGGCAAGCAGAAGTCCTACTGCACGCCCGAGGCGTATCGCGGCGATACGTGCTGGCTGTTCCGCAATCGCGGCAACGGCACGTTCGAGGACGTCACGGCCACGAGCGGGATCTTCGACACCAGCTCGAAATCGCTGGGTGTCGCGATGCTCGACTACGATCGGGACGGCTGGCCCGATCTGCTTCGTCGCCAACGACACGCAGCCGAACAAGCTGCTATCGCAACCTGCGCAACGGCACGTTCGAGGACGTCGCCGTCGAGGCGGGCCTCGCCTTCAGCGCCGGACGGCAAGGCGCGCGCCGGCATGGGCGTCGACGCGGCCGACTTCGACAACTCCGGCACGGCCGGGCCTCGCCATCACGAACTTCGACAACGAGATGATCGGCTTGTATCGTCCCGTCGAGTGGCGGCGTCTGTCGAGGACGTCGCGTCGCGAGCCGGCATCGGTCCACGCCGTCACGCAACTCGCTGGGATTCGGCTGCGCTGTTCGCCGATCTTCGATCTCGACGGCCGCGCTCGACCTCGTCGTCGCCAACGGCCACATCGACGAGACCGTCCGCAACATCCGCGGCAACGTCGGCTACGCGCAGCCGCCTGCACTCTGTTCCTCAGCCACGGGCAACGGCACTTTCCGAGACGTCGCCGGATCGACCGGCGGCGAAGCTTCGCGCAACCGAAAGTCGGGCCGCGGCCTCGCCTGCGGCGACTTCGACCGCGATGGCGATCGTCGATCTGCTGATCACCACCAACAACGGCCCGGCGATGGCTCTACCGCAACGATCAAGTGCGCCGGCAACCGAGCCATCCGGTTTCGTCTCGATCGGAACGCAATCCAATCGCGACGCAATCGGCGCCGCGGTTCGGATCTTCCACGACGGCGTCGTCGCAGTCGCGCATGGTCAAGAGCGGCTCGAGCTACCTCTCGCAGTCAGAGCTGCCGGTAACGCTTCGGCGTCGGCAGGCGCGACCGCGTCGACCGCGTGCGTCGATCGACTGGCCGAGCGGAAGAAGCGAGGAACACAAGAACCTCGTAGCCTGGGAGGACCTCGTACGGGTGCATCTCGAAGGCGAAGGAATCACACCTGCTGGAAGGTGTTTTGACCGTGGATTGGATAGTACAATCACTGCGTGGAGGAGTGATGGAAGTTGCAGACTGGCGTCGTTCTTGGCGTCCATGTTGGCGCGGCTTGACGGTTGTGGCAGCGCTAACGGCACGAGTTCGGCCACTCCGTTGACCGGGTTCAGTGGAGCGGCGACTGGGGCACCAGCAAAGACAGCGCGCAATCGGGTGCTGTTGGACATTCAGTGGGACGGCAAGGCACGCGGAACGCTCAATCGCCGCGCCCATGGCCGTGGCGACGACGTGTCAACCCGACACGTGGGCCGTGCATTCGAGGGCGAGCCCGACAGGACGCCTCAGGCGCTATGCGTCCACTTCGTTCTCGACGGCAAGCTCGAGGACCATCGGCGCCTACCAACGCTTCATCACCGGCACTGGACGCAGGGATCGACCAAGGGCGACTTCAGGTCACGCGGAACTAACAAGGCGGGGCCAGTCGTTCACCTATTGCCGCGCGTCCGGCTGGCCGAAGTCGTCGGTCAGCCGCTGCAGGTACTTGTTGTTTTCCTGGCAGATGTATTCCGACGAGCTCGCGCGTTCGCACGCCACGGAATGTCCCACGCCACCTTGAACGGCTTCGTGTAGGCGCCCGGATCGTCGATCGATCGCTTCGTAGTGCAGCGTGCTCTTGTTCGGGCGCGTGAAGCGCTCGACGACGTGCAGCTGGTCGGTGTGCGGGTGGCCGAAGTAGTCGAGCCACGTCGCTTCGTTGAAGCCGACGACGTCCGACGACGAGCGTGTCGCCTTCCCAGCGGCCGACCGAGTGGCCGAGATAGGTCGGGTTGAGCGCGTCGCCCTGCGGGATGCGGCGCGCCCGTCCATGAAGATCTCGCGCCAGATGTGCGTCGCGCCCTCGAAGATCATGATGATGCGCTTCTGCTCCGGCAGCTGGATGATCTCCGCCGGATACGGCGTCGCCATCATGCGCGGACCGCCGGGCGGCAGGCAGTAGCCTTCGGGATCGTATTTCGACTCGTTCTTCGAGTTGTAGTCGTAGACCGCCGCGGCCCACGGCTGAAACGGCACCACGGCTCGGACTTCGCGCCGCCGCGGCCGCCGTCCGCCGCCGTCGCCTTCACCGCCGCCGAGCGGCTGCCGCCACGTCCGCGCGCTGCGCACGCTGCCGCCGCGACGGCCGCCGCGCCACGGCTGCGGTTCGGCGATGCGCTTGCCGTCGTCGTCCGACGAGCCGCATGCCCATGTTGGTGATGTAGGGAACGTTCCAGATGCCCTTTTCACCGGCAACGCGTCCGAGGTTGACGCGTGCCGTCAGCGAGGCGGGCGTGGGCTCAGCGGTGCCGTCCGGCAGCGCCGCGTCCGCGACCCTGGGTGCGCCGGCTGCCGCCTGCGCGTCGGAGCCGCTGCGACGACACACTGACGGCCACCAGCAGCGCGGCCGTCGTCACCGACAGCATTCGACCGTGATCAACGCGTTCCACACTCACCGTGACCTCGCGATTCGAAGCTTATGGCGTGGTCGGTGCCTGGCTCGGACGCCGCGAACAGGCGCTGTGCCGTGCCGTCAGCGTGACCGAGCGGGCGTTGCCGATGTTGCTGCCGTCCTTCGCCGCGCTGCCTTCGACGAGTGACCTCGTCACCGATCTTCATCGAGTTGCGCGACCAGCCCTGGCGCATCAGGCCGTTCGGGCTGCCCATTTCCATGCCCCAGTTCGTCGACCTTGCCGGACGTCGTCCTTCACGTCGATGTAGAAGTAGGCGTGCGGGTTCATCCACTCGATCTTCGTGACGGATGCCACGTAAGCTTAGACCCGGCTTGTTGGCAGTCGAACTCGGCCGCGAACAGAGTGGTGCGCGATCATCGGCACGGCGGCGAAGCAGCGACGCCTGCGCACGCAGCTATTGATCAGACCTCAGTGGTACGTCATTGTCGTATGACAGCTGCCCCGGCTATGTCAAATCTTGAATGCGTCAAGCAGCCGGTGCCCCCACGTGTCGAGTCGTCTGCCGCGTTTGCTGCGCTATCATGATTCTCTGCGGTCTGCCGGCCTGGCACTCGTCGGGGCCGGGCCAGGCAAAAGCAAGCCAGCCGCGAGAATGCGGAGACATCGGTGAATCCCCGATTCTGTTCCGCAATCGCGCCGCCGCGATACTGATCACGCTTTTGCCGCCAGTGTCTCGTTTCAGTGCGGCCCAAGGCCCACCGCGTCGGGCGCCTCAACGTCAGAGACACCTGCCGGGCCGGCGCCGCGGCTCGCACAACGGCAAGCCAGACTTGAGTGGCGTCTGGATGCCGCCTGCGTGCCAGACATGAGGCCGGAACGGACGCGGGGTCAACTGGGCCATGCGGAACTCGCCTTCTCGCCAACCGATACGCCTCAAGAGCGGCAGTCGCGTCACGCAGGCCGGCCATTGGGCGGAGCTTCCCTTCACTCCGGCCGGCCTTGCGGACTCGGCAGACCTACGACGCGGCGAACGGCGATTACACCGGCGGTTGTCTGCCCTTCGGCCTCAACCGGTCCATCAACGCGCCCAATCCTTTTCCAGATCGTGCAGGCCGATCACGCTACGTCGCGCTGCTGTTTTGAAGTGAACAACTGGTTTCACGTTGTTCCGATGGGTGTCGACCATCCGAAGGATCTCGAACCGATCTGGTACGGCCATTCGGTCGGCAAGTGGGACGGCGACAGTCTCGTGATCGACACGATTGGCTTCAACGAATTTACGCGCCTCGACACCGTCGGCCATCCGCCACAGCGACGCACTGCACGTGATCCAGACGTTCACGCGTATCGACGCCGGGGCACCTCGCGTACACCGGTGACCATCGACGACCCGAAGTTCTACACCAGGCCCTGGAAGAACGAACGGACCTTCACCGCTCTTGAAGGGTGAATTGATCGAGTGCTCGTGCGAGGAGAACAACAAGGACCTGCGCGAGGGCCACATCAAAGCCTGGACGCCGCCTTGGCTCAAAAAGCCGCTGACATGCAGCGTCGGCCAGTCAGCTATCAGCTGAGAACTGAAAGCTGAAAACGATTTTGAGGTCTCAGATGAAAACCCACCTGAACGCCGTCGCGGTCGCGGTCGGCATCGCGGCTCTACTGGCGCTTTCTGTTCTGCCGGAAGCAAGACTCTCGGCACAGATAACCGGACAGACACCGGTACCCGACTGCGCCGCCGAGCGGCCCGCCTCCGCGTATGGCGAACGGGAAGCCTGATTTTCAAGGGGGTGTGGCAACGGGCCGTACGTGCCGGACATGACGAGAAGCGGACGGGGTCAAAAGGGTACGCGGAGGCTCCGTTCAAGAACGATGACACGGCGGAGGCGCGCGCGGCGCTGACGGCAGCGCGGCGAGTTCGGAGACCTGCCATACGCCGGCGGGGCTGCAAGCCTGGAGATCGTACGGCATCTCGAACCTGAATGCGGCCGACGGTCCGGGCGACTACACCGGCAGCTGCTTCCCCTTCGGCATGACCCGGTCCATCAATTCGCCCGAGCCCATGCAGATCATGCAGAACGACAAGGTACTCGCCTTGTTGTTCGAGCAGAACTCATGGTTCCACGTCGTCCCCGCTCGACGGACGCGATCATCCGAAAGGCGATGCGCTCAACCCGACCTGGTTCGGAAATTCGATCGGCAAGTGGGACGGAGACACGCTGATCATCGACACCGTCGGCTTCAACGGATATACGCGCCTCAGACACGAACGGTCATCCTCACAGCGATCAGCTACACCTGGTGCAGACGTTTCGCCGCACGGACATGGGCCACATCGAGCACACGGTCACTGTCGACGATCCGAAGTTCTATACAAAGCCGTGGAAGAACGAGCGGACCTTCACACTGATGAATGCCGGAAGTTCTCAGTATTCGTGCGAGGAAAACAACCGCAGCCTGTGGGAGGGGCGGCTCAAGCTGTGGCTGCCGCCGTGGGCGAAGAGAAAAGAAATGCGACTCGGAATGCAGTCGCCGCCGGCGCCGCGACCGAACGCGGCGCACGAATCGGCGACACCCGGGGATGTGGTGCCGCACTGACGCGAGGGCAACGAGCGCCAGCGTCATAGTTGCAGCCGTCAAGCCGAAGAAACGCGCGGGCCCGCCTGCCTCGAGCGCCCACGATCCCACCGACGGGCTGAGCACGCCGCCGATGCGGCCGAAGGCCACCGCCGTCCCGACGCCGGTGGCTCGGACCGACGTCGGATAGACATGCGCCGCGAGCGCATACATCGTGGTCTGCACGGCGTTAATCAGTCCGCCGGTCCACGCCAGCATCGCGAACACGGCGATCGGCCGCATGGGGCCCGATCGACATCGAGCGCCAGGACCAGCGCGCCCGCGACCGCGCCGGCGGCCATCGTCAGCATCGAGATCCGCGATCCCAGGCGCATGATGACGATCGCCGCCGAGCACGGCCCCGACGACGCCACCGACGTTGAAGGCCGGTGAGGCCGTAACTGGCGCGTCCCGACGTCGAAGCCGGTGCCGGCAAGCATCGACGGGACCCACGTCGTGCCGATATACACCGGAAGCAGGCAGAAGAAGAACGACGCCACAGAGTGCCGAGCGTGTCGCGCCGGTACTCCGAGGACGCAAGCTCGCCAACCGACGCGCGCGCCGACGGCTCTTCTCCCGTGCCGTCGACGAACGTCGCGTTCGACCGGCACGTTGTGAGCCGAGCCGACGGAGCAGAGTCGCGCAAGCTCAGGCCAGCGCTCCTTCAGCCGGGCGAGATATCGCGGAGATTCCGGCAGCACCTTCAACAGAATCGCCGCCAACACGAGCGGAACGATGCCGCACGATCAGGAAGAGCACACGCCAGCCGAATGTCGGCAGGATCTGGCCGCCGACGAAGCCGGCCAGCGATCCGCCGAGCGGAATGCAGACGATGGTGAGCGTCACCGCGAACGGCCGCTGCCGGCGCGGGACGTATTCGGACGACAGCGCGGCGGCATTGGGCATCGCGCCGCCAAGGCCGAGCCCCGCGAGGAACCGCAGGATGCCAAGCGTGACCACGAGGCCGGTTGACAGCGACACGAGCACGGTCAGCACGCCAAACGCCATCACGCTGCCCAATGAGCGCGACGCGGCGGCCCATGCGATCGCCGAGGTAGCCGCCGATGAAACCGCCGACCATCATGCCGACCATGCCGCTCGTCTGCACTGGAACGAACGCCGGCCGCGGCACACTCCACTCACGCATCAGCGCGGGAATCGCCGAGCCGAGCACCTGGTTGTCGAGGCCGTCGAGGACGATCGCCAGCGCGGTCGACGAAGACCAGGAACTTCTGGTAACCGCCCCACTGCCCTTCGTCGAGGATCGCGCCGACGTCAACGGTTTTCATCGAGTCCTCTCGAATCAGACACCTGAGCGTGAGCCCATCAGGCCCATTCCAAGCCTAAGCCCTGAATTGCCCACCTCGTCAGTGCTTCGCCTGTCCCGCCGCCATCGCCTGCTGTCCGCGCTGGTGGCTCGTCGAGAAGATCACGTGCGAGCGACATCAGCGCCTGCAGCGGATGCGCCCCGGCTTCGGCCAGCGGCCCGACGTGTTCGCTGACCAGGCCGCCCTTGCCGACGTTGATCAGTTCCTCGGCGGCCTTGCGCTGCTGCGCCGTGCAGCTCGTACTCGTCCGCCACCTTGTCGAAGTCGTCGATGATGCGGCTGCGCAAGTCCGGCGCTGTGGCGCGACTCGAACAGCAGCTTGTTCAGGCCGTACGCCTCCGCCGGCGGGTGCTTGTAGAACTGGAAGCCCTGGTTCAGGAACTTGAAGCCGCCGTAACTCGCTTCGCGACCTTGGTCGGCGGCGTTGCGTGCGTGCGCGCTGCGGCAGGAAGCGCATCATGCCAGCCCGTGGTGCCAGGTCGGGATGTAGTCGATCAGCTCGCCTTCGACGGGCGCCGATCGCGCCGAACATCACCGCCCAGCTGAGCATCTCGGTGTTGCCCACCTCGTCGAGCTGCGTGCCGGTCATGTTCGAGCAGCGCGTCGGCATTGCCGGCCTCGAACTGCGACACCAGCCAGCGGTCGAAGTCGAACTCCGGATGGAGATACTTGCTCGTGCCGGGGAAGTGCGACATGCCGCCGCTGGCGATGATCGCGACGCGTTCCTTGCGTCCCTTGACGATCTCGGCGACGGCCTTGCCCAGCGCCTGCGCAGCGCCGCGGCGTCGGCAGCGGCGGCACGTAGACGTTGGTGAAGAACGGAATCACCGGGATGTTGCGCTTGCCGATCACGTACTCGAACGGGATCGAGAACGCGTGGCCGAGCTCGGCGTCCTCGGAATACGCCATGTCGAAGTTGTGGTCGACGACCAGCTTGTTGAGGATGTCTTCGGCCATCTCGCGGTGAATCGGCAGGTTGTGCTCGCGCCCGGCGAACTTGGCGATGGCGCGGTTGCCGGCGACGATGGCGAACGACGGCACGCAGGTGACCGAGAACGTCTCGACGTGGTCGGCGCCGAAGAACAGGATGGCGTCCGGGCTTGGTCTCGTCGAGCACCTTGCCGAGCTCCTGCATCGCGCGCGCCGGCCTGCTCGAGCTGCTGCGGATTCTCGTCGGGCGGCCGCGTGAACATGTATGGCGTATGGCACGGTGCCGACTGCGGCAACAATTTCACCCATGGCTGGCTTTCCTCTTCATCCGGGCCTCAGGCCCCAGAGGCCCGCGGCCTCAGCTCTAGTCCCTCCTCTTCATCCACATACCGCACGCCCAGCTCCGCGAGCTTGGCCGCGCAGTCCATAGAAGTCTAGCCCGAGTTCGCCGTTACGGAGCCGTTCTCGCGTTTTCTGTTCCTTGGCGACGCGCTCCCCGCCCAGACGGGCCACCTCGGACGCGGCGCCGCGCGGGACGACGACCACGCCGTCGCTGTCGGCCACGATGACGTCGCCTGGGCCGACGCTTGCACCGGCGCAAGACCACGGGCACGGTTGATCGAGCCGGCCGTCGCTCTTGACCGTGCCCTGGGCGCTGAATCGCCTTGGACCACACCGGGAAGCCCATCGACGTCAGGTCGGCCACGTCCGCGGACCCCGGCATCGATGATGAGGCCGACCACTGCCGTGGGCGCGGCAGGACACGGCGAGGAGCTCGCCGAACATTCCGTCGGTCGATTCCGAAGTCGTCGTCACGACCAGGATGTCGCCCGGCCTGGCAGATCTCCATGGCGGCGTGCAATCATGAGGTTGTCGCCAGGCTGACATGAGATCGTGATCGCGCTGCCGGCAGCTCTTCGCTGTCCGGATAGATGGGCCGCATGTACAGGACGCATCAAACCCGTCCGCCCCTGTGCTTCGTGAACGGTGGCGACGCCCAGCTCCCCGAGCGTGGCGATCACCTGCGCATCGGCGCGTCGGATTTTTCGAACGATGGTCGGTTGCATCAGGCGAGTCCAGCGAACTCACAGGCCGAAATCGATGCCGCCAATTGCTGTTGATGCGCGGATAGACCTTCCGGGCATTACCTTCAAAAGATCTTGTTACGGTCTTCGGCGCTCAAGGTGGGCAGCGCGTCGATGTATCGCTTCGTATCATCGAAGTAGCTGACCAGTCTCCGGGTCGATGCCCTGACGGCGCCCACCATCTCGGAACCGAACAGGATATTGTCCAGCGGGACGACCTTGAGCAGCAGCTCGATGCCCGGCAGATGGTAGACGCAGGTGTCGAAGAACACGTTGTTCCGGATCAGGCTCGTCGAGCGGCGGCCGCTTCATGTCCTGCGCGAGGCCGCGGTAGCGGCCCCAGTGGTACGGCACCGCGCCGCCGCCGTGCGGGATGATGAACCGCAGCGTCGGAAAGTCCTTGAACAGATCGGCCGTCGAGGAACTGCATGAACGCCGTCGTGTCGGCGTTGATGTAGTGCGCGCCCGTGGCGTGGAAGTTCGGGTTGCACGACGCGCTGACGTGGACCATCGCCGGCACGTCGAGCTCGACCATCTTCTCGTAGAACGGATACCAGTAGCGGTCGGTGAGCGGCGGCGCGGTCCAGTGCCCGCCGGACGGATCCGGATTCAGGTTGCAGCCGATGAAGCCCGAGCTCGGTGACGCAGCGCTCGAGCTCCGCGACGCAGTTCGCCAGCGGCTCACGCCGGCGTCTGCGGCAGCTGGCACACGCCGACGAAGTTGTCCGGATAGAGCGCGCACACGCGGTGCGATCAGGTCGTTGCAGTGCTGAGACCAGTGCAGGCTGGTCGTCGCGTCGCCGATGTGGTGCGCCATGGCCGACGCGCGCGGCGAGAAGATCGTGACGTCGCTGCCGCGCTCGCGCTGCAGCTTCAGCTGGGCGTCTCTCGAGGCTCTCGCCGGATCTCGTCGTCGGCTGATGTCGACGCGTGCCTTTCGATCCGGGACGCGACGAGGTCTTTCAGGCCTGCAATCTGGCGCGTCGCGATAAGACCTGGAGCGCTTTGGGCGCGGTCGTATAGTGGCCGTGGCAGTCAATGATCATAGGAATCGGATAACCGGATGAAGAGCGCGAATCCGTACCTCGATCATGTCTGTCAAACAAGCTCCTGAGCTGGCTGGCGCGGCAGCGGCGGTGGTGCTTCAGCTGGTCCACGGCATCGAGCGCTGGACGCTCGAGCGGCATTTCTGTGGCGTTGGACTGCGCTCGCTGTGACGATTGCTGCTTCTCTCCGCCCGATCGTAATCGACCTTCGGAAGAAGCTGTGGATCAGACGAACTGGTTACCGTGTTCATGGCGAAGCAGGGTGGACCTGTCGAGATCTGCGTCCGCGCCACGGCCGAGGGGGTCGATGTATCACCGCCCCTCTACCCCATCCTCGTTCAGGCCCCCTGCTTCCGCTCGTCGGCAATGAAGCGCTGGCCGCGCGACTGCCCTCGACCGTTGGCCTGTGTCTGATGCTGGTCGGCGTGCTGGCCGTCTCGCGCCGCTGGTTTTGGCGTTGTCGGCGCTTGGGTGCCGTCGCTGCTCGCTTTCGACAGCCTCCGAGTCCGCCGGTTACGAGGGGCGTTGCTACGGCCGATTAGCTTGGGCTGCAGCGCCGTGTCGCTTATTCTGCTGGCAGACGGCAAGTGCCGGCCGGCGACGGAGCGGCCTCCATCCTTCTACTTTGCCGCGACCCTGGCGCTGATGTCCGCGCTGCACTACTACTCAGTCTTCTTTGCGATTCCTCTGTTTCTTATGCGCGAGCTGGTTCGATGGCGGAAATCTGGCAAGCTGGACATCGCTATCCCTGGCGGCCCTTGCCACGTGCTGCTCGTCTTGGCGGTGCACTATCCACGCTGATTGAAGCCAACCGACGCTACAGCGTGTCCCTGTGGTCGCCAGCGGGAGCTGGGGCCAGATTCAGAAGTTTCTACGAGTTGTAAGCTTTCTTCCCATGCTGTCTGTCGGAGCGGTTCTCGCCTTGATTGTCCGCTTGATAGTCCGTCGCAGCCGAGCTACCACTCTGAAGCACCTGTGATGCGCGCAGTGGCCATGAATGGTGCAGCCATTGGCGCGATGCGCGCTGATGCCGGCTTTCGCGGTCGCCGTGTCAATACACGACGCACGTGTTCGTGGATCGATACCGCTGTATGAGCGATGATCGGCTTCGCCATTCTCGTCGGCGCGTCACTTCCACATCGTGACGCGCCGGCGGGTAATCGTGGCAGCCTGCATATCAGGCCGCATTGGCGGCACATACTGGGCGTTCACGCGGTGCGTAGCGCGTTCCGCGAGAACACCCGTACTTGCCCGAGAGCTGAAAGCGTCATGCGCGTCCTTACGCAGCTGCCCGATGGCTCCGAACCAATTGTCGTGCCGAATTCGCACGTTTTCATGGAGCTCGCCTACTACGGCGACCCTCGGTGGCGGGAGCGGCTCGTCTATCCTCTGGCTCAGGACCTGGAGTTGCGATACACGAGGTACCGGCAGCACTTCCTTCCTCATGTCTTCGCTCCAGGCGCCGCGCGGCTCACTGCACGTCGTTGACTACAAGACACTCCTGGCTACATACCCGCGTTTCGTGCTTGCGGTGCGGCCGTCAGATTACATGGCGAAGTCATCTCGTGGCGGAAGGATACCGCGTCACTCTCATCAGCGCGACGGCCGACTCGGTGCTCTTTGAAGTGCGAAGCCGCACGCTCGAGGTGGTCCAATTTTTCTCTGCGCTACGCAAGCGGCACCAGGCCAGATCAAAGTGCTCGAGGTAGAGGCGAGCGGGCCAGCGCTTTTTGTCAATCACTTGTCGAGCAGCGCCATCGTCGGCACGACAGCTGGCCGCGCTCGATTCCGGCTCGCGTCCCTCGCGGATCGCGCTGACGAACTCGACGTCCTGCCGGTCGAACGCCGGCGACGCCATCGAGCGGCACGTCCTTGCCCTCGCTGTCGGTCATCGAGTCGCGATAGACCTTGTAGGTCTCTTCTTCGCCGATGTAGCGGTAGAAGCCGCCGAACGGTCCCTTGTTGTTGAACGACATCGCCATGCGTGAAGAGCGGACCCTTCTTCGATTTCATCGCCACGGTCAGGTCCATCGGGATCGCCGAGCTCCGGGTGGTCCGGGCCCTTCTGGCCCCAGACCTCCAAGTTCGGCTCGTCGAGGATCCAGTGCGCGAGATCGACCGAATGGCAGCCGTGATGCCAGAGCAGGTTGTCGACCCACGACCGCGGCTGGCCGTGCATGTTGAGGTTGGTCGCGGCGGAAGAAGTAGGTCTCGACGACCATGTGATGCAGATGGAACGTGCCTTCCTGGATGCGCCGGCGGATCTCGCGATGCGGGCTCGAGAAGCGGCGCGTGTGCGTGACCATGCAGACCTTGCCGGCCTTCTTCGCGCGCGTCGAGCATGCGCTGCGGCATCGGCGCAGGTTCAGCGCTCATCGGAATCTCGACCTGGACGTGCTTGCCCTTCGACAGCGCGAGCAGCGTCTGATCGCGCGTGCTGGTCGCTCGGCGTCGTCAGGATGACCGCGTCGACGCCCGGCCGATCGATGCAGGCTTCCAGGTTGCTGGAGCGAATACGGAATATTCCACTTCGTCGGCGAACGCCTTGGCGCCGTCGTCCGTGCGGCCGGAAACCGAGACGATCTCGACACCGTCGATTTTCTGACAGCGCCTTCACATGGATTTCGCCCATGGCGCCGGTGCCCGCGAGACAGATCTTCATTTCGACCTCTTCTATCAGTGTCGGGCATCTGGTAGCTTCAAGCTCGGCAGCCTACGCGCTCACTGCCCATCCCGCCCTTACCCGCCTCCTGCCCGCCAGACCGTCCGCCTACTCCTCAACCAGCCTCGTCGGAATCGTCACCGCCATCGTGCTTGACCTCGTCCGACGGAAAACCCGGCGTCGAGCAGACGCTGCGCAAAGCATGGCGAACCCTTCGGCAACCGGCGGGTTGATGGTCTGACCGAGATCGGTCGAGATCAACGTCCGCGACACGCCGGTCTTGCGAATGTTCGCAAATGCCGTTTCCCACGGGGCCTTGTTCGTATAGGTCGTCGTGAAGCAGTGCTCGATGACCGCGCCCGCATCGGCGAGCTCCTTTCTGCTCGTCGCCCGCTCAGGCTTCTGCGACGGGAACTCGGCGTGCGTGACGAGCGACCTTCTTGAGGCCCATCTCCTTCGCCGCGCGAACCAGCGCAAAGATCTCGCGGCGCCCGAGATGTCCCGTCGCGAGGATCATGTTGTGCTTGGCGATGCGCTCCGAGGCAGCGTCTGGCGCGCATCGACCAGTTCTCCCGATGCATCGATCGACCGAGAGCGGCGGCGGCGCAATTCCTTCAGCGGCCAGCTCGCGCTGAATCTTGGCCCAGAACGGCAGCTTATGGCTTCCGCCGTCGAGCCGGCCCGCGGTTTCGTTCTGCGCGTCGACGGTAGGCATCCACACAATCTTGCAGCCCGAGCGCCCGGCAAGTTCGACGGCCACCGGGTTCAAGCCCGCCGACGCTGTGATTCGAGCGTGACCGCGCCGAACGCTTTGATTCCCGGCACGGCCTTCGTGACCACTTGTGCGCGTTCGCCGGTCTGAATGTAGTGGGACTTCAAGACAAATCCACGCAAGCCCGCGACCGAGAAATTCCTTCGCACAATCGATGTCGTCGATCCGGCGAGCGATTACGTCCGGGCCCGACGTGGATCTGCAGATCGTAGGCGCCTTCCAGGCACTTCCAGGCAGCATCGGACACGGGGGTCGCGTCTTGGGCGGGCGTGGACGTCGAAATGCTCATGATCTCCTCTGGAGATAACTGTCAAATGCTTCACACTGAAACTGGGCCCGAAGAGGAACCGGGTCGGACGCGCGCCACACACGCGCACCGGTCGTGCGCAAGGGTCCCCGATACACACGGCCGTTGAAATCGCGCCGCTCAGCGGTGCGTATTCTGTTCGGCCATCCTCAGACCCTCGTCCTCGCCGTCGACGAAACCGTACACGGCTGGACCCCATGAGCTCTGCCCAACACCCACGGCGCCCCATTGGGCGAGACGGCGAACCAACTCCTCGCTCGGCCCTCTCGCGAACGCACCGCCCTGGACACTCGCGAACCACCGCCCGGTGATCTCTTGAATCTCGCTCAGCGCCCGGCCGAAGGTCGCGAGTCAGCTTCCGCCAACGCGGGCAACAGTGCCATCAGCACAAGATGAGCAACGCGTCTGGACGTCGCGCTCAGGTGGCTTGGGAAGCGCGGCAAAGGCCGCCGCTTCATCGACACCGTTGAGACCGGGTACCGCGTCCGGGACGACGACGATGCACTGCCAGGTTGATGGGAACGGAAGACGAGCGAGAAGTGGGCCGCAACCGTTCCGCTCGCGCGATACGGCCTCCTTCGACGACGAGACCACCGCCGGCAAATGTCCACGTGCCCACAGCAGAGCGACAAGCGCGGCCCATGACTGTCGCAAGCTCCGACACATCGGCCTGGATGTTGAAGAGTTCGGCGAGCGCACGAGCCACGGCGAGCGCGAGTTGCGTCCCCGAGCCCAATCCGGCGTGCGACGGCAGCGCTCGATGGACGTGCAGCCTCGCACTCGGTCGGATCCCGTAATGGTTCAGGAACCGACGAGCGAACTCAGCAGCTCTATCGGCGTCTTCACCCAGCACCTCGAGCGATTCGGCAGGGGCGGCGGACAGCAGAAGTGTTGGCGCGGGGCGCCGCTGCTCCAAGACCACCAAACCAGCGGCCGAGCCCGCCATGAAGATCGAGGATTCCGAAGTGAAGCCGGGCGGGCGCCTCGACGAAGATGGCTTGTCCGTCGCTCTTGGGAATCACGATGTCATCGGCCGTCGGCGGGCCATGGAGAGAACTCTATCATTGCATCAGGATTGCTCTTAAAGATGAGGGACTGCCCGCACTGCAGGGCGAGGACCTGCTACGGACTATTCGAATGCCGCGGCGACCGGCAGTGCGAATCCGGGCAGCTTTACCTCGTGGCAAGGGACCATATCGTCCACGGAATAGCGATCGACGGCGCCGCTTCTGCTATGGGCCGTGACGACATGGGCGTCCGGATCGACAGCGCACCACAAGGGTTACGCCGATCTTCAGATACTCTTCGACCTTTTGACGCATGTCGATGTGGGCATTCTCCGCCGGAGGGGATCTCCACAACAAGCTCCGGCGCGACATCCAGAAAGCCGCGGTCTTTGCTTTCGGCGCCGGTATGTCTCGTGAGAGACGAACACGACATCTGCCCCTCGAACGCGATCGGGATTACGCCTTGTAAAAACTCCAACCTCTCCGGTCATCACAATTCCCAAGTTCTTCGTACTGGCGAACCCGCCGATCAATCGCGCAATATTTCGCTTCTATACGCCCATGCTCAGGATTCGTGGGACTCATCGGCACAATACGGCCGTCAATCAGTTCGCAGAGCTCGTGATCGGGCATTCGAGGGAGAGCTCCTCCCGGTGATCAGCGCGCCGTTCGCATCCGATTGTCGTGCACTCGTCATGCCATTATCTGCTTCGCTCACACCATACCATCGTCGTCTGCGAGGCGCCGAGAAGCGCCGATCCTCAACCGACACGGCTTGGAGACGAGGGCCGCGTTCATCGCGTTGCGCCCGAGGCCACCGCCTTCGAGCGCATGTCAGTCGGTCAGCAACCTCGTGGCCTCGAGCTCCCTGCGCGCCGGCAGTCTTGTCCACGATCACCTGCAGCCTCGCAAATTCACTCTCGACGAACTCGCGTGGCAGGAGGTGCAGACGTGTGGCGTAAATTGCGGCCTCGAGCGACGGCGTGCCGGGCTCGATTGAAGCCGATGAACTCGCGGCGCACGCCGCGGTGCACGACCAGCCGCCTTCGATGCGCGACCTTGGCGGCGTGCTGTCGATCGCGCGGACCTCCACCTCGCGCCACGAGCAGCAGTCAGCTAACACCACACTCCACGAACCGACGCCGCAGGTACGGGTTGCGTACTGCCGGGTCTGCGATTACGCCGCACGCGCGAACACTCGGACGTCGTCGATGAGATTCACGACGGCCGCACGCGTCGCCACCCAGATTGCGATAGGTCGTCGTGTCGAGAAACGGCGAGGCACGACCGCACCCTCGCCCCATTCCACGCCCATCGACGCGCAGTTCACAGTGCCGTCCTCGGCGATGGTCGTGACGATCGTTTCTACGATCACGGGCGTCTGCACTCTCAGGCCTGGGGCCTGGGGCGTGAAGCCCTTGACGGTTCAGTAGGTGGAGGGCCATATGCCGGGCGTCGCGAGCTCGACGGACCGGCCGTCAGGATCGCGGAAGTAGATGCTCCGCCCACCTTCCTCCCATGTGACCCTGCTCTCGATTAGCGATCCCGAGGTCCGACGAGGTGCGCCTCCCATCCCGAAACATCGGCGGAATCGACGGCAAGCGCGAGAAATGTACGGGTCCGCTTCCAGTCGTGCGCGGGAACCAGCCCGCCGGCGGCTTGCACCGGCTTCATCGGACTCGCCTTTCTGAAACAGGAGCAACACGGTCGCCGCGCCCGCATCGAAAGCCGACCAGCCGTTCGCTGACCAGCATCGGCGCCGTGCTCAGCGAGTCGCTGGTAGAACGCCGGCTGTTCTCTGAAGATCGTCACAATAGAGGGCCGTTTCTGAGAACCCTCCGAATCCGCACCGTCACCGGACGAGCTCCACTGGCGGCGGGACGAACGTGTCGCCGTTCGGCTCGGATCCGGCTGCCCCACGGCGGCGTGGCCCGCGCCGCGTCCGATCTGTGAGCGCTGTGCGTCCCATCGGCGCCGCTCGGCAGCGAGGCGTGCGCGCGGGGTCCGCGCAAGAACCTGTCGAGCATGGCGTAGCCATATTCGCTGGCAGCGGACTCGGGGTGGAATTGCACGCCTGTCACCGGGTGCGTGCGATGCTCCACGGCCATGATCTCTCCGTCGTCGACCGCCCAGGCAATTGCACGCAGGGCATCTGGCAGCGACGTGCGATCGATCACCAGTGAATGGTAGCGCGCCACGTGGGAGCGGCGAGGGCAACCCGGCAAAGACACTGCGGCCCTCGTTGGGTGACAACCGATGTCCGGCCGTGGACCGGCCGACCGGCACGAACGATCTCGCCGCCGTAGCGCCGCACCGATGCATTGATGCCCGAGGCAAACACCCAGAATAGGAATGGTCGGTCCGAAACGCCGAACGACGTCCGTCGAAATGCCGGCCTCCGCCGGTGAACAGGGTCCGGGTGAAAGAATGATGTGGCTTGGCGCGAGGCTCGAGACCTCCTCGAGCGTCAATCGATCGTTCCGTCGGACGACAGCTTCGTCGCCAAGTTCGCGCACGTACCGCGCGAGGTTGTAGACGAACGAGTCGTAGTTGTCGACGAGAAGAATCATTCGCGGCTTTTCGGCGAAATAGCTCCTTCCGCGCGCGGACCAGCGCGCCCGGTTCGTTAACTCGAACGGTCAGCGCATGCCATTTTCCATCGAGAGCCCCGGGCGTGAAGCCGAGCGCATACTGGTGATGCAGCTCGTCGGCGACTCGTCTGAAGGTCGACCCCAGGTTGGTCGTCGACGTCAGCTCGAGCTTACCCGCCTCCGGTGGCGGCAGCGATCTTCGGCAGCCCCCTCGTCGGGCTTCGATCTCGACCGCGAACGGGCGGCCACCGTAAGCCTCCCGCGTCCTCCACCGAATCCTCCATGCCCTCCCCAACCACCACGTCCTCCCGACCGCCAGGATAGCTGTGATGCCCTCCGCCGGCGAATGAATCGGAACTGGCGAGGCCGATGGCGTACACCATCACATTTTCTTCTTCAGCCCGCTTCATCACGTCTTTGAGCGACTGGTTGTTGCTGACGGAAATTTCCCCGGCGCGTCAGCCCCATCCGTGAACACGAGAATCACACGCCGGCCCTCCTGATGCAGCAAGGCCGTAATCCCGACGTTGACGGCATTCCAAAGCGGCGTCGGCCCTGTCGGGTTGGAGATCGGTGCGCAGAATGTTCAGCAGCTGGTCGTGATCCGACGTGAACTCGCGCGGATCGACCTGAATGCGGGTCGCGAGCTGCCCAGTACGAGCACGGTCGGCAGGCAGCGCGGCTTCTCACGAACTCCTCCGCAGCCTGCTCGACGAGCTCGAATTGTGCGCGCATACCGCCGCTGCGGTCCAGCAGCATCACCACCAGTAATCGGCTGGATGTCGTTCACGAAGATGGTCAACTCCTGGCGCTTGCCATTGTCGTCGACTTCGAAAAGCTGGCGCTCGAGGTCAGGAATCAGACGCCCACCGGCGTCAGTGACAGTTGCGTAGACGGCGACCGTGCGATTCGCAGCGGTAAAGGTGGGGGCTTGTTGAGGCCAGGCGGCGACGGCAGCAACCGCCAGGCAGGAGAAGGCAGCGATTAAGGCTGCGCGAGGTCCACGGGACGGCATAGGGCTCCCTGGAGGCGCGGCAGTAACGATGCTAACACGGCAAGAGATATGAAGTCTGGGGGACCCTAACCTGCCACCGGACGTCAGCCGCCATTCGCCGGGAGTAGGACGCCTTTGGCCGAAAGCTCGCCTCATAGCGGCCGCAGCCTTCGTATTCTCACATGCGGAACGGAGATGAAGCGGAGGCGGCAATGAACGCACGAACCATTACGGCAACCGTGGCGGGGATGAGTCGGAGTTGGAGCAGCGGCAACGGCCGCGCTGGCCATCAGACTGGTATTGACATCGCCCGCGACAATCGCGGGCATGATGGACGGCAGTGATGGTCCCTGCACGCGGTCGCTCGGGCGCTCTTTGAGACGCTCACTCACATTGTGAGGTCCTTGTGAGTGGAACAACAATCGGACGACTTCGGGAATCGGCGTCGGAAGTCCGGGGGCATCGTCTTCGGCCTGATGCTCGTTCTGTTGGGCGTCGTCCTCATCCTTCAGAATGTGGGCCTTGTTTCATCGACGCCTCGCGGTTTCTGGTGGCTAACGCTCTGGGGGCTGCTGTCGATCAGTCTTGGCCTGGTCGAAGCTTATTCGCGCCTGGCCCGCCCAACCGTCGAGAGGGCATCGGGCAGTTGTTCGTCGGCTCTGGCTTCTCCTGAACCAGTTCCAGGTCTTGAACTATCGGGATTCGTGGCCAATCCTCCTTATCGGGATCGGGATTGGCATCGTCTGGTCAGCACTGAAAGGCCCCGTTATCCGGGAGTGAAGTGATGTCACAAGATCCGAAAATCGACGACGCTGTCGAGCGCATCGTGGTCAACAGAGCCGGAGTCGATCGCGGCAGGATTTCAGAGAATCGTCCAGCTCGTCATCGGCCTCGGCGTTGTGACGTGCCGGCGTGCTGTTCACGCTCGACAATTTGGGTGTCCTTCGCGCCAGGGACTATCTTCGCTTCTGGCCGATCGTGTTCGTCGCCATCGGCGCCGGGCTGATTATCCAAGGGCAAACAAAGAAGCGCTTCCTCGCCGGAGGGTTTTGGATTTTGCTCGGCGCCGTCATGCTCAGCCGACGGCTCGGCCTGACCGATTTGAACGTCTGGGACTTCTGGCCGTTCTTCCTGATCGCAGTCGGCAGCCGCATCGTCTGGCACGGGCTCCATGGGACCAGCTGGCCCCGGACCGCCGTTGACAACATATCGAGAGTGTCGAGCACCGCGTTCATGGGTGGATTCGGACGCAAGATTGTCTCTCAGGAATTTCGGGGTGCCGATCTCACCGCCCTCATGGGAGGCGGCAAGATAGATCTGCGCGACGCCGCACTGGCCGATGGACAAGCGACCCTCAATCTCTTCGTGCTCATGGGCGGCTTCGAGATCATCGTTCCACCCACCTGAAAGTGATCATGGAGATCTCGCCATTCATGGGCGGTTTCGAAGACAAGACTCGGCCGAACACTGGTGACAGCGCTCCACGACTTTACGTGCGCGGCTTTGTCATGATGGGGGCGTGGAGGTCAAGAACCCTCGGGATTGACCGATATGCGACGCTTGAAACCGATATGCGGCACTTGAAATAAATGCACCCGCTGTTCACCAGCCTGCGGCGGCTTGGCACCTATCTCATTGGGTGGCTGATTGTCGCCGTCCTGATGGCCGCGCGGTGTCGACCCGTCTCGGCCTGAGCTGGCTCGAGGCGCTGACGCTGCTGGTTCCGCTCTTCCTGGATAATGCTCGTTCGTCTGCTTGTCCGCCTGGGTACGCCTGCCGTGCGGCGCCTCTCCGGACAGGCAGCGGCCTGCGCGTGATGGCGTCGTGCGGCTTCGCGGCACATCGTTTCTGGCTCGCTCTGGCTCGGCCTCGGTACGCACCTGGATCATCGCGTTGGGTTCGATGGCGACGTTTGCGGAAGCCGCGAGCCGCTACGAGCGCAGCAGATCCCTGCACTGTTTGCTCTTGGGGTGCTGTTGTATCTCGTGGCTATCGCCCTGCACTACGCGCTGATCGCGGTTGAAGCCGCAGGCGAAGCCGAGCGGCAACGACTCCAGGCGGACGTATTGACCCGCGAAGCCGAGCTGAGAAGCGCTCCGCGCACAGGTCGATCCGCACTTCCTCTACAACAGCTTGAACTCGATCAGCGCGCTGACCGCCAGCGATCCGGCTGGCGCGAGGCGCATGTGCATCCTGCTTGCCGACTTCCTGCGCAACACGCTGAGCGTCAGCGCGCCGAAAGCATCCGGCTCGCCGACGAGCTGGCGCTTGGCCGACCGGTTCCTGGACATCGAACAGGTACGGTTCGGCAGCCGGCTGAAGGTCGAGCGCCGGATCGACGCGTCGGCCGCGGATTGTCTCGTTCCGCCTTGATTCTTCAGCCGCTGGTCGAGAACGCCGTGACCCACGGCATTGCAGGGATGCTGGACGGCGGCCTCATTCGGCTCGACGTCTCGCGCGCGGCGGGGCTTCTCTGCGATCGCGATCGAAAACCCTCGTGACGGCGACGCGACGAGCTCCCAACCGGCTTGGGCTTGGTCTCGAAAACGTGCGCCGGCGCCTCGCCGTCATGTTCGGGATTCTGCCAGGCTCAGCACGCGAGCGAGGCGGAACGCTTTCGTGTCGAGCTCGAGCTGCCATGGTCCGACCCGCATGACTGACGCTCGGCTCCGGGTGGTCGTCGTGGACGATGAGGCACTGGCGCGCAGCGTGGTGCGGCGAGTACTCGGCGAACGTCCCGGACGTCGACGTCGTCGCGGAGTGCGCGAACGGGTTCGAGGCGGTCAAGGCGGTCGCCGAGCTCCAGCCCGATCTGCATGCTCCTCGACGTTCAGATGCCGAAGCTCGATGGCTTCGAGGTGCTCGAGCTCGTCGGCCGCGATGTGGCCGTCGTCTTCGTCACCGCCTACGACCAGCTACGCGCTTCGCGCGTTCGACGTGCACGCCGTCGACTATCTGCTGAAACCCTTCAACGCGGAGCGTTTTGCGGCCGCTTTGCAGCGCGTGCGCGAACGGCTCGGCCGGGGCGAGAAAGGTGCCGGTTCAGGAGATCGCCGACGCGGGCGCGGCCGCGACAAGGGTCTTCGGGCCGCATTCTCGTCCGCGACGGCCCTGGGTTCACGTGCTGCCCGTCGAGAAGATCGACTACGTGCAGGCCCAGGACGACTACGTCAGCTTCCGATGCGAGGGGAAGGACTATTTGAAGGACCAGACCCTCGCTCAAGTCGAAGCCGCGCTGGACCCGGCGAAATTCGTCCGCATTCACCGCTCGTACGTGTTGAACGTGGACCGACTCGCGCGAGTCGAGCTCGATTCGCGCGAGAACCGGATTGCGATCCTGGCGGATGGCCGCCAGCTACCGGTCAGTCGAGCGGGCTACAAGCGATTGAGTTCGCTGCTCTGCCCGGAACGACGAGCAGGACGATCGACCACAATGGACAACATGGACATTCGTGGATACGCGCGCCGCCTGCGCGTAACGGCACAGAGTGAACCCTGACAGCGTTGATAGAATCCTGGTCGATCTGGCGAGTTGCGGCGTTTCGCGGGGATTGCGAGACATGAGGTAACGCGTGGGCCCGCGGGCTACTTTGTAGTTAGCCGGGCCCGTTAAGATGCAACGCTGGTTATCGATTGCGCCGTTCTTACTCATTGTCCCATTTAATGCCGACTGCGGTTATTTTCCATGGCCGGAACCCGGGAGGACGACTCCAGGAAACTGAACCGGGCATTTCACTCCACGAAACCGCCGGATGTCACGTCGTCCATTCGAATTTATACTGGCGCTCTGCACACTGGATTTACGAATTCGGTTACTTTTCTCGAGATCGCCGAACCGGCAGTTGAAAGACCAGCTGTTTGCCAAGAACAAGATGCGCAGGCCGCTGCGACGACGCGACGCAGATTAGGAAGAAACGTTCAGCGACGTCCTGTCATGCGTCTACCCGAAAGGTCAGCTTATATGAGTTCGGGGTTTTGGTGAAGGCGAACCGGACCGCAACTTCAAAGTCCTGATCGACAGGAAGTCCGACCGTTTTAACGACTATCAGGTGTAATGGAGCAGGGGCCGACCAACTCGCCGATGGTGCGGGCGTCTATCTTGTCCAGCGAGCGGAACGCATCGCGGCTGAACGGTTGTTAGTAACGATCTACGCCGATCCGTTTACTGCAGGCGGGTAAAATGAAAGATGACTCTCGAAAACTTTCACCCGGATCTGTTACCGGTCGGCAGCTGGCCGGGTTCCGTACGATGACGTGGCTTGGGCGCGGCTCTGCGCCGGGTGGTGCGCTGAACGGCTCCACAGGGATGCGCTCGTAACGCACGTCGAGGATCTGAGTTGCTCGGTGCCGCCCGGCGCGTGAAGGACCACACAGTCGCCTGGCCCAGACTTCATCAACGCGCGCGCCAGCGGCGACTTCCAACTGATATGGTTGCGATTCAGATCGATCTCATCGACGCCGACGATGCGCACCATTCGCTCGGTGCCGGCGGCGTTGGCGTACCGAACAGTCGCACCGAAGAACACGTGCGCTCGCGGCGCGCCCATTTCGCGCGGCTTCTGGATCCACCACTTCCGCCGCGTCGATGCGTTTCGTGAGAAAGCGAATGCGTCGATCGATCTGACGCAGCCGCCGTTTGTTGTACTGGTAGTCGGCGTTCTCACTGCGATCACCGTTGCTCGCCGCCCAGGCCACCACCTCGCGTCACCGCTGGCCGTTCTCTGGCGAGCAGGAACCGCAGCTCGTCTCTCAGCCGCTGGAGTCCGCCCGGCGTGATGTAGTTCTTGACGTCCGCGGTTCGATCCTTCGTGACCGCCATGCTGATGACGATCGTAATCCACCAGCCGCGACTCGCCGTTCACGCGAGATCGCTGGCCCAGCCAGCGATTTAGATCGGTAACGACAAACGACGGCGGACGAGATTACACCACATAGGAAGTAATCCTGGCCGTTTGGTGATCGCCGTGGCAGCTTCGATTTTCCGGTTCGTCCTGTGCGGCGGCCTCCATCGGGTCGAATACCCTGGAGCGTAGCGAGTCAAAAATTCCCATTCCAGCGACTATCATCAGCGCCACAGGCCCGATCTAAGGTAAACTGATGCGGTCTCTGCGCTACGTCCTCGATTTCTCAGGACTGCCACCCTTCGGTACTGCTAGCTTCAGGTCTACGCGCCAATCCGGCGCGGTCTCGTCAGTCATCATCAGCCTGCGGTGTGCGGTTAGGGAACGCTCAGGCATTTTGGAGTGTTTTCGCATGCCCTTCGTTACTCTCGGGCTCTCGCCCTCGCTCTCGCATCCGCTCGCCAGGCTGGGCTACACCACGCCCACGCCGGTCCAGCTGAAATCGATTCCGATCGTCCTCACCGGCCGCGACCTGCTGGCGCGCGCGCAGACCGGCACCGGCAAGACCGCCGCGTTCGGCCTGCCGATGATCGATCGCCTGCTCGTTCGCGGCGGCAGTCCGGCCGGCACGCGCAAGCCGCGCGGCCTGGTGCTCGTGCCGACGCGCGAGCTCGCGCTCCAGGTTCACAAGTCGCTGGCGACCTACGGTGTGCCGGCGAACCTGCGCGTCACCGCCATCTTCGGCGGCGTGCTCGATCGGCGCCGCAGAAGAAGGAGCTCCAGCGCGGCACCGACATCATCGTCGCCACCACCTGGTCGCCTGCTCGATCACCTGCAGCAGCGGACGGTCGATCTGCTCGGGCGTGCAGGTCCTCACGCCTCGACGAGGCCGACCGGATGCTCGACATGGGCTTCCTGCCGCCGCTGCGCCGCATCCTCGCAGTGCTGCCGCGCGAGCGGCAGACGCTGCTGTTCTCAGCGACCATCTCCCAGGATGTCGTCCGGCTGTCGGCCGACTTCACGCGCGACCCGCAGCGCGTGGACGTGTCGGAAGGACAGGCGATGGCGCCGACGGTGACGCACTCGCGCGCACCCGGTCGCCGATCAGCGCAAGGGCGATCTCCTCGACCCACGTCCTGCTGCAGCCGCCGGTCGGGCAGGCGCCTCGTGTTCTGCCGGACCAAGCACGCGCTCGAACCGCGTGGGCCAGTATCTCGAACGCGCCGGCGTCAAGGCGGCGGTGATTCACGGCAACAAGAGCCAGAGCGCGCGCACCAGGGCGCTGGGCGACTTCAAGGCCGGTCGGGTCACCGTGCTGGTGGCCACCGACATCGCGGCGCGCGGTCTCGACATCGTCCAGTTGCCGCTGGTCGTCAACTTCGACCTGCCGCTGGTGGCTGAAGACTACATCCACCGCGCCGGCCGCACCGGCCGGGCCGGCCTCGCCGGCCGCGCGGTGTCGTTGGTGTCACCGGGCGATCGCGATCTGCTGCGCGACATCCAGCGCCTGCTGCCGTCGCCGGTCGAGCATGTCGTGGTGGAGGGCTTCCCGGTGACGTCCTCGCCCACGACACGCTGCCGGAAGCGGGACGCCCTCGCCAGGGTGGTCTGAACAGGCATCGGTCGGGCGGCCCCCGCTCGGGGCGCGTCACGGGTCCGGCGGATACGGACGCCGTGCGGCGGCGCGGTCAGGACCGAGCGGCTGGCGCTGCGCGGCCGCACGGCTCAGCGGCGCGCCACCGGTGAGAGGTGCCAGGTTTCTCGGCCGTCTCAGCGGACTCTGCGTTGTTCGGTTTGGGTTCTTTGCTCTAGACGCGGGCGGCAAGCGCATCGATCATGCCTCGCGCTTTGTCGAGTGTCTCCTGATACTCCTGCTCGGGATCCGAATCGGCCACGATCCCGCCGGCACTGAAACAGACTCGCTCGCCGATGGCGACCGCGGTCCGGATGGCGATGCTCGTGTCGAGCGCACCGGTGACGCTCCAGTAGCCGATCGAACCGCAATAGACTCCGCGCTGCGACGGCTCGAGCTCGGCGATGATCTCCATCGCCCGCACCTTCGGGGCGCCTGTGATCGACCCTCCTGGAAACGCCGCCGCGCAACAGGTCGAGCGCGTCCGTTCCCGGGCGCAAGATCGCCGAGGACGGTCGAGACGCAGGTGGTGGACGGTCGCGTAGTGCTCGAGCGCGAACAGCTCGGACACTCGCACGGTTCCCGGTGCGCATACGCTGCGACAGGTCGTTTCGCATCAGGTCGACGATCATCAGGTTCTCCGCGCGATCCTTCGCGCTCTCGGTGAGCGCCAAACCAAGCGCGGCGTCGTGCTCGGGCCCGACGACCGCGAGGACGAGTGCCCTTGATCGGGCCGCGTCTCGACGTGGCCGCCGACATCCACCCGCAGAAATCGCTCGGGCGACGCACTGAGCACTTCCACACCGGGAAAATCCAGGATAGCGCGGCAAACGGTGCCGGGTTCTGCGTCCGCAGACGCCGGTAGATCGCCCAGCCCGGCTTCGGTGAGCGGCGCTTCGAAGCGCTGCGACAGGTTGGCCTGAAAGATATCGCCCGCAAAGATGTACTCGCGCACGCGAGCGACGGCGTCGAGGTAGCCGCGGTGCGTGAACGACGAGCGCAGCGTCGAGCCGCGAATCCCACCAGCCGCCTTCCACGCGGATAAGACGGCGCGCGACACCCTGAGCTTGTCGAAGGCCGTCCGCGGGCACTAAAGGCCCGCGTCCACATCCGATACTCGATCGCAATCTTCCGCGGACGAACGACGCCCGTTGCTGGCGCTCTGCGGCACGGGCGGCTCTTGACGTCTTCGGGCATGCCCGGTCGAGATGAGCCACGCGCGAGACATCGTGTGGTCCCACGCCAGCACCCAGTCGCAGATGCCGAGCACCACGTCGGCCAACTGCGAGATCGTCGTATCTGCGGCGCCGGGAAGCCGTTCGAGCGCGTCGACCCCAGTCGTAGGCCAGATAGCCCGCCGCACCTCCCTGAAATGGTGGCAGGTCCGGCACCGGGTCGGCGGCGAGCGGCGCGAGCAGGATCGAACGGCTTGAGTGGATCGTCCTCAACTGCGCGACGCGACCCGTTCAGTCGATCCTCCACGACGGTCGTGGCGCCTTTGCTGCCAGACGACTGCCACCGGATCGGCGGTCAGAAACGAATACCGGCCGAGCCGCGTCCCTGGAGTCGCGCTGTCGAGAAAAAGGCGATATGGAAGTCCCGCGAGCAATTCGCAACAGCGGACGGGATCGGGCGCCGGTTCGAGCGTCTCGATAACACGGGACATCAGGCGTTCGCGATCGTTCGGGCCGTTCGACCGCGGATCGTCGGGCTGATCGGTTATCCGTCGTTTTCGGGCCGCCCGGCTTCGAGCGTTGCGTGAGCCGCACGCGCGACTCCGTGCCGTCCTTCTTCTTATCGCGATTGACATCGTCTGGCGGTGTTAGATAGCCCCACGACAGTGCGCCCTCCTGACGGTAGGTCTTTCCGAGTGTCACCGCGAGGCTGGCCCGTGCCAGTTCTTTGCCAAGGTAGAACGGCGTGTGTCGCTTCGTCGACCTTGAAGCATACGCGAACAATCTGAGCGCTCGTGATGTCGGTGCCGCGGACGAAGCGCTCGTTGTTCAGCACCGTGATGCCCTCGCGGTCGGCGAAGATGCGGAAGTTGGGATCGGTGATGCCTGCCTGCAGCGCGCGCAGCTCGTCTTCGCGTGAAGGTGAGCGACCGACGGGTCCTTGACGGTGACGAGGCGATCGTCCACGCCCTTTGGGCGTCGTGCGCTGGGTCACGGCGTAGTGCATCAGGCGGCGCGCGACGTCCACTTCGCGCACCGCGCCGCGCGCCCACGGGATGACCTCGGTCGTCAGCACCGCGCGCACGCCCAGCTCCTGACAGACCGCGATCAGCAGCGCGTTCACGCCCGTCGAGTCGGCCGCGGTGAGCTCGGTGAGATTGCCGATCCCCATCAGCATCTCCGCCGCGGGATACCGCCGCCGGACCTCCGCGTACCGCTCGAGCGATGCCATGAAGCCGTAAGCCGATCGGCTCGAGGATCGGATCGATGCAGATAGCGGACGCCCCACCGCTGCCAGCTTCTCGAGGCTCGGCTCCAGCGTCTCGAGCGTGCCGCCGAGGTCCGGCACCACGACCACGCGCGCGCCCGTGCCGGCGAGATCGCGCGCGACCTCGATGTTCGAGCCGTTCACGCTCAGCACGAGCTCGGCGCCGGCCGCCACGGCCGTGCGGATCTCGTCGGGATCGAACGTGTCGACGCTGACGCGCATGCCGGCCGCCAGCGAGCTCGCGCACCACGTCGCCGAGCGACGGGAAACGGCAAGCCCGGGCGTGCAGCCGATGTCGATGACGTCGGCGCCCGACTGCGTGGAAGTAGTCGGCCTGCGCGGCGCACCGCCTCGCGCGTCAGCCGCGGCGCGTTGTTGATCTCGGCGACGATCTCGATGTCCCACGCGCCGTACTCGCGCGCCGCCGGCGGCCGGCCGAAGTGGCTGCGGATCTCGCGCAGGTCCTTGGGTCCCTTCTCCACCGCGCACGCCGAACTTGCTCGCCGATCACCTGCGGGTCGCCTTCGCAGAGACCCGGAATCAGCACGAGGTCGAGTCGTCCGGCGCCGTCCGGGCAGCTCGAGATGGCGCGCGATCCACGCCGTCGTCATCAGCGCCGCGACGGTGATTCCGAGCACGGCGACGTCGCACGCGAACGGGCGGCGCCATCTCGCGCGAGCACGCGCCGCAAGCGCCGGCTCGGCGAGCCGGCCCGTGACGAACAGCACCCGCGACGGACTCCGCCGGCTCAACCGCCGATTCACCAGCGTCCGTCGAGAGCCTGCAGGACGTCCCGAGCCCAGTCGAGCACGCGGGTCGCCGCTCCGCACGAACTTGTTCGGCGTCCCTTCGCAGCGCGCCGCCCTGGGCAGGACGCCACAGCACGACGTCCTCGATCCGGCGGGCGAGCTCGAAATCCTTGTCGGTGATGCCGCCGGCGCTGTGCGTCTGACAGCTTGCACGGTCACGCGCGCATAGGTCACCGCGAGATCGGGATGATGGTACGCCGCTTCCGCGACAATAGCCGATGGTGTTGACGAGCATCAGCGTCGTCGGCCAGCCGTCGGTCTTGTAGTTGCGCCGGATCCATCCGCCCTCGTAGTACCAGCCCGGCAGCGTCCTGTCAGACCGCTCGGCAATCTGCGATTCGTCGTAGGTCGGCTCTTTCTCGGACATCGGAACGCTCCTGTTCTAAGCTCTCCGGCTCTGCAGCCCGCAGCCCTCACGCCCTCACATGACCACTCCACCGCTCACCAGAATCGTCTGTCCGGTGAGGAACGCCGCGGCCGGCGATGCCAGGAACACGGCGGCGCCGGCGACGTCCTCGGAGTCGCCCCACCGCTTGCAGCGGTGTGGATGCCGGCAACAGTGTTGCGGGCGTCGCTCGTTCGAGCCCGCTGCCGAAGGACGTCTCGATCCAACCCGGCGCGAGCACGTTCACGCGCACGCGCGGCGCGACCGAGCGCGCGAGCGACTTGCTGAAGGCGAGCACGCCGCCCTTCACCGCAGCATAGAGTTGCGGATTCAGCACCCGGCATCCCGGTGAGCACGTGATCCCAGCTCATGTTGATGATGACGCCGCCCTGCTTCCTGGGCGCCCAGCAGCTCAGCCGCCTGCCACGAGGCGAGCATCGTGCCGCGAAGATCGACCGCGAGCAGCAGGTCGAGCTTCTCGATCGTCGACAGCGAGCGCGCCCAGAGCCGGTGAGAATATCGGCGCCGGCGTTGTTCACCCAGACGTCGAGCCGGCCGAGCGCGTCTCGTGCTGCAGGCGCAAAAGCACCGAGCGATGCGGCATCGGTCACATCGAGCCGCATGACGAACGCGCGCACGACCGAGCGACCTGATCTCGCGCTCGACTTCTCGAGCGCCGTCTTCGTTCGCCCGAAACGTGAGCGCCACATCAGCGCCCGCGCGAGCTGCAGCAAGCGCGATCGCACGGCCGATTCCACTCGATCCCCGGTGACGACGACAGCACGGCCCTCGAGTGATCCAACTGCACTGCTCAATCGACTTTCTCCTTGAAGGAAGTAGTTCCGGCTCCGGCTTCAGCCGGAGCTACTATCGCCGTACCCGTGGCTTCGGCTTGCCGGAAAGCTCTCTGGCAACCGGAAGCTTGCGCGAGGGCGCGATTGTATGTCCGAGGAATAGCGCGCCACAAGGCGCGGAGCGATCCTACTGCAGGGAGAACTGAACGGTCACGGTCATCAGCACCGCCACCGCCTTCCCATCGACGGTCGTGGGTAGCGTATTCCCCATTGCCGAACGGCTTCCAGGGCGGCGGCGTCGAGAAGCGGCACGGACTTCAGCAACTGAGTGGAATGAACTCGTCCGTCTGGCCCGATCGTGATTTCCACGATGACGGTGCCCTGGACGCGAGCGGCCATAGCCGAACTTGGAAAGCTGGGACGGACGTCTTTGAGCTTTTCGGCGCCTTCACATCGCGCCCGACTTGGAGTGGCGCGTCGTTCGGTCGCAGCCGGCTGAGCCACGGCCCCGCCTGAGACACCGCCTCGGAATTCCGCCGACTGCGCCACCCTCGACGCCGTCGCTGACGCCGAGCAAGCTCCCACTTCCCGCAGCCGACTCCGGCGCGATACCCGCCGGAGCCTGTACAGGCGCCGCCTCCGGTTCGTTGGCGAGCGCAGCTGGAGCCGCGGAAGCGTTGCTTGCGCGACTCCGTTTAGAGCCGCAGCCGGGCGCGAAGGCGCTGCTGTGGCTGGTGCCGGGCTCGATGCACTCGAACGGCATCGTCAAACTGACGGACATCACACGCACAGGCGGTTTGCGTGGGAGGACCACCGGATCGATTCGAGTCCAGAGCGCCACTGACAACACGAGGCCTGCGCACGCGTGTAACGCGAACGAGGTGCCGAACGAGAATCGCGCGTGCGGTTTTTCACCCTCGACGAACAAGCGGTCGCTGAACCAGTCGCGGCCGCCGGACCGAACGGTCGTCGCACCATCTGGTTGCGGGTGCCAGGGTGTGCGCCTCCTGGCGCGCGGCGGCGAACGGCGCGGGACAGCCACGATGTCGGAAGGGACCACAATCGTGCGCAGGTGGACTTGCGTCGCCGAATCGGGTTCGGCCTTTGGTTCCACGCCGCGTGCGGTCACGGCCCATACGGAAATCACCGCGCGTCCTCCTCTGAGCTATATAACGTTCGGGTGCGGCCCCCTGAACGGTGGGCTTGATACACTCGACGTCCTCGAGCTCAACCTGAGACGAGCGGATCGACGGCATTGGGTCTGGGAGGAGTGCGATGCAATGAAACTGCTCGTGAGCGTGACCAACGCCGGGGAAGCGGCGGACGCCGTTGCCGGTGGCGCCGACCTCATCGATGCAAAGATGCGGCGGCCGGACCGCTCGGGCCGGTCACAGTGGACGTGCTGGCGCAGATCCACGCCCAGGTCGCCGGGTCACGGCCGGTGAGCGCTGCGTTGGGTGACGCCACGGACGAACACTCGATCCACCAGGCGGCCGCTTCGTTTGCCCGCGCTGGCGCAGCTTTCGTCAAGGTCGGGTTGCCGAAGGCGACGAGACCTCAGAGGGTCGAAACGCTTCTCCAAGCCGCGGTCTCTGGCGCGCGGATCGGCGGCGGCGAGTTGAGTGATGTCATCGCTGTTGCCTATGCCGACGTCGATCGACCGGAACGGTGGCTCAGCAGAGGCGCTGATAGAGATCGCGGCCCGGGCCGGCGCGAAAGGGCGTCCTCGTGGACACGGCGGACAAGGATGGGCCCGGCCTACTCGCGCTCGTCTCGCAGGACCGGCTCACACGGTGGGTCGTCAGAGCGCACGCCAACGGCCTGCTCGCTGCACTCGCCGGCAAGCTGACAGCTCGAGATTTACTGCTGCTCGCTGGTATGGGAGCAGATGTCGCCGGCGTGCGAGGCGCAGCCTGTGATGGCGGTCGAGCCGGTCGTGTGTCGATCGAAAAGGTTCGCTTGCTATCCGCGCTCTGCAGCCACTCGCTGGATTCAGTTCGTGCTTAGGATCACGGGAGCTGCCATGAGCGAAACGTGCGTGAAAACCTTCGTCCTGAGCTCTGGCCGCCACGCTGCTCGTCGCCCATCCTGCCCTGGCCCAGCAACGCTCCTTGTATCAGCAAACCCAATACAAAGGACAGGAGATCGGAAAGCTCACCGGCGAGGTCTATTTCGCACGGATGGACGACTACCTGTCGGTGTTCATGGTCACTTCCGAGGGGATCGTTCTCGTCGAACCAATCGGCACCGAGATGGCGACTTGGCTCAAAGGTGTCCTCGCTCAGCGGTTCAATGTGCCCGTCCGATATGTCATCTACAGCCACTCGCATTGGGACCACGCGTCGGGCGGCGCGGTGTATGCGGACACCGCCCGATTCATCGGCCACGAAAACATGCTCAAGAACGTGGCCATGCCACCGCCGACCACCGCGCTGCCGCAGAATCTGCGGAGCCAGGACTCGAATGGAAACGGAACCATCGAACAGAGCGAAGCGCAGGGGCAACATCAAGGCCCTCTTCGATCTCTACGACGCCGATAAAGACGGTGTCCTGACGGGCGCAGAGAGTCGCGCGGGGCCCACTCGGACAAGTGCGCGTTCCGGATCTCACGTATACCGACCGCCTCAACATCAACCTGGGCGGGAAACGCGTGGAAGTGATCTCCAAACCCACCGCTCACGCCGACGACAACACGATCGTGCGCTTCGTCGACGGCACCAACGTGCTGTTTGCGTCGGATTGGATCACCGTTCATCGCCTGCCGTTCGGGGCGATTGGCGACAGCGAAACCGCCACCGTGAGATCGGTCGAGGCCATGGACTTCGAGCATTTCGTCTGCAGTCACGGAATGCTTGGGAAGAAGGCCGATGTCACCGCCAACATCCGTTACCGGGACGAACTCAAAGATGCGGTCGCCAAAGCGATCGCGGCCGGGCAAACGCTCGAGCAGGCGCAGGCGAGTGTGCTGATGGACGCCTACAAGGACTGGGAGTTCTACGCTCAGCAACGTCCGCTGAACGTTGCGGGCATGTATCGGTCGCTGGCGGGCAGTCGGTAGCGCAGCCCTTCAGGGCTGCTTTCGGCGGGCGTTGGCAGGCCTCACCAGCCTCCGCCAAGGCTACGGCGGTCGCCGAAGCTTCAGCGAAGGCGGAAGGCCTGCGCTATACGGCTTAGCGTTGTGCTTTATCGCGAAGCGCCGCCTGGAGTCGATCCATTCGATCGACCGGCACAATCATCGGCGTGACGTGGTCGGGAAGGGCGCGCTGGAAGTAGGCATCTACCAGATCGGCGCCGGAGGCGTCCGGCGGCTTGATCAGAACGAGATGCCGCACCCCCAAGGCACCAGCAACCCATGCCGCAATGCTGTCGCTCGTCACGGCCCATGAATGCGGCAGTGGATCGGCCTCACGCAGCCAGTGCGACGGCGCCAGGACCATCACTCTCCCCGTTCGGCGGTAAGAATTTCTTCCTTCGTCGAGACCAGCTGTGCACACGCCAACCGTGACGCGATCAGATGCGCATACTGGTCCATGGCGAGAATCGCCATCCAATGCGCCGCGTCATCGGACAATCGGTGTTGACGATCCACGGCGCGCACGGAGTCGGCAAATGGTCCCCCGCCTGGAACCACCAATAGCCGGCGCGCCTGCCCCGCGGTGGCGAGTGCGGCAAGCGCGGCATCGAAGTGCTTCGGAATGGGCCAGGACACCTCCGCCGAGCTTGACCACAACATCCACCAATGCAGGCCGCTGTCCGGAACTGTCGCCCGTCGAATGACGATCGATGATCTTTGGGCGGACGTTCTCGGACTGCGCTTCTTCGAACAACAGCGCCACGGACGCCGCCGGAGCACATCGCGCCGCCGCATCACCGAGTTCTCGGGCGAGCGGGCGCACGCGCAGCCCAGCCGCATGCGCGGCCGCCTCACCAAGGAACGAGCCAAGACCGGTGATGACGGCCGTCTCAATCGACGGATTTCTCGCAAGCGCTTGCTTGATTCCTTCACCGATGCGCGCCAGTTGTGCGCGCGCTATCGCGGCTGCAATCGCCGAAATTGCTGCAGCGTCCAGCATCTCGCGATCGGCACAGATCACGCGCGCCAGTCTCTCGCCGGCAAACTCCTGGGTTGCGGGGCGGCCGTCCGGCGTTGGGCACGTGTAGTCGGCTGGATCGAGCTCGCCACGCCACACATGCGCATCGCCCGCCAGGGCGAAGCCTTCGGCCGACACACCCACATTCCGGCCTTCGAGCGGCAGGTGACTCACAATGGCTTCGGCCGGAGTAAAGCGCACCGGTGTACTGAGCTCGCCGGATGCCAGCCGTTCGGGATCCGTGCGACCTTGGCACGACGACCCCGCCAACGACGGGAATGATGTCGGTCGTGGTCGTCCCGACGTCGAGAAGCAGTGCATCTGGATGATGTTTGGCGATGCGGTGAGCGGTCGCGGACCAGTTCGCACGCTGCCACGTCGAGCGGCGCCAGTCGTGCTCGATCGATCTCGACGAAGCGCCCGTCCACCGTCCACACCCGGAGAACCGCTGATGGAAATGCCTCCTCGACCGCATCCAGCACGAAGCTGACGCCTTCGCGCTTCGTCCGAAACAGCTGCGACAGCTCGGCGGTCATGGTGACGACGTGCGTCGCCGGCTGCCCGGCGCTCCCGCTTCTGGCCTCGGCCGCCATTTCCCGCAGTAGCGTCACCAGCGCGTGAGGGGCGCGTTGAACCTCGTAGGGCCGGCTGGACACATGGAGAATCGTGCCGGCGGCTACTCGCGCCAGCTTCGTATTCACGCCGCCGATGTCCCAACCGAACACTTCAGGCATACGAGATCGACTTCGAAGAGGCGATGGGTTTAAAATGTCTATCAGCTATAGACAAATATGATACTGCCATGATCTCCCATGAACTTCTCGAGAAGGCTCGAACTGCCGGGACCGAACTGGCCGAAGCCGAACGCCGCGTTCAACTGGCGCGCGCAGACTACCACGCGATCGTCCGCCGGATACACCTGGCCGGCGCCTCGCTCAGGGAAATTGGCGAGGCCCTCGACACGGAGCCATCAACGGGTGCAACAGATCGTGAACGTCGCGGGCGGGACGTGGTGGCGGCGGGTCTGGCGGACGCGGAACCGCAAGAGCGACCTGATCTGCACATGGTGCGTCCGCGCGTCGAGCGAGGTCTCCAAGCTCATTGCAGGCCCGAACGTCTTCATCTGTGATTCGTGTGTCGAGGCCGCCGAACGTGCGTTGAGCTCCGCTGCAGACAGGTCCAGCTCGCTCAGAACCGCCAGGCGGGAAGACAAAGGCCGGTGCTCGTTCTGCGGCAAGCGGCGGGGCGAACAACGCGCGCTCGTGCTCGGCCCCGCGGCTAACGTGTGCGCCGCTTGCTTGAAGACCTGCCGCGAGATCCTCTCACTGTCCTGATGTGGACGCCGTCTGCGCAGGCTCGACGCTGAATGTCAGCCCCGTGAACATCATCTCTTCCCACGTCTGATCGCCCCACCACACCTCTTGTGTCGGGTCGGGATTTGACTTGTTAGCCGGCGAGTTGTCGTACACGCCGTGGCGTGGAGCTTTGTCCCTTTGGGAAGCTTCAACGGAGTCCTGAAGACGTAGTCGGTCTGCCACTCGAAGTCGTAGCTGGAGTGCGGAGAGAATCGTCTCTTTCCGCCCGTCCGGAAATTCCGCCTCGTAGGTCCAGCGCTTGCCGCGGACGTGCGTGTGCGGAAGCATTCCCCAGAGTGTCATGTCGCGATTGATCGTCATCTCGGCATCGACACGATAATCGGGATCGCCTGCGGGAATGTGAAGGCTGCCGTTAATCAAGGCCGCGCTGCGCAGCTCGGTCTTCGGCCGTTCCTTCGTAAAGACGAAGCCGATGCTCGTCCGGTCCGTGGTCGGCGTTCCGGTCGTCGAGTAGTGCATCTGAAAAACCAGCGTCGAGCCCGCTGTCAGACGAGCTGCGGTGCCGGGCTGGTACACTCGACTCGAGTTACCAGGAACGTACGCACCAATCGACGGTCCCAACATCGGCGGCCTGGACCGATCGTTCGGTCCGGGCACCGGACGTTGATCCTCCGGGCAACTCAGGCCCCCGGTCTGGCCTGCCGGAATGTCCATGCCCTCGGCAAACGTGAACACCGGCGCTGGTCGGCGCCTCGGCTCACCAGCGCGTTCGGGCTGCTCCCGGGCGGGCGGGGCCGGCGGGCGCATGTAGACGATGACGTGATGAACCACCGTGCGATTTCCCGGACGAACCTCAAAGGCTTGGACCCACCTGTCCTCCGGAAAGTTGGTGGGCACCTCGAGTGCTGGTAGCCGATCTTTCCGCTGGCTGGAACCGGATAGTCCTCCTGCATCGCGAGGATCGCGTCCGGCTGACCGATCGTCCAGCCCTCGACATACGTCGGCGGCGCCGGCAGGTCCGCAGGATCGCCTTCAGGCGCGCCCGCGGCCGCCCACTGGAGGAGCGTCTCTTTTTCGGCAGAAGCCAGGCGACGATCGTTCAGAAACTCGCCCGTCGTGGGATCGGCATGCCAGGGAGGCATCGTGCCGGCCGTTACTCGAGAGACAATCGACCGAACCCACGGCCGGACGTCCTTGTATGTGAGGAGCGACATCGGCGCAATTTCCCCGGCCGATGACAGGACGTGCAGTTCTTGAAAAGAATAGGCGCGACATCTTTGCTGTAGGTCGGTCCGGCAGACGGCGCATCGGTTGATTGCGCGGCCGTCTTCTCCACGGAGCCAACGGTGACGAGCAGGCCCAACACCGCCACACGGCTGATTTTCAGGATCATGGCGTCCTCTACCAAGCTACGGGCACAGAATACTTGAAACAATGCGAAGGCACGCCACCGAAGTCAACGAGAGTTATGGAGTGCCTGCAGTGCGGGTGATCGGCGTTCTGGATCTTCTCCAAGGCCAAGCCGTCCACGCACGCGCCGGCGCGCGCGAGAGGTATGCGCCGGTGGCCTCCGCCGATTCGTCGTTTGCGCCGGGCGATGCCCTGGCGCTGGCGCACCAGTACGTCGACCGGTTCGGCCTCACCGAGCTCTACGTGGCCGACCTCGACGCGATTATGACCGCCTCTCGGCAATCGGCGCAGGTCTTCCAGGATGGCCTCGTCGCAGGTCTGGCGGGGCTCGGCACGGCGCTTTGGCTCGACGCGGGGACGTCGTCCATTGCCGGCGCGCGGCAGGCACTCGCTCTTGGCGCCACGTCGATCGTGGTCGGGCTCGAGACGCTCCCATCGTTCGACGCGCTCGAAATGATCTGCGCTGCGATCGGCGGAGAGCGCGTGGCGTTCAGCCTGGACCTGCGGCGCGGCGTGCCGGTCACCATGGGTGCGCTTGCGAACGAACAGAGCGTACTCAACGAGCCGGCGAGCCGTTTGGCCGCACGCGCCGCGGCTGCCGGTGCCGGCCACATCTGCGTGATCGATCTGGCCCGGGTCGGTCTCGAGGAGGGTCCCGACTTCGGTTCGATCGCCAGCGTGCGCGAGGCCGCCCCAGGGCTCACCCTGGTCGCAGGCGGGGGCATCCGCGGCCTGGAGGATCTCCGACGCCTCGCGGAAGCCGGATGCGATGGCGCGCTCGTCGGAACCGCCCTCCATCAGGGTCGATTCACGCCGGCCGATGTCGTAACGGCCACGGGTTTCCATCGATGATTTCAGGATCGATGATCGATGATTTGATTGCTGCAACCCTCGCCCTTCCACAGCGCGTCAAGCCGAACGGCGCTCGCCAAAGAAGTCCGGCCATCTTGGCGACGGCGGGAACGACAGTAGCCGTTGCCGTCAGTAGACCGAGCGCCGTGTTGAACGCTTCTCTTTGGGTCACATAGAAGAACACGGCTCCGACGATCAACACCGTGAGGAACGGCCAGCGGATCCGATCCCAGGTGCTGGAGAACTGCCCTTCAAGCGCTTCGACTTCGGCACTCGACGGCGACGACAGGACAAACTGTCGAAACGTCTCGGTCATGAGAGCAAAATTCGGCTGGCGCCGCACCAGCCCGCGCGCCATCAGCAGCCGAATCGTCCTCTTGGTCCTTTCGTTGGCCACGCCCTCTTCGACCAATCTGACTCAACACCAACTTCTCCGCGGGGTGCAGGTTGCCCAGATCTCTGCGTAGTAACTCTCAGCCCGGTCGCCCACCTCGATGAGCAATTGCCTCAGGTCCAAGGCAGGGCGACCGGGATGCCACGCATACGGCAGGATCTCGCGCCAAAAGCGATCGACTTGCGGCTCACGACGCTCATCATCGAGAAACCTGCTGCCGTGCGCGAATCCAAGCGCATTCAGACGCCACACGATCTCCCGCCACCCTCCGGTCGTCCAGTTGGAAGGACTTCGGCGCCTGGCAGCGCTACTTCGGGCGCAGGACCGAGGGCGTTGACTGAAATGACGACGAAGCGTGAGAGAACTTCCGCCCAACGGCGCGACCAATCGCCCGCAACCTCCGATCCGGAACCGGGCACTGACGTAAAGAAATGCCCAGGCGGGGCCATGGAGACAATGACGATCGACCGGTTCAGCACCGTGGCAATCCGCTCCACCAGCGCCAGTTTCCGTTCGCTGAACCTTCGGTTCTGCAGGCGGCGTTCGAAGTGCCGAATCAGGACGCTCTGCCCTGCCGGCGACTGCCCAAGTCGCTCGACTTGCTCATCGAACCACCGGTCCTCAGCCTGGTCTGCCTCCGGAGCGTCTGCGAGATTGATCTCACAGTAGGTCGCCGGCAGCGTTTGGCTCGGCGACTCGGCCCCGACGAGAAAGAGATGCGGCCCCAGGCTGTCTTTGAATGAATCGGCACTCCCGGACCAGAGCGGCTCGATGACGTCGACGATGAACACTTTGTGCATCACGAAACGCACGACCCACAGAACGGTTCCGACAATCACGAGCGCACCGATCAACCAAAACAGCTGCACCAGCACCGTGCCGTCGTCTGGCCATTCGACAAATGGCGGTTTTACAGAAGCCATGAGTGGTGAAGCAGGACCACGCATCTGAAACAGCAGGCTTCGACCGACGCGGCGCCAGCTCCAGCTCAGGTCCGTCGTTCGATCGTGGACCAGCTCTCTGAAGCGCACCGAAGATTCAGAGTAGAAGGGCAAGTGTTCTTCCACGAGCTCCGGAAGCGCGGCAGGCTCATCGGGCCGATTCGCCAGCGCCACCTGTTCATCAGCAGTCCCGCAATCCGGCGTACCCGTCCCACGGGCCCCGTGCAGAAAAAGAATGCGTCGTACACGCCGAAGTCACTGGCCTGCCCGGCTCGCAGCTCACGGATTTTCTTCGCCGTGTCGGCGGCCGAGATCCGAGCCGACGTGTCTTCCTCTGTTCGGCGGGCATGGTCAGCCCGGTCGACGGATATCTGGAGCTGACCGTAGCTAATGAAGTTCTCCAGGTGCACGTCGTAGGCGATTCCGAAGAACGCCGCTGCAGGCAGCACGGCGATCAGGACCAGAAACACGGTCGCAGCGACGCCGTAGGTGATGTTGACTGGCGGCGCAAGTGGCGCCGACCCGCGTTTTCTCGCGCGTTGTACAGCGGCGACCGTCCAGGCAATCGCGAACGCCAACAATGCGACGATCGCCCAGCGCCACACGACCGACTCGGCCCGAACCGGCGTCTTGCGGATCACAACCGTCAGGAGCGGCGACAAAATGAGGAGCCCGAAAGCGCCGATCCAGCCCAGGCGGCTCCAGTCCACATGAGCGGTGAGCAGGGCGTAGACCAGGAGCCAGCCAAGGAACGGCAGGAGGAACGCGACGCGTGCGAGCTCGCCGGGAACGAGGATCGCAATCGAGAGCGCGCCAGCGGCGGTCAGCAGCAGGAGCGGTGGAAGCAGATCGAGGTACGACTGCGATCGGGCCGGGTCTGGCCAGAGCCAGGGCGCCCGATACTTGGACGGACGAAGAGAGCGACCAGGCAGATGATGACGTAGACTGCGGCGTAAAGGATCGTCAAGGCCAGAACCAGCACGAGCCACTCGCCGGTCACCGTGCGCGGCACATCCTTCGCGTAAAACGTCACGAGAGTCCACGGCTGACCGTAGAGCGCGGTCTCCGATTCCGCCGACTTGGAGCCGGTCGCCGATCTCCATCGGCGTCACCAGCGCCCGGTGCTCATCGCCCCAATAGCCGGATGTCGACCCATTCTTGATGTTTCGCCGCCACGAGCGCCCGGAGACGGCGACTCCGATCCGACTCGTCGAAGAAGTTCTCGACCAGGCTGTGACGCGGGTCCGAGTGAAACAGGACTTCGCCGTCGCGGTCGATGACGGCGAAGCCGAACCCGGGCACGATGACCGGGTCGATCAGAGCGCGCAGCGGAATCGTCAGCGAAGCCACCTTGAAGTCACCACCGCGCTGCACCGACGTACGCTTCGAGAGGACGGCTTCCCGGGTTCCCGTCGTGAACGAGCGAACCGGCTGGAGAAACGCCCGGGCCTTCGACGATTCCAGCTTCCAGTAGGCGAAATAGTCGCGAGGGCCGACTTCGATAAGCGGGTGACGAACGATCCCAGCGCAAGCTTCATCTTCTGCACGCCGGCCCCGTCGATTAGAGCGAGGGACTCGAAGAATGGATACGCTTCGAGAATTCCAGCCGCGAATTCCTTGTCGCTCGCCAGGTTGGCGACGGCGCTGCATTCGGATCGCGTCGAGTCGCCGTCGGCCTGGCATGCGCGCGGCCAGTTTTTCGGCATCTTCCTAACGCGTCTTCGATGCGTGTCATCTGAAGGTAAGCGTTTTCCACTTCCTTGTTGGTCTGGTCGATGATGCTCGCCGCAAAACGCTGCAACTGATCGTCGAGAAGGGCCTGCAGCCGTCTGTGCCCGTAGAACCCCAGGACACCAACGGTGATCAGCGCCACTCCCAGCAGCGCGCAGAAACCCACCAGCACCACGTCGGCGACCTTTACGCGTTGCGCCTCTCCAATCAAAATGAGCTTGAGGAAGGGCCAGCTCAAGAAGGCGAAGAGCAGCACGACGGTGAGGATCGCCATCATCGGAAATGAAACGGCCGCGCTCTCGGCCGACATCCTCTGCTGCGCTTTGAGGGCGCATAGGACCCAGCCGCTCTGTTCGTCCGACGACGTAGGCTTCTGCTCGACCTCGCGCCTGGTCACGGTAGCGGGAGTCGCCGGCGGCTTGTCCTCGGAGTACCCATGCGGCCGCAACACGGCTGCACCAGGGCTCGTATTGCGCACCCGACAGATTCACGTTGACGGTTCCGGACGAGCGTGCGAGTTGCTGGAACTTGAAATCAGCCGGCGGCTTCGACCCCGCCACCTGCAGCTGATCGAGTCGGGTGACGCGCAACTTCGGATCGCCCGTCTGAAAAATCACGCGGCCATCCGGCGTTGCGACCAGCAGGGTGTCGAAGATGCTTTTTGAATGCCGTCGCTCAGAAGCGGCTTCAGCAGGTCGTCGAGCTCGCGAACCACCATCGCGGCAAGTCGTTCGCCCTTCGGCGTGATCAGATCGTCGCGGCGCACCCACATCTGCCTGGATTCCCGCTCCACGAAGCTGAGCGACACCGTCACGTGATCCGTCTCGACGAGATGTTGGTTTGCGTAGAGGACGTTGGATGAACGGAGAAGCGGCACGAAGTTCGCGACGTTGCGCGCTTTCTCTCCTCGCCCTCGATGATGATGGGCAGAACTTTCCGAAGTCGTATCAAGACATTTCGGTCGTTCTCAATCGTGTTGTCGATCTGCTCGCCCAGTTTTGCGAGCAACCGGAAGTTCCGGGCGGTCAGGTAATCTCGCGCGCCCGACACATGCAAGAAGTAGTAAGCGCCGAGCGCGACGCCGAAAATACACAGGAGGATGAAGGGAACGCGCAGGGCGGCAAGGTAGGCGGCCGCCGCTTGTATCGGAAGCTTTGGGGCTTGCCCGGCTGCTCGGCGCTGTCGTTGAAGGAACTTCCACGACTCATCTATCCCGGAAATCAGCCCTGCCAGCTCAGCACTGGCGGAACCTCCACGCAATGCAGATTCGGCAGTCTACTTCCCCTTCAACGAACGTTTGCGCATCGGGCGAACAGATCAGATAGCAGGCTCAGCCGTATTGCATGCGGCCGGTCGGCCGCCTTCACTCGGCGTCTAGACGCACGCGAAAAACGGCCGACTGACCGAAATTTTCCTCGATATCCATTTCGATGGCCGTCACGCCGCGCGCGCCCGCTGGTCTCCAGTTCCGCGCGCAGCCGGTCCGTCAACAACTCGGCCAGCATTTCCACGGTCGTGTTCGGGATCGGGAGCAAAGCGCAGTCATTTCGAGGAAACACGTAACGCGGCTTGCCGTCCACGGCCACCTTCACGCACTCGCCTTCCTCGACGACCTGAACGCGCCGGCTCTCGAGCGGCAGGAGCACCTTGTGATCGATCTCATCGCACAGGCGCTTCATGATCCCCTTGAGGACGACGAAGTCGAAGCACGAACCAGGCCTCGGTATCGAGGGCGCCTTCGACCGTCACGTGCGCCCGATAGTTGTGACCGTGCAGCCCTTCGCACCGGTGGCCGGCGAACGTAATGAAGTGCGCCGACGAGAACACGAGGTTGTCTTTGGTGACCGACACGCGGAACTCGCCGCGTTGCTGCATGACCTCTCCCTTTCAACGTGATCCGGACTTCCAGCCGCCACCGAGCAACACGACGAAAATCGCAGCGGCGGTGATGTCCGCGGTGGTGCCTGGATTGGCGGCGGCCGGCCCGGCACGCAACCAATCGTCCATTTTAGCGATCGCCAGACGTCCCGGCGCAGAACGGACACCGCCGGCCGTCAGCGCGGCTTGCGCCTGCCGCACAAGCTCCTCCGCAACCGCCGCACCCCGCCGGCGAACCACATGCGTGTCCGGCGCCGCCGCCAGAAGCTGGAGAAACGTTTCGACAACCGCGTCGTCCCAGGAGAGCCCGTCGGACAGCGCCCGGCAGAGTGCCGGCCTGCCGGTTTCGGAATGTCGCGTCGAACCCAGTGGCGTACTCGCGCGCGATTCCATCCCAGCCGGCAGCGAGTTGCATCACCTCGACCAGCGTCATCGTGGGCTCGCTCGCAACGTCCTGCGAGTCGGCGCGTCCGAGTCCACCGGGCGCTGCAAGCCGGATGGCCGCGTACACTTCGATGGCATCGTTCACCGTCGTCTCGGCCAGCACTCGTCGCAGCGTATTTCTCAGCGTCGTCGAGTCGTCAACTGGCGATTCGAGCATCGCTGCGCGTGCGAGCGGCGCCAGCAAAGGACGAGGCCGAGATTGGTGTTCGACGGCACCCAGTTCCGCGTGGCTTCGATGGCAAGACGGACGGTCGCTCCAACCGGACGAGTCCCTGCTCCGGCCAACGGACCGCCAATAGCTGCCCCGCTGGCAAGGAAGTCCTCGTAGCGCGCATCTGGAAAGTGGCGTCCCGGCGAAACATTCCCGGGCTTGGCAGCGCTCACTTCGAGCAGGCAGGCCAATTGCGCGGCCGTCGCGACGTCAATCGCTCTCTTGGGAGCCATAGCGAACGGTTCAGAGGTTCAAGGGTTCCGGAACCTGTTGAACCCTTGTGAACCCGTTCTTCGAGGTGCCCGACGATTGCCCCTGCCACGTCAATCCCGGTTGCCTGTTGCAGACCTTGCCATCCTGGGATGCCATTCACCTCGAGCACGAAGACCTCACCGTCGCGCGATGGGAGCAAGTCCACGCCGGCATACATCAGCACCGATCGCCGCTGCGGCACGAAGCGCGAGCTCTTCCCATGCCGGCGGCACTGCGAAGGACCGCGCGGCCGCGCCGCGCGCGACGTTGGTGCGCCAGTCTCCATCGGCCGCACGTCGCTCGATCGCGCCGAGCACACGACCGCCGACGACGAAGACGCGGATGTCGCATCCCGCATGATCGATGACGCGTTGAACGTAGAACACCGACCGCAGCTGTTCGAGCGACCGGACGACCCTGAACGCCAGATCCGGATCGCTCACGCGTATCAGGCCGTGACCCATCGAGCCGAAAATCGGCTTGATCACCACATCGCGCATCGTGCGGACGGCGTTCATCGCCTCGGCCGCCTCTTCGCACACGACCGTCTCGGGCGTCGGCAGTCCGGCATCCTGCAGCAACGACGTCGTTAGAACTTGTCGACCGAGCGCTCGATGGCATTGGCCGAGTTCACCACCGGCACGCCGCGCTGCTCGATCCAGTGAAGAGCATTGACGCGGTAGATGATCTGTTCGAGCGATCCATTTGGAATAATCCGCGCGAGCACCGCGTCGGCGTCGAAGATCGGCGCTCCCTGGCTCGAGAGTCCGCAACCGTCAAGCTCTCGAGGTTCCGGGGCACGCGGCTGGTAGTGCCGAGTCGCGCGACGAGTCCTTCGTATGTCAGGACGCGGCTGGTGTGACGCCGCTCGGCCAGGGCACGACACAACTCGTCGGTGTGCCAGCCGGTCCGGGCGCTGAGAATGACCACTTTCATAGGGCTGAGGGCTGAGGGCTCAGGGCTGAGGGCTTGGGCTCATGGCAGAAGTAAGATTACTGCGAAGTCTCGAGATGGCGAACCGAAGGCACATCGATCAGTTCGAATCAGCGGTCATGTGGGGGCGGCCTGGCGCTGCTGGTGTATCCTCGTCTACCAGATTGTCACGCCTTTCCTCGTTCCATTGGGATGGGCCACCGTCCTCGCAGTCGTCGCCTATCCGACGCACGAGCGGCTTGCCACGCGTTGGGGTCCCGGCCGAGCGGCGGCCGTCAGCACGCTGGCGGTTACCGTGATCCTGATCTTTCCATCGGTCGTCACTGGTCGTCGCGTTCGCCCGGGAGGCGTTTCAGATTGGAGAGACGCTTCAGCGGGCGTTGGCCGAAGGCCAGGTCGCATGGGTGGAGCGTGGCCATTTCCGAATTCGGGCAGCGCATTCCGTTTGCCCGGCAACATCGACCTGCCGGCGCTTGCCACCGACGCCGTCCGCAACAGCGCGACGTTTCTGGTGACGCGCTCTGGCGGGGCTCTTCGCAACACGGCTGGATTCTTTCTGGACCTGGTGATTGCGCTGTTCTCGACGTTCTTTCTGCTGCGGGATGCGCCAGCCATTATGAAAGCCATTCGACGCTTGCTCCCCATGGAGGATGCGGACCGGGAGGAACTGATCACGCGGACCCGAAACATCATCTCGGCGGTTGTCACCTCTTTCGGGCCTCGTGGCGGCCACGCAAGGCTTGCTGGGCGGCATCAAGCTTTCGCGATCGTCGGAATCGAGGCGCCGGTCTTCTGGGGCGTCCTGATGGCGTTCTTGTGCTTGCTTCCGCTGGGTGCCGCCATCATCTGGCTTCCAGCCTCCATTCTCCTCGCCATGAGCGGTTCGACGACCCGCGCTCTGATTCTGGCGGGGCTCGGCGCCGGCGTGGTCAGCATGGTCGACAACGTCCTACGGCCCATACTGCTGAGCGGACAAGCCAAGATGAACGGGCTGGTGATTCTGATCCAGCCTGCTCGGCGGTATCAGCGTCGTTCGGCGTGTTGGGTCTGGTGTTGGGGCCGGTATCGTCGTCACGGCCCTCTCGTTCTTGAATACCTATATCAACTCGCCATCGGGCCGCACTTGGAGCTGCGCCCCGCTTGAATCGATGATTATTTGGTTGCCCTAGCCAAGCGTCTGCTGGACTACTCTTTCGGCGACCCCAAACGACATCGTCATCCCGTGCCCTCCCAGGGCCGTGACAACGGCGACCCCTTCCTCGGGATTCACCACAACATAGGGCTCGGATGGATGCTTGACGTAGAGGCCATGCCAGCGGGACTTGAGCCGCAACTCGGGAAGATCGAGGAACCGTTGAACCGAGTCGAGGATCAGATTCTCGATCGACGGCTTGTCGAAGGGTTCGATGGCGGTGCCATACTCGTGCGACGCCCCGATCAACAGGTCGCCTGTGCCGTCTTGCGAAACCATTGCCCGAATGCCGAACCGTACGTGATCGGGAAACTCCGCTTCGAGCCGTGACGTAGAGCAGCGAGGCCGGAGCAGTTCGTGAAGCTCTTATAGTGCGGAAGGGCCAACCCAGCAGCCACCATCGGCCCGAGCTGACCGTCGATCGGCTCCGAGCGCATCATCTGGAGCTTGCATCTGATCAGGCCTAAGCGCTGAAGCTCGGGACCGAACAGCGTCTGCAACTCGTCTCCGGCGCACACCCAAATCCGCTCCGCCTCCCAACGGCGGGCGCCCGCCGCGACTCGCTGCGGCCTGCAGCCGGTCACCTGCGTGTCGTAGGCAAAGCAGACGCCCAACGACCGCTCCAGCCAGCGCGGAACTGACCAAGGTTGCCCTCGGATCGATGCAGGTTTCGTTCGGACTCCAGAGCGCCGCCTGCAGCCCTTCCAGCTTGAGCCGTGTGCACAGTTTCAATGCGGCCGGAGGATCGAGCAGCTTGCACGGGAAGCCGCCGCGGCAGGCGTCCTGAGCGAACCCAGTGAGGACCCGCGCCTCGTCGTCCGCGTACGCCACGTGCAACGAGCCGCTCTTGTCGTGCCAAATCCCTGCTTCAGTCAGAACATCGAGCCAGATGGTCCGGCTGTAAAGCGCGAGCAGCCTTAGATCGCCATTGGGCTGACCGATCGGCCAGAGCATCCCGAAATTGCGCACCGAAGCGCCCTTGCGCACGCGGATGCCTTTCAATCACGAGGACTCGCCGGCCGCGGCGCGCTAGATGGTAGGCGTGCGCGAGCCCGACGATGCCGGCTCCGATCACGACATCGTCGTAACTGCCACCAGTCATGGAAGCCCCGAGAAAGACGCTGCTTCACGATGACTAGGTCATGCGACAGACATATGACAACCGGGCAACGACCTCGCAAAATCGGCGCGTCGCGACGGGGACGGCTCTACCGATGATTGCGGACCTTACCGAAAGCGGCGGATTGCGCTCAGATTTCATGAAGGGAGGCGCGAAGCACATCCGGGATTCATTCGCCCGGCGTGAAAGGTGCGACCGGTGCTCGCACTTGTCAGCCAGACTTCGGCCGGACTGAAGAGCATCGGGTCTATCTTGTAGAAGTCGCTGTCGTGCCTCTTGAAGATGTCGTAGAAAGGAGTCCCGTAGTCAGGTGAGGCCGAGGCCGGCAGACGTTCGGCCAATTGCGAAAGCTCATCCTCTTCGGCCCGGATCAGGTAGTGCGCCCGACCGGCGTACAGGATGCAGCGTCGTTGGTCCGGCCGATGGCGCGCAAGTCGTTCTTCGCCGACGGTGCGAGGGGCGCGGATCCGAACGCACTGACGACCCGTTTGACGTCGAAACCGATGGTGTCCATTTTGTGGAGGCCGGTCTCCGCAGCACCCTTGCCACAATCTGCACGCCGCCTGCAGAGGCTGGCCGTTGGCGCAACGACGAAGGTGACCCCTTCGGGCGCGATGTGTGCCCTGCCCGCCACCCATGCCGCGACATCGTCGGTCGGCAGCGAGCGCGTCTCCAGGATCGTGTACGCCGCTCGAAGCATCTTCAGCGTAACCAAGCCTTCCGAACAGTTCTCTTTCGACGCGAGCTTTGGCCCGCAGAGGACCCGATCCCATCGCAAAGAAGCCCGCAGGGTCGATCGCCCAGCCGGCGTACTGAGAGGCCATGCAGGACTCGGCGGGGTGATCGGTCCAGACCTGAACTCCGGGCCATGTGTCGTCGTCGATCGTCAGCGACGTGAACGCGACGTGGCCGAGGCCGCCCATGCACATTTCCGCGAGCGCACGTCCCGGCTCCAAGACCGCCTGGAACACCGATGCCCGCATCGACGATGCGGGCGCCATTGGCGAGCGTTTGCACGGCCATCCGAAGCTCGGTCGCGCGCGCTATGCAGCTATCGACCAGGGTCAGCGCTCTCTCGTTCATGCGGAGGTCGGTCATGCGTGGACGTCCTGTCTTGTCGTGGTTCTAGTACCCCGGTTCATTTCTTGACGCCTGGGCGGCTTCCCGGCATTGGAGAAGCGCCAGTTGGTCAATCGGCCCGCAGGTCACACGAACGAGCTCCGTAAAGGGAAGCGGGTCGTTGCCGTTATTGGGGTCTCCATAGCGCACCGTGAACGCCATCGTCTTGGCTGTGGCGTTCACCACTGGGTCGCCCACCAGCAGAGAGTCGAACAATTCAGGATCCACGTGATGGTTGTGTCGCATGAACCACTCCTCGCCGCGCTCCTGATAGACCCGATTGACGCGCTCGATAAAGTTCCTGCGGACCGGCTGATTTGGCTTGGCGGGTAGACCTGCTTCGTTTTCGAAGTAGTCGGATTGAATACCGAGAGTTCCAGCCAGTGCGTCGGTGCGAAATGAATCTGGCTGTGGTGAAAGACGATACTCTCGTCGGGAAGAGTGGCAACTACCCAGCCGTACAGCTCCTTCTGAAACTTCAGGTCGCGCGACAACACCAATAGACGTTCTGCCGACGGATTGATGTGAAAGCCAAGATGGACGAAGCGCAGTGTGCGTTTCTCGTCGGTGATGGGCGCGTCCAGGAGATCCTGCGGATATTGACGGAGGTCGTTTACGTTGTTCGCATGCAGAAGATCGCGCAGGGTGATTGCAGCCGGTTGCGCCTGGCCCGCTGCGGATTCGAGGCCCGACGTGATGGATGTCAGGAAGATCGCCGATAACAGACACCGAATGACGAACGACAAACGACCAACTGTCATTCCCACCTCGACGCGTCGCGGACGCCAGGGTTGGCTCGGCGCGCGTCCACGTAGTCGCTCCGCTGAAAGACCTTGACGAGCACGATGCCCGCGAGGAAACCGCCGACGTGGGCCCAGAACGCCACGCCGCCTTGCGACTCGACCGTGGACGAGAGCAGGCCGCTCGCAAATTGAAGGAACGCCCAGTACAGCAGCATGACCCATGCGGGCAGAGCCACTGTAGTGATGAAGAAGCCGAGCGGGACCATCGTGAAAACGCGCACGCGCGGGTATACGCACGAGTACGCACCCATCACGCCACTGATGGCCCCTGAGGCGCCCACCATCGGAACGATCGAGTTGGGGTTGACGAAAGTCTGCAGAAAGGCAGCAGCGAAACCAGCAAATCGCAGTAGAAGACGACGAATCGCCCACGGGTCATCGAGTCCTCGATGTTGTTCCCGAACAGCCAGAGAAACCACATGTTGCCGAGCAGGTGCATCCAGGACCCGTGCAGGAACATCGAGGTGAGCACGTGCGAGGATCCTCGGCCTGGATCGATTAGGGCACGACATCCCTTCTCCCATGGGAAAGGCCGTTCCGGGTCGAACCGATTGTGTGAGCTCGGCCGGGATCAGTCCCAGGTTGCACACCGAGGCGGCCAGCGCGCGCGGCGTGCCCGCGCCCTGCACGAACAGCCACACGAGCACGTTGATCGCGATGATCGCCATCGTCACGTAGGCAGGCCGGGAGGTTTCGTTCTCGTCGTGATAAGGGAACATGTTGTGTCCAACATACACCGAAGCAGTGGCGAAATGCGGGGCAATGAGGTAGCTTCTAGCAGTCCCTGACTCACTTGGAGGTGTTCCTGTGGAACGCCGGAAATTCTTCCAAAGGCGCGGCGCTCGGTGCAGCTGGCTTAGTCGTCGTAGAACCGGCGCCGCTGAGGCGGCTCCAATTACTCCCCGCCGTCCGTACTCGTGCCCACCGAAGGTCACGCGCAGACTGAGCATGACTACTCGCCCGCGCAGCGCCGTCCGGCGCCCCAGCCGCCGCGCGAGGGCGCCGCACCAGCACAGCCGGCTTCCGACTTCATGGTGGACGTCCTGAAGAAGCTCGACTTCGACTACGCGGCGATCAATCCAGGATCGGCGTTCGCAGGCCTGCACGAGTCGCTGTTGAACTACGGTGGCAACCAGACCCCGGAAATCCTGACGAGCCTGCACGAAGAAGCCGCGGTCGCGATGGCGCATGGCTACGCCAAGGCCGCGGGCAAACCAATGCTCGTTTGTGCACACGGCACGGTCGGCATTGCTCCACTCGTCGATGGCGCTCTTCCAGGCCTGGGCCGACCGCGTTCCCGTTGTACATCATCGTCGGGCATGCACCGAAACCCCGCCGGCATCATCAACCTGCCGCACAGCGCGCAGGACATGGGCTCGATCGTCCGCGACTTCGTGAAGTTCGACGATGAAACGACCGATGCTCGAGCGGTTTGCCGAGTCGGCGCTGCGGGCGTACCAGATCGCGCTCACGCCACCGATGGGACCCGTTCTCCTGGCCGTCGACGAAGAACTGCAGGAAGAGCCGGTCACGGCCAAGGAACGGCCTCGCATTCCGGCAGCTCGTGCGAACCTCGCCGCCTCAGGGCGACTCGAACGCCGTCCGGGAAGCCGCTCGATCTGCTGGTGAACGCCGAGGCGCCGATTCTGTTGCCGCGAAACTGGCGACGAACGCCAAAGGGCTGGGACCTGATGCTCGAGCTGGCCGAGCTGCTTGCAGGCTCCGGTGGACGTCGGAACGTACGGATCCTGGCAGGACTTTCCCTCGTGGCATCCGCTCTGGGGGAATGGTGGGGCCAGCTATCGGGCCGACGTCTACGCTCGGGCTTGAAATGAGCGACATGTCCGCTCGCCCGCACCGCACGAGCGAATGGACGCAAGACGATCAGCATCTCGTCCGAGCATCTCTTTCAGCACAGCAACATTCACGACTACGGACGCTACGCCGACGTCGACCTGGCGATTGCTGGCGACGCAGAGGCCACGCTGCCGTCGCTGATCGAGGAGATGCGCAGGCTCGTCACGCCCGATCAAGAAGAGCGCGTTCGCGGCACGAGGCGAGCAAGTAGCGGCCGCGCACAAAGAGGCGCACGCGCAGTTCGTCCAGAACGCGCGTTTCGGCTGGGACAACAGTCCGATCAGCGTATCCCGCATGATTGCCGAGCTCGGCGCGCAGATTCGAGAACGACGATTGGGCGATCGTGTCCGGTCATCAGTTCACCGGCGACTGGCAGCGGCGGCTGCTCAACTTCGACAGGCACTACCGCTACAACGGCGACAACGGCGGCTTCGGCATCGGCTACGATACGCCCGGCTTCGGTGGGCGCCGCCCTCGCGCACAAGAAGCAGGGCACGTCTTTCGATCGGGATCGTCGGCGACGGCGATTTGAACTTCCAGCCGGGCGTGCTGTGGACTGCCGTTCATCATCAGATTCCGCTGCTGCTCATCGTTCACAACAATCGCGCGTATCACGCGGAAGTGATGATCGTTCAACGGATGTGCGGGAGCCGCGGGCGCGGAAATGCCAACGCACACATCGGCAGCGCGATTTCACGAGCCGAACATCAGCTACGCACAGATGGCGAAAGCGTACGGGATGTACAGCGAAGGGCCCGATCGAGAACCCGAAGGACCTGGGCTGCTGCCTACAACCGCGCCTGGCGCGCGTCCGTGCTGGAGAGCCAGCCTTAATCGACGTGGTTTCTCAGCCGCGCTAAGACGACAACACACCCATGGCGAAATACATCCTCGTCGCCACAACCGTCGCGCTCTCATGGCTCGTCGTAAACGGGACGGCCGCGCAGGCGCCGGCACCTGCTTCACCGCAGGCTCAACCATCGTCCCAAGCGACCCCTCAAGCACCGACCGGCGACGCCAAGCGCGGGAAAGAGTTGTTCGAGAAGACCTACCGCTGTTACGCCTGCCACGGCTTCGATGGTCAGACGGGCTCGCCGCGCCTCGTTCCAATGGCGCGTACGCAGGAGGCGTTCATCGCCGTACGTCCGTAAAGCCCGCGACCGCAGGAATGCCAAAATTTCCGGCGGTCCCTGAACAGGATCTTGCCGACGTTTACGCGTACGTCCGGTCAATTCCAGTTGTCGCGCCGCCAGTGGACGCCATCCCGCTACTGAAAGACGTGATCGATCGACACTCAGGTCGTTAGTTAGCAGTCTGCCGAAAACGCAGCCTGACTTCTTTCGCCGGAGGCCCCATGCAGCTTTTCACGCGACTCGGGTTTGTCGTCGCTTGTCAGCCTTGCAGTCGCTTCTGAGCGCAGGTGCATGTCGCGGCCCAAAAACACGAGGCGACGACCGTCACGCGACTGTACACAGGCACCGACGGTCAATCCCACGCCGAGGACACCGCAGATCGCATGGCGGCCGGCGAAGTTGCGCGCCGAGCTCAACGAGTCGGAATCGGTGAAAGTGACCTCCGCGCAGTTCCTGCGCTGGCCACGCGGCTTCGTGTGGGAGGGCCACCCGGCATCGAAGCGCCAATACGTGGTCATCGTCAGCGGACGCGGTGAGGTCGATGTCGTCGGCGGAAAGAAGGTTCAGCTCGCGCCGGGCGGGTCCTGTTGGCCGAGGACGTGACGGGAAAGGTCACACGACGCGCGTCGGCGCCGACGAAGATCTCGTGATGCTCCTGGTGCCGCTCGCGCAAGAGCCTTAGTGACGCGCTGTTGACCTTCAATGCGATCCCAACACGATGCCACCTGAGGCGATCGTATTCGAACTCTAGCTCCACAGCGAGTTCGGCTGGTCGCGCCGACCAGCCGGATGTTTGGAGATTACTTCGTACTGAAAAACGAACAACGAGTCATGATCCGACTTACTCAATTGATACGACGCTCATAGCTTCTTGGCGGACCAACAACCGCGTCACGGCTGTATCTCATCGAACACCTCCCGTCAGCATTATGGGATGCTTCGATTCCCGGTTCACCGCGGCGCACGATCCGCATGATCGCGTGCGCATCTCCATAATGCTCGGTGTATGTGGCTCAAGACCCTGGGCAGGGAACACGGCATCACCGTCCCGGTCTCGGTTGACCGCCGCAAGGTCGCGCGCCGTCAACTACTTTCTGCTCTGAATCGGAGCAGCCGAGGCATCGAAGCACTCCTTGAGCTCGGCCTCGCCGCCGGAGGCCATGTGCCGCCGTCGAAGGCCTACGTCTGGCGCAACCTGCCTCTGGATGTACCGCATGTCCTCACGTATTTCGTCGCGCACGAGGGCCATCACCGGGGACAGATCGTCATGCTGGCGCGTCAACTCGGCCATCGGCTGCCGGGTGACATCACCGCTGGGCTTTGGCAGTGGAACAAGCGAGTGCAGGAAACATGAGAGGCGGGGCGCGGACACCATAGAGGCTATCGTTTCGCCAGTCGCTGACGTGTTACGGTTCACTCTTCGCGGCCTGTCATTCAGCAGTCTCACGTTCTGGCGCAGGACGCTGCCCTTCTCGTCACAATGAACCTTTCACGGTGTTGAGCCATGCATCAGTCCCCTCCCGCCGGATGGTCGGCTGGGTTCCGCAGTACCGTCGGGCAAAAGTGGCAATAGCCTCCGCGGGCGTGTGTCGTCGATTGACGCCCCGCTAGACGGAGATCAACGTCAACACCTGCGAGCCAGTGCCTTCGCTTTAGCGTCAGTCGCTGTAGCTCTTGTGATGAAGTGGCTGCTCGGCTTTCCTGCTTCGAGTGCCCCGTTCCTCTTCCTTCATGCCGCCATAGCCGCCACCGCCTCGTACGGTGGCTTTGCCGCGGCAGCGGTCGCAACGTTGACGTCGCTACTGGTCGCCCGGCTGACGACGGATATGTCGCTGTGGGAAGGCGTGGCCTTTTCTCTCGAGGGATTGCTCATCGCCGCGGTGGTCATCCAGATCCTGGCGAAGGTGAGAGCCGAGCGCCAAAGGCTCGCGGCGGCCGCCAATCGCATTCAGGCACTGGAAGCGATTGAGCGCCATGGGCATCTGGTTGAAAGTGCGTTCGCTCATCTCGAGGCTGTCTCCGGCGACACCGCGCTTCTGATTCTCGACAAGAATGGGCGAATCAGGGAATGGGGAGCGGGGGCAGCTCGGCTGTATGGCCGCAGCGGCACCGACATGACGGGAAAGAGCGCCGCGGTCCTGTTCGGTCCCGGGATGACCGAATCGGATTGGGTTGCGTTGCTGGCGGATCGCCGCGAGATCGGTGGGACCGCCGCGAAACGGCCGACAGCACCGACACGACGGCACGACGTTCGACGCGAACGTGGAGATTCGGCTCCTGTCCGGAGAGCGGAACGACGGATTTACGCATGGTCGTTCGCGATCGGACCCCGAGCAGCGGCTTGATGGATGAAGCAAGAGGCCGACACGGCGCATGCGCAACTGGCGGCGCTTCAAAGCGTTGCCGACCATTCCTGAACACGCTCGGTGGCGCCGACCCGGTGACCATGCTCCTCGATCGGCTCTGCAAAGCGATTGGAGCCGACGGCGTGGCGCTCGTTCACTTCGGCCGCTTCCGGTCGACTGTGCTCTGTGCCAGCGAGCGGCGTGCAGTGTGAAAACGGAATTGGCCTGCCTCGTGCCGACCTGCGTGCACAGCCGTTCAGCCGAACCCTTCTGGTCCACAACGACGCCGCCCGCGTCGCGGAAATGAGCGCGGCCCGGTGGCCCGAAGTCATCTCGTCGCTCATCACCGTGCCTGTCGTCAAAGCGGGGACCACGCAAGCCGTGATTGAAGTGGCGAACGCACGAGGCCGGCGAGCCACCGAGTGGGAGCCTGCATTGATCTCAGGTGTGTCGCGGCACGAATCGCCGGGCTGGCTCGAGATGAGATCTCCTCGGATGCCGGCGCCGTCGCATGAACCGCTGAAGAACTTCTCTGCGCCACGAATGCTCGTGGTTCCCAAGCCGCTAACCGCTGACTAAAGCCGTTGCTGTGTTGTTGCGCCCGGCACGAAGATTGCGACCTGCGTGAAATAACGCGTCGTGTCGGCGCGGAAGGAGCAGCACGCCATGTCGAAAGCAGATACCCGACGTTCTTGATTGGTTGGTGCGGGCGAGACCGCTCGTCCATCAAAAGCGCCGGAGATTCAACCATTCAATCAGCTGGTCAAGCTACCCATCGCACTCGAGGAGAAAGCCTGCCGAGAAAGCGTGGACAACCTCAACCAGGTCCTCGCGGACACGATGACCTTACGGGACCTTTACAAGAAGCATCACTGGCAGGTCGTGGGTCCCACGTTCTATCCCCTCCACCTGCTGTTCGATAAGCATTAGCGAACGAGCAGGTCGAGCTCGTCGACCTCATCGCCGAACGGATTCAGCTTCTCGGCGGTGTCAGTGTGGCCATGGCGGCGGATGTCGCCGAACGTACGCTGATCCCGCGGCCTCCCAGGGGCGCGGGAAGATGCACCGGTGCAGATCTCCCGGCTGCTTCACGCACACGAGATCGTCCTGAAGGAAGCGCGAACGATGGCGCGGCTGGCCGCGGAGATACGGCGACGATGGCACGAACGATCTCCTCGTCAGCGATGTCATTCGCCGCAACGAGCTGCAAGTGTGGTTCGTCGCCGAACACGTTGTCGACGTACCGGTCGTGAAGGTTTGAACTGAGCCCTGAGCCTTACAGCCCGTCGGATCGACGTTGCTCGGCAACCGCACATGTCGTCAGCGCAAGGCTCTCGTTTCGATCGCGTTGGTAGGACTTCTGGCCGCCGTAGGGTGGTGGGCGTACGCCTCTCTTTGCAGGCCGGCCCGCAGCTACCGACACCGACGAGGACCGCCGCGCGATCCTGCCGCGAGCATCTCCATCCGACTTCTTCCTTCGTCAAGCGATCGGCGATCCAATTCGCGCCGAGGAACGGCCGCAGATTTCGAACGTCCAGATCGTCGACCTCGACGCCGATGGCCTCCCTGATGTCATCGTCTGCTGATGCACTCCGAGGCCAGGTGTCGTGGATTCGCCAGTTTCCCAAGAGGATGTTCTCTGAAAGCGTCGTCGGCGCCCCAATCCAGGCACCAGCACACGTCGAAGCGATCGACTTCGACAAGGACGGCGACCTGGACCTGGTCGTCGCCAGCCTGGGCGTGCTCAATCCGAGCAACAACCGCGTGGGATCGGTGGTGATCCTCGAAAACGACGGAAGCAGCGATTCGTCAATCACACCGTTGCCGCCAACATTGCGCGAGTGGCGGACGTGAGAGCGGGCGACCTTGATGGCGACGGCGACCTCGATCTCGCCGTCGCCGGCTTCGAGCTACGACGATGGCGAAACGAGCTGGCTCGAGAACAAGGGAGGATGGAAGTTCGAGCAGCACGTGCTGCTGCGCCTCTCAGGCCCGATTAACGCCATCGTGGCCGACATCGACAGGAACGGTTCTCCAGACATCGTCGGGCTGATCAGCCAGGAGTGGGAAGAGATTTGGGTGTTCTCGAACGAGGCGCCCGGTCGCGTTGCATCCAAGATGATCTGGGGTTCGACCAATGCGGACTTCGGGTCCAGCTGGATCTCGCTTGCAGACCTCGATCGCGACGGCGATCTCGACATCCTCGTACAGCAATGGCGACGCCTTCGACTACGCCCCTGCAAACAGTCGCCCGTGGCATGGCGTTCAGTGGCTCGAAAACACGGGAACCTGCAGTTCGAGTTTCACCGCATCGCAGATCTTCCAGGGGCGTCGAGCCCACAAGCCGGCGACCTGGACGGCGATGGCGACATCGACGTCGCACTCGTGAGCGCCTACAACAACTGGGGCGATCCAGGCGCGCTGAGTCTCGTGTGGCTGGAAAACAACGGGCGGATGCAGTTCGCATTGCACTCCATCGCCAGTTCGCCTACGCAACTGATCACGTTGGCCCTCGGAGACCTCGATGGCGACGGCCGATTGGATCTCGTCACTGGCGGCATGTACGTCAGCCGGCCGTACGACCGGATGTCACGCGTCACGCTGTGGAAAAACAATGGCCCGCCGCCGCAGCGGTGATCGCGGGAGTCAAAGCCCCGGCCCCGCGTCGGTCGATGCGGCTGGGATTCATCGTCCTGACAGCGGCTGTCGTTGCCGTCTTGATGTACGTTGGCGTCGCTCAAGTGAGGCGATTCTCGGCCATCGCCAGACTTCCTGTCCTGCCGACCTTTTCTCAACCGTCCGGCGCGATCGCCGAACAACTACGCGAACGCGACAGGTCTCGTGCGTGCCGATCCGAGGTCGGCCGCCCAGGTTGGTGCGCTTTGCGTCGCTTACCACGCGAACATGTTCTACGACGAGGCGGATCGCTGTTATGTGCATCTTGAAACGCTGAGTCCGATGGCGTGGCAATCAACGTGCTACCGCGCGCTGACTCAGAGTGAGCGAGGAAGCGGAGGCGAACTCGCAGCGGCGATGCGGCGGGTCGTCGCAGAGGCACCCGATTTCGGACCTGCGTGGCTACGTTTGGGCGATGTGGAGTTCAAGCTCGGACATTACGACCAGGCCAAAGAAGCCTGGGTTCGCGCGAGCTCGTTGCCGGAGCCAGAACATGCACCACTCGATGGCACGCCGGCGCATATACCGAGCGCCTCGCCTCACCGACTACGCGTCTCTGGGACTGGCCAGGATCGCATTGGTGCAAGGCGACGCGGAGGGCGCTCGGCAGATTCTCGAACGCGTCACGTCCACAGCCCGACAGTTCGGCCCGGCGTTCCGCCTTCTGGCGACGCCTACGCCCAACTCGGTCGCACGGCGGACGCGCGAACTGGCGATGGGGCGAGCCAACATGCTCCCGGTGTTCACACCGTATGCCGACCCCTTGATTGACGCGCTCGCACGAGAATCGCGGAACAGCACGTTTCTGCTGCAACAGGCGGCGGAGGCCGACCTCGCCGCCAATGCCGATTGGGACGAGTATCTGATCAGGCGAGCGTTGGAGTTCGACCCCGACAACCCGGACGTGGTCTACAAACTCGGTCTCATTCTCCGCGCGAAACAGCGCAACGACGAAAGCGCTCGCGCTGTTTCAGCGGTATCAGCAAATGGTGCCCGAGGATGTTCAGGGCGTCGCACAGATTGGGAGTTGTCTCGGTGATCTTGGCCGATTTTCGGAAGCCGAATCGTTCCTGCGACGCGCGCTTTTGCGCCTGGACGACGCGCTCACGCACTATAACCTGGCGTTCGTCTTGACGCGGATGGGGCGCTTGGCAGAAGCGAAGCAGGAGTACGAGCTCGCGCTGCAGCGCGACCCGAATCACGTGGAAGCCCGGATGAACCTCGCTGCGGTCCTGCTACGACAAGGCAACCTCGATCGCGCCGCCCGCGGAGCCTCGCACGCGTGCTCGAGATCGAACCGGAAAACGCCGGCGCCCACATCGAATCTCGGGCTCACCCTCGCTCAGCAGGGCCATCTGGAGCGTGCCGCCCGCGAGTTTCAGGAGGCGCTTCGCATCAACCCCCAACAACAATCCGCGCGAGAGGCGCTGCAAACTCTGGGGCGATGACCTCGGCTACTTCTTCCCGTCGTTCTGCTTGGACGCCGCTTCCATCAACGGGGCCGTCTCGACGCCCGTGCAGGCGATCTCCATGATCTGATCGAACGGCGCGAGCTTCATGGTTTGCGTCGGCACCTTCCACGGACCGGTCAGCACTTTCGGATCTTCAATCGTCGCATCCACTTCGATCGTGTTGGCATCCACCCGCCGATAGCGCTCGACGATGTGAAGCGCGTCGGAATGGAACGAGACGATGCCCTCGGCGCTCATCCAGTTCGCGTCGGAGAAGTTCGTTCGATCGACGACCAGCGTGTCGCCCTCCCAATGGCCGACGGCATCTCCATGAAGCGACGGCGCGACGTCGTCGCGATGCTTGCGTCCGTCGATTGGAATGATGCGGAACCCGTGATACGTCTCGGTGAGCATGACCACGAACTTGCGGCGTCTGAACGATCTGACCGACGAAGCCGACATCGTACAGGCTCACGTTCAGAGTGCCGAATGCCGTGGACAGGCAGCGAAGCGACGGGTCGTCCTTGTCGGCGAGCGTCTTGGCCTTCTCCTGCGCCCACGGCTGATACAGATTGGCGAACGTGGGTCGCCGCGGCGGCCCACCTGCGCGGCCAGCGGGGGCGGAGCTCCGGGAGCTGCTGGTGGAGGATCCCCAAGCGGCCGGATCTGAAGGTCGCGACCCGGCCACCAGACTCCAGACAGATCGGGATGGCCGTCGGCCGTGCGCGGCGCCGGGCCCGCGGCAGCAGGCTGGCTTTGAGCTGCGGGTGCTCCGCCCTGTGCCGAGCTTCCGGCGGCAAACGCGACCGCGATGAGAATCACGGCGGCGGCGATGGCGCGTGAGGTGAACACCGCACGGTTCATAAGACATCTCCTCGCGTATATGCCTGAAGTGCTGTCAACGGGCCGTTCCGAAGGTCGGGCCGATGGCAAACGCGCGCACCATCGGCGAGCACCAGCTCCCCGCGCCGCTCCTGCATTCTGCGATGCATCGCGCGCGTGATAACCCTTGATCGTCACTTCGTCGCCCGGTTTCACGAAGCCCGGCTTGATCCCGCTCCGGAGGATCGACGTCGGCGTGCTGGCTTCGAAGGACCACTTCTCCACCTTGCCGCTGGCGTCTTTGACGTCGAGGAAAAACCAGGAGTGAGGGTTTCCAATCGCACTTCAGTCACGATGCCCTTCACGGTCACGGGTTGGGTGGCATCGGAACACTGCCGCAAACGAGTGATGCGCGGACGCCACGCCGCCCGCAAAGCAGGAGAGCGCACGTCACCCACGAAAACGACACGCACGCGGTTCATATCCACCTCACTTCGGCTTCGACCAAGGATGAGATTCTGCCGCGAATTATAACGTCCCGGACCTTTCCCGGCAGCCCGGAGTCCATTGCTGACTTTCCTTGACACATGCCGGCCCGCAGGGACAATAAGCGGCTGAGCAAGAAACACCATGACCAGAACGATTCGAATGCTCCTGTCGATCGCCTTTGTGCTGGCCGTGCTCTTCCATCACCCTGGCAGTGACATGCATGCCCTCGGCCAGCCCGGCGGCCGCCGACTACAAAGTGGTTCCCGACTGGCTGCGGTTGCCCCAAGGTCGGGACCAACTCGGCAACATGCACGGCGACGTCGCAGTCAGTTCAACGGGTGACGTGTATGTCAGCGTGCAGGATCCTCAAGCGGGGCTGCAAGTCTACGCACCCGACGGGAGGTTCTTGCGCAACGTGCCCGATGCACCGGCCGACCTCCACGGCTTCGTCATCCGCCGACAGCCGGATGGCGAGTTCATCTTCGGACCGACGCTGCGCGGCCAGACGATCGTCAAAATGACGCTCGAAGGCAAGGTGGTCCTGACTATTCCGGCGTCCGCGATACCCGATGAATTCAAAGTTCGAAACGCACGGTCCGGCCAGCTTGGCGTCCTGCTGACCGGCATGGATGTCGCGCCGAACGGCGACCTCTACGTGACCGATGGCTATGCCAGCGACTACATTCATCGCTTCGACAGGGCAGGCAAATACCTGAACTCGTTCGGCGGCAAGAAAGAGCCGCACACCTTCAGCACGCTTCACAAGCTCGCCATCGACACGCGCTTTCAGCCGGCTCGCATCATCGCCTGCGACCGCGCGAACAATCGCGTCGTTCACCTTTCGCTCTCCGGCGATCTGATCGGAGTCGTGGCCAAGGATCTGCTGCTGCCGGCGGCCGTCACGATATCCGGCGACTATGCCATTGTTGGGGAATTGAAGGGTCAGGTCACGATTCTCGACAAAGCCGGCCAGGTGGTGACCAGGCTCGGAACCAACACCGAGCCGGGAGTTGGCGGCAACCAACTCAAGCCCGATCAATCGGCGTCCGGGCACCGTCGTTTCGCCGCACGGGGTGGCGACAAACGATCGAGGCGACTTGTTTGTGTCGGAGTTCAACATCTTCGGCAGGATTCATCGGTTCAACAGGCAGTAAGCGTCAATCTGGAACCTATTCGTCAGCGTCGGCAAACAGCCGAGAGGAGACGACCGCAATGGCAAAGAAACTCTGGCTACTCACAGGCGTGGCCCTGGTCCTGGCTGGCTGCAGCAGCCCCAAAACGGCGACCAGCGTCTTGCAGGACGCCCAGAAGGCGCTGGGCACGGTGAACTCGATTCAGTACTCCGGCACTGGAATGAACGCCTTCTTCGGGCAGGCGCTGATCGCCGGGCAAGAGTGGCCGCGGCGGGACCTCTCCAGCTTCACCCGCACGATCAACTACTGAGCAGCGGTCGTCGAAAGACGACCTCGGTTTCGCCCAGCCGACCTTCGGCGGGCAACAGCAGAACGCGCAGGTCAGTGGCGACAAAGCGTGGAACGTTGGACCCAACGGTCCTGCTCCCCAGCTGGCAGCCGCGGAGGAAAGACAGCTGCACATCTGGCTGACCCCGCATGGCTTCGTAAAGGGCGCGCTGGCCGCCGGCAACGCAACTCTGACCGAGGCAGGCGGCACGAACGTGATCTCCTACACGGCGCTCAACAAATACAAGCTTGTGGGAACGCTTGACGCCCAGAACCTTGTCACGAAAGTTGAAACGAAGGTCGCCAATCCAGTTCTCGGAGACACCGACCTGGTCGCGACGTATTCGGACTACAAGGATTTCAACGGCGTGAAGTTTCCAACCAAAATACTCATCGCACAGGGTGGTTTCCCGATCTGGGATCTCGCAATCTCAAACGTGACGCCCAATGCGCCTCTCGATCTCGCCGTCCTCTCCACCCGTCGCCAGCGCCAGCGGTTCCACCCGCGCAAACGGCCAGTGAGAAAGCTAGCTGACGGCGTCTGGCACGTTGCCGGCGGTTCGCACCACAGCGTCGTCGTGGAGTTCAAGGACTACATCGCGGTGGCAGAGGCACCACTCGATGAGGCCCGCTCACAAGCCGTGCTGGCGGAAGCCAAGAAGCTCGTTCCGAACAAGCCGGTCAAGTATCTCTTGACGACACACCACCACTTCGACCACACAGGCGGCTCTGCGAACGTACGCGGCCGAAGGCGCCACCATCGTCACGCACCAGACCAACGTTCCGTATTTCGAGAAGACGCTGACGGCTCCAGCGACCTTGACTCCGCGACATGCAGGCCAAGGCTGCGAAACAACCCATGTTGAGAGGGAGTGGCTGAAAAGCAGGTGATCACCGACGGCAAGCAGACGATCGAGATCTACGCCACCGGCGGCGACGCTCACACGAAGGATAGCACGCTGATCTATCTGCCCAAGCAGAAGATTCTGATCGAAGCTGACGCGTATAGCCCCGGCCCTCCGGATGCGCCACCACCCGCGACGCCGCCGCCAAATGCCGTCACGTTGTGCGACGAGATTCAGCGCCTGAAGTTGAACGTTGCCACGATCGCGCCGATCCACGGTCGTGGAGCTGTTCCGATCGCGGAACTGGAGGAAGTTCATCGGAAAGAAGGGTTAGCTTAAAAGTGCCACGCCACTCCGAAGACGGGCAACGGTAAGACGGACGTGTGGGGCTCATCTCGATCCACCACGAGCATGAGCCCCACGTCAGCCGAGAACCGCTCACCGAGCAGTCGGAAGCCGCCACCGAATACACCTTTGCCGTCGGGTGTGAACCAGTTTTCCGTCATCCATTTGACTCTGCGGCTGGTGCGCGCCTCCGCCCCTGCCATCACGACCAGCCCGTTGGCGCCGTGATAACCAGTACCAAGACCAATCGACGCAGACCGATCGGGCCCGCCAATCGTGCTCACGCCGTAGAGCAAGCCCACATCGAGGCCCGATCGCCGATGGTTGAAATAGAGCCGATTGCCATCTGCACTCGATCGCCTGAAACCACCTGCAGCTTCGGCGTGATCCATATACCAAACTCGCCGGTGAGTAGTGACACGAGGATCGGAGACCCGCCACCGATCGAGAAGCGATCCGTCACACCGACCTGAACGAACGGCACATGGAAGTAATACAAGCCGGCGTAGGCATCGCCATGCTCGAGGGACCTCGCCGTCGGCCCGAAGAACAGCCGCGTCTGTTGTGGATCGCGCGGCCGCAGCTCACCGTGGACCAGGTGCCTGGACACGACACGGAGGTCGCAAGGTCTCGACCGTGAGATGGTCAGGACGGTATCAGCTAACGTGCGGAAGGTGATGGAATCGTCGGCGATCGACTCGACGGAACCGTAGAGCGTGGAGCCATCGGTTAACGTGAGTCGCTGGATCTCATGGGCGCTCGGAACCCGCAGGTCGATCTTCGAAAACGATGTCTGAGGCCCCAGCGGAGCGCCCGCCGCCGTGACCGGAAACAACCCCGACAGAGCAAACCAAGTGATCGTCGTCAGTGTGAAAGACCGAAACACGATCAGCCTCCTTGTCTCAGCGGAGTACGGAGGCTGAAACCGGTGAGCATGCTCACGCGGACACCGGCTCTGGAAGGAACCACGGCGACGTTCAACGGATGTTCACGGCGCCGGCGCGAAACGTCACGCCCCCGGCAACGGCGAGTGCCACTCCTGCTGGCGTCAGGTTCGGACCAAGGCCAAACTCAGCGCCCTCTCGGGTTCGAAACCCCACCAGCCAGCTCAAGCTCGGAATGGCGAGACTTCTGTTCGAGTCCACCGAGCAACCCTACCCATTCATTGAGGATGGTGAGACCGTCACCGTTGTTGTAGAACTGCTTTCGAACTGCCACCCGAACTGCGAGATCATCGATCCAACTTCCGATCTGCCTGTCTTCCTTCAGTTTCTGAACGACGCCGTCACTCAGGGATGTGTAGCCGAATCGCGGTCCGGACAAGTTGACCGTTTGAACTGACAGGCGGCACGGTCGGGCCCAACGATTCTGGCGGACGCGGAGCCTGCCACTGCGGTGCTTGGACGACGGGGGAGGCATCAGGACCGGAGGCACGACAACCACGGGTGGCCTCGGCCTACGCTGGTAAAGAGGGCGTTGCCACTGCGGGGCCTGCAACACGGGCGGGACCGGCGCAACCGGACTCGTCGAAATCTGTTGCCATGGCGTCTCGACAAGTGGCGGTACTGCGCGGAGAGCCGGCGCAGCAAGGAACGAGCTGAGGAGAGCCGCGGCCACTGCGCGGCGCGCGAAGACACTGACGTTCAGCACCAGCAAATCTGATTGGGGCACGCATGTCGACCTCCATAAGCGGCCGTCAGCTGCCAGCTGTTGGCGAGCAGGAATGCCACCGAACACTGAAAGCTAAGGGCCATCGCTAAGCTGTCAGCTACGGTAGCGGCCTATCGCCTGGGTGTCCTTTGGGGTCCGCTGAAAAGTTCTGATCTGTTGTTGTGTGGGCTCACTTCAGGTGTGGCTTCCGGCTACTTCAGGTGTGGCTTCCAGCTACTTCAGGTGTGGCTTCCGGCTTCAGCCGGAAGACCAATGCCGGCGGCTCTCTTCCGCCTAAAAAGGAGGAAGCCAACCCCGAGCCCTGGGGCCTGGTTGATCTACGCCGCTCGGTTCCTGACGAGAACAAGGACCCGCGCCCATACCTCGGGATGTGCGTTGACTTGTAACAGCGGCTCGACGGGAAGAAGCCAGCCAGCGCTGCTGGGAGCCGCCACAGCAAGGCTTGCCTCCACACGGTGAGCTGCTTCCTGATGAGCATCGACGAGCGACAGCTGGACTGCCTGGATCAACGCCCTTTCAAAGTCAGACGTGGGATTGGCAGGAGGCTTTCGGGCGCTCTCGTCGTTCGCTCATGATCCGTTTTGGGTTGATCCGACGCGGCTAGCCCGACTTTTGCCAGCGGGTGGATCGCGACACGGTCGATGGCGTGTTGGAAGGCGAGGGCTGCATCTTTGTAGCGCTTCTGACGCAGCTCGAGCGCCCCGATGGCGTACTCACGTACTTCGCCGAGCACTCGCGAGCGTACAGGTGACTGGTGTTTTCGAACGACAGCTCCAGCTCGAATTCCTCGAGGGCACGTTTCTCGTCACCCCGCGAAAGCCAAATCAACCCCAACAGCCAGTGAGCGCCACCGAGCTGAAGCGCGAGTCGCTTCCGAGCGCCGCTGGCGAGCGGCGCCGCAAGCCCAGCCAACAGCTCGCGCTCGGCTTCATCGAACGCCTGCCGGGCGACATAGACGGTGGCGGCAAGCCAGTGCGCTTGAGGAAAATCGGGCAGCAGCGCGAGCGTGCGGTGTGCCGCGCGAAGACGATCCTGGCCCCAGCTCGCGTACGACAGACGGAGGTGGTGGCGCCAGTTGTCCGGCTCGAGCGAGACGGCTCGCCGGCCGGCGGCGATCGCATCGATTCGATCGCCGGTTGCCCGGAGCGCTGACGCCAGCGTCGCCCAGGCTTCACCGAACTGCGGATCGAGACGGCAGGCTTCCCGTGCATGCTCGACCGCCGTGGCGAGCGCAGATGCGTCTGGCTGTGCGTCCGCTCGGGTCATTTCGAACTGCATCACACAGGCGTTAGCGAGGCCGACGTGCGCCGAGGCGTGTTCTGGAACGGTCTTCAGCGCAGCCTCGAAGACCTCCCGCGCCCGCGCCACGTTCCGGCCGTCCAGGGTCTCCAGGACCGCGCGCCCTTCGATGAACGCCCTGTGCGGCGCCAGCAACGCGTCGAGTCCTGCGTCGCTTTCACGCGGAGCCTTTCGAGCAACGACTGCGGAGAACCGGTATCCTCGTCGCGGCACGGTCTCGATATACGCGGCCAGGTTCGCGTGTACACCGAGCAGTCGGCGCAAGCTGGAGATGACCTGCTCCAGGCTGTTGTCGCCCACTGCGACATCCTTCCATCCAGCTTCCAGCAGATCTTCCTTTGAAACGATCTGGCCGGCACGAAGCACGAGCATCAGCAGCACGTCAAGCTGACGCTCCGAGAGCGCGACGGGCTCTCCGGCACAGCTCAAGCGGCGACGATCCGGATCGAGCTCGAAAGATCTCGAACGTGAAGTGCGCGCCGATCGGCACTGGCAATCTCCCAGGGCGTGAAATTCCTACAAATAGAGTATGGAAACCGGCGTCAGCTTAACAAATGGATACTCGGGTATTTTGCGGGTGTATGATGCGGCGAAGTCGGGAGGACCATTTCCCAGGTGGCGCAACGCTTTAGCGCTGCGTCCCCAGGCCTAAGGGGCCTAGAGAATGGATGTCGACGGAGGATCATCATGAAGTGCTGGTTGTGTTCGGCAGTGGCGTGTGTTGCTCTGGGACTCGTCGCGCTTGAGCCCAATCACAGAACGCTCCAGCGCCGCCCGCTCCCGCGCCGGCTCCCATCTTCAGCGGATCCGTACGCGAAGAACCCGGCACCCGGCGCCACCCAGTTTCTCTCGCGGCGCCCGCCGGCAAGGACAGCCAGGCACTGACGACCGCGCCGCCTGGAGCGGTGAATCAAGGTCCTTTCGATCCGGCGAACCTGGAAGCTACGGACCGGCCTTCAACGCACCGGCAGGCGCGAAGATCTGGAATCCCGTGAAGCTCAAGCTGCAACAAGGCGGCAAAGTGACCGGCGGGACGCTCTTCAGCGCAACTGATCCCGCCACCTACTGCGCCATGGCCAACGCTGGCTACGACTTCATCTGGACCGAGATGCAGCACGACCAGCGCGACTGGCAGGCGGCCTCCCGGATGTGGCGCACCTGTCCGCAGCGCGAAGGCGGTTCCCGGCGTCCGCGTCGCCTACACGGACGAGCGCGAGATCCAGCACGCGCTCGACGCGGGTGCGTTGGTGATCGTCGTTCCCACCGTGGACACGGTCGAAGAAGCGATCGAGGCGCGGAACTGGACGTACTTCCGCCCCTCGGCCGGCGCAGCAACGGCGGCGGCCAGGCGCTTCGATCGGAACATGTGGGGCGGCGTGCCGGGCGGCTACCGCAACACGATCAACGACAACATCGTGTCTGATTCTGATGATTGAAACGCTGGAAGGCCTGAAGAACGCCGACGCCATCGCCAAGGTGCCCGGCGTCAGCGCCGTTTTTGCCGCCAGCGGCGACCTCGGCAACTTCACGGGCTTCCGGCAGGGCACGCCCGACTACGAGCGCGCGCGATCAACATCGTGCACGACGCCGCGATCAAAGCGGGCATCCGGCTGTGCGGTCCGATCGCGTGGCGCGACCGCCCCGATTTCACCTGCTTCCAGGCCGGAAGCGAAACGGCCGCAATCGGTCGCGGCGTCGCCGCCGAGCTCGGTCCCCTCACTGATACACAAGGGAAGCCGGAAGTCGGGCCGTTCGCCGCTCCTCCGAAACCCCGACGTCGCCGCCTGAGCGCGAAGGCTTGAGCCGAGCGTGCTGAACTTTCACATGTCCTCGGCTCAGCATGGCCGCAGGGCGCACCCTCCTCCTGCCCTACTCCGCCCTCTTTCTTCGCTCCAGCCCCTTCCAAGCTACTCGACGAACTTCTGGTTCTCTGCGCAGATGAACTCGATCATCTCGGAGTCGACGACGATCCGCTGATTGAACTTGACGGTCCACGGCTTGGTGTATGCCTTCGGATCGTCGACGGTGATTTCGATCTCCAGCGTGCCGAAATTCGTGCGCCGGAATCGCTCGATCGTTTTGGCCTTGTCGGTCAACGGCTCCCGATGATATCGAGCCAGCCATCGTCCCTGAATCCAGTCGTCTCGACGATGAGCGTGTCGCCTTCCCATCGGCCGACGGAGTAGCCGTACCACCAGGGCTGCGGGTCGTTGTCGGGCGACCGCCGCCCATCGGTGAAGATCGTGCCGGAGTCCGTAGTTCGCTTCGTAAATGATGATGATGAGTCCTGGCGTCTGAACGATGCGTCGAGGCTGGGGATGGGTATGGAACTGCATGTTGCCCATCGGGAGGCAGAGCGCATCGGGGTTGTCTTTGCTGTTGTCCGCGTTGCGCTTGTCTCTGAGCTCCTTGGCCCAAGCCTGGAACGGCAATCCCCCTCGACTCCGGCGCCGATATCACGAAACAAGCGCGGTCCGTTCGGTGAACCACCAGTCGGGAAAGGGGCTCCTGGCGTTCTATCTATTTGAGCGATCAGTTCCGCCAGCCAAGGTTCTCCCACATCCCGCTCAGGTCCGGTTTGCCGTCGGCCGTCTTCGGGACTGGCGCGTTGAGATCCGGCCTGCCCGTTTGGCAGCCTAGGGTACTCCCGCCGTCGGGTAGCGTGGCCACTGCGCGTCGGCCGCAGACGGCAGAGCCACGAGAAACATCGCCACTAGCACACCGATCTTCGGAAGCTCTTCTCATCACACACTCCCGAGCGTAAGTGTGCCCCAAGAACCGGAGCAGCAAGCGGGAATCGTTTTCTGTACACTCTTTGGGCACCGCCGTTCCGCCTTCCTGTGGGGGCGACAAGAAAGAGGAGCATCCGCGTGAGGAAGCATTTCTATCTCCTGGCCGTTGTCACCTGCGGATGGATCAGCATGCTGACGACCGTCGGCACCGGCCATCCGCAAGGCGGACAGGCGCCGGCGCCTGCACCACCGACCACACCAGCGCAGCAGGCCACAGCCCCGGCAACCGGCCAACGCGGGTTCGTTCCTCGGAACCGAGAGCGGCTTCGCGACGTTCCAGACTCGCTGTTTTGCGTGTCACGGCAATCCTGCGCAACGGAACGCGCCATCGCCCGCTGCAATTCGGGACCTGTCGCCTGAAAAGATTTACGAGAAGCTGGCGTCCGGCCATACGCTCGACGCCGGGTCCCGCTTTGAGTGACGACCAACAACGGACGGTCGCCGAATTCATGAGCAGCCGCCTTTGGGAGCGCCGCACAACGGCGGCTCGCAAAACATGCCGAACAAGTGGCGAGCAACCCGCCGCTCGCAGATCCGCTCGAGGCGCGTCGTGGAACGGATGGGGCGTGGACCTCTCGAACACACGATTTCCAACCGCGGCAGCGGCCGGACTGACCGCGTCGCAAGTTTCACAATTGAAGCTGAAGTGGGCGTTCGGGCACTCCACCGGCGTGTCCGTCCAACGGACAACCCACCATCGCGTCCGGGCGAGTCTTTGTCGGCAGCGACAACGGATTCGTCTATTCCTCGATGCCGCGACGGGTTGCGTCTACTGGTCCTTCGAGAACGGATCGATCGTTCGAAACGCGCTCACGATCGGCCCGGTTCGCGGCCAGGGATCGGCCGCGATACGCCGCGTACTTCGGCGATGGGCAAGCAAACGTCTACGCGCTCGACGCGCAGACGCGGCCGGCTGCTGTGGAAGACCAAGGCGGATCCGCACTTCATCGCCCGCATCACGGCCGGCGCCAAGTTCTACAACGGAAAGCTGTTCGTTCCGGTGTCCTCGTCGGAAGAATTCAGCAGCGGGACGCCGGACTATCCGTGCTGCACGTCGCGCGGCAGCGTCGTCGCACTGGACGCGAACACGGGTAAGCAGATCTGGAAGGCCTGGGTCGTCCCCGAGGAACCGCAAGCCGTACACGACGCAGTCCAACGGCGTGACGTTCTACAAGCCAGCAGGCGGCGCGGTGTGGAACACACCTACGGTCGATCCGGTCCGCCAGGCCATCTACTTCGGCACCGGAGACGCGACGACGGCGCCATCGCCGAGGACCACGGACGCGATCATGGCGGTCGACATCGACACGGAAAGCTGCTGTGGTCGTACCAGGCGACCGAGAACGACGTGTTCATGGGAGGCTGCAACGGTGCGGTTCGCAGCGAAGCGTGTCCGAATCCGCTGGGTCCCGATATGGACATCGGCAACTCACCTATTCTGAAGACGCTGCCCAACGGCAAACGCGTGCTGCTCGCCGGAACGAAGAGCGCCGACATCTTCGCGCTCGATCCCGACAACAACGGTGCGCTCCTGTACCGCGTCAACCCCACGGGCGCACCGATCAACGGCGGCCGCGGCGGTCGGGGCGGCATCGTGTGGCGGCGCAGCTGACCAGCTAGCTCGTACTGACGGTCTCGGCGGGCCGGGCTGGCAGCCGTTCGACAAGGGAACCGGTGAACGGGTCTGGCTCTTTGCGCCACCTGCGCCGGCCGGTGGAGGTCGGGGCAGCTCGCTGGGTGCCGCGCCGACCGCCATCCCCGGAGTGGTGTTCAAGGGCGCGTCGGATGGAAAGCTCTACGCCGTATCCTCCACCGACGGCACTCTGCTTTGGGAATTCAACACGGCCCAGGAGTTCGAGACCGTCAACAAAGTCCCCGCCCATGGCGGCGCCATCAGCGTCTCCGGCGCTGTCGTCGCGGGGCGCATGGTCTTTGTCGGATCGGGTTACGCGGTGGGCAGCCGGGCCACGGCGGGTAACGTCTGCTGGCGTTCGGCATCGACTGAGGCGCAGCACGCCATCGGCGGTCCGTTCCAGACCGCATGCGGAAATGTCGGTCGTGATTGCGGAATCGTGACGCGTCCCGACCCGAGGCCGATCAGCTGGGTTCAAGGGGTGCGCCAAGTCATTGGAAATCACGCGGATGCACGAAGCTGCTTTGAGCAGAACCTCATAAGCGCGCGGCTTGCCGCTTTGCACGTTTGGTGGGGCCCGGAGCTCGCTTGGGCTCACCGACTTCCATGAAATTTCAGGACTACGCCACGCAGAAGGCCGCTGCCCTGGTTGCCGAACTGAACGCGACGTGGTCCGAGAAGTCGGCCCGCGAGCTTCAGGCCTTCCACAAGGCACTCGAAACGGCCGCCCACGCCGCCCAGACCGCCCTTGCCACGGCAGCAGTGCTGCCGAGCGCAACGCCTCTCCGTGGCCGCTCTGGTCGAGCAGCTCACCACCGAGGCTCAGGCCCAGGCCGAAGCCGCGCGCGCTCCATGCGCACGGTGCCGCACAAAACACAGATCGATGCGCTGCAGAAGGACCTCGCAGAACGGTCCAGGAACCAGGAGAGCTGCTTCGCCAGCTCGCTCGGCGAACTGCATGCGCGCTGATGCCCTGCGCAACGAGCTCGAAACCGAAAAGAGCCGAGCGGCCGCCGCGCGCTGCAGATCTGAGCAAAGCGCGCGAGTCGCTGGCGCTGGCAGAAGCTGCCCGGCAAAAGCCGAAGCAGCCGTCCAGGAAGCTGCTCGTCAGCGGGTGGATGCCAATCGGCAACTGCAGGAACCGAAGTCGGCCGTCGAGGGCACGCGCGCTGAGATCGAGCCAGCGTCACGAAGCACCTGGAGATCGAGGCCGCCGAGCGGGCCGAAGACTTGCCGTCGCTCTGAGCACTGCGCGAGGCGCAGCTGCAAGCAGCCGAAGGCCAATATCAGAAGCTCAATCCAGCAGCTGAGCGAAGCGAATAACCAGATCCGGTCGCTGGAACGCACCCACGCCGAACAGGATCGCGTGCGTGTCGAGCTTCAGGTGAAGGCCGACGAGATTGCCAAGTCGGAAGCCGGCGCTCCGCGGAACAGACCGCGCAAGGCCGAAGCGCGCTCTCCGCGAGCAGGTCCAGGCCGAGCGATCGGCCGAGCAGGCCCGCCTGAAGGCCGAAGAGATCGTGGCCCAGGCCAACAGCGACCGCGAACAGATGGCCGAGCGGGCCAAGGCGCTGTGCAGGACGAAGCCGCTGAACGCGGCCACGATACCTCTCGATCGTCTGCTTGCGCGCCTTGAGAAACAACTCGCCCGGCCTGGCAAGACGCTCACCGACGTGCTGGCGGCTCTCGTCGAAGGAATCGCGCAGGAGTTCGCCAGGGTGGCGCTGTTCAACGTCAACAGCGGCCAGCTCGAAGGCGTGCGCGGCAAATCGGCTTCGAATTCAAGAGCGACATCTCCAAGGTCATCGTCCCGTTGAACATCGACTCGATGTTCAGCCGGGCGGTCAAATCGGTCGCGTTCAGGGTTTCGCGGGCAGCGAGCTGACCGACAGCAACCAGGCCTTGTTCGGCGGCAGCCCGTCGTTCGTGATGATGCTGCCGATCGTGATCGGGCGCGAGATCGTTGCCGTCGTCTATGCAGACGACTCAGGTGAAAAAGTCGACCAAGTTTGCGACTCCCGAGCGCAAAGTGGAAGTTCGTTCACCTGCTTCTCTGGTACGTCACGCCGATGCTGCCAAGGTTCATGATGCCGCGGGAGCTGCGACGACCTGAAGCAGCACGCGGCCCTGCTCGATCAACGAGCTCGAGGGGATGTGCATGTCCGACCGCTAAGGCCGGTCAGTCCGAGGAGGCCGTCAGGAGTCGCTTGAAGGAGTCGCTGGGATACGCGCGTCAAAAGACGCGCAGCAGAGTCGAAGGCCGGGATCCGGCCGCCGCCGCCCTTCTTCGAACAGCAGCTCGCAGCTGTCATCAAGGCGAAGAACGGTGCGCCGTTCGCCCGCGATCTGGCCGCGATCATCGGCAAAGGCGCAACGGAAGACGAGTGGCGCCAGGCCATCCGCTTCCGCGCACGGCTAGAGTCAAGAACTAACTTACGAGCTCCGCAGCTGGAAGTGGTGCTTTCCGAGCTTCCCGCCATAGTTCCCGGCGGCGATTGCGACCACTCCAGGGCGACAGGCAGCCTGAATCACCAACCCGCAAGGCTTCCGCGATCGCCGGGCGATCGAGGCCGTCGACGACAATCTCCAGCACAGAGTTCACGTCCTCGGGCAGCTGACTGGCGACACCGATCCGCCCACGCAGTGTCGGGCAATAGGGGTCGTTTGTTGACGCAATCATGTTCTTGTAGTGCTTCGCGCCGACCTTGCTGCCGGCGCGAACAATCCCGCCTGGGAACGGCAGCACGACTCTCGACGGGATCCTTGCGCGCGACGTCCACCGCCGCTTCCGCCGCACTCGAGGCCGGCCTCCTGGCCCTGGCCAGATCAGGAAATTGCCACCGCCGATCGCCTTCTGGACGCCGAACGCTTCCTGCACGAGAAACTCGCCCTCCATCACGGGGATTCGCCAGTAGCGCCGGCCGTTCAAGAACTTTGCTCGATTGGAAGCGATCGCCGAAATGCCGCAGCCGCCCGCCGACGTTGACACGGTCCGCTGCCTCAGGCAGTCCATCGAAACAGGCCGTCGTCGGGCACGTGAGAACGGTCTGGCCGACTCGATCGATGAGCCGGCTGGTCAGTCCGTCCGCGTCGAACCCGAAGAGCAGGACGCTGACGCCCGGCCGTCCGTCGGGCGATTCTTCTGGAAGGAGATCGGCCTCGAGGCCGGCTTCGACCTTGCAGCCGATGACGCGACGTGGCAAAGCCGGTCATGGACTGCGCCGCCGTCCAGGCCCAGGCGGTCGATTGTGCCGTGATCAGCACGCGCGCCGCGCGCATGTCGAACGCCTCGGCGAACGTGTCGACAATCGTCACCACCGTTGCGTACCGGTGTTTGCTTCCGCGTCCGTCCCAGCACTGCTCACGTTTGGATCTCCTACCACCTCGGTTCACGTCCTGCGAGTGAACCCGCAGCTTTCCCGACGACTACCATGGACACTTCGGATCGGTTAGAGAGAGCTTAGTTCTGCGAGGGGCTGGTCCAAGTCTAACCGCGAAGCGCCCGCGCCGCGGCCGTCATCGCGCGCAACTTCTCGACTGCGACCGCCTTCGCTGTTCAGGGGGCGATTTGAAAACGTCCCGAATCCGCAATCCGGATTGAGAAAGATGCGATCCGAGGAATAGTGTTGCAGCGCTCGGCAGATTGAGGCACGAATCTCATCGCCTGATTCGAGAATTGTCTGTTCGGGGGTTCACCACGCCCAGGCCGATCTCCTTCTGATCGAAGGTGCAGCACTTCGCCGGCGCGCTCGGTGGCGTATCCAACACGAGCTGCGTGACGCGCAGGCGATTCAAGTAGGGGCGAGCGCCGCATAGCTTCCGCGAAGCAACGTGCCTTCGTTTCGGCTCCAGTTGCCACGACAGATGTGCACGCCAGTCCGGACGGCTGACGCATCCTCGACGACACGATTGACCAGCGAAACGGCGAATTCGAGCTCCTCGGCCGGGTCGCCACGTGCCGCGAGTGCCGCACACATGAACGTCCTCGTCCGAGCAGGAGCAAAGGCCAGCTCGCTCAGCACGGGCTCGTCGAGCTGTACGAAATCGGCTCCGCTTGCACCAGGTCGTGGACCTCCTGCCGAAGCAGCCGTACGACATCCTCAGCCAGATCCTCTTTGGTTGGATAGAAGGCCTGCGTCACCTCGGGCACGAACATCGCGCGGGTGAGCAAATAAGGGCCAGAGCAGCGTGGCCTTGACCGGCCGCTCTGTGAGCTGGCGAACGAACCGCAGGATCGTCGACGACCAGCGGCTCACGTGCTTCGAGGCAGCCGGTGCAGACTGGATTGCTGTATGGAGTAGGCCGGGACATCGAGGGTCTCGAGCGAGTCGTTCGAATCCAGCTTTGTCCTCACGACGTCAAGCATCTCGAGAGCGTCATCAAACGGACTCCGACAAACTTGTCTGCGACAAACGAGTAGAAGTTATCGCGTCGCAATTCTCCATCGGTGATGAGATCGCATCCAACGGGCTCCTGAAGTCCGCACCACGTCGCTGACGGCACGGTCGGCAACCTGGTTGAAGTCGGCGCGCGTGATTCGCCCGCGCCGAAGCTGCCGCTGCGCCTCGAGGACGGCCTGGGGGCGCGGGCCAGCTTCCCACGGTCGTAACGGGAAACAAGGGGCAACACGTTCATACGCGTCCTGGCCCATCGTCGAAGAACCGCTCCGGCTTCCACGGCCGCGCTGAGAGCGTTGAAACCCGTCGTTCGGCCGGGCATCCACGACTTCAGACCTTCAAGGTCCATCATCTGTCGATGTTGCCGGGTTGTCATACTGCATCGAAAAGAGGGCATCCAACCGCTGGCCGTTCGGCGTCGATGGGAAGATCGGCACGGACCGTGAACACACAATGGTCGAACCGCCCGGTCGAAGCCTGTCGATCTCGAGATTGGCCGGGATCGATCGTTCCATCGCGCGTCCACGCGTCCCAGTTCAGGTCGAGCATCGCACACGCGGCCGCCTCGTTCCGCTCGAGACAGCGGAACGCATCCAATCTCCGCCGAGGTGATCGCCGTGCTTGCCGACCAGCACGTCAAAGCGTCTGATTTCGACATCGCGGTGCGGCTGGAGCCCGTGCTCACGCAGGAGCCCCAGCGGGATCAGGGTCGCTTGAGGTGAGTCCTGCGCGCCCAGCGCCACCACTCTGCCGCGCAGATCTTCCAGGCGCTGAATCTGGTCCGCGCGTCCGGCCGACCAGGTGGGAGGTACGGATCGCGATCGGTATCGCGCATCGCGATGGCTTCGGCACCGACCGCCTGTGCGGCGTTGGGCGTCCAACCAGGCCAGGGCGGAGTTCAGGCGATATCAATGGCGCCGTCGACGAGCGCTGTCACCTGAAGCTCGTAGGTGCTGTAGAACACGACGTCCATTGGACAGGACTGCGACTCGAAGAACCCTCGGATGATCTCCCAGATCACAGAGACCTTCGGGTCGTACATCACCGCGCCGACGCGAAACGGGCGGTTCATGACAGCAGCTCAAGCCGCAGCGCGCGACCGATGAAGTCGTAGGCTTGATCGCTCGTCGGGGCCATCACAACGGCGGCGCGGGCATCGCCGGAACAGCCGATCCAGGTCGAGCGTTCCGGCGAATGCGGCGCCACCGCACGTGCGCATCACCGAGGTCAGTCACCGCGACCGCCGCTTCAGTCGCGGCGGCCTTCACTTCAGGACGAGAGCTGCGTAGTGGGCCCGGGGTTTTCGAGCGACGCCAGCACGCTGACGAGGTGAGCGCGCGCCCGATCCGTTTCGATGCGCATCTGCGCCAGGCGCGCCCGCAGTACCGGCATCTCCGAAAGTGCGATATTCAGATGCTCGAGACGCGTCGTCGTCAAGTGCCGTTGAGTGGTGCGGACCGCCGCTTCAGCGATGCCGAGCGCCACGGCCGCCGTTCACAACCTGGAAAGCCGGCAGGACCACTCAAAGCATCACGTCGAGGCCCTTGCCGGCGGAGACGACAAGCGCGCGATCCGGGCCGATTTTGACATCGTGCAACCTCATTGGGGCGCTGGCGTTCCCCGCATCCTGAGACCGGTCCATGGCCCGCTGACCTGCATGCCGGCATCACCGCGCAGCACCAGGTAGAGAGTGCCTCGAACGGCTTCGGCCTCCGGGCCGGTGAGTGTCGAAACGACATAGCCGTCGGCCTCGCCCGCAGCGGTAACGAAGGATTTCTGCGCATCCAGATGAACGAAACCATTGGACGCCTTTGCTCTGCTCACAGGCGCCCAGAAATGGCTGCGTGAACCGGACTCGCTGAAGGCCAGCGTGCTCAAGTGCTGGCCCCGAGCCGCCGCCTCCAGCTGGGCTCGAACCTTGTCCGGAGCCGCGGCATAACAGGCGACACCGCACATGTGCATCGAGGTTCACCATCGCCGTCGAGGCGCAGCGCTGCGCGACCTCGTCCAGCGCGGCAGCCATCGTCGTCAGGCCCCTGGCCCATGCCGCCGGACGACGTCGGCACGGTCAGACCAAAGAATCCGCCTTCGCCGAGCGACGCAATCGACTCGCGTGGAAACACACCGTCGCGATCGACTCGCGCGGCATTGGGCGCGACCCGCTCGTCCGCGGTTTGGGCGAGAGTCTGGATAATTTCCTGCTGTTCTGCGGTCAATCGGTAGCATCGAAGCCTCCCTACGCGTGCTCGCGGGTGATCAGCTGGTTCAGATGCCAACTCAACTACGAAGGTTCAAAGCCTTGCCCAACGTGCGCGCGAGCGGCAGCCGCTCCGAGCACATCGTCCCAGAGACGTTTCATGGTGTCTTCGTCGTGTGGCGACGCCACGAAGACCTTGACGGAGACTTGCGAGAGATTGGGATGTCCGGTCTCTCCGACGACTTCGAAGAAAGGCAGCGGATTCTGCAGTCGACCGTCGACGAGCGCTTCGACATGGTCCAGTTCGAGACGCCTGCGCTTCGCGAACACCCGAAGGCCACTGACACAATTTCGGCGCCGAGCGCCCCGAGGACATGCTCGAGAGCCGTGATCCGGTCGTGCTCTGCATCGAAGTCCAGCGGTCGCCCGACCGTAAGCCGATGTCGCCGCGCGTAAACGCGGGCGGAATCCTGGTCGATCGCCAGCGACTCGAAGTCTCCAGAAATACTCGTTTTCGTTCATCGATTCATTCCGCAGAAACACTCGCGCGACCAAACGCGGTTCAGAGCTGGCGCCGGGAGCGCGGGCCAGTGATCACCGGGCGCGGACGCTTCATGCGGAGGCGCAAACCCACGCAATCGACGGCGCGCGACTCGAGTTGAGCCAGACGGAACAGACGTCAGGTGACTGGTTCGGCGCGACGCGCCCAGAGGTGAGACGATTCAGGTGAAGCCCGAGCCGGTGTGGCAGAGCGGAAGGACACGGAAGGGCGGGATTCTATCAGATCAACCTGCAGCCGGCTTCCAGATCAGAATCTCTCCCCTTCCTGGAACCGATGTGCGCCCCGTGTAGCGTTGATAGGAGCCGTTAGGGATCGCTGAAAGGCACCGTTACACCCAACGTGCTCAGGTGCTTTCGCGTAAAGGCGCATGAACGTGGGGTTGTAGGTGGCGGCATGAGAAAGTCGGCAGAAGCGGGATTGGCGCCAGCGAAACGATCGTCCCGCGCATCATCCAGGCGCCGGTCCGAAGCTCGGCGCCGGCACCGACATAATCGTCCCACCCCTCATCTGGAGCCCGGTAAAGTCTCTGACTTTGCCCGCGACGGCGATGATCCCCGCTTTCATTCGCATCCCGACTCCGAGGGCCCGCCGACCCGCCAATCAGGATGGTTCCGTCCGTCATCCCGGCGAGGCTTCCCGATACGCCGCGCCCGACCTGTCACACCGGCATTTCCGCGGACCCGAATCAACCCTCCCGACATCTCAGCCCGAGCCAGTCCCCCACGTTCCCACCGACTTCCGATGCGCCGCCCTTCACAGGCGCCAGGCGTGCATGCCGACGCTGCTGGCGATCGCGATCCGCCCGCGCGTCATGCCACGGTCCGATCCATCTTGACCTTCTCGGTCTCACCGCGAATCTCGAACGTCGTCGCTGGCCGCGCCCTCGACCACGAAGAAATCGTCGAGACGGCACTGTCGTTTTCCGTGAAAGACCGGAAGAGCGCTGAATGGCGTCAGTTCAGTCAGCGTCGCCAGCACGTCTGGCGAGATGGCCTCGGCTTCCAGCGGGACGGTCGGTTGCCTCTTTCAGCGTGCTAGCTTGATCACGGGAACGTGTTCAGTCTCAGGTCTGAGTCGCACGGCTGAAGTGTGGCGTCGAACCTTGAGATTTCACACGCTGAGACTTGAGGTTCGCGATTTCGTAATTTGTTAGTCGCTCGATCGTCCACGGGGTAGTTGGCGAACGACATCGTATATGACCTTTTGAAACACCGGACGCAGGTACTCTTCGATCTTCTCGTCGAGGGCGGGTTTGACCAGAAACTGCCGACCGTCTTTCACCGCTTTGATGTCGCCCTCCTCCACCGCGATCTCTCCGCCTTTGATCACGTAGCGGGATATCCGGAACAACCAGCCGTCCTCGCCGCCGCCACGGGCGCCGGGGTTCTCTCGATAGAGTGTCAGGTCGGCATCGGCGCCAACGCCCAGGTGTCCTTTCTGCGTGAAGACCCAGATGCCGCGCGCGGGCCCGGCGGAGGTGATGACCGCGATCTCCGACAAGCGTGTACCGCCGGTTCGAGATCGGCGAGGACCGATGCGCTCGCCGAACCTTCTGCGGCGAGCTTGCTCAGACATGCCCGCGGCGATATTCGACGTCCATCAGGAGACGAATGATCTCGGGGTAGCGCCAGAAGCTACGCCCCGTTCGGATGATCGGTGGTACAGGGATAAATCCGCCGAGATCGTCGATGAGCAGCAGCGGTTCCAGTCCGACGGCCCATTGCACGGCGTTGACCAGATGGCTCCCTTGTAGACGCATGCGAACGGATGCCGCAGCCGTGTCTCGTTCTCGACGTCGAGGTTGCCCCACTTGCGCCCGGTGAGCTGATAAAGCAGCGTGCTGAAACGGACCATCGGCGGTGATCGTCACACGGCGTCGCCGAAGAGCACCGCGCCGGCATCGGCGGTGAGATTCTTCGTGCGTGTTGAAGCTACTCCGGCAAGCGTCGCCGACACCCGACCGCATCGTGTCCCAGTCGTCTCCGTCGTAGGCGTGAAACTGCAGATGCGCGAGGTGCGCCCGCCGGCCCTCCAACACTTTCATCGTCTCGATCGTCGTCGCGACGTTGCCGGGCGCGCCGAGGTTGTTGCAGTGGATATGGAGCGGATGCGGCAGGCCGAGTTGATCGACGATTTTCGCCAGGCTGGCGATGATCAGCGCAGGCGTCGACCTTCTGGTATCCTTCGACCGGCTCGAAGAGCGCGCTGGCGTTCTTTCCCCATTTCCACGCGGCGACACCTCCCGGATTCACCGCTTTCACGCCATACGCTTTCGCGGCCCAGATCAGCCAGGCGACGACGTGCTGCGCACGCTCAGACGTCGCCGGCTTCGAGCAGGTCCATCACAATCTCGTTGTTGGCCATCAGCACGAGGCACGACTTGTCCGACGATCGGGCGTGTCGTGCAGCTCTTCGTGAGTGTGTCTGGCCGACGAGGATCGGAACGGCCGCCTCGTTGACCGTGGTCCAGCCCATTCCCGCGTAGAAGTAGCCGGTCGCGAAGGTCGTCGGAGTGATGCCCCGAGGCCGGCGCGACGCTCCAGGCGTGTGCAGGAAAGGCGAGGCCCGGCGATAGTTTTCCGGCGTGAGGCCTGCGCGCGAAATTCAGCGCAGCGCCCGCGACGTGCGAGTGGACGTCGACTCCGCCGGGGAACACGAACATGCCCCGCGCATCAATCGTGCGGCGGCCGTCAGCAGGATCAGCGTTATGCGACGATCTGGCCATCGGCGACACGTAGATGTCCTTGACGACGCCGTCGACGCCGTTGGCCGGGTCGTAAACCTTCCCGCCGGTTATTCGCAGCATAGGTTCATTGGCTAACCAGATTGATGCATTGCGCCGGCTGACGCGCCGTAACAACGAAGAACGAAAACACGAAGATACGGAGAATGCTCCGTAACCTTCGCAGCTTCGTGGTTCATCGGTCGTGGAGATGGTTACGCGATTGCCGTCTTGATGCCGAGCGTCGGTGTCCACGCGGGCTTGGCCGCAATCGCCTTCCGGATTCTGCGGATGACCTCTTCGTCGGTCGGATAGGGCGACTGCAGCGCCGGCCTGAGCGGCAAGGGCACTTCGTCCATTCGGTATGAAGTCCCGGTGCGCTGATTCCGGTTACCGCCGTCGTGATGTGCACGCGCGCCAGGCGGCTCGTGTGGGTCACCTTGGGATCCAGCACGATCGTGGGAATGCGCGCCAGATGATCGATGCCCGGCTGCGGCATCGTCGCGCCAGGGTCGGCGCCGAGCACGAGCGCGGCGTCGTTGTCCCCGCGGACGATCAGATCGACCGTCGAGAACTCTCCGGGATTGAAGCGCGGATAGCCCGCGGCTCAGACTGATGCCGAACGGATAGCCCGGTCGTCCATCGCAGGACCATGTCCGACCCGGTCACGTTGCCGTGCCCGCGCATCGGCATGCACACGAACTTGGTGAAGGCGTTCATCTCCGCGGCGAGCATCAGGATGCCGGCGGAGTTCATGTGCTTGCCGCGCGTCATCGACAGGCCCATGCCGAAGAAGATGACGCCGAACTTGGCGCGCTTCATCCGATCGGCCAGATCCTGAGCCGCTCGACGCGTCAGAGCCGGTCTCCGCGACGCGCTCGCCGCGTCCACCGGCTGGTTCTTGACGAGCGCGCGCAGCGTGGTCAGGACCTCGAAATCCTTGCCCGGATCGAATCTGCAGGAAGATGTCGGCGGCCTTGGCGCTGAGGCGTTTCCCGAATGTCGACGAGGACCATCGTGCGGCCCTTGCGGCCCTCCGGCACGAACTTGCCCTTCTGGGTCGAGCGTGTACTTGCGTGAAATGCCGCGGGATGGCATTCTGCCGGGTTGCCGCCCCAGTAGATGATGAAGTCCGCCCGATTCTTGACTTCGCCCAGCGTGCACGTAATCTTGCCACCCAACTGGGCGGCTATCTCAGTGGGGCCGTGTCAAAGCGAGGTGTGGCTGTCGACCACACCTCCGATCAGCTCGGCCAGCGCCACGGCCTCGCGCTGGGCCTCGCACGTGATGTTGCTGAGTCCGTAGACCAGCGGCATGTTCGCCTGCGTACAGGTAGTCCGCCGCCGCTTCGATGGCGTCATCGAGCGGTGGCGGGCTTGCCGTCGATCAGCGCGTCGGGATACAGCGCGCTCCGCCGTGTGGTGCTTGAACCACGACTCGCCGAGGCTGCAGGCGTTCTTCGGCCTTGACGATGCCGATCGCCGTCGGCGTGCAGCTCGATGTCGTCGCAGACGCAGCCGCAGAACGTGCACGTCGCGTTCTTTCACGATGGTCAGGTCACTCTATCGCTTCTCCTCGTCTCGAGCCTGTCTGTTCCCGCCCGAACCGGGCGGAATGACGAACGTTCAACCAAGCTCCCGGCCGCGGAAGCTGCCCCGGATGCGGCGCGGCCCGTAGCGCCCGGATTCGATCATCTCCCGCGCCGGGCGTTGCTGTCGTGATCTGGCACCAAGCGGATGATCAGCTCATCCGTAGTGTTGTCAACATCAGCACTCCATGGCTGCAGCTCCCGGGTCCGGCTTGTTGCCGGACCTTCCTCCGTGCGCGAGGCCGGCCTGACTTCGACTTCCCAGCCTTTCGATGTGGGCATTCCGGTGCCGTCGGTGATAACGTCCCGGTGACGCACGCATGTCGAGGCCCGAAGGAACGAAGATCATTCCTCCCTGGAGGCACCTCGTTTCTGACATATGGAACGATCGTCACCGTCGCATTCTGATCGGAACCGCACGCGCGCTTCCTCGACGAAATCCCGGCAGCCTTCATGTCGTCGGGATGGCATGTTCAACGTGCTGACAATCGCCTGATATTCTGGACTGTCTTTGCCGACGTTGATCTGCTGGCCCTGCTTCGTCGTTGCGGCCCGCATTCATGATAAATCGCTTTCCAGCCATTAGATGCCGTGTTTCGGCATCATAGCACGCCCGACTCAGGCCCTCAGCGACGCGGCTCAGGTCACCCACTATCGACCTCGCCAGCAACACCAGCACGAGGGCCAAGGCTAAGTGATCAGCAAGCAGACGCCACCAGGATTTTCTGCCGAGTGTTGCTGCGCTCCTCCGGCGAGCCTGAGCTCGGCGATGTTTGCCCAAGAGCGCTTTGTCGAGGTTCGAGTCGAGGGTCGCCGACTGGTTCCTGGTCGGCTCCGGCCGAGACTGCGCTGACCGGAACCAGGAACTTATACCCCGCCTGGGCACGGTTTGAATGTAGACAGGGTGCTCGCCTGATCGCTGAGCGCTTCACGAACCTGCGTATGATGGCGAAGTTCACGCCCTGTTCGAAATCGACGAACGTGTCGTCTTTCACAGCGCTGCCCGGATCTCCTCGCGGGTCACGAGTTTGCCTGTCTGGCTCGTCAGCAGGCAGAGCAGCTTGAATCGGCTGCGGTTGAAGGTGGACGAGAACGACCGTTCTTGAGAAGCTGTTCTGCTCCAGATCAGGCTCGAAGGTGCCAAAGCGAAGCAGCGCCGCTCTCGACTTATCGGTCACGGGGTCTTCCGGGCGTGACAGCCTATCATCACTCCAGAAGCTTCCGCACATGACTCAGTCCAAGCCGTTGCGTCACAAGGGTTGCCGGCCTCCCAATGATGTGCACCGCAAATGGCTCTAAATGGACGGCCGACGCGGATTCAGCGGTATATCTCGTGCGTGTTGAACGGAACTTCTCACGTGGCCGGTTCGCTTCTGGAGGTGCCTCATGGTTCGTAGGGGCGAGTCTCACGCTGATCGCAGTTCTCATCTTCGCCGCAGGCGTCGCCGCAGCGGACGGCAAGTCGAAAAGCATCCTCGGATCCGGTCAAGTCGGTTTCAGGCGGATCCTTCGTAGGTCGAGACACGGACAAAGGCGATATGACGTTCGCCATCGACGCCCACACCAAGATCCTCGCGAAGGGTGCCTCGACGAAAACGAAGGAAAGAAGGACGCAGGCCAGGGCGCCCTCATCATCGCCGACGTCGTTCACGTCGGGCGACCAGGTGCTCGTTAGATGTATGCGGAAGCGGGCGCGACGTTCATGGCGAGTGAAGTCGAGGTCAAGCAGCGACTCGACCGGCCTCGGCGCAACCGGCCAAGTAACGGAACCGGGTTCCAGCAGGTTCAACGGTTCAAAGGTTCAGGTTCAAGTTCCGGAACCTTTTGAACACCGTTGAACCTTTGAACCTGTTAGTTCGCCCTGCCCAGCGACTTCAGGATATCCGACACCGTCGTCAGACGATCGGGATTCAGCGAGGTGCACCGACAGGATCTTTCCGGCTGCAGCTTCAATCGATCGATGTTGTCGGCGAACACCATCGTCCCCACGACCGGTGGGTTTGGAACGGGGTTGTCGGCTGGCGGAAGGTTGAACATGTCCGCGTAAGCGAGAATCTTTTCCTTGGGCAGATACGCGACGAGGTTTCCGTCTGCGTGTGGAAGCCCCTTGATCAAACTGGACTTCGACCACGCGAGTATCGTCCTGAAACACTCGCTTGTCGCCGACGATCCCTTCAATCTTGGCTTTCTTCCCGGACTTCGACATGGAGTCGGGCGCGAGCGTGCGTGGCGCAGCAAAGGCTTTCTCGAAGAACGCCTTGTTCACGTCGTGTGTCACGATCGTGATCCCCTCGGCGACGACGGCCGGAAGCCCGCTCGTGTGGTCGAAATGGTGGTGTGAGATCACGCCATATCGAGATAGGGTTTGTTCCGGAATGACTCGCTTTGCCTCGGCAATGATCGCCTGAGAGCGAGCCTCATTCTGCGGTCCCGGCTCGAAGAGGAAGATGTGGTCGCGGAACTCCACCGCGAGCGCGTTACGCCCCGTTGATGCGATAGACGCCGTCGGCGAGCTTCTCGGACTGCGGTCCTGTGGCAGCAGGAGGTGCCCCTCCCGGCGGCGGTCCGCCACGGCCGCCGCCGGCCGGTGGCGTCAGCAGTTGCGCGATGTTCGACGGGTTCGAGTTGGCGCCCAGGATTTGCGCTTCGAACGTCGGCCAGCCGCCCCGCTTCTGCACGATCGTGCTCGGATATTTCAGGCCGTTGGCGTCCCGGTAGTCGCTGTAGGTCGTCTCGACGAGCATGTCGCCGAGAGATCGGGTTCTCCAGCCAGGTATCGACTCTGCTCGACGAGGGATTCTGATGAGTTGATGTGGCCGACAACCTTGATAAGACTGCGCCGCCTGGCGACTCGATTGGCGACATCCATCGTCACGACCGAGTATCGTTTGCCGCCGATTGTCTGACTGGCGGCCGTCGCATTGTTCGCTGCCGCGCCTTTGAGAGAATCCCCACGGGCTGACCCAAATCTCGAGTTGCTGGGCCCAGGTGTTGTTGGCGGGTGCAACGACCTGGTTGAACGCGCCCTGCGCTGCCGGACCGCCGGTGACGGGCACGCCGAAACGTAACCGCCGACGAGCGCAGGGCGGCGCGTGCGGTAAAGTCGATCGACCGCCGGTAGTCGTTCAGGTTCGCCTGCGGCCACGGACCGTTCGCATTGTTCGACTGGCCAAGGTTGTAGTTTCGCGCCCGAGCCGTAGTACGTGATCGAGTTGAGGTTCTCCGCCCCCATCGCTTTCGATGAGTTGCTGACAATCGTCTTCGCATCTTGAGCAAACGCAGGGCTCGTCACCAGCGCCGCTAGAGCGACCGCAGCGACACACGTTCTGATCATGGTTCTCTCTCAATTCACGCCGCGTCCGGCGGCCAGAACGGCAGTAGAAGTAGGCGTGCTCTTATCGGTGGTCGAAATCGCCGGGACCCGCATTGCCGGCCGGCGCGACGCCGCTGACGCGGTCGAGTGCCGCCAGTGTCGGGCCGTTGTCAGCCCTCGGCAACAGGCTGGGACCGGATCTCAGGAACACTTTCTCTGGCGGCGATGTCGGTGCCGAAGATGACGCCGATGAAACAGTTGCTCATCTCGTCCCAGTTCTGCGGTCCCCAGACGACCTTCTTGGTCGCATCCGGGTTGAATGCGGTTGCGCGGCGGAATTGTCGAAATGACTGATCAGCCGGAGCTTCGAGCCCTTGGGCATCAGGATCGGCTCCACATACTGGTAAGCCGATCTGCCACTCGAAGTTCCAATCGCCCTTGAGCACCGTTTTCGATTCGCCGTTCGGCGAAACGACGCGGAGCTCGAAGTCCTTCCCGCGTAGATGCATGTGTGGCTGCGCGTAGACCAGCTTCGCGTCTTCGCCGAGGGTTACTTCGCTCACCACTTCAGCCTTGCCGTCGCCGGGAGGAATAGCCAGGTTCAATGCCGTCGGACCCGCGTGGAAGTAGTAGCGCTTCTTGCGGTGGAGCCTTGGCGAGCACGAGGCCCAGTTTCGGAAACGTCCGACGCCGGCTTGCCGCTCGTCGTGTAGTGGAGCTCGTAGACCAGATCCGATCCCTTCGGAATGAACTTCGCCGCTCCTTCCATGTCGAAGCGCTGCGCACCGAGACCAGGATTGAACTTGCCGAGAATGTCGTTGCCTTCGTCGGCGGCGTTCCGTCCCATCAGGTCCTTCTGGGTTTCCGTTTCGCACGCCTCGCCGGGCACAGCGTGTTCCATCCACGTCGATCCCGGCGGTCGCACCCACACCTTGCCGTGGTGGAGCACCGTTGGATCGCCAGGCCGCATCTCGGCCGCGACCACCCACATGTCTTCTTTGAAGTTGGTCTTGACCAGGACGCATTTATAGTTCACCGGTGCCGCGCCGGGATTTCGAACGGCTTCGGCATTTCCACGATGATGTCCGGCTTGATGTTCCATCCGTTCTCGAACGCGAGCGCCTTCGGCGCGGCCTTTCGTCGCCGGCCGGCGCCCCGGCGTCGACCCATGCTGAAATCGTTTCGATCTCGCTGTTCGGTGAGTCTTCGCTCGTTTTCGAAGTGGCCGTAATCCGGGCTCCGCGAACCACGGCGGCATCTGCCGCTTCACGACCGCCGGCCTTGATCGCTTTGGCCCACGGCCGAGACGATCTCGTAGGTCAGCAGCGACATCGGCGCGACTTCGCCGGGCCGGTGGACAGCTCTGACAATTCGCCTGAAGAATGGGAAGGACGTCGCGATAGAACGTCGGGGAGTCTGATGCGGCAAGGCGTCCCGGCGCCGAATATCGAAAGAACCGCCGTGGATCAGAAACGCTCTCACCTAGCCAACGCCTCCTCACTTACCGCGCGCGGGCCCACCCGCGCCGACGACAGCGTAGAGCCAGATGAGGGTGGGATCCCATCACTTCCTTCGGTCGATGTTTCCGCCTGACGCCTCAGATACAATCAGCTTACCTGAAATCAGGTAACGGAAAAGGCGCGCACGGCGCGCTGCGAGGGCAGCGGCGCATGCGGGCCCCCGCAAGCGACCGAGCGGGGTGGTGCAGAGCCCCAGGTAAGAATGATTCGCGGTGTCTTTTCGACCTGACGGCACACTTTACGATCGCGATGCCAGTATCCGCCGGGTAGTCGAGCTTCAGTTCGAGGCTTTCCGCCCCGAGTTGCCGGCAGTCTCCAAAACTCCACTCCATCGAGCGGCTGCTCGAATTGACGGCGGTCACGGACACAATCGCCCACTCGGCTGTATCAGAGCTGGCACAGGAGCCGGACTTCGACGGGAATGTGGCGGACCGGCTCGAGGCCGATTTCAGGTCGAGTTATTTTCAGTCATGCCGTCTCTTCCCGGACACTTTGCAAACGCTGGACGAGCTTCGCGAAGCGCGGGAAGAAGATCGGTGTCATCACCAACGGGCCAACACACTGGCAGCAAGGCAAGCTGGACGCACGGGGCTTGCTTCGCCATTCGACACGATTCTGATCTCCGAGATCGAAGGCGTTCAGCAGCCGATCCGATCTTCGCCAGAGCCCTCGAGCGTTGCGGCGTTCGCGCTTCCGGAGTCCATCTTCGTCGGGGACCATCCGCACGCCGACATCGCCGGAGCGAAGGCGGCCGGGCTGCTGCCGGTGTGGAAGCGTGCACCCTACTGGAAGGTTCCAGACGACGTATTGAGTGTGCGAGCGAGCTCAGGGAGATTCTGCCGTTTGCAACCAGCGCTGTAGCTAACCTGAACAAACGCCACCACGGAGGGACATCAGGACGCGATGTCCTGATTAGTGTACGACCAGCTCCAGTGACCTCCGCGGTCCTCGTCGGTTGAAAGTTCTGTACGCCTACGTTAGTTGGCCCGCTCGAGGTTCGCGATCAGTGCCTGCGTGTGCGTAATGTCGATGCGGTCTCCAACCTTGACGCCCTCGAGGTTCTTCTTGTCCTCGATCTTGCGAGTCACGCCACGGCCGTCCTGGGTCGTAACCGTTATCGACGGGAGTTGGGGATCGACAGCCTTGACGGCCACGGTCGTCTTCATCTCTTTTGCTACAGCGCCAGCCGGCGAGTTGCCAGCGGTCGCCTCGCCCCGCCGCCCCTGCCGTTCCTGTCGGATTCGAGGTCTCCCCGGCTTGCGAAGTTGGAAGACCACCGACTCGTAGTAGGTCAGTCTGACCTTGTCGCCGCACTTTGAACTCGTCGAAGCGCTTGACCCTCCGGTCCAACCTGAAAGGTGTCCTCTTCGCCCTTTCGTTCTTCAAGGTGACCGAGCGGGTGCGCCTGAATCGATCGCCTGAATCGTTGCAACGTGCCGTGACTGCATTCGCCTTGGTGACTTGCGCCTGGCTCAATGACGGCATCGCGATCAGAGCCGCCGCCAACACCGCCTGAATCGTGAAACTTCATGCCAACCCTCCGTAGAAGCCAGAACATCACAACAAGTAGTGGACTGGAGATCTTAACCGACCCGGCTCCTACACACTACCGGAGAATCAGCTCACGCTTTCGAACGACCAGGCGCGTCGGCGATTGGATCGACACGTGAGATACCCTGTTCGGGTCGGCCGCCATCGGCTTCCACATTCACCACCGATCTCTCACCCTCCGAGTGCCAGCGGGCTTGCCCGGCGCGAGGCCGGTCGTCGGACACCAGGCACCCAAAGTCGGGCCGATCCGTTCAGGCGCCGAGCTCCAGGCGCTGGCGCGGCCGTGCGCGACAGGCGGAATCGCTTCAGTTTCCGGCCGATAGACGTCCCCTTCCGCTGAATCTCTTCGAATGCGTGGATCCAGCGCGATTGAAACACCGGGTGAGTGGCCTTCAAACGAGCCCGCTCCGAGGTCCATCCAGTGCCGCACGCATGCGCGTCACCTGCTGCGCCGAAAACATGAACATCGCCGCATCATCCACGTAGTCCATGTAGTTCACGAACATGTCGCCGTTTGGTCCGTTGTTGCAGGTCACGACTCGGAAACGTCGGCTTGCCGAAGTTGGGCCCCGCGCAGTTCGGCGTATCGGCGACCATGTCCGAGCCGCTGCAGTCCTCGGTATCTCCCCAGATATGACGCAAGGTTGAGGTAGTGGCCGACTTCGTGGGTCGCCGTGCGACCCAGGTTGAATGGCGACTTCGCCGTCCCTTTCGTCCCGAAGGCCTGGAAGTTAATCACGACACCGTCGGTGGCCGAGGGCCCACCGGGAAACTGCGCGTATCCCGAGGGGCCGCCCCCAGCGCACACACCCAAAGGTTCAAATACTTCTGCCGGCTGAAACGGCGCAATCCCCCGTCGATGCCTTCTCGACGCGATCATCGGCGTCGAACGATGCAATCGACGTCTTCGTTCTCGTCACTTTGTGCAGCTTGAATCTGATTCGTGAATCGGTCACGAGTCCCTGCCACGGCGCCGGCACTTTCGTCTTATCGGGGTTCTTTGCCGAGAAGTCTTTGATTGAGCGCAGCGATCTGACTGTTGATTTGCGCCGCCGAGATGTTTTCGTTGTCGGTCTTGTGCTACCACATTGACGACGACCCATACGTGACCGTTCTCTGAGCTCGTCAAGCGAGAATCCGAAGGCGCGAGAGTCGCGCAGTGTCCTGCTCCAGCTTGAACTGTCGGGCGCGGAAAGACGGATTCGTCTCGAGGAGCATCATGTGCACGGCCATCGTGCCGCACGACCGATGAAGTGGAATGACGACTAGATTTCTTGGATTTCTTGGATTTCTTGGCCATCGAGTCCTCCTGATTTCAATTGCGAGTCTCAGGACCGCACACATGACTGTCGACGTTGAGAGACTGAGCAGCCAAGAAGGGTGAACGCCTGTGGCGCCAGTCGAATGGCGAGCTCGGTGTGCCGGAGACCCAGGACACCGAGCCGCCCGATTGAATGGTGCGGGTTTTACTCTGCCCGAGATGTCGTTCTGCGGCGCCTTGCGCACACGCACGATTCCCTTTTTCAGGTCCTCGGCAATCGCGCTGATCTTCGGCCCGTTCGGCGCTGAGGATGTATTTGATGGCGCCGTTGCCCTCGTGGCACTCATAAGGAAGAGGCTGGAAGCCTTTCGGCGACACGAGCGGAAGCGAAAGCGTCCACGGCCTCGTGTAGGTCTTCGGATCGTCGACGGTAATTGTGTATCGAATCACATCGGGCGCGGTACGAGTGAAGCGCTCGACCACGCGCATCGCCGCGCTGTGGCGCAAACCGTTGCCATTCGCGCCAAGGCTCGTCTTTGTCGGTGAAGTTCGTCGTTTCGATGACGAGGCGTCTCCACCTTCCCAATGACCGCGGAGTCGCCCAGGTACTGCTGGAGGTTCCGGCCCAGGTGCGGACGTCCATCGAGCGGGACCACGCGCGTGTCGTGAATCATTTCGTAGCTGATGACGAAGGCGTTCGGCGTCTGGATGATCCAATTCCCGTTGCCGTATGGAACCGGGAGGACGCCGCCGACGATCCCGCGGGTGATGCAGCGGTCGTACAGCGTAAAGTCCTCAGGACTATCGAAGGGACCCTCGCCAAAACTTTGCCACGGTCGCGCGGCGCGCTTCGTTTCAACGCTTCTGGCGTCAATGGAGGCATCCGACCGTCCGGCGGATCGACGAGAAGCGACGTTTGACGGAATGTCTGGGATCCGCGCCAGGCGCCGTCGCGGCCACCTGTCTGGACGCCGGACGCATTGAGCGCGATTCTTGATGGTTTGCTCGTCCCTTGCGACCCTATCCGCGTATTCCTGCTCGGTGAGCTCCGCTCGACCGGCAAACTGCTCAGGCGCTCCCTCGGAATGCCACGCGCGCTGTCGCTGGTCCAGGCTCCTTGAAGATCCGGATCTCCCCAGGGCGTCCGACCGACCTTCCAGGGAACCGCAGGACTCGCCGTCTTCGCTGCGGTGCCAGAGGATTGTTGCGCCGCACTCGGATCGGCGAATACAAGCGAAACCGCCAGAATGCCCAGCAAGGTCAGCAATGGCCTGATCATCTCGCGCTCCTTCTCTAATGCGCCCGCACGATACATACACCCCGACCCCACGATGGTCAATAGCCAGCTTGGCAGCTACTCTGCTTTCCGCTACTGGAGGCAGTCGTTGTGATACACGTCTTCCGCGCGTTGCACGAGCGCCATGCGACACGCTTCCGCGTCACGACCGTGGGCAAAGATTGCCGTACAGATCGGCTGGCCGACACCGATCGCTCTCCCGCAGGACGTCGGCACGTCTTGAACGGTGGCATCCTCCGAGCCACGAGCGCGTCTGTCCCCGACCACGATGTTTCGCGTCGCAAAGACCACCGCCTTGCCAACCGCACCAAATGGACGGAGCGATCGCGTGAAGTCGAATTCGGGAAGCGCGCCAGCGGCACACGCTTTCTGCGTGCATGCCGAACACCGAAGATTTCATGCGCGCGTTCCACGAGCTCCATCGACGCACACCAGCGCGGATTCACTTCGATCGCATACGGCAGGCCGTCTCTGGCCACGAAGTCGATGCCGTTGACGCCGACGAGATCGAACTCTTCAACCAGCGCTCGCGCCAGGTCGCACGACCGGCTCACGAATTCGGTCCTGGCCCAGTCATCGCTCTCCGCGAGAATGCTTCCACAATACCGGTAGCCATGTGCGCCGAAGGCGCGCTCTCCACCAGCTGTCGGGAGATGCCGAGCGGCACCATACGCTTCCCGGCCGCAACGAACACAACGGAGCCTGGCGTGCCCTCGATGAATTCCTGAAGGTAGCAGTCCGGTGGCACTCGCGTTTGCCGAGCAGATCGGACACTCGAGCCGGCGACTCCGCGCCACTGTCGTACGCCCGGCCGCCACCGGACGCGATTGGTTTGAGCAACCACGTCCCGGCGGTTGGCGCGATACCGCTCGGAATCAGCGTTTCCTCCGACATCACGCCTGGCCTCCGGCGCACCGCACCCTCGTTGCCGGAGTGCCTCGCTGACGAGAATCGGGTCGCGCACTCGTCGCAACACCGAAGGCGAGTTACCCCAGAGCAGCCGCCCGGAAGCCAGTGCATGAACTGCCCGGGGATGATTCTCGAAATTCGAAAGATACGCGACAGCATCGCAGTCGATGTGTCAGGCTGCCCGCGCGCCGCGGCTGCGCTGAACGGAACTCCGACGTCGCGCGGAAGAGACTTCACGCACACTGACGGTGCCGGGCTGAAGTCGCCGAAAGCGTCGAGAGCCGTGACGACGAATCCGGCGCGCGCGGCCGATGCGGCCGCGGCCCGAGTCGAGACCCCAGCAAGAAGGAGCCGTATAGGCGCGCGAAATGGGTGTTTTTGACCTCAAGAGTCTGTTGACCTCGAAGCTTCGGTCAGCTATGTTTTCATTGGCTGCGTTCGGCCGCAGACGATGGAGGTAGATATGTTGCGGTATGGCTTAGCGGCTCTGCTACTCGGAGGCGCAGCATTCGTCGCCGGCGACACCTCGATGTCGGCGGCCGACGCACCGGCAGACGTTTACCAAAGACGTCCTCCCGATCCTCCAGAAGAATTGCCAGACCTGCCATCGACCCGGACAGATTGCGACCGATGTCGCTCTTGACCTATCAGGACGCGCGCCCGTGGGCACGTTCCATCAAGGCCAAGGTCGAGAGCCGGCAGATGCCGCCATGGTTCGCCGATCCACAGCACGGTCAGTTCGCCAACGATCGGTCGCTGCCTCAGAGCCGACATCGACACGATTGTGAAGTGGGCCGACAATGGAGCGCAACAGGGCGATCCGAAGGACGCGCCTCCGGCCATCGAGTGGCCGGCCGACGGCTGGCAGATCAAGCCCGACATCATCGTCCGAGGGCCCGAGTTCCGCGTGCCCGGCGCGCACACCACAAGACGTCATCGAGTGGGTGACGTTCTCATTCCGAGCGGATTCACGAAGGACACGTGGATTACGTCCCTCGAGATCAAGCCGAGCGTGATGTCCGTCACTCACCACATCTGCTTCACGTTCCAGCCACATCGGCCCGACGTCGAGCACTTACACCGCCAACTGGGTGGAGTCGCAGCGAGACGATGAAGGCGCGGCGTTGAAGGATCAGCGTGTTGCCGGCGCGGCCGCAGGCCGCCGCCACCAGGCGACGGGGCGTCACCGCCCGGGTCGGCCGCGGGAGGCGGCTTCAATTGCTACGTTCCAGGCCGCAATGCCGACGACTACCGGAACGTTCGGCGCCGGCAAGCTGGTTCCGGCCAACACGGACATTTCGATCCAGGTTCATTACACGCCTGATCGGCAGAGAGGTCGTGGACCGACCGCTCATCGGCTTCACGGTGTCGGACACCGCCCGCGGCAGAAACGCTGGATGTCGTACGGCATCACGGCGGGCGGGCCGAATTTCGCCATTCCGCCGAACGAAGCCAACTACAAGAGCCCACCGATGGATCTGGAATTCCTGGCCGACGCCGAACTCGTCGAGATGATGCCGCACATGCATCTGCGCGGAAAGGACATGACGTATCAACTGATCTATCCGGATGGGCGTGAGGAGATCGTGTTGAGCGTTCCCAGGTACGACTTCAACTGGCAGCTCCTCTACCATCCGATGACAGCCGATCCGGATTCCGAAAGGAACCAAGATGCACGTCGACGCCCACTACAACAACTCGGCGTCGAACAAGTTCAACCCGAATCCGAATCGCACCGTGTACTCAGGGCCGCATGACCTGGAAGAAATGTTTGCCCCGTTCTTCGGTGTCTTGATCGACGTCAACACCGACCCGACGAAGGTCTTGAAGCTCGGGGCCGGCGCTCGGAAGGAGGCGGAGCGTAATCATTTCATGATCGATGATCGATGATTGATGATTAAACGTTTTCGACCTATCGTTGTCTCGTCCTCACAGCGGCCTTGACGGCGAGTCTGACCGCGCAAGAAGAGAGACCTCCCGCTGAGGGCATCAGGGTCCCGTTCGGCGGGACGCGAACCACCGGAAATCCAACGCCGGGAACTTCCCAGCCAGAGCCTCCGAACCTGGCCGATCGGATCACCTTGGTCGGGTGCGTTCAGAAGGCACCTGCAACCAGCGCAGGCGAACAGTTCGATCCCAACACACCGACCGATTCGCGATTCGTACTCGTAAACGCCGAGCGCCAGAATGCCGTGCCGATTGGAACGGGCGGCTCGGCGCTCACGAAGAATGTGTTCCAGCCGGACGTTCCGGCTCGAAGCGATCGAAAGCCAGCTTTCGGTGTTTGTCGGAACGAAGGTCGAAATCTCGGGTCAGATCAAGCCAGAGCCGCCCGCGTCTTCACCCGCACGCAACGACTGCAGGATCACCGACACTGCAAGTCGAGTTCGTCCAGAAGATCGCTGCGACGTGCTTCTAGTTTGACTTGTCGGACCAATCCGCTTCCTGTGCGAACTCAGCGGTCCGGCGGTGAACGTCCGTGGGGCACTCGTAACAACTTCAGTCGATCCCCGAGCCGACGTCGCGCAGCGTCTGGGGAGATCACCATACAAATGATCGAGTATCGTGCCCGACGCCTGGCGAATCCGAGGCGGTCGACGAGCACGGCCGACCCGCCGCCCGATAGTCCATCGGCAATCAGGGCGGCACCTTGAGACGCCTGCTTGGCGACCGCCGAGAAGCCGGTGAGAAGATGCACTGAACGTCCCGCACCCATTCCTTCGAATCTGCGCGTCAATTCCTCGCGCACGCCGTCGAGATAGGCGAAACGTCCCGACAGACACGACTTCAGTGGCGTGCGGGACCGAGACGGAAAGGGCGGCTACAGCCTTCACGGCACCTTCAATGAACGCGTTGTAAGCCAGCTTGCCTTTCGCCGTGGTCGGTGCCGCAAGCGATTCGGCGGAAGCTTCGAGCGTGCCGGCCACGGTCGCCGCACCACCGCCGAACAAGAGATGTTTGGAAATCGAACCGGCGAGATAGGCGACCTCACCGTCGAGCGCGCCAGCGGCGCGGGCACCCAATGGACCCGACGTCCCGCCGAGACCATCGACAATGACGCCGTGGTCGACGCCGACCGCGGCCGTGAACGCTCCACCCAACTCGAGCAGGATGAACGATGCTTCCTGCACGTCGCACTCCGTGCCGGTGGGCGAACTCCCAGATCGCGAGTGCAGCCGCGCAGACTTTGTCCGCGGTCCCCATGTCGACGCGATTGACTTTCCTATGAAGGGGAACGGACTGAAGGTGAATCACCCCAGGTGGTGAGCACGACTGGAATCTGACGACCGTGCGAGCGCCCGCATCGAGTGATGTGAGGCCGCCAATGCCGCCGTCCTCGGCGCCAGCCGGATTCCGGGCTGCCAGAAATGCCAAGCGGAGATCGCGTTCAGAAACGTCGCCAACGGCCGTCAGCGGCAGGCCGTAGCCTGATGGCCCGGCGACGAGATCCACCGGCGCGGCCCGGTGAGCCTCGTCCAACACGCCAGCTATTATCGACGGATCGGCCAGGGCCTCTCGCGTCGGCAGCGATCGATCGAGAAATACTCGCTGGTTTTCGATTCCGCAGATATCGACGCTGATGGTGCCCGGGTCGATCCCGATCACGCGGGGCATTTCGATGACTTACTCTAACGGGGATTCTGAAATGCCGAAGGCGAAATGCAGAATACATGCAGAATGCCAAACGTAACTCGCGCATGAGTCCTGCATTTGAGCATTTTGCATTGTGCATTTTGCATTACGTGATTGTCGCTGCGACCTCCGCAATGGTCTCGGCGTCGAGCACGAGATCGTTCCGCTCGAACAGACGAGCGATGCAGGCTTTGTGAATCTTCATCTTCAAGCCGCCGACGCCGAGTGCGCCAAACGTCTTGGTCCCACCCCGCTCCACCCCATCGTCGTTGACCTCGATGCCTTCGACCCCAGCGGAGGAACGGCATTCAGATCGGCAGCGACCCGCAATCCGGCGCGCCCGGCCCATGCATCACGTGGCACGACTTGAACGCCTGGCGGGCTGGCGTTGAGAAGCACCTCTGCGCCCTCGATCACGGCCGCGGCGCGTGAGGGGATCCGGCAAGCTGACGACGCGTCACGCAGTGACGCCGAATCGCTGACCGATCTGGTCCACGAGCCGCTGACCCTCCGGTCGACGTGTCGTAATCGTGACGTCCGCGCCAGCCTTGGCGAGAAGTCCGGCGGCGCGCATGCCGACCGGCCCTGAACCGGCGGTGACGATCGGCGCGACGGCCTTGCAAGGACCCAACCGTGCGCTCCAGCTTGGCGACCGCGGCGACAGCCGTCGTGTTGGAGCCGTTCGCGTCGAGCATGACCGACACGCGGAGCGGCCCGAAGAACGCCTTGCGCACGGCCGCGAGGAGCTTCTCGCCGGCGGGCATGTCTGTCCCGCCGATGAAGACGGCCGTGTGGTGCAGATCCTTTGGGCCCGCGAGTGAAGATGGCGCCGTGGACGAGATCGCGGACCGCGTCCTCGATCGACACCACCGTAGCTCATCACCTCGTCCGCGCCGCGCGTCATACGCGACGACGCGATCGAAGACACTCGGGTGTGACGAGCTGTCGAGTTGAAGGAGCAGGTTGCGCACGGTAGGGATGCGGTGAGAGCGGACGCGCCAGCTATCACGACTCATACGACTAACGACCACATCAATCTGAGGACTTACGACTAACGACCGACGACTAACGACTACTTAGGACTGAACGGATGCTTGGCCGTCTTCGAGCCGGCGATCACGTCGGCCACGGTCGGCTTGCCGCCGAGCGCGCGCTCGATCGATTCCTTGGTCGCCTGATAGTTGTAAGTCGTAGATCTTCTTGTCGTCAGCCGCTTCCCAGTGAATGAACACGCCGACGAGGACACAGTAGTCGTTGGCCTTGTCCTTCGGGATGACGCCGCTTCTCGACCGAGTCGACGACTGCGCGGGCAACCGCCGCCTGAGCTGGTCCGAACATCTGAACCGCCTGCTTTGCGCCCTTGATCGTGACCTTGTTGAAGAGGAGTGTGTCGGGCTTGGCAGGAAGGTTCGGCGCGACCACGGCGAGGAGCGTCGTGAAACCGTCCTTGTTGTTCGCAAGCGCATTGCAGAAGGCGGTGCCAGCCGGCCCCGTCTTCGACCCGATGATCAGAGTCGATGTGCGCTACTTCGTTGCCGTCACCCACCAAGCGACTCACCGAGAAAAAAGTCCGCGCGCCATTGTGGATCTCCTGTCTAAAAAGTGAGTAAGGCCCGGTTGCGGTCCGATGAGCTTCATTCGCGTCGGCCGAACCGGCACGTCGGGCGGGCGGGAGTCTATCACGCAATTTGAGGATTTGAGAATCTAAGGATTTGAGACACTGCCGATTTGCGATTCACGAATCCACGCATTCACCTGGCGTTCCAGCAGATCGAGCGGCACGGTCCCGGTGTTGAGCACGACGGTGTGAAACTCCCGCAGAGAGAACTTCAGTCGCCCAATGCCGTCTCGCCCTTCTCACGCAACTCGACCAGTTTCAGCTGGCCGATCAGTACGAGCAGGCCTGGCCCGGATTGACGACGTAGCGGTCCACCTCGCTGGCTTCGATGCCGTAGGCGATGGCTTGCTGGCGCGTCCAGTGCATCGCATGAAGGCCGGTGTCGACTACCAATCGGCGGGCGCGGAACAGCGCCGAGTCGAGCTGACCCAGACGACCTTCGAGGTCGCCGTCGGCCAACCGGATTCCGCCGCCAGCCGTTCGGCATAGAGACCCCAGCCTTCCACCAGGGCGGAAATGCCGAGGAAGACTCCGAGCTGCCGAAATCTGGGCAGTGAGTGGTTCTCGACCTGAAGCGCAATCTGAAAAATGGTGGCCTGGAACGGTCTCGTGATAGACAAGACTCCTCAGGCCGTACTTGGTCATGCGTTCAGCGTCGCAACGGAATCTGAAACGTGCCTGGCCGCGAGCCGTCAGGCGCTGGCGAGTTGTAGTTGGCCGCGGCATTGGCCTCTCGAAAAACGCGGGAACGGTTGTGCGACCACGGGCGACTTCGGCACTGTGTCGAAAAGCGCCTCGGAACGCTTCTGCGCGTCTCGAAGGATTTGGTTCACGTCGGCCATGATCAGTTCGCGTCCCTGTTCGGTCAGTGGATAGCCGAGATCCTTCTTCAGCGTGTCTATGCGTGTCTGCAGCGGACCTTCCGATCGCCCAAGGCCTTCGAAAGATCGTGTCCATTTCAGATTCGATCCTGGCGACCTCACGCAGGCCAATCTGGTGGATCTGCTCGGCCGTCAAGTTCGTCGTCGTGAACCGTCGAAGCGCGTACGCATAGGCATTTGATCCGCTTTTGAAACGCCAGAGCCCAGCCTCGTCGGTCGCTCGAGCTATTTGCGACTCCAGCAACTCGACGCCTTTCTTCCACGCCGGGTAGATTTGCGCGGCGACGATCTGTTCAGCCTGCGCTCGAAGCATCTGACGTCTCGCTTCAGGCATCGATTGAATCCCGTCGATTTTCTGCGCGAACACGGTGACGAACGGATTCTGGTTCGGTGACGGCTCAGTGAAACCACGCATCTGTCTGACAGTTGCCTGCAGGATGAATCGCGGCGGAAGGACTCCTTTGTCGGCTCGCCGCCTCGCCTCGGCGATTGCTTCCTCCATTCGCGCATCACCTGCCCGAGCGCGGCAACATAGTTCACCGCGTCCTTATCCGTCAGAAGAGGATGTCTGACGGTCAGCGCCTCGACGACACGCACGTTCACGCCGTTCATCTGCTCCAACGGGAAGACGAAGTCGATGTAGGGCTCCTGGTCCACAACGGTCTGCAGTTGCCACTGCGCCAGTTCCGCCGACACGCGCGTTGCTGTTCGGTCAATCCGGCCCGATCGAATTTCCCCAGCTCGACCAACCCCTTTGCTCGCCAGTTCGATGCGTGCGCGGAGATACGCATCGGTCGCCGGCGTCAGTTGCTGCTCCAGGCGGTCCTGTTCAGCGCCGGTGAAGTAGCGCGGTCGCGGTGGCCTGATCGGGATTGCTTCGCACCCATTCGGCGGCGAAGTCGTTGAAGAAATCGTCGATGGTTTGCCCAGATCGAGCGCCTTGAGCTGCAGCGATCGTTCCGGCCAAGGCAACGATCAGACCAGAGACAGGCAATTTCATGGTCAGTTACCCCTCCATTCGGTGAGATCTTACGCGAGCAGTCTTACTAACGTCGGACCTCATGTCGTGTTCCAGAGGGCCGGACGACAGGCTACGAGAGCCGGGCCTGTCCCTGATACACTCTCCGCTTTCCAGCGAAAGGGAGCGACCCATGAAATTCCTCACTGCGTCGGTCGTTGCGGCGGCCCTCGTCCTGACCGTCACGCCTCGAGCGTCAGCCCAGCTGAATGTGGCCAAGGACGGACCGGTCGTCTACGGTCACCATCACCTGAACGCGTCGAATATCGACGCACAGAAGAAGTTCTTCGTCGACACGCTCGGCGGGACGGCCATCAAGCTCGGCCCGAACAACGCGGACGTGGTGAAGTTCCCGAACGTTCTCATCTTCTTCCGACAACAAGCTCCAACAGGAGGCACAAGAGGGACGACTGTCAATCACATCGGATTCTCGGTGCCGAACCTTCGTCAGGTCGTCGACGAAGATCAAGGCGAACGGTTTCAAGATGATTACGCGCACGGAGGTTGCGGCGAACCGGGAGGTGAAGGACGACATCGCGGTGGCCACCGACCGCAACTCGGCCATTGCGTTCGCGCTGGGCCCCAGACGATGTGAAGGTCGAGCTGGTTGAAGTCACGGCCCAAACGGTTCCAATTACCCTTCATCACGTGCACTTCTTCGGCCAGCAGAACACCGAGATGCAAGCCTGGTACGTCAAGGTGTTCGGCGCCAAGGCGGCACTGGAGGCGGCGGAGCACTTCCCAACGCCACTCTGCCGGGCGTCGCATTGAATTTCTCGCCTTCCCCGGATCCCGTCGTCGGGACGCAAGGCCGCGCGCTCGATCACATCGGGTTCGAGATCAAGAACCTCGAGGAGTTCTGCAAGAAGCTCGAAGCCAGTGGGATCAAGCTGGCGACGCCTTATCGAAAGGTCGAGGCCGCTGAACCTCGGACTCGCGTTCGTCACCGATCCGTGGGGCACCTCGATCGAGCTGAACGAGGGCCTGTGATAAGGTCAACTAGCGCCGGTTGGCTAAAGGGCTGAGGCTGAGGCTGAGGGCTAAGGGCTGAGTGAAAAGGAATGCGAGAACTCCAACAGCTCCTGGCGAACCTCGATCAGGCCTACGACAGAGAGGTCGTGGCACGGGACCAACCTGCGCGGTTCGATTCGGGGGCTGACGGCACAGAAGGCAGCGTTGGCGGCCTGCGCGCGGCCGCCACAACATCTGGGAGCTCGTGGTCCACGCGGCGTATTGGAAGTACGTGGTGCGCCGCCGCCTGGCTGGCGAGGCTCGCGGATCGTTTCCGCTCAAAGGCTCGAACTGGTTCGAGCGTCCAACGGAGCGCACCGAACGCGCATGGCGCGCCGACGTGCTGCTGCTCGAGCAAACCCATCGCGCACTTCGCGACGCTGTTGCGAAGCTTACACCGGCCCAACTGCGGCGGAAGATTGGCGAGGGCAAGAACGCGGCCTGGCTCATCTCTGGCGCCGCAGCCCACGACCTGTATCACGCAGGACAGATTCAGTTGTTAAAAAGGCTCTGTCAGGGCTGAGGGCTCAGGGCTGAGGGCTCAGAGGGCGTCTGAGGGTCGGTACGGCTCGACCGTGCTTGTGCAGTCTTGATCGCGCAAACACTCAACTTGGCGACTGAAGTCGGGCTCGTCGATTCGACCAATCCTGAGTTTCTTCCGCATTGTCGCATCCACGTCGAAGTGCCAGGCGATGTCATGAGATTGTCGCCATGCAATGTGCCTCGCCGCAGGCCCGCGCTCCCAAAGACGCGAACACAGTTCCAAGATCCTGCTCGCAAACTCGAATGCTCTTTCGCAGATGATCGACTGAGCCACGTCCAGCGGGATTCAATAGTCGAGCCACATCTTCTCGATGAATAGTGGCCGTTCAGCGAACGTGTAGCATGTTCTTGCTTCCAAAATTCAAACGATCACCAGGATCTTGAGCCCTCAGCCCTTTAATGGAACGATCCAACCGGGCCGGGCCGTTTAATCCCTCTGAGCCACCTTCAGGGAGATGCGGGATGACCAGGCAGATCTCGACCCTCGTGGGCGCGTCGACGTTGATCCTCGTGTTCGCCAGCTCCCCGGCCTCGGCCGATTTCCGACTCGAACGCCAGCCAGCCCTCTCCCCTGGGCAGACATTGACAGTCGATGACCAGGTCGGCGTCGGTGACGCTGACCGGAGACTCGTCGTCCGGGGCTATCGTCACCCTTACGTCCGCCCGCAGCGACTTCTGACCGCCGCTTCGACGTGGATTTCGATCAACAGGCGAGCGGACTGACCATCACGATCAGACGGCGCGACGAATGGCTCTGGCCGGTGGAGCGAGATCGCCGACTGGTTCTACCGGGGAACGACACATCTCGACGTTCGAGTGCCGCACAAACTGACGGCCTCGGTCTCCAGCCTCGGGCGGCGCGATCCAGCGTGCCGGCGCTCGGCGGTCCCGTTCGCCTGCACACATCGGGCGGGAGCATGCAAATCTCCGACGTCGAAGGCGACGTCAGAGCGCGAACACGAGCGGCGGCTCCATCCGGATGATGCGACGTGCGCGGCGACCTCACTGGAGATACTTCCGGCGGAAGCATCGACGTCGGCGACGTGAAAGGCGCCGTCCGGGTCGATACCAGCGGCGGCAGCATTCGAATCGCTGGCGTCACAGGAGACGTGCACGCGAAGACCAGCGGTGGTGGAGTCATCGTTCGTGGCGCCGGCGGACGCGTTGAAGCCTACAGCTCGGGCGGTTCCAGTGACCGTCGGGTTCGCCGAGGGTAATGGTTCTGGCGGCGCACTGTCCTCCTCAGGCGGGAGCGTTCACGCGGAATTGACCCAGCTGTGGCGGTATCTATCGAAGCCAAGTCGTCGGGCGGCGGCGTGAGGTCCGACCTGTCGGTGACAACGAGCGGTTACATTTCGAATCGTTCGTTGCACGGAGAGCTCAACGGAGGAGGACCACTCCTTCGATTGCGCTTCGAGCGGCGGCGACGTTCGAATCTCTGCCGCGAGTCGTTAGTCAGCTGAAGCCTACGGCAGCAGCCAACCCCAGAGGTTCCCCTCAGACGCCTTTTCGCTGTGAATCTGGACGTAGAACCGGCCGAGCCTGACGGCTTCCACTTGCTCGGGTTTGAGCGTGAACGTGCCGGCGATCGTACCGCTCGTCGCTTTCGTGACGGTCAGATCGAACATCACCGGACCGCGGATACCTCTCGGCCCAAGGCGGATTTGGGCAATCGTCGCCGGTGATTGAAGGCCCTCGAAGTTTCCACGAACGGACAAGCGAGTCCCGTTGAGGGTCGCGGTTGCAGATCCTGATCCCGTGATCCCCAGCGCAGAGCTCTCGATCGGCACTCGAGACAACCTCGCCTTGAACGTGTCGCCCTGACCGAACGATGCGCGGACGAATGATAGAACGGCGACGAGCGTCAAGACAATCGTGAGGCGCTCTTACCTTCCCGCCCATCCTGCCTAACCTTCGTTCACTGGCGCCGGGGGCCTCCAGCCCGCTCGGTCCCATTGCCGAGCTACGGCGGACCTGCCAGCCTTGCGAAGGCAGGCCTTCGACACGCATGCCGCACTGATTTCCTTGTCCTCGGCTCGGCATAGCGCAGGCGCTCCATCTGCCTTAGGCGCCAACGCGATCGAGATTCGGCCGGCGCGTGTGCCAGTCGGTGGCTTGCTCGAATGCCTGAGCGAGCGCCAGGACCGTGGCTTCGGCAAATGGTGCGCCGCTGATCTGAAGGCCAATCGGCAAGCCGGCACTCGACAGCCCGCACGGAATCGAGATAGTCGGCAAGCCGAGGATATCGAAAGCCACGTTGTTGTTGCCGCCGCCGCCGGGTGCCGCAGAAGATCCCAGCAACGGGGCCGGCAGCTTCATGGTCGGTGTGATCAGCAGGTCCACTTGCGAAAACACCGAACGGATCTCCCCTCCGCAGGACTTCGACCTGACGACGCGCCTGGACGTACTCCGCAGCCTTCGCTTCAGCACTCCCGCTGGAGCGACGCGCGTGGCATCTGCTGGATTGATACTTCTCGGGAGACTCGGCGATCCATTTCGCATGGTACACGTACGCTTCGGGAGTCCAGATTGTGGCTGGGTTGACTGAAATCTGTGGAAGCTCCACATCCGACGTTGTCGCGGTGAGCCGGCGAAGCACGTCGAGCGCAGCGTCCACCGCCATGGCCACGTCTGGATCGAGGTTGTCGAAAACGGCTTTCGCGGCACGCCAAGCCGAAGTCTCGTCGTCGAAGCCTTCAGCGCGCGGGCGTAATCGGGTACGGGAACGTCGGCTGTCGTCGGATCGAGGACGTCGAGCGCCAGCAATGACATTGAGCAACACCGCCGCATCTCTCGACCGTCTTGCAACATCGGGCCGACATGATCCAGCGTCCATGACAGCGTCATGACTCCACGCGTGCTGACGCGCCCGCATACGTCGGCTTGAGGCCCACGATCCCGCAGTGCGACGCCGGCATGCGAATCGATCCGGCGGTGTCCGTTCCAAGCGAGCCGTAACAGAGATCGGCGGAAACGGCGATGCCTGGTCCCCCAGACGACCCGCCCGTCACGTGATCGAGATCCCACGGGTTGCTGCATCGTGCCGAAGCTACGTCACGGTTGAAGTCCCGCCGCACGCGAACTCAGTGGAGGTTCAGCTTGCCCAGGAGTATCGCGCCCTGACTGTTTGAGGCGTCGCGCGACCTCGGCATCGTCTGAAGGCACGCGATCCTTGAACAACTCGCTGGCACCGGTCGTTCGAACGCCAGCGGTGTCGATGTTGTCCTTCAGCGCGATCGGGATGCCGTGCAAGGCGCCTCGCCAGGCACCACGTTGTTGTTCATTCCCAATTCCCGCGCCGCGGCCAGGGCCTGCTCCGGCGCCACGGTGATGAATGCATTCAGAGCGGCGTTGCGCACCGCTCGATGCGCCTCGAGACAAGCCTGGGTGAGCTCGACCGGGGACACGGCCTTTCGCCGCAGCAAATCGGCGGCCTTCTTCAGGCTCAACCGGGCCAGATCGGTCTCATTCGCACGATCGGCAAAGCTGACCGCTGGCGTTGGAGAGACCGCGAGTGAAGCCGCTGCACCGAGGCTCGTCGAGATAAATTGCCGGCGAGGAATTGAATGTTTAGTCACAGTTCTGGATGTCACTCAAGATGTTGCCTCAAAGTCGTCACGAAGCCGACGCCGAAACCAAGACCCCGCCCTGCTGATGCACGGATGAAGAGACTCGACGACTCCAGCGGCAGCGTCGAGACGTTCCGGCAGAACGCCATCCACTTGCCTTGAGCGTAGAGGTATTGCTCCACGTTCGAAAGATAAAAGGCAGACACAATCGCGGAATGGTCTTTCAAGTAGGTACCGATCGCGCGAAGCGTTTTCGGCCCGGCAAAGTCGCCGACCACAGGAACGATCAGGTTTCTGGATTCGATGTCCTTGACGATGGCGAAACTGGCTTCATTGGCCAGGTATCCGCGAGCGACTCCGCTGCTGTCTGTTTCGACCATCAGACTGTCGTATACGTCGGCGAGAACCGTACGGCGAAGCCGCGGGAATAGAAGGCCCGATACGCGTACTCGATGCCGCTCAGGTCGGTCTCGGAGAGCGGCAGATGATGCACGCGCGTCAGCCGATCCTGGATCGCCTTGAGATTCTCCCTGCAAGGCCTCGTCGGACGAAAGTGCCCCAAACGCGGCGAACAACTCCGCCACCGTTGCATCGGACCTGAGTGTCGCTTGGTTTCCGCCGCGAAAAGAGCATCGAGACGAATTCCGCGCGATTCTTCGTGAAGCTCGAAGATCGCTTTTGTATCATGAGTTGGACCAGCAGGTTGCCACGCCGGACATCGACGATGATGGCAATGGCCGGCCGGATTGCTGCGATGTAGGCGAAAGTTCTGCTCGGGACCCACACCGAGATACACGCCTCCAGGGTGACGGCGCTTCACGAGGTCCGGAATCACCCGCTGGTATAACAATTCGTTGGAGGTGAGGTTGTCGGATCGGAAGTAGCCGTCTGCTTCGGACGAGTCGGCTACGATTCGCCAGAACTCCGAGTCGTTCAGCCGCCCCGGAAGAGTGGAAGCCAGATGCGGCGGCTTCGAAGGCGCGACCAGAAGGGCAAACGCGAGTACGAATCCGAAGGTGAGAAGAAGCCGCCGAGTCAGCTGCCGCAAACACCACTACGGCCCCGACGGTCGTGCGGTATGCCGCTGCTTCATAAGCCTCTCGAGTGCGCTCGAGAGGAAAGATCCCGGTCGCCAGCGCCTTGGCGTCGAACAGACCGGCTTCGATGAGCTTCACGAATCGCGGGAGGATCGCCGCTTCGACTGTGCCCGGCGACGTTGCCTGGATGGTGATTCTTGGCGCCGTTCGCCCACTGATTCGCGGGAAAGGAAATCGTCGCACCCTGGGGATGACCGACGCCTCGTCGTGACGAGGTGACCAGCCGGCGAGCACAGTTGCCAGCGCTTGCTGGAGCGAGGTATGCCCGTCGGATCGGGACCGGCTTCAGCCTTCGGCGGATACATAGATCGCCGCCGACCGCCTCAATCACGAAATCGGGGCCTCGATACCCGCCGCCGGCAAGGCGCTGCGATCGGTCGGTGGCGCGCACAACTCCTGCACCCTTGAACGAGGTTGCTTCCTTCGGCATTCCGGATCGAGTACCGCCGTCGCCCCGAGCTTCAGCGCCAGCTCGCGTCGAGCTCGAATCCGGTTCGACGGCAACAATGCGCGCGAGGCTCTCCTTTGATGCGCGCGCCCTGGATCGCAGCGCTCAGGCCGAGCGGCCCACAACCAAGCACCGCTACTGTCCGATCCCGGCTCGACTGGAGCCACATTCATCGTGGCCGCTGAAGGCCAACCATGCCGACATCGTGCAGCATCGCGCGAGCTCGATGGACGAAACCTTGGTGAAGACCGGGACGCAGGCGTTCTCGAATGCGACCATCAGTTCCGCGCAACCGCCTCGAAAGCCTGTCACCTTGCGTGCCATCTCTCATCTCGGCGATGGGGAGCATTCGGGTCGCCGCCGCCGTTCGCCATCAGACAGCGATCGGCGCGTCCGTGCAGGCAGTGGTAACACTCCGCACTGCGTCCCACCGGCGACGATCACGCGGTCCCCGACCTGCACCCGCTTGACCATCGAACCAACCTCGAGGCACGGTGCCCACGCCGCCATGGCCTGAATGAGCGCTTGAGCGGCCTGGAGTGGTTGCGAGCGCCGGCCCCGTGGTCGTGTAACAGATCTGCGCGGCCTCCGTTCGACAACCACCTGGGTCGGGCCGAGCGGCAACAGTTTGAGTTCCTGAACGGATGCGCCTGCACCGAATCTCACGAAGGCGCGAAAGAGTCGGCCAGTGCCTCGGGGTGCCCGACGAGGCTGACGTCGGCGCTTGACTGCGGCGCCCTGGCTTCCGAGCAATGTCGACGCGCCGCCGCCAACGGCTGCCGCTGCAGCCTTAGAGTGATCCCGGACGACGGGAGGCGGACGTTTCTCGACATCTGCATTCCTCCATCCGGGCACATGACGAGATTCGCAGGCTGAAAATATATATTAACGTCCCATGATCAAAGCGACGAAAGACTTGACGCTGCCCACGACCATTACCGGGTCGCTGCCGAGGCCCGCCTGGTATACCGAGAATCTCGGTGCGCGCCCGTTCAGAGACGCGTTCGCGGACACACGGTTTCGAGAACAGTACACCGATGCGGTCGGCACGTTCATCCGCGATCAGGAACGGGCAGGCCTCGACATCGTCACCGACGGCGACGCCCGCTTCGATACCGACGTCGGCGGCATGAGCTGGTTCCAATATCCAGCACGGCGGTTCAAGGGCCTCGCGGGCGGCGACTACTACAAGACTCGAAAGGGGTATGGCAGGCGCGACGAAGGGCGACATCATCTTCGAGGTGATGGAGAGCCGGGTCATGCCGCGATCGCGTTGCCACGATCGAGCGCGGCGCCACTCGCAATACACGTCGCTGTGGAAGGTCGCGCAAGGCTGCATGACGATGCGACCCGTCAAGTTCGGAACCATCACGCCCGAGCTGATTGGGACCTCCGGTCGGCAACGATCACTACCCCAGCCAGGAGGCGCTCATCCGCGATCTGAGCGCCGCGATGCGCGAAGAATTGCTGGAACTGGCTGGCGCAGGCTGCGCAATCATCCAGATGGAGGAGCCAAACATTCACCTCGTCAGCATTCAGCGCGGAGGCGGCGCACAGCTCGGCGTGGAATTCTTCGTCGACATCTTCAACAGCACGGTGAAGGGACTGCGCGATCGCGACCGAGGTCTGGGCGCACACGTGCTGGGGCAATCCCGGCGCAGCAACGTCTGTTCGCAACCAATCAGTCGTACAAGCGACGCGCTGCCCTATCTGAACCAGCTCGACGTGGATGTGATCACGTTCGAGTGCTGCACGAGCGACGGGATGGACCTCGAGATCATCGGCAAGGCTGATCACCGACAAGAAGATCGCCATCGGCGTCGTGGATCACCGCAACCTGCAGGTTGAGCGCCCCGAGCAGGTCGCCGATCTTGATCCGCCGCGCGCTGAAGCACATCCCGGTCGAACGCGCTGGTGCTGTCGAGCGACTGCGGCTTCGGCCGCGAAGGCATGAGCCGGCGCATCGCCTCTTCAAGATGGTGTCCATCGCGCGCGGCGCCAACATCGTGCGGAAGGAGTTGGGGCTGCCGGAAGCACGCTGCCTTGCGGCCGATCCCCTGCTTTTCGCTGGCCGACGAAATCTGGAGTCAGCGCTGCGCACGCAAGGCTCCTTTCGCATCTGCAGTTACCACGAGATTCCAGGGACGAGCTATGGCACGCCGAAGGAAATGCGGGGATTCCGCACTCCGCCACAGCGCGGCAACGCCGTCACAGCAGCCCGTTCGCTGCTGGCTGCGAACGAGGCCCGCCTTGGCCTGACCGGCCTCACCTTCGGCACGCCGCGCCGGATCAAAGCCTTGGCGCCCACCATGTCATCTTCGGCGCAGAGAGAATCGCAGGCAAAGCCCGTCCACCGGGCCTACGTCACGGTTCATCTCGATCGGCGCAATCGCGTCTATCTGATCAAAAACCGCGCGTGTCCCGGTTCCCTTTCTGCCATCCACCAAGCGACCTTTTTCTCTCAGTCGAGATAAGGCACGGGCACGCGCTCTTCTCGAAGCGTCCGCGAGGGCCAGAAGCGTCGAGGTGCGTGTGCTCGACATGCGAGAGTGCTGGTTCCCGCAGGAAGCGTGTATCCCCGCGTATCGCGTGCGGGTCCATCGAAAGAGCCGACCAGTCGCAGCGAATGGATCGTGTTCATCCACGCACAACCTCGGAATCGCGCTGTCGAAATACGACAATCTCGCAGAAGCGACCGCAAGCACGCAGGTGTTCGATCCCAACCCACTCGCACAGCAATACGTAACTGAACGAAAGCATAC